>TARA_B110000444_G_scaffold254379_2_pt1 | contig 66601 bp, 55 predicted proteins | sample TARA_B110000444 | Tara Oceans TARA_B110000444 (sample SAMEA4398370) | marine metagenome | biome: Polar Biome; feature: [SRF] surface water layer (ENVO:00010504); material: water (ENVO:00002006), including particulate matter (ENVO:01000060) such as... | depth 5 m | reverse complement strand
CGCTTAGGAGGACCGCCACCACTTGGACCGCTCTTCTTTGGAGGGCCACCGCTGCGTGAAGGTCCAGAAGGGCCTCCTCTTGATGGACCAGCAGGACCACTTCGACTTGGAGGGCCGCCTCTACTAGGAGGTCCTCTAGCCGCTGGTTCTTCGTCTTCTTCTTCGAATACTGCACCACAGTGTGGGCATTCGTTATCAGATTCTTTGACCAATCCGTCGCATACTTCGCAAGCAAACATTTCTTCGTCGCTTTGTTCAACTGCTTTTTCGGTTAAATCACCAGTTAATTTGTCGACTGAACCATCTTTGGAACGGAATAATGCAATTACTACTGAAACACTCAGGCCTTTCAATGCTACTTCTGTAGCGATTGCATGCTCGAAGGCAGATGAAAGGTCTTCAGGAGTGTCCAGCACTCTGCCATCATCAACATATGTTACATTGACTGTTAGAATTCCATCTTCTTGCTTAATCTGTGGAGTTTCAACTGCTACTCCTCGCTTACGGGCAACCCTGCGAACTGCAACTTCTGACATTCTTCTAAACAATGCATCATTTCCGGAATCATCTTTACCAGAACCAATAGCATTAGCCAAGAATTCAGCAGTACTAGAGTCGTCGGATGCACTCTTTAGATGCGAGGGCAATTCTCCACCGATTGAAGATAGAACATTAGCCGCAGATTCTTGATTCATCTGTAACCATTGACTTCTCCTCTCATTCTTGACAGCTCTTTCTGCTTCTGCTATACGATTAACCATAGCATCTGTTGGAGATAAAGCAGGGTTAGTGGAAACTGATAGGCCACCGACTTGACTTGCAGGATTGACTATCGGATTGCCAGCAGGTAATGCTCCACTGGATAGTGAAGGTCCCTTAGCAGCTGGAGGCATATCTCCTCTAGAACCTCCGATATTCGGAGGTAATTGTCCGGGCACCGGAGTTACATTTGAAGGCGGAAGACCAGGTATTGAAGTTACATTGGAAGGAGGAAGACCAGGCATTTGAGATCCAGGCAAAGGGGCACCTGGCATGTTCTGAGAAATCTGCCCCATTATATCTGGCAGCATTCCAGGAGGCATACCTTGGCCGGGCAGACCTTGGCCCATGTTTTGATTCATTACAGCCTCTCCAGAGACGACACCGAAATTCCGTCCTCCGGTGACATCTTGACCACCTAAACCAACAGCGCCAACACCGGGCAGTCCCCCGGCTCGACTCATTTCTTGACGTGCTCCGCACTCGGGACAGAATATACTGTCTGTAGGTATCTCTTCAAAGCAAGAGCCGCACTGCATTCCCATCCCCTCAGAGAGGGGCTGGGTTCGCTCAAAATAAAGCCTTGCGTTAAATTTGACTAGATATGTGGCTGATTTGAGGGAAGTTTCCCTTACCCAGGCATGCTAAATTACTCGAATGAAAGTCGTTGTTTTCCTCAAGAATATGCAAGTTGGTAATAGTGCCACCCCACAGGGTCAAGAACAGAGAACTATTCCGCTAATTTGAGGGGATTAAATGGCGGTGCTAATCAACGAGAAAATCGATGCATTGCTCGAAGCCACATCTCGGTCATTTTATCCAACTCTCAAATACCTTCCAAAGAAAGTCCGTGGTCAAATTGGACTGCTATATCTTCTGGCAAGAGTTGCAGATACAATTGCCGATTCAAAGCATGGAGAGACTGAGTTTCTTCTGAAACTTCTTCATGAATACAATGACGTTGCCCAAGGCAGAAGTTCCACACTTCCTGATTTCACAGAACTTGCTGAAATCCAAACCAATGAAAATGAGGCTGAATTGCTGCGTAATGTTAGCGAGGTAGTGGAAGGTCTTGAAGTCTATAGTAAGAGAGACCAAGAACTCATGCTTGAGTGCCTAGACATAATTGTAAGCGGTCAAGTCTTAGATCTTGAACGATTTGGTCCAGCTAATGAAGGAGGTAATATTTCAGCACTACCAACAGGTGAAGAAATGGATGATTATGCATACAGAGTAGCAGGCTCAGTAGGCGTTTTTTGGAGTAAAATGTCACTTGAGCACCTAATGTCTCTACCTCCTGACAAAGAAAAAGAGTTTTTCGAGAAAGGAATTAGATTTGGTAAATCACTACAGATGATAAATATTCTAAGAGATATACCTGAAGACTTACGCTTCGGTCGTTGCTACATACCAGAGAAAGACCTAAACAGATATAATCTGAAACCAGAGGACTTGATGGATGACAAAAACATCGATGCATTCAGACCATTGTATGATGAATATCTAGACCTGACAAATGAACATCTCGATGCTGCTGTTGAATATATTGCGATGTTACCAGATAAGCAATTCCGCCTCAAAGCATCTTGCATGCTCCCTGTACTTATTGGACAGAGAACTGTAACACTATTGCGAACAGGTAATATTTTGAATTCTGAAGAACGAATAAAGGTCACTAGAGATGAGATAAAGTCGTACGCACGTAAGCTTCTACGAGCGCTGATAATACCTGGTGGAGTGGCACGACTCCTAAAGAAGAACAAAGAACAATAGAATAGACAATTGTTAGCTAGTAGTTTTAGTAGCCAACTAGTTACTAATTTTATGAATGCTGTTTTTTGGAATTTTACGAAGCAGAATAATATGCTAAAAAGTTAATTTTCACATAAGTTGGAAACTTGAAGCAGACCGGGTTCTACCGCCCGTAGGGCGTAGGGGCAAATAACCCCCACACTGATAAGTGATGAAGGAGGCACAGTTACTGAGCGACATGCTGGAACGCCGAAAACCACTCGATTTGCTATTCCCTCTCAAGGGCGGCGCATCGAATGAGGTTGGAGTTAGAAAGGAAGGTATGACTGCTGCTCAAAGACTTCGTGCAGCAGTAAATCTAACCGCAGATGCAGTGAAGGCTGTGAGCCTAACTGCAATGGAAGCCCTTCGTGAAGGAGCAGCATTCATCGGTATTGTTGGAGAGCAGGATGAATTAATTGACCCATTCCACCACTTGGATGCACCAATATGGGCCCGTGACCCACCGGTTGAATTACTTCGATTAGCATATTCGTATTGTGAAGAATTAACGATGAGAGAGGCAGGAAACTTCTATCACTCGTTCAAATATCTTCCAGAAGAACAACGTTCTGCAATGTGCGCTGTTTACGCATTCTGCCGAAGAGCCGATGACATTGCAGACGGTGATTGGCAAGACAGATTCCCAGGATCCCAAGGAGAGATGGACCCTGAGGCTGTCGCATACCGACTGGAACTTGAGAGTCTTCAGAATAAGGATACAATTCTGCAAGAGGATTTGTATCTGGAAAAGATTACTCAACTATTTTTCTTCAGAAAGAAACTTTCCACATGCTATTCCACAACCAGTAGCACAGACCCTGTGTTCCTTGCACTAAAAGACACAGTAACCCGCTACAACATACCTCGTACTGTATTTGATGATTTGATTACAGGAATGGAAGACGACCTATACAACAACCGATACCGAACATTCGATGAATTGTATATCTACTGCTATCGTGTTGCATCAGTCGTTGGACTAATGTGTATCGAGATTTATGGTTATGATGACCCGAGAGCAAAGAAATTTGCAGAGTCTTGGGGTATTTTCATGCAACTCACAAATGTCCTAAGAGATGTTGGGGAAGATATTCAGAGGAACAGAGTATACCTGCCGTTGAATGAGTTAGAAGCGAATGGGATCAATGAACCTGAACTCAATGGAGATGTTGTTCTCAACACTACCTGGGAGCCTTACATTCACCACTATGCAAAGCGGGCAAGAACATATTTGGAAGAAGCTAAGCAACTGCTACCTCTACTCCCAAGGCGTACTCGCTATTCCCCTGCTGCAATGATCGCATTCTATGATAAAATATTGAAACAAATAGAGCGCCAGCAAGGTGATGTATTCACTAAGAGAGTCAAACTAAACAAATTCCAAAAACTCACTCTGGCAGCAGCAGTATATTTGCGACACCGATTTATCCCCGGTTGGCTTAACCCTGTATGGACTGGTTTCTCGAAATTAGGACTCCTTCCTGATGTTTGAATAGGTGGTATACGGCATGGATGTGCCATCTAATCGCAAAATTGTATTTTTATTCCTTTTAGGAATCTTGGCATCTATCATTGAGCCAATATACCTACTGATTACTGGAAGCAGTGTTGGAGGAGCGTTGTGGCCTATGGCTTTGAGTGCCTTAGATTGGACCTTTTTCCTTAGAGAGTGGCGTAGTGAATTATTTGGTGTAATTCTAATATCGACTGCGATAATACTCACTAAATGTAATGATAGAAGCAATTTAGAAAAATCGGTTGCCACTGTATTATTGGGAATTGTTTCGGGGTATCTCTTAGTTTTCCTTTTACTGGATAATGCATATTTGCGAGGAGGATTTATCCTATTGCCTACTGTTTATGGATTCATAATCCTATATTGTGTATTGATCATTGGAGGACTTCCTAAGAATCCATTCAATAAAGAGAACAAAAAGTTGAATCGTATATTGCATATTGGATTTGTATTCATATCTGCGTGGCTAATTGGACCGGGTATTTCTGCAATGGCAGGGCTTTCTCCGTCACCACCTGAGTTGAATTTAGAGAAAGGGCAATACTCGGTTAAGACTACAGTTCATGAATATCCAATGCCTAAGGAAGTGGCTGACATTCAAGGTGATTACGAAGAAGATATTACCTTCTCACTCTACATGTCAACTCCTGAAAATGTTGAAAAGGACATACCTTTAGCAATTATAATACACGGATTTGCATATCCTTTCTTTGATAGTTATGAAGACTGGATTAACGAACTTGCATCGAGAGGCATGGCTGTTGTTTTCGTTCAGTACCCTTCCGATGTGATGCCCCCCGGATATGACACCTATGAGTTGCATGAAGAAGCCGGGATGTCAAATCACCCCTATCATCTTCCTCGAGCTGTTGCGATTTATGCAGCATTAGAATTTATGGCCACGATTCTGCCATCTAATGTAAACAATGACCACCTTATGATTGCCGGACATAGTTTAGGGGCAGGTTATGCCTTACTAGCACTTGACTGGGCCCTAGAAAATGGTTGGGCTAGCCAATCGCTGTTCGTCGACTTAGAAACGCCTTATGCGAGACCTGTCCAAGACCATTTGCAGATCAATACAACAGGTATACCTGAAAACTTCTTGGCCCATGTAGCGATAAGCGAAGATGACATGAGCGTGAATGATTGCTTTGGTGTACACCATCATGCCCTTTTGGGAAATAAATCATTGTTCATTGAAGTACCTAGCGATAGATATGGGTTCCCCAGATTAGTCGCTAGCCATTACTTGCCGGCAAGCGAAACTCACGATACATTAGCAGATTGGGGATTCTATCGAAGAGTGGCGTCACAAGCAGATTGGCTGGTTGCTAGGATGGATGGTAACTCTGAAGTCGAAGAAATTGCTTATGCTAAACTGGTAAATTCACCAGAATTACGCAATATGGGTGAATGGTCTGATGGACAATCGGTTGAGGAGTTAAGAGTCTGGAACGACCCCCTTAACAGTACTAAATTTAGGCACTGCAATACCTGGACTGGCCCTTGAAATCAATCCCGGGTGAATGCCTGAATCCCAGTAATATATCTTCCAATAATCAAATTGTGGATATCATGAGTTCCTTCGTATGTCTTTACCGATTCAAGGTTAGCCATGTGCCTCATTACTGGATATTCGTCTAGAATTCCATTTGCACCGTGAATATCTCTTGCAACACGAGCAATTTCAAGAGCGATGTCTACATTGTTCATCTTAGCAAGACTGATTTGCTCAGGGAACCAATTTCCTTCATCCTTCTTTCTACCAAGATGGTACGCCAAAAGTTGCCCCTTGGTAATCTCACGTAACATCCAAGCCAACTTGTTTTGAATCAACTGGAAAGAAGCGATTGGTACACCGAATTGAATTCTTGATAGTGAGTATGTCTTGGCTGAATGGAAACAAGCCATTGCAGAGCCAAGAGCGCCCCATGATATACCGAATCGTGCGTTGTTTAAACAAGAGAAAGGCCCTTTCAGTCCCTTTACGTCAGGCAGCATGCGGTCTTTTGGAATCTTACAATCTTGGAATACTAATTCACTGGTAACACTCGCTTTCAATGAGTGCTTACCTTTCATTTCAGGAGCGGTAAAACCTTCATCATCCTTCTCGACAATGAATCCACGGATTACTCCATCGAGTTTTGCCCAAACTACTGCTACATGTGCAATACTACCGTTTGTGATCCACATTTTTGCACCGTTCAAAAGATAGTGGTCACCCATATCTTCAGCTTTAGTAATCATATCTCCCGGGTTTGAGCCATAATCTGGCTCGGTTAATCCAAAGCATCCTACCCATTCTCCAGAGGCTAACTTTGGAAGATAGTATTCTTTTTGCTCTTCGGTACCAAAGTCCCAAATTGGGTACATTGCAAGTGAGCCTTGAACACTGGCAAATGAGCGTAATCCAGAGTCGCCTCTCTCTAATTCTTGACAAATTAAACCGTAAGCGACGTATGAAAGCCCAGGGCAACCATATCCTTTCAGAGGAGCGCCTAGCACTCCCATTTCTCCTAAAGCAACTCTCCATTCATCTGGGAAAATCCCTTCTTCGCAAGCATGTTCGATTTTAGGAAGTACTTCTTCATCTACCCATTCTCGAACCATATCCCGAATCATTACTTCTTCTTCGGTCAAAAGTGATTCGATATCGAAAAAATCTAGACCCTCAAATGGCTCCATGCCTGCAATGCGGTAGCATGAACTTCATGAAGGTTCGCTGTTCTTATGCGACTTTCTTGCCACGCCCGACTAACTTTGCATACAGCCGTTGTAACCAGGGGCTATTCCAATAAATCAGTCCGATGAATACTCCGGGAACACATAATGCAACTAATACTAGCAAAAACATAGGTATGCTTCCTGCGTCAGATTCGCTTGAAGGTTCAAACGAAACGATTCGACCTTCACTGGTAACAAGGAATCCATTATTTTTGGAAGTCTCCCATGCCATTGCATAACTATCGCCGCTGAGTAAAATATCTTCATCTGAAGCATTTGTATTTGAGAACATCAAAAAAGCCTCTTCTTCATATTGGTTCCAACGGACCATTCCAAGAGGACCTAATGCGATTAGCGATGAAGAATCAGATGCGGGGTTATCTGCTATTGTATCCCCATCTAATTGGCCCAGGCCTGTTATTTCGCCTAACTCTGATTCCGAAGGATCTAATTTATCAATCTCGATAGGAGCTACTTTCTTGCCACTAGCAAAGCCAGTGCAGGAGTTCATAGTTGCATCTTCACAACCAACTCCAATCCATGTATGGAATCTAGAGTTAGCAAGCCACGTAACTCGATCTTCTTGGCCGATTACAGCAACACCATCATTGAGGGATGTAGCAACACAAATATTGTCATTTTTCATGCAATCGATATCTGTTATCCGAGAGGATGCAGAATTATCAATCATCGTGAATGTGTCTGCATAATATTTCCAAATCTGCCCGTTACTTGTCCCGAGATACGCAACAGATGAACCGGGAGTAAATTGAATCGATTCAAAATCTGCATTGGTAGTCGAAGAAGAACCTTCTGCTTCACCTAATGCATGATTTGTAGAATTGTATCTAAGGATGGTACCTGAATCACCCACTATCATTGCACTCTTGCCTGCTGGATGCCAAGATGCTGCATTGAGATTATTTGTTGTTTCATTTTCTAAAATGATGTCTTTTTCTTCATCTCCTGCGTCGGTCGCTGAAATTACATGCGCAAATCCATCTTCACCAAAAAGAAGCACTGTGAGACCATTGGGTGATGTCACACCGCCATTAATACCAATGTCAAAATTAGAAAGACGCCTTTCTACAGTCAAATCCACTGTAGGGTCTGGAGATGCACTAACCAATGGAATTAGCATCAAAAGACACAGCAATACCGCAACTCTGCGCATACCACGGCGAGCGAGTATCTACCAAAAAGCCCCCGCCTTGAGTACCCTTATCGAAGGTAGCCCTTATTTCCCTCATGCGACTGGCCAAGCCATGGAGCGATTCGAAGTCAAGCGTGGATTAGTAAAAACAATGGGTGGTAATGCTGGTCTTTCGAAACTAGCGACTGAACATTTTAATGGTGTTGAAGTAAATGCAGACGGTGTATTCACCGCCTCATTCGCAATACTGAAATCAGTGACTGCTGAATACACAGCAGATGGAAAATTGCAAGTTGACGTAGAACAGATGAAGGGTCAAGACCTTTCTGATTTACTTTCTTCTGATGGCGGCAGAGAGCAAGCAATGGAATCTCGATCTAGATGGTCCAATTTCCTTGACAAAGCCACAGGCTACTCTTCAAAGCAGCGTGGAGATAAAGCAAAAGAGCAAGCAAAGAAATTCTCAAAGGCTAAGTCTGCCATTAAGACGGCTCACAAAACGATGGAATTGAGTGAATCTCTAAGTCAGGAAACCATTGACAAAGCAAATGCAATGATTGTTGAACTTGAGCAAATGATCGAAGAAGGAAACGCTCCTTCTGAAGGCAGAGTCAAGAAACTGAACGACCTTCTTTGAGGTGTAAAAATGGATAATCTCATCGAGCGATGCCCAAGGGTTTCTGAACTCGATGAGAAGACTCTTTCAAGACTCAAAATGATGATTGATGATGTTGATGAATCCGTAGGAGTTGACCATTTAGTCAACTGTTTGGCAGATGGAACATCCGCAGGAGGCGACGGCGTTATTCGTTGCTATGTTGGATTTGAGCCATCAGGCAAAGCTCACATTGGATGGAAGGTTCTCTCTTTACAATTGAAAAGAATGCTAGAGGCTGAAACTAACGTCCTAATCTTCCTAGCAGATTGGCATGCTTGGGTCAACGACAAATTCAATGGCGAAATGGAAAATATCCAGACTACTGCCACGTACATGGAAGAAACATTTAGAGCATTATTAGGAAACCCTCCTGAGGGAGATGGACCAGGGGAATTACGATTTGTCTGGGCATCTAGCATAATGGAATCAGGAGATTACTGGGCTAGAGTTCTAAGATGTTCGAAAAATATGAGTTTAGCCAGAGTTCGACGTACATTCTCTATTATGGGGCGCGATGAAGATTCATCTGATGGCGACCTTTCACGGTTCTATTATCCAGCATTGCAGGCAGCAGATATTTTTGAGATGAATATCGATGTTGCAATAGGTGGCATGGACCAACGTAAAGCCCACATGTACATGCGTGATGTAGCAGATAGATGGGGATGGTACAAAGCAACCTGCTTACACACTCCAATTATTTCGGGACTGAAATCATCAGGGGCTAGGATGGAATCATTCGACCATAAGATGAGTAAGTCTGACCCTAACGGCGCAATTCTTCTACATGATGATGAAAAGAAATTGGCGAAGAAGATGAGAAAGGCCTACTTGGACCCTGAAAACCCAGAATCTCCAGTTTACGAGTTGATTGAACACATTATCCTACCCGAGTTTGGAGAGGTCATCGTCACACCTAAACCTGAATTCGGTAATCCATCTACATGGACTGACCTTGAATCTTTCAAGGCTGCAATAGCAGATGGAACTCTACACCCATTCGATGCAAAAATGGGCGTAGCATCTGGAATCTCCCGTGGACTAACGCCGGTTTCAGATTATTTTGAAAATAACCCAACTACTCTGGAACTCGTTACCAAACTCACAACTTGAATAGACAATGTTCATGAACGGGATTTCCTTGGCACAAACAATCCCAAAGGGGTCGGTGAATAATATGCCAAATATCGTAGTTTTAGTAAAGCGTGTCCCAGACACCAATGCAAGAATTGTAGTAAATGGAGACAGAGTCGATTTATCTGCAGTCAAGTGGGTTATCAGCCCATATGATGAATTTGCAATCGAGAATGCTCTACAACACAAAGAGGCCGCAGGCGGAAGCGTCACTGCACTAACACTTGGACCAGCCGGGGCAGACAAAGTTTTGAAAGATGCTAAGGCAATTGGCGTAGATGAAATTGTAAGAGTATGGAATGACTCATGGCCTGAAATGGATTCGAATGGAATTCAATCTGCTTTGGCTCAAGCGATTACTGAACTAGGAGCTGAAGTTGTTTACTGTGGAAAGAACGCTGCAGACACAGGTGCAGGTTCAACCGGCCCAGGTATTGCAGAACGCCTAGGTTGGGCAAGCGTCTCAAATGTCACTGATGTTACATTCGATGGAGGATTAACTGTTACCGCACCTGTTGAAAATGGGGTTGCAAGGATTTCAGTATCTGGAAACGCAGTAGTATCCTGTGACAAAGGAAATATCAAAGTACGAAAGCCAAATGTAAAAGGAATCATGATGGCAAAGCGTGCTCAAGTCAATGTCGTTAGTGCAGATGCACCCTCACCAACAGTAACTATTGTATCACAAACTCCACCGCCTGCAAAGCCAGCAGGGAAGAAGTATGAAGGCGGTGCTTCGGCACAGGAAGTAGCTAAACTACTTCGTGATGAGGCAAACGTAATTTGAGGTGAATGAAATGTCAGAAAGCATAATTATCGCAGAAACCGGAAAAGGATCAGTGTCAGCAGTAACAGCAGAATTAGTTAGTGCAGCAATAGCACTAGGAACTAGTCCAACGGTGATTGTACCATGTACAGACGCTGCAATGGCAGACAATGCCGGATATGATGGCGTAGCACGTACAATTGCTGTAAAGGGCAGTTGTTTCGAAAATTATGATGCTGCATCTTGGGCTTCGGCTATCGATGCTGCAGCACCATCTGGAATTATCATTGCCGCTGCAACTCCACAATCGAAGGATATCGCTGCAAGAATTGCTGCAAAACGCAACCTATCAGTTGTACAAGATGTTGTTTCAATCGATGGAATGAACCTCACTAGCCCTATCTACTCAGGTAAGGCAATGCAAACTGTCGCTATTTCAGGAGATGCAGTTATCTCAGTTCGTGCCAATGTATTCTCTGCAGCCACATCGGCTGCAGCTAATGTTTCAGTTATTGACCAATCAGGAGATGTATCTACTGCTGTTCAAGAGATTATGGCTCGTGCTTCAGCAAGGTTAGATGTTTCAGAAGCAAACATCATTATTTCTGGCGGAAGAGGAATGGGAAGCCCTGACAACTTCGTACATCTGGAAAAGATAGCAGATGTTCTAGGTGCAGCAGTTGGCGCATCACGTGCCGCAGTTGACACATGGGAAGACATACCTCACTCCATGCAAGTTGGACAAACTGGAAAAACTGTGAACCCTAATCTATACATTGCAGTAGGAATTTCAGGAGCAATTCAGCACTTAGCTGGGATGCGCTCTTCAAAATACATTGTTGCTGTAAACAAAGATGCAGATGCTCCTATTTTTGCACATGCAGATTATGGAATCGTTGCGACTTGGGAAGAAGCACTACCTGTTCTTGAATCAGCACTGTCCTCAATGATGTCCTGATTAAAGCCAAGCGCCACGACCACGGTGCCCATCGCTTAGGAATGGATTGTGTTTTTTCTCATCCCCGATTGTAGTCATTGGTCCATGGCCAGGATGAACTACGACCTCATCTGGCAATGGCCATAATCTTTCACGGATCATTCTGAGAAGTAAATCCATATCGCCTCCAGAGTCAGGTAGGTCTGTCCTTCCAATAGAGCCCTGAAAGAGAGTATCTCCCGCAAATAAGTGGTCAGGTCCGTCTTCGACAAACAATCGCAAACAACATCCTCCCAATGTGTGACCGGGAGTATGAATAATTTCAAAATCCATGTTTGCAAACTGATGAATATCACCATGATTCCAAGTGTTCTCAGCAATCGCAGGTTCTGGAACATGGAATCCCCATCTTTGTGCCGATTGTTGAACCAAGCTTTGTAAGAAGAAATCACCCTCATGAAGCCACCACTCCAATTGGTAATGCTCTTTCAGGTATGGGATATGCCCGCTGTGGTCAAAATGTGCATGAGTATTGATTAAAGCAACGACTTTTCTTTCACCGTCATACGTTCCTATCTGAGAATCAGGCTCACCTATACCTGAATCAATCCATTGAATAATTCGTTGCGAGTCTCCTCCACCATCGATTATTACGGTTTCACCGTTATCGGAATTGGTGACTACGCTGCATCTTTGCTGTAATGCTGTAACGATGAAGTGACTGATACAAGGAGAGGATACCATGTCACTCAACCCTCACATCTATAGAATCAGATGACCATCTACCATCCTTGTCTTTAATGCGCAATTCTAATCGATGGCTTCCCCGATTTAATCGAACTCGAACAGTTGGACTGTCTGCAATCTCTTTACCTGTTCCATCAACCCATGACCAAGACAAAACCCGATCTTGCGGGTCTCTGGTTCCACTGCCATCTAAAGTTACAATCGCAGTACCATCTTCTTGAGCCACCATACTTTGGTCGCCGCCCGCATCAGGCGAAGGAGCGATTATTTCCTCAGCATCTAGAGACAACGCAAACATCAGGTCGTCATCCTCTTCAACAACTTCTTCCTTGATAATTTCGTCATTCAATGCATCGAGCAAGCCTGATTGGTCAGCCACATTAGAAGGAGTGATTCCTGCTAATTCTTCCATTGATGAATCTTCACCATAAATCTCATCAGCACTTACTTCGATTACCGGTGCATCTCCCCAATCATCGATTGCAGTATCTTCTTCTGTCAAAATCACAGACTCAGCAGTTGAATCTATTATCACAACTGGTTCAGGGTCTGTGTAGTCGTTTTGGTCACTTCCTGCAACCATTACAATATCACCATCAGAGTTAGATGAAATGTATTCTACCATTCCCTTTGTTTCAACAGCCCATTGAGAGCCTTTTTGAGAGACCAGATGTAAATGGAACCATGAACCAACCAAGGCATGTTCGCCTCTATCTATCACGATTAGAGCAGGGTGATGTAGTTCTGCTACTAACTTGTCACCATGCATCACACCGCCCATATCAAGACCCATCCACGGCCCATCGATAGCAACTACTCTTTTGTTAACATCAAATCTCTTTTCCAAAACACCGTCAGCCCAGTATTCTAACTCTAGAGCTTCTTCTTCACCAGGGACTAGACCGTGTCCCTCCCTGGCTACTATCAGATTATTATCATTCCATCCAATAGCGGTTATTCTTTCACCAACATCTCCTCGCATAGGCCGCTCCCAGTCCCGCAACCCTTCAAGTGAGTACGTGTATACTTGACCGGATTCAGTTGCTATTGCTACTTTTTTTCCCAACTTAGTAAATAATACTGAAGATGCATCCAGTAGGACACTTTTGCCTTTCGAATCAAGTAAATGTGCTCTGCCCATTCCATCGACAGCTATTGCATTGTTACCTAGACCAGTCATTGATTCGATTCCCGTAGCATGTTCTTGGAAACGTATTTCTTCGCCATCCCGATATGTGTAAACTCCATCACTATCGCCGACAATAATATCGCCGTAAGGGAACTCGAAAATACAGGTTACCGATGATAATTTGAATTCGTCATCACCTATGACTAAACGGCCATCTGCTTGACCAAATGCAATCTTACTGCCACTAGAAACCGCTGTTACTCTAGCAGTAGATTGGAGTCTGCTGGTGACCGGTACGGTTAGCGCCATGAATTTGACAGTAAAGCCATCATTCATGATACCCATGCTTCTAAGTTCGGCATGCAAGGGTGTTCGTTTGGCATTCTGATATGCTTTGATAGATCTTCAATCTCACCATCTGTCCAACCGCACAATGGCTCCAATGTTGAGATTGGAACGGTTTTAACATCAGATTCTCTTCTATTGACCATAAGTTCACCTTCTTCTGCAGAAAGGCCAACTACGCCCCAGGGGTGACGCCATCTTTTCTCTCCATCTGGATTATGAACGATTGAATGGCGGCCCAAATATGGATCCCAATTTTTAAGAATCGACAATAGTTTTTCATCGCAACCTTCGACAGGTATCAACCTAGAACCTCGGCGCATTATTAGGAATGCAGAAAGTAATGAATTCTCATCATCAATCTTGCAAAGCACATCACCTTGAACTCCAGGAGGAAGGCCGCCTGGTGCTGTAATTCTGTCACCTAGTAACCATATTTTTTCTGGTTCCATAACCACTCTAATCCACATATCAGGTTTGGTCAAATTTACAGAAAGTGAGTCATCGATTGTGCATAGTGCATTCCCCAATTCAGCACTATATTCTTGAGAACTATACTTACCTCTAGAACCAACTCTACGAGTTCTTACTCCAAATGTGCGTGCCAATCCGACATTTGGGTCATTCTCTAAAATCGCTTTAGCGACAGTATTAGGGTCTATTGTATCTGAAATAACCTTAGCAGGGTCTATGGCCACCACCCCCAATATATGGCATAGGACGTTCTCTGCATCTTCGGCAGAAGAAGTACTACTCACTACATCCATGGTCCTAATGTGGTCTTTGAATATAGAGACTCCTGAATTGAAAGCCAAGCGCTCCATATTACGGTTTAGTGCTTTTTGAAATTGCCTTCTTACAACTTTACTTTTGAGACCGAGTTCCCCAAATCGAAGAATCCAAGCCTGGTTCATGAAATCACTCACTCATCATTGTGAAGTTCAATGGTGCCTTCTGGTTCCTGATCAATTTCTTTAGCAGAGTCATTTCTGGCTGCTTCAAGAGCATCTAGGTACTCCTGGGTAACATCTCCTGTAACATATTCACCATTGAAACAACTTGTGTCCCAAGATTGTTCGCCGTTGATGCTAGTAACTTCAACAAGATCTTCTAGAGTTTGATAGAATAGACGGTCTGCACCGATGGTATCTCCAATTTCATCAACGGTTTTTCCGTTGGCTATGAATTCAGTAACTGCTGGCATATCTATACCATACACGTTAGGATGCCTCACTGGTGGTGCTGCAGAAGCAAAATACACTTTGTTAGCGCCAACCTCTCTCGCCATTTCAACGATTTGTGCAGAAGTAGTTCCCCTAACGATTGAGTCATCGACAAGAAGTACGTTCTTTCCATTAAATTCGTGAGGAATAGCATTCAACTTCCTCCTTACTGATTTCTTGCGGAGTGCTTGGCCAGGCATTATGAATGTTCGACCGATATATCGATTCTTAACGAAACCTTCTCGGTATTCAACGCCTAATGCACTTGCCATTTGTAATGCCGCATACCTTCCGGAATCCGGAACTGGAATGACTGCATCGATATCATGATCTGGAAACTGCTCCATTATGCGTTCTGCTAAACGTTGCCCTTGATTCAATCGTGCTTGATAGACTGAGATTCCATCGATTATGGAATCTGGCCTTGAGAAATATACGTGTTCAAAAATACACGGAGAGTGTAAAACCTCCTCAGCGCATTGTTTAGAGAATAATTGTCCGTTTGAACTAATGAATACAGCTTCTCCTGGCTCAATATCTCTAATCACTTCAAACCCTAGAGCATGTATGGCAACCGACTCGCTTGCAATCATCCATTCTGTTTCTCCGTCAATTTCACGCTTCCCAAATATCAGTGGCCTGATACCGTTAGGGTCTCGGAATGCCAGAATGCCATAACCTGAAATTAATGAGACACAAGCATAACCACCACTGATTTGCTTGTGTAGTGCCGATACCGAGGCAAATATCGAATTAACATCGACATGTAACTCTCCACCAATCTGTAGATTAGGAGTTCGAGAATGTAACTCCATGGCCAAAAGGTTCAGCAACAATTCCGAATCCGATGTTGTGTTGACATGCCTTCGGTGTTCACTGGTTAACAAACTCCTGATCTCTTCAGCATTTGTAAGATTTCCATTGTGGGCCAGTGATATCCCAAATGGGTAGTTCACATAGAATGGTTGAGCTTCAGCAGCGGATGAGGAACCTGCTGTAGGATAGCGAACATGCCCGATACCAATGGCACCAAGCAGATTTTGCATGTGTCGCTTGAAGAATACGTCTTTTACTAGGCCATTAGATTTACGAAGGTGGTATTTACCCTCATGTTCAGTCATCATTCCTGCTGCATCTTGTCCTCTGTGTTGCAGAACAGTAAGCCCATCATAGAGTAATTGATTGATGTGATAACCACGACGTCCGACGAGACCAATTATGCCACACATATGTCTCGCCCAAAGTAATCGAATCATCGGGGCTTTACAGCCCTTTCTCTAACTGAAGGATAGGTTCAGGGTCGGTGAGTCTTCTTTGACCAACCGTATGAACGAATCCTGGAAGTTGCTCCAAAACCGCAAGAAGCGCAGACGCTCTTCTGCTTGTGATATGCGTTACGGCCACATCGGCGGCAACGCAAATGGGTGGTCTTCTGTCGCTTACCCATAGATGGAGTACCCTTTGACATGATATCACCTGACGGCTGGGCCACCAGCCCTCCCTTTATCAAACCGACGGACGCTGAAGATTACTCTTCTTCTTCAAACAACACTCTTCTTCCCCGTCCTGTAATCATTGCAAACGTTGCACCAATCGCCAGTAAGGCTGCTAACAACATCGCCGCAATGCTAACTAATAGGTGAACTATATTCGAGAGCATTTGAGCCCTCAGACCACTATTCGCTTCTAAAAGAAGGTCATCATTGGATACTAAAGCCCATGAAATCAAGACTCCTATTCCGATGGCGACTAACATTCCCACTAGTGGAGCCAATGGACGATGCCTCGAATCTGCATAAAAGAACAAGTTTCCAAGTAATATTACTCCCATCAAGACATAAGAGGTCAATAGAGCATTTCCAAACCGTTTGAATGATTCTGGGTGATAACCATCTCCAATTGAGAGGTTGATTGTTATCAAAACCAACACAGGTAGTATCGCTGCTAAAGTAATGAGTTTCCAGGAGGCATTTGGTTCCCTCATTCATCTTCACCTCCGATGTGCGATTTTGCTATTGCAACGACATGCTTGATCTCATCTTTAGTAGGAGGAAGAGAATTCATTGGTGGTGGCAATGATTTTTCATAACTCCAAATAACAATCGCAAATGCTGCAATTGCTAATGTGGCACCAACTACTGTGCCAATAATATCCGCTGCTGAAAGCCAGATATAATCGCTGAACTCTTCAGCAGTGGTTAGATACCCATCGAAAAGCATTCCTGATAATGCAATTCCAGCCATTACTACTGAAAGGCCAGCCAGTTTGATTGCTTCGGCCAATCTATCATCTCCAAAGCCGACCAAAGCCAGTGCAGATGCTGAACAAAGTGAAGTTGCGAATAGAAGGAAGGTTGGCCAAAATACAATCCAATAAGGATTTACTTCATTATTACGCCATAATGGAGTGAGAGTGTACCAATGCATTAGGCAAAATATTGTCAAAGATATCACTAAAGCCAGAAAACCGCTCCACCGAGCACTGGAATCTAATTTACCGACAGGAACATTTCCGCCAAAAACCATCCCGTGCACCCCATAAGCCATTAACAAAGAGGGAGCTAATATGGAAAGTAGTAGGTGTCCTGCAGCGGTAGAATCAGATGATGGGACTGTCCAAGAGGAAATTAATACCAATCCAAAACAGATTAATGCTAATGCCGCCCCGCCTTTTTTGGACCTACCACTTAGGTTCAACCATGCTCCTATTGGGACCAAAATTAGTGGAATCCAGAACCAAATCGCGGCCATTAGTATTGATTCCATGTCACGCACGGCGACATCACGATTTATGAACATCACCGGTAATCTTGCCTTCAGTAGGCTGTTTCCTCATTTTGGGCAATCCGTCACCACTAAATAGAGGACTCTTGTGGGCCGATTGCTCAAGGTGAGACCATGGTAAAAATGCCACGTCAAGTAAAGCGTTACAGTCCAAGTGCTGGTAAGCACACCATGCATACCATAGAGCGCGTAAAGAAGAAGCGCGCTAGCGAATTAAAATGGGGTCAGAGAAGGTTCCGTAGAGTCATGGCTGGATACCGTGGTTTCCCACGTCCTAAGCCAGACGGTCGCGAAAAGCCTACCAAGAGAGTTAACATCCTATTCCGTTGTACTGAAACTGGCAAAGCGCACTATGCGCCATGCCAGCGTGCAAAGAAATTCGAACTAGTCGATAACTGAAGTGATTATTATGTCTGCTAATTTCCTGAAAGTTTCATGCCGTGACTGCTCCAATGAGAGCGTAATATTTTCTCGTGCCACGACTGCAATCTCATGTGCAGTATGCGGTGCAACTCTAACAAATCCATCTGGTGGCAAGGCTCAGTTGGTCGGCTGCAATGTCGTAGAGTCCCTTGAGTGAATGGAGGTCTGACCTCCATGGCAAAGAATCTCATTGAAGGTGGCCCTTCTGAAGGCGAACTTGTAGTAGCAGTTGTTCGCGAAGTAAAGCAGAACGGTGCATACGTCGATATCGATGAATACGATGGTATTGAAGGATTTATTTTCATTGGAGAGATTGCTAGCGGATGGATCAAAAACATCCGAGCATTCGTAAGACCTGGTCAGCGTTTGATCTGTAAAGTTCTTCGTAAGAGGAAAGATAACAAATCTCTAGAATTATCTCTCAAATCTGTCAGTGAAGAACGCAAGCGAGACCGCTTGGCAGAATGGAAGAATGAAGAAAGAGCAAAACAACTTCTGAAAGTTCTGGCTGAACAAGTTGGATGGTCAGAAGAAGAAATGGCTGAAACTCAAGCAGAACTAACCGAATCTTACGTCACACTATATGGTGCATTTGAAGAAGCTGCAAAGGAACCTGAGTCTCTAACTGAAGTTGGGTTTGAAGGAGAATGGATCGCTCAATTCATTGAGATGGCTGTAAAGAACATTATTCCAGATACAGTAGAGATTCGTGGTAAATTCACTCTTAATGTCGACCAATCCGAAGGGGTTGAAGTAATTCGTAAAGCATTGATTGCTGCAGAGAGCATCTCTGATGAAGAAGCAGAATTGATAGTTACCTGTCATTATGATGGGGCACCATCTTATCGTATCGATTTGAAGGCGCCTGATTTCAAGACCGCTGAGGAAGGATGGGATAATGCCACTACTGCTTGCTTAGACATCATTAACGCAGCGGGCGGATCTGCAGAAGCAGAGAGGGAGTGAAATGGCTCGTCAACAAATGCAGAAATGCAAAGACTGTGGCGCCTTCAGCCTCTCTACTACTTGTCCTAAATGTGGAGGGGTAGCTCAAGCAGCGGCTCCAATGAAATGGTCTCCCGAAGATAAGAGGGCCCACTTACGCAGACAACTCGGCGGAGTTGAAGAGAACGGTTGGGCAAATACACTCCCTACTTTGGCATCCCAAGAAGAAGAATGATGCGAATCATTATACCGCGTCAAAAGGCGCTGTTGGTTTCATGGGTGTACTCATCGACTGGATTTCACAGCCCCCTACGTCTTGTGACCTACTATTGGTTGCAATGCCGGGGGTTGGAGATGTCGGTAAATTAGCAATCGATGCGGTCAACGCAGAATTGGACGCTGAACCGATTGCAAGAATACTACACCCTGCATTACCTCCACTCGCTAAACTCGATGAAGATGGATTACTTGCTCCACCTCATATTTTGCTCTCTAGAGTGATTGTAGACGGAAAGGAGGTGTACACCCTAACTGGTGATGCACAGCCAATGACGCCAGAGGGGCAACACGAATTAGCCGTATCTGTACTGGAGTTGTGCGAAGGTGGCGAGGTTCTAGTATTGGCTGGAATGTCTGCACAAGCAGAAAGGAAAGAAGTATTCACTATTACCAGTTCATCCAGTTATCGAATCGAGTTAGAATCGATGGGAGTGGATGTACGCAGAGATGAGCCTAAAGCAGGAGTCATTGGAATGGCTGCACTGATTACCGCAATTGGACCTATTAAGAATGTCAAAACATCTTGTACGATAGCGACTACAGTAGGGAACTCTGCTGACCCAGTAGCATCCCAATTACTACTGGAGACGATTAGGAAATGGTGGAGTCTGCCTCTTCCAGTTCCTATTGATGCTACAGCAAGGCTAGCTGCTAAGTTGAAAGAGTTACATCCAGGAGTTGCTCAGGATATGGTTTCAGATTTGACGGAGTCGCCTGACTCAATCTATATGTGATCAGCCACCAGAACTGACTATTGTCAAATCTAGTGATACATCAGCATTCAATTTCGTAGTGTGAGGTAGTACTACGTCTTCATGACTAACAATTACAGTTGAAGGATGAATTCCGATAATCACCAGTGCCTGCTTAACGGTTGAGCCTGCATCCAATTCTATGACGTGGTCATGCCCATGGCCCTTCAGTGCTACCTTCATCATGCCACCCCAGTGACATCACTCTTATGACGGTCGTGTAGGTGGGCGGAATACAAGCCGAGATCGCATAGCCTGGTATTGCGGTGGATTCGAAATCCACTGTCCCCTGGACGCGGGAGTTCAAATCCCCCTCTCGGCGCTCAATATTTTTGCAGGATTCCGGCCCCTATTAATCGTTTAATTTACTCTTTATCAAACCTATAATTTGCTTGGTTTGGGTATTGAATACAGTAGTTGCAAATAACGATGTGAAGATTAACATCAGCCACCAAGTTGAGCCTAGTCCTGAAGTGTATTCGCCATCAAATAGTTCGCCGTGGTCGATTAAAGAGGTTATTATCGCATGAATTAACAAGCTGGAGATGATTATGATTACTGAAAAACCCCAAATTGCAGAACCGAGCCTTTGGTATTGTTCTTCTACACTACCAGAATTTATGAATCCGCTTCCCCTCAAAATTTCAAGAACTAGCAAAGTAATAATTACAAATAAAGAGAGATACAAACAAATCTGCAATATCACCCCTGATGTAGACATTTCATTAACTCCAACCAGTTTAGCAGTTTCTTCACTGGTTACTTCCTCGAACTCAGAATACTCATATTTCTCAGTTTGAGATTGCGACATAAAATATGAGGTAGTTGTCTTTACCTCGAAGTCGCTTAACCCATAGTTAATACTAATCGATTGCGTATAATCATCATCACTTTCTTCATGTTCGAGATTATACCATGAATATGAACCTAGTGAACTGAAAATAAGGAATACCATGATCGTTGCCATCCCAAATTTGGCAGCCTTCCAACCATCGATCTCAACTGCACCTAAACCCCCTTTCAATAAGGCGGACAAGTAGGGAGTATCGTCACTTTTTGCTAGTCTGGCTTTTTTGAGATTCCCAGATTTGATTTTAATTTGTTTAGGTTTTTTATTTGCATATAGTCGCAAAATCAATTCTGACTTTTTACCGCTGGTTGGAAGACCTTTTGATTTGAGTAATTCCTTAAGTTGAGGAACAGTCATAGATTCATTAGCGTCCTTAACCATGATATTGAATAATAATTATTGTTAATAAGTTGTAGCCCGGAATTAACTTAATTATCATCTGCCCTAGAGATTACATGCATAGTGCTACCCTTCTCCAGATTAGCCTTGACATCTATTGCCCAAGCATCTAGTGATACATTTAGAACTGCAATTTCGTCCCCCTGCTTCAGAGTGTTGAAGAGACTTGGCCAGGCATTATCCCACCCTTCTACGGCAATCCTTCCACTGTTGTCAAGCAGAACTATCCCTTTGCGAGCCCACGGTTTCCCATTCTTACCAACGCCTGATTTGTAAGTTGTATATGCAACTCTACCAAGTACATTCCACCTAGCTTGGAAGTCGAATAGTCCGACATCTCCTTCTTCCGCTTCCGATGCTTTTTCGATTCTTGCATGCGGGTCTACTTTGAGTTGTAATTCGCCTTTCCAATTGGTTGAGGGAACAACTCCAATTAAACGAAGATTGTCCCCTTTAGCCACATCTGCAGGGTAAGTAAGCACCCCTTGACTCTCTTCGGCCATTATGCGTACGAAAGCGAATCCTCCATCTTTTTCGATACGGATATTCGGTGCTTTCTCAGGAATATTTGTGACACTAAAAGCCTCACAAAAGATATTGATACGAGGTTTAAGTTCTCTAAATGGAGTCAGTTGGTATACCTTGATATCCCCCGGGGGTTGATGTTGCCCACCATCTGGTAGGTCATCGTCTCCACTACCATTTGGACAAAGTCCAGCCCAGTCACATGTATCGCAACGTATCCCATCGGGGTCGTCTATCTTGACTCCTCCTTCGGAAAAGCCACGTATCGGCCTTGGAATTGGCGGACAATCTTCTATTGTCACTTCAGTCCCTTTGATCTCTTGCCATAAGTCATTCAATTCAGATTCCAAATTTGAAATCTCTTCGGCTGTAGGTGGCTCAACGGATTTACGCACACCTACTCCGGCATACCAAATCTCTAGCTCATCGGGTATAACGCCATCATGAGTAATCGACCACAGCATAGCATAGATGCGTAACTGCTCAACATAATTGCCACTGCGGTCACCGCCACCTCGGCTAGCTTTCAAATCCATAATCCGGATTTTGCCACCATGCCTGTAGACTAGGTCGTATTCACCTTGGAACCAATGTCCTGGGTGGATTACGTTTAGAGAAAATGGAGGTGCATTGGGGTCTACAAACCACGGTCTAGCGATTTCCCAAGCCTCAACTAATGTACATTCACCAGTTCTTGCTAATGGATTTGGACCTTGTTTCGCTCGACCATCCGGAGCAGGAATATCTGGCCTAACTCCATTTCGCCAATCTGTCAATTCTGATTCGGTGATTGAACTCTTGCATTCTTCCACTTCATCCATGTGCATACTTAGTGCTGAGACGCACATGTCTCGATAAGCATCCATTGAGTATTCATGCCAATTACCGGCCTTACGTGCATCCTTATTCCACTCTGCATGCATTTCATCCCTTATGCTTGGCCAATGGGTATCTACCCTATCTTCACACCATTTCATAAAATCGGATGGTAATTCATCATCGAATAAAGGTAGTAAAAGGTCTGCTCCATTAGATAGCACATCAGAAGGAGCGGAGTTGAAAACAATTCCTGGTGATTCCATTAGAACTCTACAAACACATTCTTCTACTGCTCTACCCAGAAAAAGAGGAGGACTCTGCGGGAATTTTAGTCGCATCTTATTTTGATACCACCAAAGCCTCGGACAATCCTCCCAAGTGTTAGCCTGCGAAGCAGAAAGGCGATTGAAAGGACCGATATCATCGGTCTGTGAATCAGCAACCTGTACAGGCATAACTCTAATGGTGACTTCAAGTCTATTCAAGCCTTCGATTTGATTTGCATTCTAGTATTCCTGGAGTCGATTCTAAGTTGAACCAAACCTTCTCTCCATCCTAGTTCTGCAGAAGTTAGTTTAACAATCATTCCAGGACGTATTGAGAGCATTGTTGCATTTATTGCAGAACCAAATGCCACTACTTCAGCAACACGTTCCCCATCCCATAGGTGATAGGACATCATCGACCAAGGCCTTCCATCTGCTCTCTTGCCATCTCTCTTTGAACAGCACAGTACAACCCCTTCGACATTTGCCTTAGTTCGAAGCATCCCCATACGAGTTAATTCCACTTCAGATTTCTCCAAGATAGAACTATTCCCATCTAAATAGAGGCGAGGCTGCCTCCTCCAAACTCCCGGTAATGCTCCGGTTATGTAGACATAATCTTGAGGAGAGTTATGCATTTCAGGGTAGGATCCGGGCTGACTTTCTTCTATCGTCACCATTTTTTCACCAGCCTGAATCATAGCACCCAATACCGGCTCACCGTAATGATTTGGAAGCGGTCCCCATGAGCCCTGTAACTTTCCTTTTACATTGACTCGTGAAGGTATTGACGATAATGGTTCGCAGGGAAGTGTAATCTCGGGAGAATCATAAGGTATCTCTGCTAAAGAGCACCAATGACAGCCTCCTGCTTTGCCATCACATGGATTTTCTAGCGGAAGAGAGTTATCTGTATTCCATGCTTTCATTTTGTCATGGACTTCTCTGTATCCTTCGGTTGATAGGGGTTTGACATCAACTACTTTCCTCATGCCATTTGTAAGATACCAGCCCTCAAGACCATCACAACTAGAATCATGAGTCTCACCCCATAGCCATGCATAGAAGTTTAATTGGGAGTCTAAGCTTTTTGCGAACTTACCTCCGCCATCGCCCATTTTGATATCGATAATACGCACTCTTCCATCCCATCTTAGAACTAGGTCACACTCGCCAGCAGCCCATCTATCTGGATGGTACATCCGCTGAGGCTCAGGGTTACGAGGGTCTTTGACCCAAGGTCTAGCGATTTCCCAAGCATCTTGCCAGGTTATTTTATCACTGAATTGATGTATTTCATCTTTCCATGAGATCATGCTGTTGGCTTTGTTAGGCTGGGTATAATGAGGAGGACAATCCCAGCAAGGCGCTGGTATTTCGAACTCATAATCTCCGCCTCCGGCCTCATAACAGGACTTTACTTCCTCTAATTGCAGTAAGATTCCATTTCTAAGCATTTCAGATACTAATTCAACATTAAAGAAACCATCAAAATCACCTTCAGACCAAAGAGCATCATCAAAAGTGCTCTTCCCTTTATCGATTGCAGCTTTGGCATTTTCTTCAACAAGACCGAAAAGCCAACTTTGTAATTCTTCAAATGAAGAGACAACTGGGGCTCTATTCATCACGATAGAACAGAAAGCATCTTCCACTTCAATACCCATTACCTGGTGGGGAGAAAGTGGACCTCTCAAGCCGATTCTATAATTCAAGAACCACTGTTTCTCACAACGTAAAAATGTCGTTAGGGATGAAGCCGATAAACGGCCACGTGCCCTACCAATGGATTGAGCTTCAGGGGGGATTTGTGCTGGCATATTTTAACCTCAAGAATCAAATGAATAATAGTCGCCTTTCTCACGCTGTTCTCTGTCTTTACGACTGGAAGATTTGTTTATCCTAGGACGTTTTGAATCATGGTCTCTTCTAAAAGTCACATCCACACTACTCAGGAAACGATTCATCCCTTCACGTAATTTGAATGGGCCTTCTGCCATGCCGTGTTTCCCACCTTCTCCTTCGAAAACTAGAAGTGAATCTGAGACGATATCTATGAAATATACATCGTGGTCGATTACGAAAGCCGCTTTTTCCCTAGATTCCATCGTTCTTCGAATCGCTTTTGCGGCTTCCATACGCGCATTAGCATCGAGATGCGCACTGGGTTCGTCCAAAAGATACAGGTCTGCGTCTTTGCCAAGGCAAATTGCAATTGCTACAGCTTGGGCTTCTCCACCAGACAAGGTGTTTACATCTTTAGTAAGTAAATCATCAACTCCTAAAGCACGAATTACATTGATATTGTATTCACCACCTCTCCAACTAGGCCCAACTTCTGCATCTAACCAGGTTTGAACTGTACAATCCATTTCGATATCAATATGCTGAGGCTTGTAAGATATGGAAGCATCAGCAGTAACCCAGCCTTCGTCATATTCATATTCACCTGCAAGGATTTTGATCATTGTTGTTTTACCGCTACCATTCGGACCAACCACACCTACAACTTCGGATTGGTGGACCTTGCCGTTGCCGGTTTTGAGATTAAAATCTCCTAGAGACTTTTCCAGACCGCCCCATTCTACAACGGTGTTCCCGATTTCATTTGAACGGTCTGTATGCTTTTTGAATTTGATAGGTTTGTCCCGAATTCTAACATTTTGTTCTACCAAGAAGCCATCTAAATATGCATTAATCGCCATGCGAGTTGTGCGGGCAGGAGTGAATATACCAAAGGCGCCTTTTTTGCCATATACGATATGAATTAAGTCCGCTAATACATCGAGAACCGCTAGATCGTGTTCAATTACAATTACACGAGCAGTTTCTGCTAATTCTTGAATTATTTTTACGATTCGCATTCTCTCATAGATATCTAGGTATGATGACGGCTCATCAAAGAAGTAAACATCGGCGTCCTTGAGTAATGTAGCACAAATTGCGACTCTCTGTAATTCTCCGCCGGATAATTGGTCCAAATTTCTCTCAAGAAGATGGCTCAAACCTAGTTTTTCCGCCATTTCACCGAACATTCCTCTTTCATCTACCGAAGAAAGTAATTCGCCCACTTTTCCTTTTACGGCTTTGGGGATGTGGTCGACGTATTGAGGCTTCAAGGCGACTTTCACATTAGATTCGCTTACCTGGTTAAGGAAATCTCTCAATTCGCCACGGGGTAAACTTTCAATCACATCGTCCCACCAAACATCATCTGCTTCAAAATCGCCAAGGTTAGGGACGATTGAACCATTTAGAATGTTAAAAGCCGTAGATTTACCCATCCCATTCGGTCCTAAAATCCCAACTACTGATTCTTTGGATGGAGTTGGAAGACGGAATAAGCGAAATCCATTAAGAGAATACCTGTGAATCATATCAGTTTTCAATTCAGCTGGTAAGTTGATTACGATTACTGCGTTATCAGGGCAGTGCTTAGCACGGATGAAACAAGGAGGGCATGCACTTTCGAGAATACGAAACGACTCACCATCGAACTGGATGCATTCTCCGCCGCATGACCCCGCCCATTTTTTGAGATAATCAAACGCATCGCTCTTTGGCTTGCATCTATCTTCAATTAGAACCGCAATACGCAAATTTAACTCCTCCATTTTGCGCGGCGATATGATTGTTCATGAATCAGCCGGTGGTTATGACAGCACGATGCCGATTAGTAATCAAGCAGCAGCGCGTCATCTTGCCGATGGCAAGTTGTTTGGATCAAACTAATCCCTTGATATGTTCGTGTCCACGAATCAACTTGGTAGTACATGGAGTTGGGAACTTCATGCTAGCCTTGCGTAGAGCATCCTTAGCGACTAGATAGTCAGCAGGAGTGAACTGGAGGGAGATAACACGCTGGCCACGCTTTACACGGGCAGCAGTACCTACATTCTTTCCGAAAGCACAGCGCATACCTTGTGATACACGGTCTGCACCTGCACCTGTTGCCTGCTTGTTCTCACGTAGAATGTGATGAGGGTAGGTGTGGATGCGGAGTGCGTAGTTTTGTGCTCCTGCAACTTTCCTTATTGTGGAATTAGAAATAACACGGGCTGCTTCTAGGGCTGTGTGTCTAATCTGACAAGACTCATCAGCGATTAGATTTAGTTCCATAAGGAACTCTCCTGTCTCCGCAGCACGGCGATTGCCGGCGTAGAAATTAAGAATACGATTGTTAGGAACCCCACCGATATACTTTCGTCGGGTATATGCAGGACCTTTGAGTCTGCGGTACATACTTGCGGGCTTGCGTGCCATGCTTGATACCTCCGGGCGATTTTGCGACCAACCATCCCTATTTGACCATGCCGATACATTCTGAATTTATTCCGTAGGGGAAAGGTCATGGATTAGGCACGCCCAGCCCTGCACAATGTCGGCATGGCGAAGGCTCCTGGAAGAGGAATCTGAACATCAGTGGTTATCGTTTGTTGCATTTACTGTAATCATAATTTTCGGGGCTGTGTTAATCGATTGGTCCAATGAATTATCAGGTGTTCATGAAGGAGGACAATTGAATGTTGATGGCCAAATTGTTGATTCGGCAGGTGACGCGGTTCTCTTTGAAACCGATAATGGAATTAGCATTTCATTGAATGGTAATGAAGAAACCGCCCCCTATGGGACATGTCTAGTTCAGCATGGCCACATTACATTTGCTTGCCTAGGCCAAGAAGGTTTGATTTGGTTCACTGAAGAAGAGCATCCGGATGAATGGGGTTGGATTCCGATGAGTCTCGGCCGCAACATTACTGCTTCACTAATGTCACCAAATGACCTGAACCAATTACTTGTGATAACTCAAGATGGAACTTCTAATTCAATTGCTGCAATGAATATAGCTGCAGGTGATGGAGCATCACCATCGATAACCCACGAAGGGGATATGCATCTGGAAGTTGCTACTGCTACCGATGATGGATGGCTTGTAGGGGGCTCCTGGCAGGCACCTGCAAATTGGCTAGGATCTAATCCAGCCTCGCCTCCGATGTTTGAATTAGTGCTATCCGTTAAGTGGGACGGCATAAATGCACCATCAACTGAAATCGTGCACATGGGTGATGAAGGAATCATTCATGGGATTTTTGCAGCAGGAGACAGTTATATTGCAACAGGAACCTCAGATACACTACAAATCAAGAACGGTGTTGCAAGATCTATGGGGATGGCTAGTTATGCAGCAGTTGGCGATTTGAATGAGGATGTCTGGCTATTTGGAGGGAAAGGTTCTACAACAGTCGCCATTGTTTCTGAAGGTGAAATTAGTATTGAAAAATTGCCTGAGCCCCTCTACATAATGCCAACATATGTTGTATGTGATGAACAAGGGCTTATTTCGATACATGGAGTCGATGGCGAAGACAAGCCTGGTGCCCTTTCTATAGACAGTAATGCAAGAAAATCATTCCTCAGTTTGAGAGGCATTATCGACCTCGGTTTCATCCTAGGAGCGATGCTGATTATTGGTATGATGGGCTGGAATATTGCGGACGCTATTCGTAAAGGCGAAATATTCTGAAATTACACTGCCAATCCGAAGTAAAAGGTGAATCTTTGAGGGCATCATTTACGAACCCCCGCCGGAGTGGAAACACCCTAGCGCAAGCGATGGATGGGTCACGATGTCGAAAAGAGGAATGATGGACCAATATATGGACATCAAAAAGGAACACCCAGATTCCGTTCTTTTCTTCCGCATGGGAGACTTTTATGAACAGTTCCATGGAGACGCAGTTGTCTCTTCAGAAGTATTAGGCATCACATTAACAAGTCGTGACAAAAAAGCAGATGAGCCAATTCCAATGGCGGGTTTCCCATGGCATGCCCTTGAAGACAACTTGAGGCAAATGCTGCAAGCGGGTCACAAAGTGTGTGTCGCTGAACAAGAAGAGCAATTACGTGAAGGTGCAAAGTTGCTCGAGAGAGTTGTTACCAGAGTTTACACACCTGGTTCTCTGTATGAAGAAAGTTTGATTGGAACTGATGAGATTGCTGGACTCGCTGCGATTTGTGTTAAGGCAGAAGGAGTGGGTATTGCAATTCTAGATGCTTCAACTGGCCATGTTTGGACCATGGAGCACAGTGGAGACGAAAGGTGGGACAGGCTGCTTGACGACCTACTGCGGAGTAGTCCACGTGAGGTTGTATTCTCTCCAAGAGATGCAGAGAGAGAAGAAGTCCGCAAAGTTATATCTCAATTAGATGGAGTTACTCTTTCACAGCATAATTCATCTCGTAGAAAAGGAGAAAGTGCACTAAAAAATGTTCTTGAAGTGGCAGATTTAGGCCATATCGATCTTGGAGATTCGCCTCTTGCCATGGATGCTGCTGGATTGGCTGCAGACTACCTAGCAACCATGCACGTCGTCGATTCAATCGATGTGAAAGAAGTAGAGATTATGCAACCAGATGGAAACATGGTGCTAGACCAGACTACTTTACGAAATCTCGAATTAACTCAAACGTTAGCAGGAGAAAAAGAAGGTTCACTCTTAGGGGCAATTGACAGATGTAGAACATCGATGGGCCGTCGAATGTTAAAACAATGGATACTGAGACCACTTGCAAGTAAAGAGAGAATCGAAGCAAGACAGGATGCTGTCGCTTCGTTAGCACGTTCTTCAAGAAGGCTAGATGACATCAGAAATAGCCTTAGAGGCCTGAGAGACCTTGAAAGGCTAGCTACGCAGTTATCATACAACCGTTCGGGAGGAAGGGATATTGTTGCTATTGGATTAGCACTGGAAAGAATGCCCAAAATCAAATTACTATGTCAAGAAATGGATGATGAACTTCTCAACACGATATCATCTGATTTAGACATCTTAGAGATGATGCGAATCGACATACAAGCCAACCTCAATGATGAACAACCCCTATCCCTCAGAGATGGTGGGTTGATTAGAGAAGGTGTGGATTCAAAATTAGACGAATTGAGAGCCGCTGCAGCAATTGGCCATAAATGGTTCAAGGACTTAGAAATTAAAGAACGAGCACGCCTTGAAATTCCATCACTAAAGGTTAGACACAACCGCCAGATTGGTTGGTTTATTGAAGTCACTAAAACACACCTTTCTAAAGTTCCAGAAGAATGGAAAAGAAAGCAACAGATGACTAATGGTAATCGATACACCACTGATGAGTTATTAGAATGGGAAGACCGATTACTAACTGCCGCCTCGAAGGCTAACACAATGGAATATGACATGTTTAGAGACCTTCGAGACAGGTGTAAAGGAAATTCCAGAGCTCTAGGCTTAGTTAGTTCAAATGTAGCACAAATAGATGTATTACAGTGCTTTGCAGAGGTTGCAAGAACAAGATCTTGGACTAGACCTACGATTTACAACGATGACCGTTTGGTTGCTAAGGGATTACGTCACCCCGTATTAGAGATTCAAACAGGGTTCGTGCCAAACGATATTCGCCTCGACAAGAAAAGAAAATTCTTACTGATAACAGGACCAAATATGGGTGGTAAATCTACTCACTTGAGGTGTGCTGCTTTACTGAGCGTTTTAGCGCAAGCAGGTTCATTTGTCCCAGCAAATAGTGCTCAAGTAGGACTGGTGGACCGTATTTTCACAAGGGTTGGAGCATCCGACGACATTAGGAGAGGGCGTTCGACGTTTATGATGGAAATGATGGAAGTTGCTCACATTCTGAAAAGGGCTACATCCAACTCACTTGTCCTTCTAGATGAAATCGGAAGAGGAACATCGACTTTTGATGGCCTTTCAATTGCATGGTCTGTAACTGAAGATATCTGTAGTCGAATTGGAGCTAGAACATTATTTGCAACCCACTATCACCAACTGATTGGCCTAGAAGGTGATGCTGAAGGCTTGGTCAATGTGCATGTTCAAGTTGCTGAATCCGATGGAGAATTGAAATTCTTACACACGGTAGCAGATGGGCCATGTGACGATTCTTATGGTGTACAAGTCGCTGCCTTGGCAGGATTACCACGCCATGTTGTTGAGAGGTCAGGGGACCTTCTAGGGTTCTTAGAGACTCAAGCACATGGGGCTAAAGCAGGAGAAAAAGGCGCACCTACCGCAAGAGGTGCAGGACAAGCATCACTGCTAGGATTCGTAGGCCAACCTCAAATCAGAGTCGAAAAGGATGCTTTAGGTGAAGCGGTGAAGCAAGCCCTGTCTAGTATCGACCCAGATTCTATGAGCCCAAGAGAGGCGCATGATGCACTTTACAAATTACAAAAAATATTGGAGGGTGAAAAATGATCTCACCGAATAGAATTGTTCAACTCGATGATAGGACTATCGGACACATAGCAGCAGGAGAAGTAGTAGAACGACCGGCCCAGGTTGTTAAGGAATTAATCGAAAACTCGATTGATGCGGGCGCTAAAAGAATCGTGGTTGATGTAGAGCGTGGTGGCTTTGACCTAATGCGAATATTAGATGATGGCTCTGGCATTCATGAAGAGGATTTACCTTTATCACTAGATCGGCATGCAACCAGCAAACTGCGTAGCCAAGAAGACTTGGCTTCGATTGGGACTTTAGGGTTCAGAGGCGAAGCCCTAGCGAGTATAGGAATGGTAAGCAGACTATCGATTTCTAGCCGGCCTGCTGGCACTGAAGGTCGTAGAATAGTGATGGATAATGGTGATAAGAATAAAATTGAACCAGCTGGTATCGCAGAAGGCACTTGTATCGAAGTATCGAATATTTTTGCAAACCAACCTGCTAGATTAGCATTCCAACGACGCCCTGCAACTGAAACTAGCAAGATTGTCGATGTTGTAGTTTCACACGCAATTAGTCATCCAGAAGTAGGATTTAGACTAACAAGTGATGACAAAGTTATCCTCGAAGTTCCAGCTGTAGATGAAATGGAAGACAGACTTTACGATATTTTAGGTAGACAAGCAGGACGTATGATTGAGATTTCATCACCTCCAACAGATGATGAAGCCCCAGGAGAAGAGAATTGGAGCGGATGGATATCCACTCCTGACATCACTAGGGGTAAGGGCGATGACATTCATGTTTTGATAAATGGCAGGCCAGTAGCAGCTCAACCGTTCTTACAATCGATTCGAAGAGGCTACAGAACTAGATTGATGCAAGGCAGACATCCAGTCGCTGTATTGATGCTAAATCTTCCAGCTACTGAAGTAGATGTGAATGTTCATCCAACCAAGCGAGAAGTAAGACTAAAAAATTCGTGGAGAGTACTTGAGCGACTTGACAGAGCTATCGCCTACACCCTAGAGTCCACTCCAACAGAGCCTGAATCAAGCGGCGGGATTACTGGAATTACATCGCTTGCTCCAGAAACAAAAGAAAGACGTACCATTGAAAAGCCAGCTTGGGCACAAACAGCACAGATATCACTAACGGGAGAAAAACCGGTTGAAATCAAAAACGAGGATAGGCCAAGACCAGTCTCTGTAGCAGAATCCTCTCAAACTACAATAACAGGGCAAGAAGCGATTTCTCCGGCTCTTTCTGTGGGAGAAAGAGAGTTACATCGACATGCTGGTTTTGATGCAGAAGACCCCGAAAACTCTGAACCTTTAGGTCCAGTAATCAATGATTTACCTGCAATGGAGCCTCTAGCACAATTTGCTGACTCGTACATCCTGGTACAAGCAGCAGAAGAGTTACTGCTGATAGACCAACATGCTCTGCATGAAAGGGTTCGTTACGAAAGATTGCGCCATGATGAAAGTCTTTGGCAAGCCCAAGAAAGAATAAGTTCAGTACCATTAGAACTCGATGCAAGGCAAATTGCGAGATTGGATGCCCGTATTGAAGACCTCAAGGGCATGGGGTTCGTAATAAATAAAAACAACAGTGGATATTCTATAACAAGCGCCCCTGCACTCCTATCTGCCAATGATTTAGAACCATTCATACACGACATATTGCTAGATATGAGCGAGGATGGGGCACCTCTAGAAACTGTTGAAGAGCGTAAAGACCACTTAGCGTTCCTAAATGCATGTCGAGGCGCAGTAAAGGCCAATGAGAGATTGAATCTAGCCCAGATGAGAAGGCTATTAGACGACATGAGAAGAATCCCTAATCCATGGGCTTGTGTGCATGGAAGGCCAACTGCAATGAGGATTCCACTAAATGCATTAGACCATCACTTCGGACGTCATGGCTAAACTGTGATGCTCTTTACATCCAAACCGCATAGTTTCAATTGTTCAAGAAATGATGGCCAAGCAACTTCGTGAAGGTCGACTCCTTCTATCATTGCTCCACAAAATCTTGCTAATAGCACCGCTGTCATCTGCATTCGATGGTCGCCATATGTTTCGACTATTCCATCTGGACGAATTGGCACTTGGCCGCCCTCAACCAATATTCCATCAATATTAGCAGTAGCTTTAATTCCAAATTTAGAAAGCATTTCAACTGTTTTTGTAATTCGGTTAGATTCCTTGTGTGCAGCATGTGGTGCGCCTGAAATCAATCCACCTTCGCCTAAAGAAAGCCACGCAGCCATTGGAGTGATCAAGTCATTCGAATCTCTTAGTACGCTATTTTCTAAAGAATGACCAATCGATTCTTTTTGATTAGGAGCGTTTGTTATATCCAAACCCGCTAATTTAGCAAATGACATCATGGAAGCATCAGGAGGTATTACTACATCAGGACAATTTACTTCCCATGGTTCTCCAATATATTTAGCTCCGGTAAGTTGACATAAACGCCAGGTTAATGCAGAATGGTTCCTCGATACAGCATCTCCTTTTGTGGTTAAGTTGAACCCATTTGTTCTCGGAGTCATGAGCATTATTGATGAATAGAACTGGGATGTTTTCGAAACATCTATTTCGACATTTTTTAGATTGAAAGGTCCAGTTATATCGATTGGCATTTCAGATTCTTTTTGGTTAGATTTAAAATCTATTCCAAGTGAATTCAATAATTGTAAGGAACTCCTTGCTCGCAGGCTTGCATCTCCATCCAGTGATACTTTGAAGTCGCAAGTTGCCGATTGTCCAATTAAAAACCTAAGGCCAGTACCGCTGTTTTTACAATCTAGAATTTCAGATGGCTTAGATAATTCGCCTCCATATATGGTTTCACTTTCCCACTTGATTCCGAGTTGTTCCAAACAGTCTATCATCGCAAGTACATCTTTTCCAATTTCCCACATCGCAACTTTAGTTGGTTTGACATCCATGCTAGCAAGAGTTAGCCAACGCATGGCGTGGCTCTTAGAAGGAGGTAACTTCAATTCCCCAAACAGCGCACTGGGCTCTACATGGAGCACTTTTTTGCCACTGATAATGGAGCCTGCATCACCAACCATACTAGGCCCCATATTCGATGCGAGGTGGTGCCTAATCATGAAGTCATCCAAGGCACATGTTGAAGAGCGGCTTTACTACAGCGTCTAATATGGTCAGAGATTCACTTAACCGCCCCTTACGGGACCTAAGAATCTCTCTCACCGATCGGTGTAACATGCGTTGCAGATATTGCATGCCGAGCGAGCACTTCGGAAAGAACCATGAATTCTTAGCTAAGAAAGAGATTTTGAGTTATGAAGAATTGACAATGGTAGTGGAATCTCTAATTCCACTTGGTCTTTCCAAAGTTCGTCTTACAGGAGGCGAACCATTATTGCGTAGAGACATATGTAAATTCATTCAGATGTTACCACAGGAATTAGATATTGCAATGACTACAAATGGACTCTTACTGGCACGTTTTGCCCAAGACCTAGCAGATGCAGGACTCAAACGGGTAACTGTATCTCTCGATGCTGTTGATGTGGAAACATTTCAGGCGATGGGCGATACTAAAGAAGTCCCTGAAACTGTTCTTCTTGGTATTGAGGCAGCACGTAAAGCAGGATTAGCAGTCAAAGTGAATACTGTTATTCGGGCTGGATATAATGAGCACTCTGTGAAGATGATCGCTGACCGGTTTATCGGTAGTGATGTTATTGTTCGATACATCGAATTTATGGATGTAGGTAAAACCAATGCTTGGAATCTGGATGAAGTCATCACTGGTAAGATGATGAGAAAAATGCTTGACAATATCAAACCTCTAGATGCTAATCATATCGGTGAAGTAGCCAATCGGTACCAGAGAGGTAGCCAGGAAATCGGATTTATTGAGAGTGTTTCAAATCCATTCTGTGGAGACTGCAATCGTGCTAGAATCTCGGCAGATGGTTCAATTTACACTTGTTTATTCGCTTCACAAGGTAACGACTTGAAAGCAATGATTCGAATGGATGCTACCAAGGAACAGATTGCGGATGCAATTAGGTTGATTTGGAGCAAAAGAGATGATGCTTATTCCCAAAGCCGTGGAAATTCCGAAGTCGACAAAGTCGAAATGTCATTCATCGGTGGTTAACTTTCGATTGCAGGTAGTCGGATAGAAGCCAGTACTGAATCGCTACCTTTGTCAACCAATTCGAAATAATGGTTGCCAGAATTGCAACCTAATAAACCACAATTTAAGACAAAATAGTCACCCTTGGTCAGAGACCAGCCAGCGTCTCTATCATGGAATGAGATGTTAGTACCGACCGTGCCATACACTTCGGAATCATCAACTGTACCGTTATGCTCTACGTCACGTTGACCGGTTTGGTTTACAATCTTCCATTCGACTTTCAATGGGTCGAGTGATTGATCTAAACTTGTAATTGAGATTACATGATAGCCATTAGATAATGCACGTACTGATACTTTTCCTTGGGGTGTTGCTTTCTCAACATTGTCGAGAGTTGATGCCATCATTACGAAAACCATGCTCGAAAGTAGTACTGTAATTGCCAGCAACAATACAGTTGCGATGACCGGGCTAACCGCTTCATCGTCTCTCTGCATGTTACTCCCTCACAAGCAAGCCACTTGAATCAACCGCTCTATTTTGTTGTAAAACGGCAAATGTGAGCCACATCTTCTAATTCTAAATGACCCAAAGCATCCTGCGACAGGTTACTGCTCTCCAAATAATATTCTTGGTCAATCGATTGAACATCAAATTTAGAATCCAATCTGGTAATCTGAATAACAGACTTCCCATTTTGAAAGAACGCTTTGAATTTCGCATCACTTTGCCCATTTGTTTTTTCCAGCGTTTTTCGTATTCCTCTAATGCTATTCCTGTTGAAAGATGTTCAGATATTACTTGTCCGGCTATTCTTCCTCCAATCATTGCAATAGTAATGCCAGCTCCATTAGAAGGCAATACCATTCCCGCAGAATCTCCTACAAGCATGTAATTTCCTTTTACAAATTTCTTTATGGTTCCAGACATTGGCAATGAGCCAGCTCCCGTAAACGAAATATTGCCTTCATACTTTGAAACGAAATCTTCAGTGTATTGATTTAGAGTTCGCCCCTTAGAGAAACTTCGCTGAATGCCTAATCCGATGTTAGCACCCTCTCCTTTAGGGAACATCCATGCATATCCGCCTGGAGCCATTGAACCAAAGTGAAGCTCTACTGCTTCACCAAAGTCTCCATCCATCAAAACAAATTTTACTGGTATTTTTATCGACTTTTCATTCCAATATTCTTTCCGAATTGGCCCATTATGACCACCTGCATCAACAATTACTTTTGCAGTATATGAATCTCCATTATGTAGAAGAACTTTGTTTCCATCAACCCTATCTACTCTAGAATCAATTAGGAACTTCGCACCTGACTTCTTTGCTAACTCAACTAAAAACTCATCATGTGCTACTCGATTTAGGACATATCCATCAAAATCAAACTTCAAGGGTTTACCCGAAGGTGGTACCAAATGCATTTTTGTTGAATGACGAGATATTGCATCCTTAGGAGTTTGGAATAGGTCATCCATGTCGGGTACATCAGGACATAGACGTCGCATTTCATCATTGGAGGGAACTAATTCTCCACACTGCAATGGCGTCCCTATAGGATCTCTTCTATCGATGACCAAAACATCCGCTCCACCTTCAGCAGCATACCTTGCAACGGTGCTTCCAGCAGGTCCGCCACCGATAACGATTACATCATGGTCAAACGATTCTGTCAAGCCCTCACCTCAAGAGTGTCTGTCCTGTACCATTCTAACTACATGTTTAAGCAATTGCTTAGCGTCACAATCTTCGAAATTATCTAAATGGCCAATCGCTCTTTCCAGGTGATTGTTGATTAGAATCTCAGAATACCGTAAACTATCTGCATGTTCTAGTAATGAGATCAACTCATCAAATAATGAGTCGTCAAAATTGCGAATTAATTCGGCTAATCTGATTCGCTGCTCGCCATGTAGTAGTGTCAAAGCATGAATAAGAGGAAGTGTCATTTTACCTTCATAAACATCCGCACCTCGAGGTTTACCCATTCGTTCATCGCCACGGATATCTAGTAAATCATCAACTAATTGGAATGCAACACCTAATTCCATTCCAAACTTGAATAATTCATCGCATTTATCCTGACTTGCATTTGCAACTAGAGCCGCACCTTTACAACCAGCCGCAAATGGACCTGCAGTCTTGCCTTTTACAATTTCAAGGTAATGTTCTGGTGAAGTGGACAAATCCAATACATGGTCTAATTGACTAAACTCTGCACTGGCGAGGCGTGATGAATAACTTGCCATAACTTCAACGATTTCTTCACGATACTTACCACCAAGTCCGAATCCCTGAACGAAGAGCCAATCCCCGCCAATTATGGCCTTAGGTTGCCCGACTAAAGCATGTAGAGTAGCTTGACCTCTACGTGTCAATGATTCATCGTTTATGTCGTCGTGAATCAGTGTCGCTGTATGAATAAATTCTGAAGCCAAAGCTAGAGGCATTACTTCATCTAGATTCTCGCCACCCGATAATTGGTATGACAGAAGAGAAAGTATTGGCCGAAGTCTCTTCCCTCCCGCTAGTAAAATCTTACCAGACAATTCTGCAACTTCGCCGTAAATAACGCACTGCTCTTGAATCATGGCTTCTAAATTAGCATTGATTAAGTCGCGCAAATCTTCAAGATAATCAAGTGCATTATTGTCCTCCATGGAACATCCCACAAGGGTCGCCTTCTTAACGAGTGGCGGGCGCCCTTTGAACGCCGGCATCTGCTGGCCGAGGTGGATAAGATGAGCGAAAAAGGACGATTTGAAATCCTTTTGTGCCCAGAAATGGGAGATGGCGTCCACACACATATCAAGAAACTAATCGATAGTCATCCAGATAGTATGACTTTAGTTGAAAAACCGGTCCCTCATATTGAGTCTGCGATTGAGTTATTGCGTGAAGGTCACGGTGATTTGGTTGCCGCTTCTGGAAGATGGTGGTTTGAGAACCGAGATAAAGACTTAACAGCATCAGTCGTATTACCTAGAAGGGAGCCTACTAGAGTCCTTGTAGGCGAAGACAAACCCGAATACGTTCCAAAGGGTGCAGTAATTATTGCAGATTGTGAAATTGTTCGCCGTCAAATGATCAGACTTCGTAAAGACATCAATGTAATGTTGCCAGAGGAGTTTGGTGATGCGCCTGACGATACTTTTGAGAGAACCTTATGGCTTGAGGAATTAAGAAAGAATAACTCAATTGATGGTTATATCATTCCTAGAGCATTGCATGCAACCTTGCCATTCAGAACAAGAAGGCATACCTTAGGAATGCAAAGAGATAATCCTGAACGATTCAGGTTTATTCCGGTACCATTAGATGGTTTCACCGTACTAATATCTAGAATAGATTTCCCAATAACTGGCATTACAGAAATTGTTGACGCTGGAGCAGCACTATCTTTGCGCCTTGAAATGATGATGTTAGACAATATCGATTCAAGCATGCATGATAAAGTCGCTTTGATGATTGAACAACGAAAGGTAGGTACAATTCTTAGAGAAGCCGCCAGAACTGGTGACGAATTACCTGGACTCGGAATAGTTAGTGACAAAGATGAGGTAAAAGGCGGTAAAATCAGAATAGATTTAGCACTTGAAACGCTTAACAGAGACGGTTCTGTAACTGCAGGAGTAGAAAAAATATTCGTCCCTGCTGAAAGCCACTCAGCATCATTGAAGGTACTCAACAATTGGAACCAATTATTGAAAATTATGCGGGAGAGTCCTGAGGAAGAGATGCGTGGAAGGATGAAGGAATTGATGGATGAGTACATCGATGATTTAGTCTCTAAAGGAAGATTGTCAGAAGATAGAATCTATTCTCCTATGATGAAAGAAGAAAATGAAGACTAATTCAGTATATCTTCACCAGTCAAATCTCTTATCTTTGCTCTACAACTTTCAATATTAGCAGGTTCTCTGTTATCTCCTGCCAAAATTAAATCATATCCATTATTGTTTAATTCTCTAGATAGCTCTATCAATTCAAGAGGAGCGTTTGAATCTACAACTTCAGATATAGATTCATCTATTTCTCTAGCAGATGATTCCCATGACCCAGATAATTTGAGTAAATCTTTAGTTAATCTTTCAATAATGTCGACAGCAGAAGGTGGCCTAGCAAGAGCGCTCTGAATCGTTCTAACAGCATCGATATGGAGTGAACGAAGTTCGCCTAAACGAATTGCACCGCCTATTATTTGTGTAGACATCCATTCACGATCCCCGTTTTTTATCATTTTTTTACGGGCCTTTTCTAGTTCTTTTTTAACTTCTAAAGACCCTGCAATGATTGCATCTTGAATGCTAGCAACCTCGTTGAGAGTAGTTTGCACAGATTCAACTCTATCATGCATCTCTTCCTCAAGGCGAACTTCCTCTCTTCTCAAGTCATACCTGATGGATTCGATAATTCCTGAAGCAAGGGAAGACGCTTCTTTGAGTGAACCTTTGGCTATCCTCTCATACCGTCCCATGCTTCGCCCTCAAAACTCCCTTAAGTCGCATCTGTTTGAAGGTGTTGATTATGGAAAAAGCGGAAATGCACTTAGCCCTTAGGGGCTTTGGAGTGAAAAATACCCTCTGAGAAAGTGTCTCTAAGCACTTTTATTGGGGTGCAACCTCAAATATGGAGAGGAGTGGAGAGAGATTGGAGGAATGCAATTGAACGATAAGCAATCCCTTCTTTCTGAACTCCATCAGGCAAGATTAGATCGCCTCAAAGAGATATGTGCAGAGCATGGACTTTCACGTAACGGCTCGGTAGAAGTTCTTCGTGGTAGGCTCATTGCCGACCTAGTTTTAGATGACTGGGATTTCTCACCAGAAGGAATAGATTCTATCCTTAACAACGATATAGGTCAGGTACTCGCCGTATTCGGAGTCAAAAAATCAGGTTCTATTCGTGAAAGAAGACAAAGGCTATTCCTTCATCTAAATCATGACGCCAAACAACTTACTCCTGAAAAATTAGATATTTTGTCAAGGGACCAGTTACACGACCTATGTTCAAAACTAGATTTACCTCGTTCTGGAGCCAAACAGGCACTTCTGATGCGTGTGGCGGGAGTTCTTACATCACAATCAGGTTCATGGGGAGTAATCAAAAAGAGTCTCAGAAGACCAAGAGGAGAGCCTAAACTCATCAACATTCCATCACCGTCCGAGGATTATGACAACATAACAAGCCAAGTTAGTGCTCCAGTAACACAACAAGTACCAGTAATTTCAGAAGAAATTGAAATTATGGAAGATATTGAAGATGTTAGTGAAGTTGAGATTATTGACATCGCACCTCGTGCGATTGTAGAACCTCTACCCATTGCACCGGTTGTTGAGCTGACCGAGTCGGTGATAGAGATTGAAGGCCGTACTGCCGAAATCGATGCATTGTGCAGAGATTACCTACTAGTTGGTTCAATCAGTGATTCCGAGGATGTGAATGCATTTATTTCCAGCCTAAGTGCACATGGCCTTCCAGTAAACGACTCAAATGCTGCAGACTATGTTAAAGCGAGACTAATTTCTCTTGATGCGATGGCTAGAGCAGAGAAGGAAGCGATTCACTCCATGCCTAACTCTTGGAGAGAAAGAGAGGCTTTACGTGGCTTTGAAGAAGCACGTAATATTCTCAGAGAAGTTTTGCCAGAGATGATCAAATCTACTGAAGGAAACATGGTCAAAGCAAGAATGGCCTTTGAAGAAAAGGCAAGGGAATTAAATCTTGATTTACGACTCCCTTCAGTTTCAGGAAGATTACATGCACTATTCGACTTACAAATTTCTTTAGATGAAGAAATCGCAGCAAGCGACCCTAAAACCGCTCGAAGAACTCGAGTGATTCGACTGTTGCAGCATGGTTCAATTCATCTTCAGGCTGGTGAAAGAAGAACCCTCGACAGACTTGAAAGAAATATCGATGGCCTTGAACAACTAGTTGAAGCAATATTAGAAAAGTCTGAAGGCTCTTATGGAGATACTCAGCAGACCTTAGTAATACGATTCCTCGAAAAGAAAGGATATGATGTTAACAATTCAGAGTTGCGACCCAGAGTTGTCGCTGCTGCTGGCGTAATTGGGGCAGAGTTAGGTTACATTTCACCTTCTGAAATACCACGAATTGCACCAGGTATCAAAGTTTCAGATACTGAAGTCGATTCAATTATAGCAGATCTCAAAAGATTAGCTCAGCAATTCAAAGCAGTAAGCGACGAGCCAGTAGCCGATGAAGAACTCGAACTAGCAGAATCGGTTGCTGATGCAGCAGATAGAGTATCTTCGGTTAGAAGTAGAATCGACGGAGTCGATGATTTGCTTGCCCGCCTAAATATCTCAAACAATTAACGAGTTGCGTAGAAACTTTGTACAACTTTAGTTACAGTATCGATATCTCTGATATCTCTTCGAAGTAAATCTGCTAATATCTGCTCTCTCTGATTGAGGTGTTGCTCAAATTGAGCAGGAGTTATTCCAGCGGCTTTACAGATTGTTTCCCGCATCTTAGAAGGAATTCCTGTTTCCTCAATGGTATCTGTTGCTGCATTGTACTTCCAAATTGCATTAAGACGAGGTTTGTCACCTTCCATACCTGCAACTTCAGCGACCTCAGTTATCTTCCTAGCTGTTTTACCGTTGACATGCAATCGTGCTTGGATGATGATCAAATCCAGACCTGTAAGCATAATTGGAGGTACATTCATTGGTGGATTAATCATCCTAGTGATTGTCTCCATGGCAGTATTAGCGTGGAGTGAACCGAATGAACCATCGTGACCAGTATTCATTGCAGTTAGCAAAGTAGATGCTTCACTAGAACGAACTTCTCCTACAATAATACGGTCAGGTCGCATTCTAAGGCTTGATTTCAGACAGTCGTTCATGTCGACAGCAGGTGTTCCATCGGGCCTCTCTCTTCTAGTCTCCATCCTTAGCCAGTGGTCGTGATAAACTTGCAATTCAGCAGTATCTTCCACTGTAAGTAGACGCTTGTGCCATGGAATATACATCCCAAGGCAATTCAGAGTTGTTGTTTTACCAGAGCCAGTACCGCCTGCTATAACGAAATTAGCAGGCCGGCTATCTAGTCCTTCAATCCAAACCCACATCATTGCAGCAAGGCGCAGATTTACTGTTCCAAATTTAATCAAATCTATCATTGTAAGTGGGTCATCACGGAATTTTCGAATTGTTAGAGTTGGCCCATCGGGTGAAACGGGTGGTATTGTTCCATTCACACGGCTTCCATCTGGAAGGCGACCATCAAAGATAGGAACTAATCCAGGTCCATCTCCTAAAGGAACCGACGTAAATGCTGCAATGTTACGAGCAATCTCTAATCCTTGTTGGTCATCGACAAATACATTGGTTTGACACATCCCGTGGTCTCTGTGGGCTACTTTAACACACTGCGAGCCACCGTTGTACATCACTTCTTCCAAATTGTCGTCTCCAAGAAGTACTGCGAGATTGCCATATGGATTTGGCTCTACTCCACCATCGACGTGATACATTGGAGAAGGGTGATTATTCTCCATGTAGATTGTTACATTTCCATATTGATCCAGTATTTTTTGCATTTAATTATCCTCCAATAACAAGAACTCCGACGTGATAAATCGTCATTGAAACAGCCATCCAAAGCGGTGCCCACCAAAGTGATGAACGCATACGCCCTAGCATTCTTCCACTTACTCCTATGGCAACCAATGATGCTGCTCCAAAGAACAATGTGAAAGATGTATTGAATTCGTCAAGTTGGAAACCTTGGCTTCTTGGTGCAAACAAACCAACAATGAATGCGATTAAGAAAGGCAAACCGATTGAAACAAACATTACGATTAGGATAGACCTTCCCATCAAATCTGACTCTCTTCGGTTCATCAAATCGTTCAATCTTTCGTAATCTTGAGACATGTCGGAAAGTATGGTTTGCAGAGGTGCATCTTGCTCTATAGCGGTAGAGATGAGGTGCATTACCCTTTGAACCTGTGTGGAGCGGGATTTAGTAGCAAAATTGGCTAAAGCCGAGTCGAATGATGAAGCGTGACTTTCGGCCAATGTTTCTTTTAGCAACCTGCCGAGAAGACCTGTGCTTCGGTCTGCTTCCGACATCATAGCTTGTTGGAGACCTAGCCCCGCACCTAGAGAGTCTGAAAGAGCTTCAAGCATTGCAGGTAAATCGTTTTCAATCGACCTGCGTCTTTGCCTCTCAATGATTGGTGGAACTCCACCTATTGCGAACGCAATTCCAATTGTTATCATGAATAACAAGAAAGGATCGTTTCTAAACATCTCAAGAATACCAAAAATCAAGAAATCACAACCCTGGGTCCTTCGTGTGAGCCTTTATTCCAGCCAATGCCATTCCGAGTAATGTGATGAATAGACCAACGTTTACGATACTCATAGCTGTATCTTGTTCTAAATTTCCAACCATGTCGGCTAATCCGCCGGAGATTAGTTGTGGAATAATTCCAATTATCGACAGTATGATTGGGCCAATCATTCCAATCGACAACAAGGTTTCAGGCACTCCACCCAAATCTTCAATGTAATCTTTAACTTTCTCAGTACGTACTTCTTCCATTCTCTCACCTTGCTTTCGCAGTGTTTCAATGATGTCAGTGTTTTGTGTAATATTGTTGAGCATTGTATTTACTACTCTTTTGTAGCCATCGTTCTCTGCCTTTTTCATAAGACTCCGTAATTCTTTTTCCATAGGTTTACCGGAGTTGATATTTTTCATTAAAGTTTCAAAATCTTTGGATATAATTCCGTAACCGCCTTGAGCGATTGAGTGAATTGCAGCCTCGAGACCAACACCAGAACTCATCAGAACATCTAATGTTCTAATGACATAGAGAATCTCTCTAGACTCATCCAATGACCTCATTCATTCCACCTCAACGTATATCTTCAATGAATTCGAATGTGTAGATGTTATCTGAACCGTCATATTCCATCTTACCGAAAACAGTTTTGACGTCTCTTTCTTCGAATGGGTCATGGATGTAAGGTTGGCCGCTTCTGAACATTTTGAGAATCTTTTTGTAATCCTCAAAAGTCATTTCTCCACGTACCGTATAAACTGCTGATTCAGCGCCTTCGTCTACCAAATCATCGCCCTCTCCTCCATGGAGCACAGTACGGGTAATTCGACGTGTTATTACTACGCTAATATCTGCATCCGGAAGTCTAAGCCAATCTGCGCTAGAAGTTCCGCTTGCTGGGCGAATAAAGAAATCTGTTCCTCCCATAGTCTCACCTGTAAACCGATGAGGTCGCGAATGGGCCTTGAACCTGTTGGAGTAAAAAGCCTCAAACGGTTATCTTGAACCATCCAAACCTTGGTTCGTGAACAGTCCCTTCTTCAGACAAATCATCAAGACTTGCTTCAGCCGCATCACGGTCATGACCTCTAGCAGCTGCATTAGATAGCAATGTGTCAAAGTCAACGCCTTCGCCCTGATCCAATCGTGAGATTAAGTCAAGAATAACCTGTTTAAGATCAAGCGCTTCTCCGCTCGAATCAGTGACATCAACCTCGCCACTACCAACATCTAGGTTTACTTGAGCCGCAGGTGTTGGCGTTACTGCAGATGGAATTCTATTTTCAGCTATGTCCAATGTCTGCATGATATTCAATCTGTATGTCTCTAAATCAATATCTCCATAGTGCTCATTAGCTAACAGAATATTTTCACACATGTGTTCTGGAATACCACTAGACCTCAAAGCATCTAATGACTTCTCTAAAGAAACTGATTTCTCCTGGTCTGATATACGATTTAGCATTCCATCTGCCGCTTTTACCAGCCATTCACAGTAAGTTGAACGGGAAATTATCGCGGCTTCTTCTGGTCTAAGACTAGTATAGACCGCTCCTTCTTCGGATTGGAAATATCTTGCTTTAGCAGTCATGATTAGCATTATAGTTTCACCATCATCAACTCTTGACGACAATTGTACTGTCAATTCTCGCATGGATTCGGGTGCATAATCACCTACTGAGAAATAGTGAAGTCCAGAAGGGTCTCTAATTTGGCCCTGCCAAAGTGTTGCTCCATTGGAGGTTTCACGAGGCTCCAGCCTCTCAAGTAGCCCTGCGACTACTAATCGGTTGACCTTCGCACCCAATTTGGTGATTACGAAAAGAGGGTCAAACTCTCCTGAACCTTGTTGATGTAAAGTTGATTCACCAAACTCAGAAGCCAGCATATGCCATGCTGGTTGCCTTCTTGCTCTCCTTGCTGGTTGCAATCAAACCACCCCCCATTTTGCTCTTAATTCAGCCGCAATTAATTCTGACTCAACTACGATTAACTCCGCATCATCAGAAAGAAGCATTGCTCCTTGTTCATCGACTATAGTTCTCCCAGAAGCCTTCAATTGGCGACCAAGGAAGCGTTCTCTTAGGCTCTGAACAAAGGCCATTGTACCATTTTCGGTAATTTCGGCAGTTATGCGTTGCTCATTCATTCCAATCAATGCTTCCGAGGCAGATTTGTTGATGATGAGGGAAATTGTAGATTGTCCGTCATCAAGGACCATACGAATCCTCACATCAGACTCTCCTTCTTGTGCTCCGTGAGTTGCACATTCTCCGTCTCTAAGCACCCTGCGGCATTCAGTACAACGACTGATTATTCCAGAATCTTCACGTATTGAAATTACATGTCCAGAGGTAGAGATTCCAACTCTGCTAGCACCTGTGGCTAATTCAGAAAGAGGGACTTCAACCACATTGTTAGCCAAGTCTATTTCATCGCCCCATGGAGCTGCCGCAAGAATTTCTATTTGCGATACATCATCTATTGTGATATCAGGGATGCCTTGCCATGCACGTACACGCACACCTCGTAAGCGAATTACAACAGGTGTTGCTTCGAAATCAAATGGCGGTTCAGACCAAATTGAACATCTACATCTACCAGTCGGGTCTGCGATATCGCCGGACCAAACACTCTTTTCTTCACCATCTTTACCAGTGAAGTCACGTTTAATCATCTTCTGAACTTCGACTATGATTTCAACATCTCTTGAACCATCGCGCAGATCTTCAATACGGCTAACAGAATTCGCTACCAAGTCATCTGCTGATGAAAAATTAGAATCATGATAGATTTCAATTCGAGAAGATGCACCTATGTTTATTTCAGGATTATCTCTGAACACTTTAATCTGAGCGTTTTCAATCTTCAACAAAGACCCAACTTCGTGGTCAAAGGACTCCCATGACAAGAACCCAATCGCTCCAGTGTCATCTGCGATTCTTCCTCTAACGATATCAATAGTACCAGACCCATCTTTTCGATGTATTACGTCTTTGCGGCTTGCAAGAAGTCGGCCTACAATAGTAACATTTCCATCAGACTTGATCGTGTTGATTTCAACAGGTTCACCAGGTGTTGTAACCGTCCTCTCGCCTTCTCTAAGAACTACAACTCGGCTAGATTGATTGATATTGATGCTCATCCTACCTTGGTACTCATTCACCGATACTCCTTCTAGCCTAACTACGGCTCCAGGTGCAATGTTTGGATGGTTGCCCCAATCCTTGAATTCCCATCGAGTTCTATTTCCGCCTTCAGAAAACGGCTGGTCCTCAATTAGACCGTATGGAACTATCTTTTCTTCGCCACGGACCATTGTGGTTCGTGGGTTATGGGTTACGATTTCTACTTCGATCTCGACATTGCGGTCATCGCCAGAAAGGTCGGATAACTTCTCTGCTTTTTTCAGTGGAATAGATTGCTTCTGAGATGAAGCCGATTGATTTGGTGAGGGAGTTGCCACTCCATTGTCAGACTGGAAACGTCGTAACACTGAGCGCATTGCATCTACAGGTGGGATTAAGAAATCCGTCTCATATCTTGCAAAGGCTTCTGCTACCTTCTCTGCGTCTGCTTCGGGTACTTGTTTGAGTACCTCGGCTACATGTGCATCATAATTTGATGACATTAACGACACCTCGACGGTCTAATCTCATTTTCAGGCCCGTCGCAGGACGGGTGTTCGGGCTTTCGTGCTGGCTGGTTGGTTTTTATTGACACTCCCTTTCACCTCCGTGGAGTTTACTGTTTGTTGGAGACGGTTCTTGAAGATGTCTGCCAGTTCAACCTAAAACTGAAAGTATAGGCAGTTAAGCAGGGTTTATTCTAAGTCCATCCATTAACAGGATATCCGGCACATGCATTGAGCCGGTGCTGTATGAACCCTTGCGTATATTCGAATCGCCTAATACAACTCTTCCTGCTAGTGCTTTCGCCATATTGCCTGACAATCCCGCTTGCGAAAGTGAGCCAATAATTTGCCCACCTTCTACACGTAAGATAGTAGAGGTTGTTACGGAGAAGTCACCACTTGTAGGATTAGCAGTGTGTGCACCCATTACACTGTGAACCAGATAACCATCTTCCATTTCTTCGATTAATCTATCTCGAGACATCGTTTGATTGGAAGATGACAAAACCAAGTCGCTGCATCCACAAATTGGAGGCGAAGTGTGGCCACCTCTGGACGCAGAACCTGTAGATTGGGCTGAAGCAACCTTGCCTTCAGCCATCAATTTAGCAGCATCTCTAGTCGACCAAAGTTCGCCATTCAGTCTACCTGAATCTACCAAAGTCTGAGTTCTACTGGGCACTCCTTCATCATCTCTAGAACCTGAAGACATTCCACCTTCCATCAAGCCGTCATCGACTAAAGTTAGGTGATCTGCAATTACCATTTCATTCATTTTCCCCGACCAGAAAGATTCTCCTCTAGCTAATCTTTCACCTTTTATTGCGGTAGGAACAACTACTGAAAATAGTGGAGAAAAACCGCCAGATGTCATTAATACTGGGCAATCTTCTGTAGCGCCGCCAGGTATCTTTTCCCTAGTGGCTTGGGACCAGTGTACTGCTTTGTCTACACTTGCGGTTAAATCTTTAAGAATTGAGCGTGAAGATTCTCCTTCATACGAGGAGGTGAGATGTTCATCTTCGTCAATCGAAACATGAATACCGATTCCATGAGATGTGTGTACACCACCATTCTCAATTCCACTACTTGTTACCAAGGCTCCTGCGCCAGCACCTACTCCGACGCCTCCGCCTACTGCAACAGCCCTTGAATCTAATTCAGCGACCCGAGTAAGAACTTGGTCACCTTGCTCCAAAAGGTCTTCAGGACCCATGTCCAAGATGGCTTTATCTTTCATGCCGCCAACCTTTGATGCTAACTCATTACCTGGTAACTCGAAACCTTCGATTGAGGGAGAGCGCTTGGCAATGCTGAGTGCTTGCTGAATAGCTCTGGAAGCGGATGAAGGGTCGACAAGATGAGCGTACCCATAACGACCATCTTCGACGATTCTAATTCCAAATCCTCCATCGCCGCCACCAGAGGCCATAGAAATTCGTCCTGCTTCTATTTCCAGTGAATGACCATAGCCCTGGGTTGCATAAACTTCCCATTGCTGAACGTTCTCTTTATCGCATGCTGCACCGATATTTAGTGCAGATTCTAGTAGCCTCTCAACCGCATCATCAGGAATCATGATCATCCCACCAATGCTTCTCTAATACGCATCAACGGGCCGCCATCTCCTACAGGTACCGTTTGACCCTTTCCACAGAAACCAGGCGCTGCTAGATGAGAATCTTTAGTTAGCCCATCTACATCTTTTAGAATCTGTAAAGTCATTCCAGATACGCTAACATCTTTTACCGGACGAGATAGTGAACCATTTTCAATAATCCAAGCTTCCTGTGCTGCGAATTGGAAAGACCCTCGGCCAGTATCAACCTGTCCACCTCGGCTACCACAAGCATATATTCCAAACTCAATATCTTCGATTAATTCATCTAAGTCATGGTGTGAACCACCCTGAATAATTGTGTTGGACATCCTTACAAGAGGATGATGAAGACCATCTTGTGCTCTTGCCCCACCATTTGGCTCTAGGTCATACCTGTGAGCGGTTTCTCTGTGATTGAGATATTCGGTAAGTACACCGTTTACGATTAGATTCTTTGGTCGCGGGTCTACACCTTCATCGTCAATCGGGTAGCAACCATATCCGCCTCTTAATGTAGGGTCATCGACAACAGTGCATATCTCTGAGCCGATTGTCGTACCTAGTCTACCTTCGAGACAAGAGTCCCCTGCTGCTACCAAATCGGCTTCACAGGGATGGCCTAATGCTTCGTGGATGTAAACTCCAGTCAAATCTCGGTCAGCGACCAAAGGAAACCTACCCGATGGTGCTCTTTCGGCACCGAGTAATCTCAAGGCCGAAATCTTAGCATTCCTGCCCATTTCTCCAAGGTCGCAGCTCTCTATTACCTCCAAGCCACCTTCCCCGCCATGCCTCATTCTATAGGACACTACATCGTCACCATCTCTGGCGGTAACCATACCATTAATCAAACTCCTTTGAAATGACCAAATACGGTTCATTCCTTCAGTAGTCATCAATTCGGTGTGAATATGTTCATCAGACCAGCCAGTAGAAGTAGAAACTATCCTTTCATCATCCTTAGCTTCATTATCGATTGCTAACATCATCTCGATTCTTTGGTCAAGGTCAGTGTCCCTTACATCCTTATTACTCTTCCAATGAATTTCGTCTTGGATGATAGGAACTTCTGCAAGGCCGACGACTGTTTGTGATGGTGAACGACGCGCAGCAACTGCTTTGGCTAGTCTAAAAGTCGATTCGACTTGGCCTATTATCGAAGAAACATCGCTTGTTGAATGGACACCCCATGCGCCATCAGCAAGTATTCTCATCGTTACGCCGACCTCTTGACCAGGTATTGCCCTCTCGAGTTTGCCGTCCTTGAGCGATGCTGTGTTAGTAGTCTCGCTTACGAGCCTAATTTCGGCATACTCCGCACCAAGTTCGGAAGCCATATTCAGGGCTTTAGTAATTTTATCTTCATCCAATAGTCTGCCACTGGAAAAAGGAGAATCAGATTGACGAGTTGTAACCACCATATTCCAATGGTGTAGTAGGAACTCTTTGAGACTTACTAATTCTAGCGCATATCTGCTAAGTGTATATGGGCTATTGCAGCATTTTCACCCACGCCTGATTCAATTCCAATTCTCCTAGCATCAAATGTCGCTAAATCGGGGCGATCTTCAAGGATTTTGAAGTTCATTCTGTTAGCATGCTCTGCAAATAATTCACTAGCGGCTTCGCACGATAGGTCCACAATCCATGCAGTTGTATCTCCTTCACAAAGGCCCGCTCGTTTGAAACTAGATGCAACATGATGTGTACCTGATAGCAAACGAATAAATTCGCCATCCAATGAATTCGATTTCATCACACCTCTTTCGCTATTCCTCATCAGTACTTGATGAGCAACCCATCCGTGGATATCGCTCGCCAGACATGAACCACTAACAAGGGCCCAGTATTCCGAATCTCGAATACCTAACCAGGACATTACAAGGGCCCTAGGGTCATTACAAGGAACATCCAATTCGACCCTCATACAGGGGAAAGACGGTGCGGTCACACCATTCCTAAACCATTCTTGGTTTCAATCCTGACGCTCACCCGGTAATGGTTCATCATCACTTCTAGGTTGGTTTTGTTTGCTTGGAACTGAAAGGCTGCGAACTGAATCCATAATCCTCTCAACTAGAACTGGCCCCCATCCTCGCATTGATTTCAATGTGTCTAATTGCTTGGAGGACATGGCCAATAAGTCCGCAGGAGTACGAATCCCCATTTTCGAAAGAGTTCTTGCACGATTTCGGCCAACATTTCTGACCTGAACTAATTGAAGCAAATCCTCTTTGCAACCGGTTCTAACTCTTGCTCTTGTCAAATCTATCATACCAGCGAGTTCAGCAACATGCCCTAGATGCTCTTCTGCAAAAACGTCATCTCGAAGTAAAACTTCTCGAGAGGCCAATAAGAGCCAAGCCATCAAATCTGTTCGAGAATGTACATCACCTGGCGTCACTCCAATCTCTTTTTCAATATCGCGTAAGTCTATTTCTTGGTACCACATTTCGGTACACCAAGCGCTTTTCACTAACCCCATAGCCCTTTCATCAATCGGGCTTTCAATCAATAGTTCATCCTCAACCAATGCGGCTTTCTGCCTCAGAGTACTGCCAAATTCTAATTCGCTAGATTTGGGCCATAGCGACAGGAAATCTGGAGTGGCTGCAACCAAGTGGCATAAGCTGAATTCTGTAACGGGCAATGATTGACGTACATTTCTTCTTACTGCTCTTCGCAACCCATCTATCAAAATGTCTGCAGATAAGGGGTCGATATACAACTGGGCGACTCTTTCACCCATTGCTGTAGCCTCATAACGGGTATCTAGAGCTTCCACTTCGAAAGAATCAGGCGTAGAAATCGTGATGCGGGAAGCGCGTTGAAACCCAAATGTCGCCTCAGTAGGCTCTCTAGATTTATTAGCAGAGAAACTAACTCCTGAGGCTGATTGTGCAGCATCTACCCAAGATGGTATCTCATCATCCCATGATTCATTTACAGTTCCAACATTTGTCCTTCGGATGAATCTCTTTTCAACCAACCATTTCAACATTGAGTCAATATTCTCTTGAAGATAGGAATGAGTTTGTGAATGTCCGAGGTATGTGCTTGAGAAGAAATCTCCTATATCGCTGCGTAAATTCAATCCCCCTGTCGCTATCGAGGAAAGAAGGTGAAACCTCAATGCAGGCTCTGCGGCTAATTTCGAAGTTATATCTTCAACAGGGCCATGGATATAACGGTCAGCAACATCATCGGCTACCTCTCTGGGGTCACCACCTTTGCAAGCTAACCAGGCTTCCCCTTTCGGGTCGTACCGAGGCCTTCCTGCTCTTCCAAGCATCTGCCTTACTTCCATTACGGGAAGGAAGCGACTCATTCCATCCTCGTACCTTTTTAGATCACGAACTAAAACTCTACGAGCAGGTAGATTCACACCCGCTGCAAGCGTAGGAGTTGCACATAGGCAGTGCAAGATTCGTTGTTTGAATGCATCCTCAATAAGGCTGCGTTGATTATGCCTTAGGCCTGCGTGATGGAATGCAACGCCCCCAAGAACGCATTCTGCGAGAATGTCGCCCATGGCTGAATTGGAGGCACTAGATAATTTTGAAGACAATTCCTTCAATGTAATAAGAGACTCAGGGTCCGATTTTGAAAGAAACTTATGCATTCTTTGACCCAACTTCTTGGCTTCAGATTGTGCAGAGCGCCGTGCTGCAACGAAAACAAGAAGTTGCCCTCCTTGCTCATGGACATCGCTTAATGCAGCCCAAGAGATGTGACTCTTGGGCCCTGTAAGAGTTCGAGGAGGATTTAGAGATCCTAGATTGGTTGATTCGCTCTGCTGAATTGCTCGTGGCTCTAAATCTAATTCGGCTAATGTGGCATATTCAAGACTGACTGGTCGCCAATTAGAAACAATCAATACGCTGTCTAGCCAATCTGCTAAGTCTTGCGAATTACCTACTGTAGCTGATAAGGTGATTATTTGTGCACCCGGTAGAAGATGACGTATCCGTGCTAGGTTAATTTCCATAGTCGGCCCTCTATGGCTGTCATTTACCAGATGAAATTCATCTGCAACGACTATTGATACTCGACGCAGTACTTCAGGTTTAGAACGCATTAGTGAATCTAATTTTTCGCTGGTACAAACCAATATGTCACAATCATCAATCTGTCGAGCCTCACTAGGTGCATCTCCAATACCCAGGCCAACTTTCAATCCTAAATGCTCTCCCAACTGCTTCAATTCGTTTTGCTTCTCACTAGCTAGAGCTTTCAGTGGAACGATATAAATGCCTCTAGAGCCAACATCGTTGACTTTGATTTGATGAACAATTCCCATGAAAGCAACCAGACTTTTACCGCTTGCCGTTGGGATGCAAACCATGGTATTCTTTCCTGCAAGAACTGGAATCATAGCCTCTGCCTGCGGAGGATGTAAATTGGTAATTCCCCACTCGCTATCTAAAAAGTCAACGAAATCAGTAGGGAGTCCAAGGCGAGAAATAACACGTTCTGGCTCACCCATGATTCACAAGTGTGGGTCAATAGTCCAAAAGGTAAGCGATTGAATAGCCGACATCCTCAAGGCCTATCTGTCATGTGGCCATGACATGAGCCCCGATGATAGCATGGTCGATGAGAGACTTTCAGTCTTTGATGACGAGCCTGATTTGAATGATTGGTTTGAGGTTATTTGCGGATCCTTGATGGCAGTGATTGGCATATTTCAGCTAATTTCTCCAGGTAATTTAGTCGACCCTGATGTGATGCGCTGGTTCGCAGCTGCTGTTGCTGTAGCGGGTATTATGTGGGCGTCCCATGGCTTGAAGGACATGGCTATCAAAGAGGTACGCAAATCGATAGTCCTCCTAGACATGACATCTCGCCAAGGCTCGGTAGATTATGGATTGATTAGAGATGTAATCCTTAATCCAAACCAATACGCTGATTTCCTAGTCAAAGAATATGAAAATGCGTATTCCGACGGAGTGATATCCGATAAAGAACTTTCAGAATTGAAAACTATCCAAGATGCTCTTGGAATCAGTGATGAAGCGGCGGCTAAGATAGCGGTCGGAGCAGCGATTAAATCTGCAATTGCTGATGGAGTCGTAAGCGATGATGAAAGAGCAATGATTGAAGACGCTGCAAAGAGTCTTTCCAAAGCTAAGCGCACTAAAATAACCAAAGCATTGGACAATGGTAAAATTACTGAAGAAGTCGAGAAGCTCCTAAAATCACTCGACGATTAACTGCCCCACATATTGTCGGCAACCAGCCGACTAAGCATATCTTTGGCTCTTCGACGACGTCGGTTTTCCATAGCGATTCCTAAAACGGTTAGGAAAACCCCTCCAATTACCCAAAGGTATTGAGATTCAAGTAATGATGAAGCAGGAACTACTGCGGTTGAAGAATACAGTAAGTTGTGGTCTATTTCGCCACTCAATTGTATTCTGTAATCCAAATCATCCTTTGCTCCGTCCAGCATAGTAATTGAGATTAGACTCGGATAGAGGTTTTCCTGCAACAATCTCCAACGGCCTTCAGGTATGTCGATTGGACGAGTACCCCATGTCGGGTCTTGAATTAATCCAAGACTTCGAGTGTCGGTCATCTCGGTTTTGAAATGTATGACATTAGATTCGGGAACCTCATCTACTATTAGCAATGCTTCTAGCATCAAAATGTCAAGCATTAGGGTTCTTGCAGCGAGTAGGATGAAACTTCGTGAATGAGAGTCTAACATATCATCTGTAGACTGGAAATCACTTTTCTGAGCTACTTTAGCGAATATCAGTTGTTCAAAATCCAAATCATAAATTTGAGGAATATGTAACTGCCACCTTCCATCTTCAAGAGGCCAAGCGGAATCTGCTTCGAGACGGACGGAAAGTACCTCTCCGTCTAACATTCCGAAGGTCGCCCCCACGTGCATAGCCCTGGATGAAGCGGGTGTGCCTGGGTGTGATGCATGCCATAATTGGTCTAATCTGGTATCTATTAATCCATCAAGACTGTCCTCATCGGAAGATTGCACTTCGCCACCAATTGCCCATAATGGAGATATCACTCCACCCAAAATCAAGATTAAAACACCGGGAATAAATATCCCGAACCGAATCGTTTTCGAAGTTGTTTCTTCTCTAACCTCGATAAATATACCAACTAATATGGCCAAAGAAAGTATGAGAACCATTACTCCAGATGCCCCATTGAGTTCTTCTGCACCCGTTTCTTCACCCTTCATCCCAAGTCCTTCCCACTCCCAAGATGAATAATCAAATTCTTCTGGAGAAGTTGGTCCAAGTCCCTCAAATGCAGTCAAGCCAGCCCATTGATAGGGTTGGAAAGCGTTTAGACGCCCTCCTATGCACAAATTGTAATCTCCAGTTGGTAGTGCTCTCCATTGCCAAGTCATTCTTACCTCTTCGTTAACTATCTGAGTTTCTAATTCGGGAGAAGGTGCAAGCCTTCTATCTGGAAGGATAAGGTCGGGCTGCCCATGAGATTGTTCAATTTCAGAAGGTACGACTTCCCAAACAAATGTAATTCGTAAAATCTCATGGCTCGGCACCTCAAATGCCCAACAATCTCTGTCGTCTTCTACCAATGCCCCATAATGATTGGTCTCCAAGTCTGTATTTCTAGGGGATGAATCAGAAGAAGGCTCGTCTATGTTACGTGATTCTACGTCTTCCGACCATATGATTTCGAGGAACATGTAAGAAGCCCCTCTAAGGTTTAGTTGCCAAGTACCTGGTCGATCTACATCAAATTGCAACAATACTCGTATTGGCTCATCTGGCCAAAGGAGCCTTTCGCCACCATGGTTTATTGGTTCGTTTTCAATTAGATGTGGACCGGATATGCCGTCTGTAGGATTATTGTCTCCTTCTAACTCGATTACAGTGGTAGATTGGGCAATGATTACTGTCACTTGGACATCTGGCCTAGAAAGGCCAATTACGTCATCTTGGTATCGCAAATCCACTTGCATTTCATCTATCACATCTGGAATTAAAGCAATTTCAGTTTGAGTTGGATACATTGGCAATTCGATGAAAACGGTCTCTGGAGCGAATGGTGTTGCTGAATTTACTGCACCACTTATGCTTTCTTCACCAGTATGGAATTCAGTCAATGAACAATCATTGACATCATTGCAAGAGAACCACAACTCACCTCCCCCTTCTTCTGAATCAATCGCAGCAGAAGCGATAGGTGTGGTCAATAAACAGAGAAGAGCAATCGCTACTAGTCTCCGCATAGAACAATGTCGCTAACTAAACCTAATCACTGTGACGCTTTGTTGGGCACATCGACCAATACGGTCCTACAAATTCGACAAAGATACTTCCCCTTGCCCGCTTTTTGTCGCGGGTATTCCTTTTTGCAGGAATTACAAACCCATAGCCAGCTGGCTTTTTCCAATCGCAGCATCTCTGTAAAGGATGAACCCATTTGCCCAGACTTTTTGCTAGGCCACAATTCTTCCAACGAACGAAAGGTGGAATCATGAGCGGTGTAGCCCAAAGCATGGACAAACTCGTGATGCATTACCCATGCCCCATATGGTAGCCAGTCATCTGACAATAATCTTGGATGAATATCGATTACATCTACCTGTTCAGGCTTACTTGGCTTTCTAACTCCACGCTTCCATCTTGTAACACCATGACGTTGAGTTGCATTCTTTTTCAGAACACCTAATTTGATATCTGCTAACTTAGTAAGTTCCTCTTCACTCCAAACATTCATCGATAACATTACCTCAACTACAAAGTCACGAAGTAGGACTAATTCCAATAATTGAGACTTCGATGCTTTTGCCATTCAAGACCACCGATGGTAGGCGGGGTGCCCTTCTTTAACCGCTACAAAAAGTCCTTTCCCAGTTGCACAAACTTTGCTATCGGCTGTAAGTGTCATTTTGATATTGGCACGGTCATCCAATAACTCCTCGACTTCTGCAAAAATGTGTAATTCTACATCAGTAGGTGTAGGCCTGCGTAATGAGATACTGTAATTTGCAGTAACAGTGCAAGGTGGCTCATCTAATCCTAAAGCATCCATCAAAGCGATTGCTGCTGCCCAATTACCGTGACAATCCATCAGGCTCCCTATTATTCCGCCATTTATCATACCAGGAAAGGCTTGATGTTCATCAAGTGGAGTGAACCTTAATTCTAAACCGCCTTCGCATCGATGTGAATCGATTTGCAAGCCTTTTTCATTAGCAGGTCCGCATCCAAAGCAAATCGATGAAGGGGCATATTGCCTCTGAACTCCAACTCCCATGTTAACCCAAGGCACAAGGGGGTTGATTTGTTTATCCGGACTTCCATCACCTTGATGGCCTTTCAGTTGATGGACCAACATGGCGGAGAAGAAGCGACGGGTCAGAGTCGCGCACGAGCTGCCAAAAACTAGACGATTAGCGATTAAAAAAGCGTTAGCTGAACATGAATCTGAAGCGAGACCAGAATGGGATAGAACCTCCGAATGGGAGGATATTCGTTTTTTGCGTAAACGGGTGAAGAAGGGTGAAATGCGAACAATAAAAATGCCCTTATTGAATGTAGAAATGGGTGATTCTTGGCCGATACCAGTGACTGTATTCCATGGCGTTAGGCCAGGTCCTGTTGTCACAATAATTGGTGGAACTCACGGTAATGAATTAACAGGGCCAAGTGCTTGCACTAACCTTCTTTCCGCTATATTCACAGGCCCAGATGGAGCATTAGACCCAACTTCAATGGCAGGTACTGTTAGAATTGTACCCGTACTAAACCTTCCAGGTTACCGGTCTAAATCGCGATATTTCCCCGATGGCAGAGATCTAAACCGAGCCTTTCCAGGCCATTCTAAAGGTAGCACTACATCTAGGGTAGCATATACTGTAAAGCGCAATCTAATCAAAGACTCAGATGTTATCATAGACCTGCATAGTGCAGCAACTGGTCGGTCCAACATGCCTCAGATTAGAGGTGATTTATCTCACCCCGAGTCTAACCTTATCGCTAAAGCATTCGGAATAGAAGTTGTACTGGATAGTAGGCCACCAAAAGGTAGCCTAAGACGAACTGCAAACGAAAGGGATATTGCAGCTATAACCTATGAAGGAGGTGGGGCGAATTGGCTTGACCAAGCGTCTGTAAAGGTGGCCGTACATGGATGCCTGAATGTTTTACGAGCATTGAAAGTAATACCGAAAAACCCCACCAGACCCCGCTTTAGACTGAATGCAGGGGGTTCCACTTGGTTGAGAGCAGGTGAAGGTGGGCTGCTTGACATGTTTGTAAGACCGGGCAGTGTTGTCGAAAAAGGAGAGGTTGTTGCCACCATTTCAGACCCGGGTTCACCTGGCCTTTCAGTAGATATTGTAGCACCCGTTGACGGACTTATGATTTGTACAGCAACAAACCCATTCGTCACAGCAGGAACGCCGGTTGGACACTTCCTTCCAGTTTCCAAACACATTGAGTTACTACGTTCACAAATTGACGATAGAGGAGTTCTAATCGTTAACGGAAGTCAAGGCGACGCTATATGGAGAGATGATGGCGATGAAATGGTAGAAATTGAACTCGAGGGAGAATGGTCCGGTGGTTCAATAGACGCTGAGTGGAATAAAGTCGATGGTGAAGAGACTGAGCAAGAAGAAGCCTAATCGTGATCATTCTGAAAATGCCTTAATAGCAGCTTCTACTTCTTCTTCTTCCATATTCCTTGGTTGGCTTTTTGCAACTTCGAACAGATGCGCCACCAATTCTTCATTTGCCTCCATACCCCTACTTTCTAGCCAGTGTATGATATTCGAGCGTCCAGACATATGTCCTATTCTAATTACTTGCTTTAGACCGAAATCTCCTGCAGGAACACCACTGTAAACGCGGTCTGCCAACCACATATCGCCTTTTTTGATGGCTTTTATTACCGCACTAGCATGAACTCCAGTTCCTGTTTCAAACGCATCTCTACCGAAAACTGGATAATTTCGTGGTAATGGAACTTGGATGTACTCATTGGCCTTGCTGACATATTCGTTAAGTAATGAAAGGTCATTGTTGATGATACCCATCAATGATAAATTAACTAAGGTTTGGTCTAATGGAGCGTTTCCAGCCCGCTCTCCAACTCCCAAAGCAGTTCCATGCAGTACGTCCGCACCAGCTTCTACTGCTGCAATATTGTTAGCAACTCCAAGACCTCTGTCTTGATGCCCGTGCCAATTAACTTCGATATCTCGGCGTTGATAACCACCATCTTTGATGACTTCTTCGTCGATAAAAGAAAGGAGTTTTTTGACACCATTGGGTGTAACATGGCCACAAGTATCACAAATACACAATCTCCTTACTCCTAAGTCCATTGCTCTTTGATAGATTAATTTGATATCGTCTGGTTTGGATCTTGTAGTATCTTCAGTTACAAACATTACCGGAATGTCGTTTTCAACTGCAAATGAAACCGCTTTTTCCATTGTTGCAACTAATTTATCCATAGTCCATCCTTCAGTAAATTGACGGATTGGACTAGTTCCCAGAAAGGCACTAGCCTGTATTTCCATTTCATGCTTAGATTGTAGTTCGACTAGGGGCTCGATATCATGCATCAGAGTCCTAACAGCAGCACCTGGACGTATTTTGAAATCGTTTTCTTTAATGTGGCTCAACATTGCATCTATGTGTTCAAGATGAAATGGTCCAGCGCCAGGGAGGCCTAAGTCGACTTTTTGGATTTCTAATTTCTCCATGTAAGTCAATAACTCAATTTTTTGTTCGATAGTAGGGTTCAATGCACTAGGGCTCTGTAGGCCATCACGCAGAGTTTCATCATCGAACCAAACACCATGGGGATGCTTGGAGGAATCCCTAGAATATTCGTAATCAACAGTGTTCCAATCATAAATTAGATTTTGTTCATTCATAGTAATCACCTATCCTAAAGACTCGCGCCCCAGTTGCGAGATGGGCTGTCAGTGTTTGAACCCGTCGGATGTGCTCACTCACTCTTCTTCGCTATTAGAAGGGAGTTTTTCACCATCTTCATCATCTGATGTTTTCTCAGTCAGAATCTCTTCTGCAAGTATTGCAGGCATTCTGGCGCTGAAAATCAATTCATCTGTAAATGAGTCTTTGTTCTTGGAACGTAATTCCATGACACGAGTACCCTTCGAAGACCTTCCAGAGGTTTCCTTGGTCTGTACGGCAGAAATTCTGATTACAACTCCTTTACCAGACAGCAGGAATAGTTGATCTTCGAGGTCTGGCACTTGATGCACTCTAGAGATGACATCGCCATCATTTAGATTCATTGTAATTACACCTTTACCGCCACGCTTAGTGACTCGGTAACCATCCATCTCAGTCTTAGGATTACCATCCTCATCATACTGCTGCTCTTCATTACGGATTGTAGGAATCTTCTCTCCTTTACCTAGACGTGTTCGCTTACCCATTCCTTGCTTTGACAGAGTTAGTACGCTAGTATCGATGTCGTTTGTCAAAATCATTCCTGCTAAAGTGGCATCTTCTAGTCTAATACCACGAACTCCACTGGAAACTCTCCCTTGAGTTCTTACAGATGATAAATCAAAGCGACACGCCCTTCCATGGTTGGAAACCATCACCACATTATGTTCATCAGTACCGCTTCTAACAGTCACTAATTCGTCGTCAGCAGCTAGATTTATCGCTTTCTTACCATTACGATTAATTTTCACATAGTCTGAAAGATTGCTCTTCTTGATTACTCCCTTCCGGGTTGCAAATGCTAAGAAATGGCCAGCAGGTTCTTCGATTAGGTCCTTGTTCAGAGGAATTATCGAAACTACATGCTCATCATCTTTCAATCCCAAAATATTACGAATGTGACTTCCTCTGCTAGTTCGGGAACCTTGAGGAGTCTCCCATGCCTTTAGTCCATAGACACGGCCTTCAATATATGGGATTTCATTGTCATCTTTGTCTTTCTTTATCGCAGGACGGTTTGTGAAAATCAACAATCGGTCTTTACTGAAACAAGTAATCAAAGTCGTAGGGAAGTCTTCGTTCTTTGTTTGAACTCCCTTCATACCTTTTCCACCGCGATTCTGCATTCTAAACGATTCAGCGGGTAGGTGTCGTATGTAATTGTCATTGGTTAGAGTGATAACAATCGCTCTCTCTTCGATAAGGTCTTCACGATCCATTGAAAGCGGCATAGGGTCGATGACTGAGCGGCGCTCATCACCATGTTTCTCAACCAATTCATCCAACTCTGTCAGAAGAATGTCTAATCTTCTTGGCCTTGAAGAAATTATGTCGTTCAAGTCTGTTATTTTAAGTTGCAATTCAGCATACTCATTTTGTACCTTGTCGACATCTAACCGGCTTAACTGATACAATCTACGTTCAGCGATTGCCTTAGATTGAGGTTCAGTAAAACTGAATACCGCAATACCAGGGAATATTTCGTTACCTTGGAGAATTGATTCAAACTGTTCCCTACTAGAACTTCCTTTACCTACTGCGATTACATCATCGATGCGGTCCTGTGCTTTGACCAACCCTTCAAGAATGTGAGCACGTGATTCAGCTTTATTCAACTCGAATATTGCTCTTCTTTCAATTACAGATTCTCTGTGTGAGACGTAGGTATGAAGCATCACAGGTAGCGTTAGAAGAACTGGTCTACCGTCAAGGATACCCATCATGTTAGCGGAATATGATTCCTGTAGCCTACTGGATTTGTATAATTGGTTTAGGACAGCATGAGGGTCAGCATTATTCTTCACTTCAATAACTACTCTGATTCCTTCTTTCGATGATTCATCGCGAATATCTCTTATTCCAACAACACCACCTTTGGTGACAAGATCAGCGATATGTACAAGCATATCTGCTTTCTTTACTTGGTAAGGAATCTCATGAATAATAATTCTCTTACCTTTCTCGTCATCTAGAACATCACACTTTGAACGGACGTGGAATCGACCTTTACCTGATGTATACATGTCATAGATTCCATCGATCCCATGGATAGATGCTCCAGTTGGGAAATCAGGGCCCTTGACGTGCTCCATGTACTGCTCTATAGACAGTTCGGGCATGCCCTTATTGGCATCCCCTTCCTCTAGAATAGTCTCGACATGTAATTTCACAGCGCCAGAGACTTCTGTCAAATTATGAGGAGGAATTCGTGTTGCCATACCTACAGCAATACCATCACTTCCATTTAACAAAAGATTTGGTAAACGAGATGGAAGAACCGTAGGCTCTTGTTCTGAATCGTCAAAGTTCGGCTGGAAATCGACCGTATTCTTGTCGATATCGTCAAGCATGTGTTTAGCGATTTTATCCAAACGGCTTTCGGTATACCTCATAGCTGCAGGTGGGTCTCCATCGATAGACCCAAAGTTACCCTGGCCATCAACTAAGGGATAACGCAATGAGAACTCTTGTGCCATTCGAACCATTGTATCGTAGATAGATTGGTCACCGTGCGGGTGATATTTACCCATGACTTCTCCTACCGAACGGGCGGATTTACTGAATTTCTTTTCAGAGGTGTGTCCGCCTTCATACATTCCGTAAAGCACTCTTCTGTGTACTGGTTTCAGGCCATCTCTAGCATCAGGTAGCGCTCTGCCAATAATTACTGACATTGCATAATTGATGTATGAGTTTTTCATCTCCTCATTCAGTGGACGGTTTAGTAAATTACCATGGGATACGCCACTTTCTTCTTCGTTTTCTATTTCATCAGATGTCAAGGTTGGTCACCTCCTTTGCATGCTTTTCGATAAAGGCTCTTCTGTCAGGAACATCCTCCCCCATCAAAATCTCAAACATTCTATCGGAATCTTCAGCGTCCTTTACCGTAACCCTCAGCATTGTTCGATGCTCAGGATCCATAGTCGTAGTCCACAACTGCTCCGGGTTCATCTCACCCAGACCTTTGTATCTCTGAATTCCAATCTTTGCACTAGGATTGTCGCCTCTTAGTTCATCGATTATTTGGTCTCGCTCTTCGTCTGAGAAAGCATATTTGCTAACTCTTCCTTTTGACAACTGGAATAATGGCGGTTGTGCGATGTATACATGGCCTTCCATGATTGCAGGACGCATGAACCTCCAAAGGAACGTTAGCATCAATGTTCTAATGTGCGCTCCATCTATATCTGCATCCGTCATTATGATAATTTTAGAATAACGGAGCTTTGATGTGTCAAATGCTCCTTCATCTTCAGGATTGTTTCCGACACCTGCTCCAAGTGCGCGTATCATAGTCTGTATCTCTTGATTTTGGAATACTTTAACCAAGTTGTGTTTTTGACGTTCGACATTTAGAATTTTACCACGCAGAGGCAATATTGCTTGAATCCTACGATCTCTGCCAGTCTTAGCAGAACCGCCCGCTGAATCTCCTTCAACGAGGTAAACTTCGCATTCGCTAGGGTCCCTCGATTGGCAATCTGCAAGTTTACCTGGAAGGCCACCGCCCTCCAATACACCTTTGCGACGAGTTAACTCTCGAGCCTTCTGTGCGGCCTTTCTGGCCTTAGAGGCCAATAGAGCTTTTTCGATAATGGTTTTAGCAACCGAAGGGTTTTCTTCAAAGAAATCCCCTAGTTTTTCATAAACTACGGTTTGTACGATACCTGTAACTTCACTACTAACCAATTTATCTTTGGTCTGTGATGAAAAAGATGGATCTGGGTGCTTAACGCTTACAATTGCTGCGAGACCTTCACGTACGTCGTCGCCAGAGAGCGCTTCACCTTTCAGTAGATTCTTTTTCTTGGCGTATGAATTAAGGCAACTGGTCAAAGCAGTACGTAGTCCGGACATGTGAGTTCCACCGTCCTTATTGCGGATGATATTAGTGTAGCAACGGATAGATTCGCTAAATGCATTCGACCATTGCAATGCAAGGTCGACCGTTACTGTGCCTTTTTCTATTTCTTTTTCTCCTGAAATCTGAATTACTTCTGAATGAAGGGCGTCCCTGCCTGCATTGATTTGGGAAACATATTCGCTTAGTCCGCCTTCATAGTGGTGAGCGCTAACGTGTTGGTCTTCGCTCCTATCGTCGGTAATTACAATTTTCAAACCAGCATTAAGGAAGGCTGTCTCTTTGAGACGTGTATCTATTTGTTCGAATTCGAACTCAGTAATATTTGTGAATATGCCTAAATCTGGCTTGAACACAATCGATGTGCCTGTGTCATCGCAGGTTCCTGTTTCGGCAAGAGGCTTCACAGGAACTCCAGCCTCATAGCGCTGGCTGTAAATTATCCCATTGCGATGGATTGTGACCTCCATCCACTCAGATACTGCATTTACGGCAGATACTCCGACGCCGTGTAAACCGCCAGATACTTTGTACGAGCTATTGTCGAATTTCCCTCCAGCGTGCAATTTGGTCATGATAACCTCTGCTGCCGATATCCCAAATTCTTCGTGGATATCCACAGGTATGCCTCTTCCGAAGTCCCTTACGCTTAGTGAGCCATTCTGGTTCAAAGTGACTTCTACTAAGTCGGTATGGCCCGCCAAGTGCTCATCCACAGAGTTGTCTACAACTTCCCAAATGCAATGGTGAAGCGCGGAACCATCATGCGGGTCCCCCAAATACATACCCGGCCTTTTCCGGACTGCCTCTAGGCCTTCTAGCACCTGTATGCTCTGTGCACTGTAGTCATCTGTCATCGACTCACCTCAAATCTCCATTATTGAGTTAGATTAAACCTTTAGTTTATTACAAAAGTACGCCAAGATAAGAGTCGGAATTTGGAGTGGGATTTCATTGTGAAAAATCTACGAAAAAAACGCTTCAGTCTGGCGGTTTGCAAGGTTACCTCTGTACTCAATACAAAGGGTACCAAAGGGGGTATATGAACATGCTTAAAAACAGCCTACTTTTGAGGCTATTCTGAGAAATAAAAAAACCAAGAATTATGTCAAAAATCGTGTAAATGGGACAAAAACCCTACGATATAATAATCGCAACCGTTAATGAAGAAGGGAAGGTCGCCGACAGCATGGCTGACCCGAAAGTATGCGTAGCTCTTGATGGCACAACTGTCGAAGAGATGACCGATGAAGCGGCTCGTGCCAATTTGGCTGGCGCCGATATGGTTGAAGTCAGATTTGACAGATTATACCTAATCAAGCCTGATCCTACTATCTCTGATGAGGAAGAAGGAGAAAAGGTCCCAACGCCACCAGAGAATGAGTGGGATACATCAGACACTTCAACTGTTGACGTTGAAGCATCTATTGCCTCTCTTAAAGAAGGCCTTCCATTACCTGTAATATTCACAGTGAGGCCTGTATCCGAAGGAGGATTCTTCCCAGGAATAGAATCTGAGCGTATTGAAATTCTATCAAAGGCGATTCAATCTAATGTATCGTGGATCGACCTTGAGTTATCCATCGAAGAGGCTGACAGAAAGAAACTAAAGGATGCTGCAATGAAGAATGATTGCAAAGTAATCGCATCTAAGCACGACATTAACGGCGTTCCAGATGCTGAAGCAATCGTCACTTTAGTCAGAGAAAATCAGGAAGCAGGAGATATCGTCAAATTCTGTGGCTCTGCTCGCAACCATGCAGATGCGTTACAGATTATCGAAGCAGCCACTGAACTCACAGGAGAGGGCCTAAATCACAGCCTAATGGCTGTAAACGGCGGAGGAGACTGGCCAAGATTGCACGCACCAATGCTGGACCAAAGTTTGGTATTTGCAACCATGAAAAATGAATTCCGTATTTCCGATAAGGGTCTAATCAATATTCGCGACCTCAGAGATGCTTGGACATTACTTGAATACTGATTATTCAGAGTTCTGCTCTAATGAAGGCACTAAGCCTTGACCAACTTGTTTATTTTCGGAAGTCAGACTTAGCCCAGCATCCATATACCGCCTGTTCATAATTATTGGAACAACTAAAGTGGCCATCATTAATCCGCAACAAACTATCGAAACTGTCCAATTTGGCAGAATTGTTGTTCTTTCTTCAGACACAACTGAAACATAAGCAGCAATGGTAGTCTCCGGTATAGCATCATTTCGATGTGAATTGTTAGTATTGTCAATTACAATATTGAAGTATTGCTTGGATTCACCCCCGAAGAGACTAGTACTAGTCTCTGGACCATCAAGAGATAATGAAAATGAGACTTCTTTGATATCCTCGTATTGATGGGAGTCCCGATATGTGTTCCAACCAGCCACCTCGAAACTACGCCATTCAGGGGAAATATCACTCAGTACGTCATCAGCATCTCTATGACCCCATCCCCAAGCACCATGACTAACATCATACGCTGCAGTATAACGATCATATTGAGAATTGGTCATGAGATATACATCTGCACTCGGGTCGTAGGAACTGTTCGTAGTTTCGATAGTTACACAAATAGTAGTCCTTCTTTCGTGGTCAAGATTTACCCGGAGAGTGCCAACGGCATCCTCTCCGATGAGCATAGTTGTTTGAAAATCTTCTCTGAGTAATGATAAATCGTTTTGAGGCTCCCAAGTCATCCAAGTTTCTTCAGGCCCATCATATTCAACCGGCTCATAGTTCTCTTTATCCTCGTCAGAGTTTTGCCCTCTTCTATTTTCTCGATCGTAAAACTCATTATCATAATTGAATACATTTGGAATTTTAGCTAACCTCTCTACGGTTTTATTAAAATTAGGAGTTACGAAATCTCCGCCGTCACAATTTGAGGCTGCAGTGACACGATTTGCAGGTGAAATTTCTGTAGGAGCCAGCATAGGTAGAATCATGACAATTAGAA
>TARA_B110000444_G_scaffold78899_1_pt1 | contig 67335 bp, 66 predicted proteins | sample TARA_B110000444 | Tara Oceans TARA_B110000444 (sample SAMEA4398370) | marine metagenome | biome: Polar Biome; feature: [SRF] surface water layer (ENVO:00010504); material: water (ENVO:00002006), including particulate matter (ENVO:01000060) such as... | depth 5 m | reverse complement strand
ATCCGGATGACATAACTATTGTTATAATTAAAAAAACCGCTTAAATAGATTTATGGATCCAATTTTCTATTTCATTTGATTTTCCTTTTACCCTAATTGGAGTTTGAGAGTCAAAACCATTTGAGTTGTCTAAATTTTCATATACGCTTTTAGATATAACTATTTCTCCTGACTTTGCGTGAGAACAAAGTCTAGAGGCTAGATTAACAGCGTCTCCAATAACAGTGTAATTCATCTGTCTCTCCGATCCTATATTACCAGAGACTACTTTACCATAATTAATACCAATGCCTATCTCTAACTTAGGTAAGTTTTCTTTTTCTATTACCTTATTAAACTTTTCCAGAGCCTTGAACATCGCCAGTGCTGAATTAACAGCACTTTGTGAATCGTTTTTATTCTTTAAGGGCACTCCGTACAAAACCATAAGCTCATCGCCGATTATTTTATCTAATGTTCCATTGTGGGAAAAAACAACTTCAATCATCGATTCAAAATATGTGTTAAGTAAGTATACAACGTCTGATGGCTTCATTTTTTCTGAAAGAGCAGTAAACCCTCTGATGTCGGAGAAGAGAACACAGACTTCACTCTGAGCCCCGCCGAGCTCCAGTGAACTTTCATTTTGAAGTAGTTCATCTACAATGTTTTCAGAAACATATTTTTTAAATGTTGATTTAATTTTATTTATACCTGATAAGTCCTCAAAAGAGAAAACGGTACCTGATCTTTGATTTTCCTCATCATAAACTGGAGAAAGCGTCAGATTAATTTCATGAGGAGCTTCGTTTATATCCTTAATTTTGAAATTATCTTCATATGTAATTTCATTTTTAATTTCTGAGTTTTCAAGAAGCGTTATTAGGCTCGGATTGTTTTGAAAAACCATGAAGTAGTGGTTGTTTATTACATCTTTTTGTTCTACTCCAAATATCTTTTTTGCCGAGTGGTTTACAAATTCGATTTCTCCTAAAACATTAATCATTATGATTCCTGTAGTAATAGAAGACATAATGTTGTCTACAAGCTTATTTGAGCCTTTTAAAGAATCAATTAATCTAATATTATCATATGCAAGGCTTACTTTTTTACTCAAACTATCAAAAAGTCTCAAGTCTTGTTGAGTAAACTTTATTAATCCATTCCTACTCTCCTTGTCAAAAAGAAGAAGAACTCCTTCAACTGAGCTGCCTGTAATGATTGGGCTAACAATACAATTTTTTTTTGAAGCTTTGAGGATTTCATAGTTGCCTGGTTCATCAATTATTCTAGAGGTCTTTTCTTCATTTAATTCTTTCAAAACACCTTTCGTGATTCTTATAATTTTATTTGGCAGTTCTTCCTTCAAAATATTAAACTGTGATATAACGTTGAAAAATCCAGATTTTTCATCTTTAAGAAGCACCATTCCCTTTGATGCGTCCAATATAGAAAGTATAGTTATTAAAATATTTTCAAAAAGATTCTGTTTTAGACCTTGTTGGTTGTTTATGATTTCAGTCACATCAATTAATGACTCTATTTCAAGTAACTTGTTTCTAAGTTCTTTATTTGTGTTTGATAGCTTTTGCTCTAGTTCTTTCACCTCAATTTGAGTTTCAATTTGAGTTTTGAGATTTAAAATTAAAGATCGATGTTCAGATGGGGGGGTTATTTCAAAAGGCAAAAAAATTATTCCTACCGATTTGTTATTAGATATAATATCAATAGAAAGTGCTGAATTAAGTGAGTGAAAATTACACGAAGAAACGATATGCTTTTTGTCCTTATTTAAATCTTGGATTTGAAAGCTTTTTCCATCAGATATATTTTGAGGAGGAGTTGGATCAAAATATTCTATTAAATTAATAGCCTTAACTATTGTTTTTTTTCCAAAAAAACAAACTTGAAGTTTTTTTAGTCCTTCTTGATCTTTGACATAATTAATCTTGTCCTTAAGAGCTTCATATTCGTTAAGGCGTAAGATTGTCTCCAAAATGATTTAATTCCTTATGACATTCCTGAAATGGCCTCTTCCTGAGTAGGGTAGCTGTCACAGTATTTGGTTAGACCCATTATTTTGAATGTCTTTTCAATAATTGGGGCAAGATTACAAAACGAAAGAACGCCGTCAGACTCCTGAAGTTGCTCAATTAGTTCGATTAAAATTGATGCTCCGATACTGTTAACAATATTAGATCTTTCAAGGTTGATTAGAACCTTATTTGCGCCTTTTGAAATATGCTCTTGAGCGGCATTTTGAATCTCTTCGCCAAGGTCTTTGTTAAGGTATCCTTCCGTTGCAATTACAATTACATTTCCAATTAGCTCAACATTTGTTACTTTATTCATTTCCATCCTTTTTTTTAACCATAGTTAGTGTTGTTCCTGTGTGATCTGACTCAAAATCAACAGAATCCATTAATTCTTTTATGAGCATAATACCCCAACCCCTTTTTCTTTCGTCAGTATTAATTTTAGATTCTATTTTTGGGATTTTTACATTTGACTCATCAAACCCCTTGCCTTTGTCAATAACTTTAATTATGAGATTTTCATCATCAATTAAAAAGTGAATATAAACCTCACTTTTAGATTCAGAGTGCTCAAAAGCATTTATACACGCTTCGATTAGGGCCATTGATATTTCTCCTGATTTTTCTTCTGACAGGTCCATGTGCTTGGCTACAACTTCAGCAGTTTGTGTAGCAACAAGCTCCATGTTTTTTAATATCGGTAATTTTAACTCTACCGTTGGTTTTTTATCCATTAAGCTTTGGTTTTATAACTTAGTTAGTTTTAAATAATCTATGTGTTTATTTACACTAAGTAAATTTAGAAAATATTTGGTTGTTTTTTACAAGTTTTTACTTTGTTTTTTTGAATTTCAAAAACTCAATTTAAAAATACAAATAATGCTTAACTTTGTCACTATGAATGAAGAGACTCCAAGGCAAAAAAAAATCGCCTCAGTAATACAAAAAGAACTAGCTACTCTTTTGCAGGGTTCTATAAGAAAAGAGGGCCTCTCAAACCTTATTATCTCAATAACAAAGGTTCACGTAACCATCGACCTTGCTTTTGCAAAAGTTTTTTTAAGTATTTTTCCTTCAGCTTCTGCACTAGATCATTTAAAAGCCTTACAAGAAAACAGCTTTAAAATAAGACACGATTTATCTCAAATAATGAAAAATCAAATGAGAAGAACTCCTCAATTGACTTTTTATGTTGACGATTCCCTGGATTATATTGAAAAAATTGATTCTGCGCTTAAATTGCGTGAGAACCCAATTACTGATCCAGACCTACTTCCTTCAAAACAAAAAAAATAAGTGTGAGGTTTTCACTCCGAATTGCTTTAAGATATTTATTTTCAAAAAGTTCTAAAACTGTTGTTAATAGAATTAACGTCTTTGCGATAGTTGTTCTGATGGTTAGCTCTTCTTCTTTATTAATTGTTTTGAGTGGTTTTGAGGGGTTGAAAGAATTCGGCATGACTTTTTATGATCAATTTGAGCCTGATTACAAGGTCATTTCCAAAAATGGTAAATCGCTAAAGGTTAATACAAAAACCTTGGACAGCATTCTTAACACAAATGGCGTTCTTTTTTGTTCACGAGTTATTGAAGAAAAAGTTTTTTTTGGTTTTGAAGGAAAAAATGAAGCTGCATACATCAGAGGTGTTTCTTCCAAATATACTAAAGGTAACTCCATAGATAGTCTGGTTGTAATTGGAGAATGGATTGACTTTGATTCTAATTCTGTTGTTTTAGGATACGGTCTTTCCTCAAGCCTAGGCGCTGGTGTTTATGACTACTCCTCTACCTTGGAGCTCTCTGCTCCTAAAAAGGGGAAATTAAAGCTCATGGAGGCTCCCTTTAGAACCATGCCTGCTTTTGTTAGTGGTATTTTTCAAATAAGTGAGGATATTGACAAAAAATATGCGTTTTCATCTATTGAGTTTACAAGAAAATTGTTGGGTTTTGAAAGTGATGAGTTTTCTTTTATTTCTATACATACAGACCCTGATTATTCTGAAGAAGAGGTTTTGTTTGGTTTGAAAAAATATTTTAATAATGATTATATAATTCAATCTAGAGTCGAGCAAAATCCTGCCTTATACAAAATGATCAAGACAGAAAACTTGGCTATTTATTTGATTTTCTCATTAGTTGTTTTAATTGCCTTATTCAACCTTGTAGGGTCTTTAATAATGATGCGGATAGACAAGTCGTCTCAATTAAAATTACTTTATGCTCTAGGAGAAAAACCAAAAAATATTCAAAATATTTTTCTTTTTTTAGGTTCACTCATTTCAATAATTGGCTCCGTCGGAGGAATAGCTATTGGATCTTTGCTAATTGTTATTCAAGATTTTTATTCTTTTGTGTTTGTTCCCGGCACATCGTTAGCTTACCCCGTCTCTCTTATAGTAGAGAATATTTTAATTGTATTCTTAACTGTTTTCGTTATGGGCTTTATTACTTCTGTTTGGGCAACCAGAGGTATTCAGTATTCTTTGGATCAATAAGTCATTAAATTATTGCTAGATCCTTGAACTTCGCCCCTACCTCGTCAAAAACAGCAAACACATCGTGCGATAGGTCAGATGTGACCATTTTTGTCCTATACTTCTTAAAGTCTGGTATGCCCCTGAAGTAGTTCGAGTAGTGTCTTCTTGTTTCTAGGACTCCTAAGGTTTCTCCTTTCCAATCAATTGCCATTTTTAAATGACTTCTTGCGGCTTCTACCCTTTGATTAACTGTAGGAATACTACAAACAGTTTTGTCTTTTAAATACGATTTTACTTCGTTAAAAAACCAAGGGTTACCAATTGCTGCCCTACCTATCATAGCTCCATCTAGCCCGTATTCATCTCGAACAATTCTAGCCTTTTCAGGAGTATTTATATCTCCATTTGCAAAAATGGGAATAAACATTCTTGGATTATTTTTAACATCTGCTATTTTAGCCCAATCAGCTTCACCTTTATACATTTGCGCCCTTGTTCTTCCGTGAATAGATATTGCAGCGGCGCCTACATCTTGAAGTTTTTCTGAAACTTCTACAATTTTAATTGAATCGTGATCCCAGCCTAGTCTTGTTTTAATTGTAACAGGGAGTTTTGTGTGTTTAACCATTGCCTCAGTAAGCTTAACCATCAAAGGGATGTCCTTTAAAATTCCTGCTCCTGCTCCTTTACAAACTACTTTTTTAACTGGACAGCCAAAGTTAATATCAATTATATCTGGATTAGTGGCCTCGACAATCTCAACAGCCTTAAGCATTGATTCAATGTTTGCTCCAAAAATCTGAATTCCTACAGGCCTCTCTTTTTCATAAATATCTAACTTTTGGACACTTTTAGCAGCATCTCTTATCAGGCCCTCGCTAGAAATAAACTCAGTATACATAACGTCTGCTCCGTGCTTTTTGCATAGGGCTCTGAAGGGTGGATCACTAACATCTTCCATTGGAGCCAGAAGAAGTGGAAAGTCAGGAAGCGATATGTTGCCTATTGTTGCCAAAAATAATTTTTTGTAAAAATAATAAAAAAGGGGGTGTTAATAAGGTTCTTTATTTTTTTGTGTAGTATTTAAGAAGTAATTGTGATAGAAAAGAAAAATAGGGTTACAATTTAATACCTTTGCAAGCCATATGGAGATCTAAATGAAAAACATACGAAACTTTTGCATAATTGCTCACATTGATCACGGAAAAAGCACTCTTGCGGATAGGCTTCTGGACTTTACAGGATCTGTTACCGAAAGAGAGAAGCAAGACCAACTTTTAGATAATATGGATATTGAAAGGGAAAGGGGTATAACCATAAAGTCTCATGCGATACAAATGGAGTATTCTCATCAGGGAGAAGAGTATGTTTTTAACTTAATTGATACTCCCGGACACGTTGACTTCTCTTATGAGGTTTCAAGGTCTATAGCTGCTTGTGAAGGCGCTTTGCTAGTTGTTGACGCTGCTCAAAGCATCCAAGCTCAAACTATTTCAAATTTATATTTAGCATTAGAAAATGATTTAGAAATAATACCTGTTTTAAATAAAATTGATCTTCCTTCCGCTAACCCTGAAGAGGTAAAAGATGATATTGTCGGATTGCTTGGGTGTAAATCTGAAGATATAATTCCAGCATCTGCTAAAACTGGTTTAGGCATAAAGGCTATTTTGGAGGCGATTATTTCTAAAGTCCCTGCTCCAAAAGGGGACCCTGATCAGGCACTACAAGCTTTGATTTTTGATTCCATTTACAATCCGTTTAGGGGTGTAGAAACATACTTTAGGGTAATAAATGGTCGTATTAAAAAAGGAGACAAAATTAAGTTTTTGTCTACTGGGAAGGAGTATAATGCTGATGATGTAGGTTTGCTCAAGTTAAAGCAAGAACCTACAAATTCAATCTCTGCTGGAGATGTAGGGTATTTAATAACGGGGATTAAAGAGGCCAGTGAGGTTAAGGTTGGAGATACTATTGTTAGTTCAAGAAGCGAAAACACACCAGCAATTGACGGATTTGAAGAGGTTAAGCCAATGGTTTTTGCTGGAATCTATCCTGTAGACACAGAAGACTATGAAGAGCTTCGTTCGAGCATGGAAAGGCTTCAGCTTAACGATGCATCACTCGTTTTTATTCCAGAAAGTTCTGCTGCTTTAGGCTTTGGGTTTCGCTGTGGATTTTTAGGAATGCTTCATTTAGAAATTATTCAAGAACGTTTAGAAAGAGAGTTTGATATGACTGTTATAACCACAGTTCCTAACGTCTCTTACCGAGCTTACGTCAAAAAAAATCCTGAAGAAATAATTCCTGTTAATAACCCATCCGACTTACCAGACCCCTCTTATTTAGATCGGGTTGAAGAACCTTATATAAAAGCCTCTATCATTACAAAGTCAGATTTTGTTGGGAATGTAATGTCTCTTTGTATTGAAAAAAGAGGGGTTATCACCAACCAAAGCTATTTAACCCCAGAAAGAGTTGAACTCACTTTTGATATGCCGCTGGCGGAAATAGTTTTTGATTTTTATGACCGGCTCAAAACTGTATCAAAAGGATATGCTTCTTTTGACTATTCCCCAATTGGATTGAGGGCTTCGAAGCTTGTTAAGGTAGATATTCTTTTAAACGGTAATCAAGTTGATGCCCTTTCTGCGCTAATTCACGCAGATAATGCTTACAATATTGGGAAAAAGATGTGTGAAAAGCTTAGACAGCTTATACCGAGACAACAGTTTGACATTCCTGTTCAGGCTGCAATTGGAGCAAAAATAATCTCTCGAGAAACAATTAAGGCGCTCCGAAAGGATGTTACAGCAAAATGTTATGGTGGTGATATTTCCAGAAAAAGGAAACTTCTTGAAAAGCAAAAAAAAGGTAAAAAGAAAATGCGTCAAATTGGTAATGTTGAAATTCCTCAACAAGCTTTCATGGCGGTTCTTAAACTAAATGATTAGTCTCCCAAAGAAGTAGTGCCTTATTAAAATGTCTAAAACGACTTATGAATGATATTTAAAGTTTTTTGTATCTTTTTTTAATCATAACATCATCTTTTGAAAAATTCCCAATTTGATAATATTTTAATGGGATTTGCTTTTTCTCCTAACTTAAAAGCAAATGTATTTGAAGCTATACGTTTGTCTAGTTTTTTAAATGCTCATGTTTATTTTCTCCACGTTGGCTCTAATTCCATAGATAAAGAAAAAACATTTCATGATATCCTTGAGGATTCTCCTGTAAAGTCTAAAAAGCTTTCGGTCATCTGGAAAAAAGGAGAGCCAGTAGATACAATTAGAGAACAGTGCGAAAAAAACAATATCGATTTACTGCTTTTAGGGGCAATGCAAAGAGAAAACATGTTGAAGTTTTATATGGGGTCAATTGCTCGAAAACTAACTCGTAATGCGCCTTGTTCTGTGCTGTTGCTGATCAAACCCTCATTGATAAGAAAGCCTACCCAGCATATTGTTGTTAATGCTTTCGAAAGCCCCCAAACAGAATCTACCATTCTTTCAGCTTTCCATTTTGGAAAGGCACTGAATGTAAAAAAAGTCACATTAGTAGAAGAAATAAATCGTTCCGAGGTCGCAGTTGAAGCGGATGATGATCATAGCTTAAGAAAGGTTACTTTAAGGAAAGAAGAGCTGAACCTCAGAGAGCTTACTCGTGTTAAAGAAGTCTTGTCCCATATCCCTGACTCCTTGTTAGAGGGGGTTAAGGTTCATTCTCAAAATATTTTTGGCACACGCGGTTATTCTATTGGTCATTATGCAAAGGTTGTTCGTGCTGAACTCCTGATAATGAATGCCGCTGAAAATAGAAAGGGTTTTTTAGGAAGAATTTTTCCTCAAGATTTGGAATACATTTTGTCTGAATTACCAACTGATGTGCTCATTATAAAAAGCAAAGAAAATGAGTAAAACTATCTCTTTTAGAGCTTTTATGGGTGCCCTCCCTGCAAATATTTTTGCTGGTTTCGTAGTTTCTTTAGTGGCATTACCTCTTGGCCTGGGGCTTGCGATAGCTTCAGAAGCCCCTCCGGTCGCTGGAATCATTTCGGCTGTAGTGGGGGGGGTTGTTGTTGCGCTTTTGGGTGGGTCTCAGCTAACGATTGCTGGCCCAGGAAATGGGTTAGTTATCGTTTTACTCTCATCAATTACACTTTTGGGTGAAGGTGACCTTTACCAAGGGTATCTCTATACATTGGCAGCTGTTGCGCTTTCCGGGATATTAATCTTTCTTTTTGGTGTTTTTCGTTTTGGAGCTTTAAGTGAGTTTTTTCCTGCCTCAGCCTTGCAGGGAATGTTGGCGGCCATTGGAATTGGTATTCTTTCTAAGCAAATCCATGTTATGCTGGGGATAACAACAGCAAAAGGAAGCCCCTTAAGTCTTTTAACACAGGTTCCCAAAAGTGTTTTGTTTATTATTCAAAACGCTTCTTTAGAAGTGCTTGTTGCTGCAACAATGGGAATTGGATGTCTTCTAATTTTAACTTTATACTCTAAAATTAGAAACCCTATTTTTCATTTAGTTCCTGCTCCTATGTGGGTTGTTGTTTTGGCAATAGGGCTAAGTTATTATTACGAATATGTTTTGGCTACTCCCTATCCTATCGGCGAGAACCTCCTCATAGCGCTTCCTGAAAATTTGTTAGGCAACCTTCCCTTTCCTGATTTTGGAAAGATTAAAACATTAGATTTTGTTGGGGTTGTTTTCTCACTAACCTTAATTTCTTGCATAGAGTCGTTGTTAAGCATTAAAGCAGTAGATAAGCTGGATCCTCTTAAAAGAAGGTCAAACGTAAATAAAGATCTTAGAGCTCTGGGAATTGCTACAGCTATAAGTGGTTTTATCGGAGGGTTAAATGTAGTGACTGTAATTGCCCGAAGCTCAGTAAATGTTAATAATGGTGGGTCTAATAAATCAGCAAATTTATTCCATGCCCTTTTTTTATTGGGATTTATCCTTCTCTTTCAAGATCAGATCCAGCGAATAGCACTTCCGGCCCTTGCGGCTATTTTAGTGTATACTGGTTATCGCTTAGCGGCTCCTGAAAACTTAATACTTTTATTCAAGATTGGTAAAGAACAGGCTGCAATTTTTATTGTCACCCTTGGAATGACCCTAGCTTATGGCTTGATTACGGGAATTACTTTTGGAGTATTAGCAACTTTTATAATTCATGTCTTGATCAACAAAAGTCTTTTCCTCTTTACAAGAAACTGGCTGAAGCCAAACGTATTAATGTTTAAGGAAGAAGACAGCGGAAACTATTTTGTTAGCGTTAAAAACTTCTGCAGCTTTCTGAACTTTTACAAGTTAAAAGCTCTTCTTGACGAAATCCCAGAACATGAACATGCTGTTGTAGATTTTTCTCTTTGTGAGTTTGTAGATCACACCGTGATGGAGGGTCTCAATGGATACCGAAGAAGCTTTTCTAGCAAAAACGGGGTGTTCGAGATTATTGGGTTAGATGTCCATTTTTCAAATACACAACATCCTTTTGCTATTAGAAAAGTGGTGCCAATAAAAGACTTTTTGAATCTTGGAAGTCACCTAACCAAAAGACAAAAATCTTTAAAAACTCTTTCTAAAAAACTAAAATGGTCCTATCGCCCCGACATTTCTTCTGACCCACAAAATCTTGAAAAGTTTGAATACTTTAAGTCGAAGCAAATAAATTATCAATACAATGTTTTGGTTGATACTGCAGGACGATTTTCTCTCTTTGACCTTTCGTATAGTGAAGGAGCATTTATTTCCAAAGAAGATTTAAAGTCCTCTTTTTTAATGATTAAACTAGAGAAACAGATTCCTCATTTTATATTAGATAAAGAACATTTGTTGGCTAGCCTCTATGAGCCTTTAGGGTACAAAGACATCGACTTTGTTGATGCTCCCGATTTTTCAAGGCGCTTTTTCCTTTCAGGGAAAAACAGATCTAAAATACGAGAATGGTTTACTCCTGAGTTAATTTTCTTTTTCGAAAGTCATTCTTATTTTCATATAGAAACAAACAATGACGTCATATTAATCAAGGGTAAAAACCGCTTATCGAGTATTGATGAAATTAAAAAAATGCTATCTTTTGGAACCGAACTAACTCATATATTGAAAAAATAATTAATTATGAAAAACATTATTTTAATTGCTTTCACTTTCTCTATACTTTTACAAATCTCTGCCCAAAAAACAATTGGATCGATTGAGCGTATAGACCCAGAAATAAACTTTCTCATTGCCGAAGACGCAGTCATCGAAATTTTAGCCGATGGGTTTAGTTGGGCTGAGGGGCCAGTTTGGGTTTCTGAGTTAAATGCTGTGCTCTTTTCGGATGTTCCTGAAAATAAAATATATAAGTGGAGTGAAAAAAATGGGCTTTCTGTTTTTTTGAATCCAAGTGGATATACTGGTATTGCTCCTAACGAAAAAAAAAGTGGGTCAAATGGCTTAATTCTAGATGCTCAAGGAAATCTCCTTATTGCTCAACATGGTGACCGCAGAATAGCCATTATAGAACAACCCCTTTCTAATGCTGCAGGGTTTAAGTCTTTTATTGATCGCTTTGAAGGAAAAAGATTCAATAGCCCAAATGATTTAATTCTTTCAAAAAATGGTGATATCTATTTTACCGACCCTCCTTACGGGCTAAAAGGAGACAAAGATCCTCTGAAAGAAATCTCCGAAAATGGAGTTTATAGGCTTGACTCTTCCGGAAAAACTACACGGGTGTATTCCGGCTTCAACAGGCCTAATGGGCTAGCTTTTTCTCCAGACGAATCTATTTTGTATGTTGCCAATTCAGACCCTAAAAGGAATCTCTGGAAGTCTTTTTCTATAAACAACGGAAGGCTAGAAAACGAGAAAATATTTTTTGATGCTACAGGTAAAAAAGGAAGAGGATTAGCTGACGGATTAAAAGTCCACTCTAAAGGGTATGTCTTTGCAACTGGGCCCGGTGGAGTATTAGTTTTTACTCCTGAGGGGAAACATCTTGGAACAATTAAAACTAAAGTTGCCACTGCTAATTGCGCGTTTAATGCAGACGAAAGTGCGCTTTATATGACCTCTGACAAATACCTTACGCGTATACAATTAAAAAACTAAGTCCTTATGAAGTTACACAGCATTGAAACGGGAAACTTTATGCTTGACGGCGGAGCAATGTTTGGCGCTGTTCCTAAAGTTCTTTGGGAACGAACAAACCCTTCTGACGAATATAATAGAATAAAAATGGCTGCGCGCTCTTTACTCATTGAAGACGGAGATAAGCTTATTTTAATTGATACTGGAATGGGAAACAAACAGTCCGACAAGTTCTATGGATACTATGCTTTATGGGGGGATAGCACCTTGGAAAGATCTCTTAAAAAAGCTGGATTCCACAAAAACGACATTACTGATGTTTTTTTGACCCACCTCCATTTTGATCACTGCGGCGGTGCAATCCAATATAATTCTACTGGCGTTTTAGAGCCAGCATTTAAAAATGCTAAATTTTGGTCTCATCGAAACCATTGGGATTGGGCTACAAATCCAAATCCAAGAGAAAAAGCATCTTTTCTTTCTGAAAACATTTTGCCTATTAGCGAGAGTGGTCAATTAAATCTTCTGTCAGGAACTGAAAAACAACTATCCCGTGCAGGCTTAGGCTTCGACATTCTTTTAATGGACGGGCATACAGAAAAACAGATGCTTCCCGTGATTAAGTATAAAGAAAAAACAATAGTTTTTGCTGCAGATCTTATTCCAACGATTGGTCACATTCCTATCCCTTATATTATGGGTTATGATACTAGGCCTCTTGTAACTCTTAGAGAGAAAACTTCTTTTTTAAAGTCCGCCCTCGAGGGTGATTGGTTTCTTTTTATGGAGCACGATCCTTTTAACGAAGTTGTTTCAATTAAAATGACTGAAAAAGGTGTGCGTTTTGATCAAAGTACAACCTTAAAAGAATTCTGTTAATCTTGATTTGTTTATTTTAGCTAATCCTTAAATACAAGCCTTATGTTACGTTACTTTTTATTTTCAATATTATTTTTTTCTGTTGGCGCTTCTCTTTTTTCACAAAACTACTGGCAGCAGTCTGTTAATTACCAAATGAGCGTAAATATGGATGTCGATTCTTTTCAATATGACGGAACTCAAAAGCTAATTTATTCTAACAACTCTCCTGACACCATAAACAAGGTTTTTTATCATCTTTACTTCAATGCTTTTAAACCTGGTAGTGAAATGGCAAAAAGTATTAAAAACGGAAAAGACAAAAATAAACGTTTTAATGTTGATATAGACACAATTCCTGGTAACGAAATAGGAAGGCTGGTTGTTTCTAATTTAAAACAGGATGGGCAATTGTTATTGGTCGAGGAATCGGGGACTATTCTAGAGGTTTCCTTAGACACGCCTTTGCTTCCGGGTAAGGCCACAGTTCTTACGCTTGATTTTGAAGGTCAGGTTCCCAAAATGATTAGAAGAGCTGGCCGGGATTCAAAAGAAGGGGTGGCCCTTTCTATGGGTCAATGGTATCCAAAAATGGCAGAATACGACTACGATGGGTGGAACGCGGAGCCTTACATTGGAAGAGAATTTCACGGCGTTTGGGGGGATTTTGATGTAACAATAAATATTGATAAAGACTATGTAGTGGCGGCAAGCGGATATTTAGAAAACCCTCTAAATTATGGTCATGGATACGGGGGGGAGAAATCTAATTCAAAAAAAGGTAAAACATCTTGGAGGTTTATTGCTCCGATGGTCCATGATTTTACATGGGCAGCTGATCCTGAATTTATTCATGACACTTATCCGGGCCCTAACGACGTTACGCTTCATTTTTTTTACAAAAATGATTCTGAGATTATAGATAATTGGAAAAATCTTCAGCCCAAAACAGCTGAACTAATGCGCTTTTTTAATAATACTATTGGTAATTACCCTTACAAAGAGTATAATGTTGTTCAAGGAGGGGACGGCGGAATGGAGTATGCAATGCTAACTCTAATTACTGGTAAGCGAAAGTTTGGCAGTCTGGTTGGGGTAACAGCTCATGAGTTGGCACACTCTTGGTTTCAGCATGTGCTAGCCACTAATGAGATGAAACATGAATGGATGGATGAAGGTTTCACTTCTTATATTTCAAAACTAGCTGTGGATAAAATTTTAGACGAAAACAAGCCTTTTCCTTTGGTTGGATCGTACAGAAGTTATTTAAATTTAGCGCTTTCTGGTCATGAGCAACCACAATCAACCAACGCAAACAGGTATAGCTATAATATGGCTTATGAGAGTACTGCATACAGTAAGGGCGCAGTCTTTTTAGCTCAGCTTGGTTATATTATTGGCCAAGAAAACTTGTCAATAACAATTAAGGATTATTACAACCTTCACAAATTTACTCATCCCACTCCTAATGACTTTAGAAGAGTAGCGGAGCGTGTTTCTGGTATACAATTAAAGTGGTATTTAACAGACTGGACTCAAACTACAAATCAAATAGATTATGGAATTAATAAAGTTGAAGAAATTAATAATGAAACGGTCGTTACTCTTGAGCGAATTGGAGCTATGCCGATGCCTTTAGATGTTTTAATAAACTATAGCGATGGTAGTTTTGACATTCAATATATTCCAATTTCTTTAATGAGGGGGGAAAAAGAAAATCCATATAATTTTTCTTGGGTAGTTAATAAAGATTGGTCTTGGTCCATGCCAAAGTATAGTTTTATCATTAAAAAACCTAAAAAGGATATTATTGCTATTGTAATTGATCCTACTGGATATATGGCAGACACCGACCGTAATAATAATGATTATTTTTTGGAATTGAAAGATGAAAAAAACTAAATTATTTTCTTTAAAATCAAAAGAGGGTTTTAGTTCTGTTTTTGATAAAGGAAATTTTTATAAGGCAAACAATATTGGTTTAAGGTTTTACGCTGGAAACAATAAAGATTATTTTGTTGGTTATACTGTTTCTAAAAAAAATTTTAATAGGGCTGTAGATAGAAACCTTATAAAAAGAAGAATAAAAGCGGGGGTAAATATAGAAAAAAACAGTTTTTTTGATAATTGTTTGCCTGGAAATTACCTTTTTATTTATTTGGGTAAAGAAATTTCTTCTTCTTCTATATTATTTACTAATATTCAGTTAGTAATAAAAAAACTCATTCAAGATACATAGCGCTATGAGGAATTCCATCTTCTATATATTCTTCTCCCTTGTAAATAAAACCATGTTTTTTATATAAATCCTTTAAATAGCTCTGTGCAGAAATTTTAATAGGAATATTTTTATATTTTTCTTTTGCTAGTTTTAAAGAATATTCAATTAGCAAGTCCCCTATTTTATTTCCTCTGTTTTTTTCATCCACACAAACTCTTCCTATTGACAAATAATCTTTATAAACAGATCCTTTTTCCAGCACTCTTGAATAGCCAATTATACTATTCTTTTTTTCTATGAGAATATGATATGCTTTGTTATCTAGCGCATCCATGTCTTGATAGAGACATTTTTGTTCTATTACAAAAATTTTAGATCTGAGCTTTAATATTTCATATAGTTTTGAATTGGATAATTCTTCAAATTTAAAACAACTAAAATTTAACATTTTTATATTTTATTTACTCTTTCTTGATGTCTTCCCCCTTCAAATTTTGTAGTAAGGAATATTTCTATCATTTCAATACTTTCTTTCAAAGAAACAAACCTTGCTGGTATACTTATAACGTTAGCATCATTATGTTCTCTCGCTAGTTTAGATAATTCTTTATTCCAACACAAGGCTGCTCTTATTTTTTTACTTTTGTTTGCTGTCATTGCTGCACCATTTCCACTTCCACAAATAATAATTCCTATTCTTTCCTTTTTTTCACTTACATATTTTGAAACAGGATGAATGTGATCCGGATAATCTACCCTATTTTCATCATCTGTTCCATAATTTTTTATTTCAATATTTTTTGATTTTAGAAAATTAATTATTTCTTTTTTATATTCTACACCTGCGTGGTCGTTTCCTATAGCTATTTTCATGTTTATATATTAAGTATTATTATGTTTATAATTATTTTTATATCTAGTTTAAAACATGTTAGTAACTATAATAACTTAATTTGCATTTACAATATGTTATATCCTATTGAATAAAAAATTATTTAATGCAAATTAGTTTATTCTTTTATATTCCATAATTATTAATATATTTTCACTCCTTACAAACATATTTTTATTTATTTATAAATTATTTTATTAACTATTCTTAAGTATTAACTTATGTTAAATACTTATCTATATGTTTTGTAATCAACATTTTAATATAAATATATAGGTTAATAAATATATATAAAACTTTAATTATATACTATCAAAGGAATTAATTATAAAGTTGTTTTACATATTAACATACTATAATAATCACTATTTTTTTTAAGTATATTTTAAAATTAATTATATAATATATAAAGTTGTTTATAAATCTATGCTTCTTTAAAAAATCTAATACCTAATTTTATATTATTAAACAATATAATGTCAAATAAAAATAAAAATGTAATTGATTTAGAAAGAAGAATAATTAAATTCTTAACAAAGAATCAAAATAATTCCTTTAACTATAAACAAATCTCATCAGCTATTCTTTTGGATAAATCAATAGATAAGAGTAGTGTAATAAAATCTTTAAATAAACTGTTTAATCTTAAAAAAATTGAACAAAAAACAGAAGGAAAGTTTAGTTATTTAAAAGTAAACATATCGTATGAAGAGGGAATCATAGATATAACGAGCTCCGGTAATGGTTATTTACTAAAAGAAGGAAATGATATTTTTATTTCTAAAAAACATATTAATAGAGCTCTGAATAAAGATATAGTTAAAGTATACGTGTATAATAGAAAAAACAAAAACGATAGTATATCAGGAGAAGTTGTTGAAATTATAAAAAGACATAAAAATGAGTATGTAGGAATTTTAAAGAAACAAAAAGAATTTGGTTTTGTTTTAACAAGAGGATCGAAGATGTACACAGATATATTTTTGTCTTCTAAAGAAATGAATAAAGCAAAGGATGGACAAAAAGTTATAGTGAAAATAAAAGATTGGCCAAAAAAAGCGCAATCACCTTACGGAGAAATAATAGATATTTTAGGAGAACCAGGAAATATAGATGTGGAAATGCATGCTATTCTTTATGACTACGGACTTCCTTATAAATTTCCAAAAGATATAATAGAGAAAGCAGAATTGATTGATAAAAACATTGAAAAGAAACAGATAGATAAAAGAAAAGATATAAGAAATATACTAACTTTTACTATCGATCCCATTACAGCTAAAGACTTTGATGATGCAATATCATTCAAAGAAATAAATAAAGATAAATTTGAAATAGGCATTCATATAGCTGATGTCTCTCATTATGTAAAAGAAAACACAATTATAGACGATGAAGCTTACAAAAGGGCAACATCAGTTTATTTAGTAGATAGAGTAGTTCCTATGCTCCCAGAGATTTTATCAAATAATTTATGTTCCTTAAGGCCAAATGAAGAAAAATATACTTTTTCTGCAATATTTGAAATAGATAAAAAAGGAGAAATTCTATCAGAGTGGTTTGGAAAAACAGTTATTAAATCAGATCATAGGTTTTCTTATGAAGAAGTTCAAGAAATAATTGAAACTCAGAAGGGTTTTGTGAGTAAAGAAATATCATTAGAAAAAAAAGAATATTCAATATCAAACAAAATACTTGAAGCTATTCTATGTTTAAATAATATTGCATTAATAATGAGAGAGAAAAGACTCCTTTCAGGTGCTCTTTCTTTTGATAGAGTTGAAGTGGGATTTAATTTAAATAAAAATAATGAACCCGAAAGTATAAAATTAAAAACATCAAAGGAGGCAAATAAGTTGGTCGAAGAATTTATGCTACTAGCAAATAAAAAAGTTGCAGGATTTATAGAAAGAAAGAAAGAAAAGCTGCCGTTTGTTTATAGAGTTCATGATGAGCCTAACCAAGAAAAAATCAAAAATTTAAAAGATGTAGTAGGAAGCTTTGGTTATCGTCTTGATACAGAAGAAAACAAAATAAATAATTCCCTAAATAAGCTCTTAACTAACATAAAGGGGAGGCCAGAACAAAACATGATAGACACTTTAACCTTAAGATGCATGTCAAAAGCAATATATACCACAAATAATATAGGTCATTATGGTTTAGCTTTTGAAAGTTATTCTCATTTTACTTCTCCAATAAGAAGATATCCTGATGTATTAACTCATCGTTTGTTAGAACATTATTTAAACAAAGGAAAAGCTGTTAATAAAGATACGCTAGAAGAAGCGTGTACTCATTCCTCTCAACGAGAACAGTTGGCAACCAAAGCAGAAAGAGATTCGATAAAGTACATGCAAATTAAATATATGGAAGATAAAATAGGAAGAAATTTCCAGGGTATCATTTCAGGTATAACCGACAGGGGAATTTATGTAGAAATTAACGAAAATAAATGCGAGGGAATGGTTTCAGTTAAAAGCATAGACGATGATCAATACTTCTACAACCAGAAAAAACATCAGTTAGAAGGATTTAAAACAAAACAAATTTTTAAACTTGGGGATCAAATACAAATAAAAGTTAAAAAAGCAGACATACTAAATAGACACTTAGATTTTACACTACTTAATTAAAAATAAATGAAAAGATTATTAATTACACTACTAGTTTTAACATCACTGCAAGTAATAAACGCACAAGAACAATACTCAGAAACGACCCTTTTAGGCGATTTCAAAACTTTAATTGTTTATGCAGGAATAGAGGTTAATCTAATTAAGGGTGATGACAACAAAATAGTTATAAGTGACAATAATTTAGACAGGAGTACTTTTGGATACAAAATAAAAAATAAAGTTTTGAAACTTAAATCAGGAATTGATAAAAAACTGTCTTTAGGGAAAATATTTGTTGATGTTTATTATAAAAGTGAAATAGATGAAATTAAACTATTTCAAGGATCAAAGCTTTTACTTAAAGACACTATCACTCAAACAAACTTGAATATCAAGGTAAAAGAAGGCTCTTCTCTTGAAGGATACGTAGTTACAGAAAAAATTAAGATAGAGGTTGCCTCTGGAGGATCAGTTACCTTAACTGGAAATTCACTTGTAGTCGAAATCATTGCAAATACTGGGGGAATATGCTCAACAGAGGAGCTTGAGTCAGAACAAACTAAAATTACAGCCAATATAGGGTCTGTAGTTTATTCAAAGTCTTCAGTTCTTATGGATATAAAATCTACAACAGGGTCAATTGTTAGAGTTTACGGAAAACCAAAAAAGCTAATTACTAAAACTCTACTTGGAGGCTCAATAAAGCAAATGGAATAAAAAACCCGTTATAATTTATAACGGGTTAAGAGGCATCGAGCGGATTCGAACCGCTGTAGAAGCTTTTGCAGAGCTCTGCCTAGCCACTCGGCCACGATGCCGTGAGCACAAAAATAACACTAATTCTTCTAAATTTCTTTTCTTTTAACTATAATAGATACCGCTTCAACATCTCCACCAATCGGAGGGTTGATTTTTGAAACTTCAACTTTGGCTTTTTGAACAATAGGGTGCTCATTAAAAATTCGATCTATTATTCTTTTTGCAACGCTTTCTAAAAGTTTAGATCTTTTATTTGCCTCTTCTTTTACTATTGAATTAAGCGCCACATAGTCTACAGTATCCATTAGATCGTCCGTCACACTAGACCTTTCCAGATCTGCATCGACTTCTATCTGGAAAACATAGTCACTCCCAATCAACTCTTCTTCTTTTAAACACCCATGATTTGTATAAATCTTGATGTTTTTTAAAATAATTTTCCCCATAATTTCCACAAAGATATAAACTAGTTTACAAATGAACGGATGATATTCTCTTTTCATATATTTACCAAAAAATATAAATGGACAAAAGCTATCCTGCTGAAAATTTTATAGAGCAGATCATAAAGGAAGATCTTTTAAATGGTCTTAGTCCAAGCGAATTGTGCTTTCGATTCCCTCCGGAGCCAAATGGATACTTACATATAGGCCACGTGAAAGCCATCTGTCTTAACTTTAACTTAGGCCTGAAGTTCAAGGCGCCAGTAAACCTTCGATTTGATGACACCAACCCTCAAAACGAAGAGGTAAAATATGTAGAAGCAATTAAAAAAGATATTAAGTGGCTCGGCTATTCGTGGAGTAAGGAATTATATGCTTCTGATTATTTTGACAGATTATTTAAATGGGCTCTTTTTTTAATAGAAAAAAATCTTGCTTATATTGATTCTCAAGCTTCTAAAGTAATAGCAAAACAAAAAGGTTCTCCTACTACCCCGGGAACAGAAAGTCCATTTCGAGACAGGGATATTGAGAAGAGTAAAAAAATATTCCTTGAAATGGCTCATGGAAAACATCCTGAGGGCGCCCACGTACTTCGAGCTAAGATTGACATGCAGTCCTCGAATATGCTAATGAGGGATCCAGTACTTTATAGAGTTATCGATAAAAATCACCATAGAACAAATGATAAATGGAAGGTTTATCCAATGTACGATTGGACTCATGGACAATCAGACTATATTGAAAAAGTTTCACATTCATTATGTACCCTCGAGTTTAAACCCCACCGGGATTTGTATGAATGGTTTTTAAAAGCCCTCCCAACAATTAACAGGCTCCCCTCTCAAACTGAGTTTGCGAGGTTAAACCTATCATATACCGTTACATCAAAAAGAAAATTAAAAGTTTTGGTTGATGAGGGTTTCGTTGAGGGGTGGGACGACCCAAGAATGCCTACCATATCAGGATTAAGAAGACGAGGCTATACTCCTGATTCTTTAAGGTCTTTTGTCGAGACTGTAGGAGTTGCCAAAAGAGAAAACATAATTGAAGCATCATTATTAGAGTTTTGCGCAAGAGACCATCTAAATAAAATTGCTCCTAGAGTAAACGCGGTAATGAACCCTTTAAAACTTACAATTACTAATTTTGACAAAGAAGAGGAGCTCTTAAGTGGTGATATAAATCCAGAAAAGCCTGAACTTGGTAAAAGAGAAATCCCTTTTTCAAAGCATTTATATATAGAGAGAGAAGACTTTAAAGAAGAAGCTAACAGAAAGTTTTTTAGACTTACCACAGGAAAAGAAGTCAGGTTAAAGAATGCATATATTATAAAAGGAGAAGGTGTTGTTAAAGATGACGACGGTAATATCATTGAAGTTCTTTGTTCGTATGACAAGGAGTCAAAAAGTGGCTCAGGATCAGAAGCTAGTAAAAGAAAAGTAAAAGGAACCCTTCATTGGGTAAGTATAAAACATGCCATAAACGCTAATGTCCGAATTTATGACAGACTTTTTAATGATCCTTCTCCGGACCAACATAAAGACAAAGACTTTATTGAATTTATTAATCCAAGCTCTTTAATAGTTCAAAACGCATTTATAGAGCCTAGTATTTTGACCGCTAAAGTTGGCGAACCCTTCCAATTTCAGAGAATAGGGTATTTCAATGTTGATAGAACGAGCACTTCATCTCTTTTAATTTTCAACAAAACTGTTGGATTGAGAGATGCGTGGTCATAAATAAAAGTAATTTATTTTTTCTTTGTTTCATCTTTTAGCTTGTCGTTTCGTTTTTTCATTTCTTCACCAATTTGATTACTTGCGGTAAAGGAGGCTACCATATTATTAAGCATTTCACTCCCTGCCTGCGGAGAATTTGGCAGTAAAATAAGATTGCTATTTGTCTCTCCTCCAATTGACTGTAATGTGTCATAATGCTGAGTAACAACTATTAATGCAGAGGCTTCTTGAGAGTTTATCCCAACATTGTTAAGAACATCCACAGACTCTTCAAGACCACGAGCAATTTCTCTCCTCTGATCTGCAATCCCTTGCCCTTGAAGCCTTTTACTTTCAGCTTCCGCTTTAGCCTTTTCTACTATCAATATCCTTGCGGCATCCCCTTCATATTGAGCAGCAACCTTTTGTCGTTCCGCAGCGTTAATTTTATTCATGGCAGTTTTGACTTCTGCATCTGGATCTATGTCCGTAACAAGTGTTTTAATAATGTTATACCCATAGTTACTCATGGCTTCATTAAGTTCACCTTTAACGGCATTAGCAATTTCGTTCTTTTTTTCAAACACATCATCGAGAATCATTTTTGGTACCTCAGCTCGCACAACATCAAAAACATAAGATGTGATTTGATCCTGAGGAAAGTCAAGTTTATAAAAAGCATCGTAAACCTTATCTTCAATAACCTTATATTGAACTGAAACCTTAAGCTTTACAAAAACGTCATCTTTAGTCTTTGTTTCCACAATCACATCTAATTGAAGAATTCTTAAACTTAACCTTCCTGCTATTTTATCAACAAAAGGAATCTTTATATGTATTCCGGGATGGCGTACAGCCAAAAAACGGCCAAATCGCTCGACAATTGCTGTAGATTGTTGTTTTACAATAAAAACACCTGATAAGATAATTAGAACCGTAAAAAGGGTCAGTACTGAAGAAAGTATAGTCATAATGAAATTATTTTGTTAGAATTTTTTTTAAGTTTAATAACCGCTCTAAAGTTACATCTTTTTCCATTAGATTCGCCGCTTTAATAATGTCAGGACCAGACATTTTTCCAATAAAACTCAGTCTAATAAGTTGCATTATTATCCCTATCCCAATTTTTCTGTTGTCTGATAGTTCAATAAGGTTTTCTTTCAATTCATTAACCCCTGTAATCTCAACAATTCTAATTATATCTGCTGTTAATTTTTCAACATCTGTTTTCGACATTAATTTATTTAACACTTTTTCGTCTAATTGTGTTGGATTTTCTAGTAAAAAAGAGGTTTCTTCTTTTAAGTCACCTGCTAGTTTGAGGCGCTCCCTCACAAGCATATATATGCCTTCGCATTTTGTAGGATATTTTTTCTTTATTTCAATAAATAAATCTGGAAACAACTTTTCAAAGGAAAAAAAACTCATTTTCGATAAATGCTGATGATTCACCCACTTTGCTTTTTCAAAATCAAATTTGGCACCACCTTTTTGTATCCCTTTAACGCTAAACTTATTTTCGAGGTCTGAAAAGGTAAACACCTCCTTATCATCTCCAGGACTCCAACCCAGCAGCGCTAAGTAATTAACTATTCCTTCACTTGTAAACCCCATTTCGCGAAAACCTTTTTCTTCTTTCCATTTTAAAGGAAACACCGGGAACCCCCCCTCTATACCGTCTCTTTTTGATAGCTTTCCTTTCCCATTTGGCTTTAAAATCAAGGGTAGATGTATAAATGATGGCTTATTCCAGTTAAAAGCATCATATATCAAATTGTGAAGAGGCAACGAGGGAAGCCACTCTTCCCCCCTTATAACGGTGGTTATATTCATCATGTGATCGTCTACTACATTTGCAAAGTGATAGGTAGGATATCCGTCCGCCTTGATTAAAATTTTATCGTCTAAAACTTGATTATTAACCCGAATATGCCCTCTTAAAAGGTCTTCAGATATTGTCTCTCCGTCCTCTATTTTCAAACGTACTACATAGGAGTCTTTTAATATTCTATCAGTTATGTCTTTTTTTTTCATAGACAAGGAGTTGTCTAAAGAACCCCTTACCAATCTGTCATATTTAAACACTTTTCCTTTCTTCTCTTCCAAAGCCCGAAGCTCAGCTAGCCTTTCTCCCGAATCAAAAGCGTAATATGCTTTACCAGCCGTTATCAGCTCATTAATTTTTTCTTTATATATGTCAATTCTTTCACTTTGCCTATACGGACCGAACTCACCTCCTTTTGACGGGCTTTCGTCTGTAATTATCCCAGCCCAGCTTAAAGCTCGCTCTATGTAGTCGTCACTTTTTTCAACAAAACGGTTTCTGTCCGTGTCTTCTATTCTTAAAATAAAGGATCCCTTTTTGCCTCTTGTGAACAGATAGTTGAATAGTGCCGTTCTTAGGCCGCCTATGTGAAGAGGCCCAGTAGGGCTAGGTGCAAATCGTACTCTTTCTTTCATTATTTTGTAAATATAAAAAATCGGTTACTTTCAACTGCATATAGTTTGATGTATATTTGTAAAAGAAATGATCCAATTTTTAAACATACCATCCTTTATGGAAGAAAAACGACTTGTGTTGTTATTAAACACGGTGGCTGAAAATTATAGAGCAACTATTGACAGACTTGTCTATTCGTTTATTTCAAAAGAAAGCATGTTAAGCTTAAACCTCAAGTTTTTAAAGCATAACACCAATACTGATATTATTACTTTTTCTTACGGTACTCAAACGTGCATAAGTGGAGAGGTTTTTATTTCTATCGATCAAGCCCATGAAAACGCCACAGAGTATTCTCAAACAATTGAAAATGAACTAGTTAGGCTTGTGTCTCATGGCTTCCTTCACTGTTTAGGCTTTTTAGACAATATTCCCTCGCAGAAAAACAAAATGTCGGCAGAAGAAGATAAAATGATTAACATGTTTCACGTGAAACATTAAGAGAAAATAAATGTTTGAAAAAAAATACGATGTTATTGTTGTGGGAGGAGGACATGCAGGATGCGAAGCTGCGGCCGCTTCTGCTAATCTCGGATCAAGCACGTTGCTAATCACCATGAATCTTCAAAACTTAGGTCAAATGTCCTGTAACCCAGCAATGGGTGGAATTGCCAAGGGACAAATCGTAAGAGAAATTGATGCTCTTGGCGGATACAGTGGTGTTATATCAGATTATAGCGCTATTCAGTTTAAAATGTTAAACCGATCTAAGGGTCCGGCCATGTGGTCCCCGAGGGTTCAATCAGATAGAGCTATGTTTTCCCAGCATTGGAGAGAACAACTTGAAAAAACCAAAAATTTAGATTTCTATCAGGAAACAGTTACAAGATTAATTATTAAAAATGGGATCGTAAAAGGTGTAAAAACTTCTTTAGATATATCCATATTTTCTAACACCGTAATACTTACTAATGGAACTTTTCTAAATGGATTAATTCATATTGGTGAGAAAAATTTTGGTGGTGGAAGAGTTGGTGAGACCTCCTCAAAGGGCTTGACAGCTGATCTTGAATCTTATGGCTTTGTGTCGGGCCGAATGAAAACAGGCACTCCCCCAAGAGTCGACGGAAGGTCGCTTGATTATTCATTAATGGATGAGCAGCCTGGAGATGAAAAACCTGAGACATTTAGTTTTTTAAAAAACACAGTTTTACTTAAATCACAAAAAAGCTGCCACATCACATATACTAGCGATCAAGTTCATGACCGTTTAAGGACCGGCTTCGATAGATCACCGATGTTCAATGGAAACATAACAAGCACTGGACCTCGATACTGCCCTTCGATTGAGGATAAAATTCATCGATTCTCAGAGAAGCCAAGACACCAAATTTTTGTTGAGCCTGAAGGCTGGAATACCGTTGAGGTTTATGTAAATGGATTTTCAACCTCTCTTCCCCAAGACATTCAGTTTGAAGCTTTAAAAATGGTTCAAGGGTTTAAGGATGTTAAATTTTTTAGACCCGGATACGCTATAGAGTATGACTATTTTCAGCCCACACAGCTTAAGCACAGTTTAGAAACGAAGATTATAGAAAATTTATTCTTTGCTGGTCAAATAAATGGCACAACTGGCTATGAAGAGGCTGCTGCTCAAGGAATAATGGCGGGAATAAATGCAAATCAGAAAATAAAGAAAAATGATCCTTTTATATTAAAGAGAAATGAAGCATATATAGGCGTTTTGATTGATGACCTTGTCCTTAAAGGAACAGAAGAGCCATACAGGATGTTCACTTCAAGAGCGGAATATAGAACCTTGCTCCGTCAAGACAATGCAGACGAAAGATTAACCCCAAAAGGCTACAGTCTTGGGCTTGCAGGCCCAAACAGGATGCGTGCTTTAGAGAATAAAACAAACTCTACTAATAAAATGATTAATTTCCTTGAGAAAACTAGCTTCGACCCGAAAAGTTTAAACTCAATATTAGAGTCAAAAAACTCATCAAAGGTAAAGCAGCCCGGTAAGCTTGCTAAAATTCTATCTAGGCCCAATATAAGCACAGAAGATTTAATGCTTTTAGAGCAGGTCAAAGTTTTTGTTAAAGAAAATAAAATTGAGTCCAAATCTTTAGAGCAAGCCGAAATTAAAGTTAAATACTCAGGTTACATAGCTAAGGAAGAGCAAATGGCTGACAAAATCCAGAGACTTGAAAACATTTCAATCCCATCTCGATTTAAATATGACAAATTAGCTTCTTTATCCAGTGAAGCAAAAGAAAAGTTAAATAAAATATTACCCAATACCTTATCCCAGGCAAGTAGAATAAGTGGGATTAAGCCAAGCGATATTAGTGTTCTTTTAGTAGCGCTAGGCAGATAATGTTCCACGTGAAACAAATGAAAAATAATAATTATTATTGTACTGCAAAAGACAGAGAGTGCTCCGGGGAATTGTTTTCAATTTATTTTAATAAAGAGTATTCAGTTGCAAGAACTAAAATTGACCAGGACGAAGACATGTATCGTTTTTATGAAATCAATAATTACCATTCACACCAGGTTAGTCCGAACACTGTAACCGACATGGTATATTTCATTTGTCGAAGAATTATGATGCTTTTCAAGCAAAGAATAATACAGACTAAGTCAAAAAACCCACAAATCCTTGATTATGGATGTGGAAACGGAGATTTTCTAAAGTACTTGCAGGATAAAAAAATCAATGTTACTGGAGTTGAGAAAAGCCTCTCATCACAAAGAATATGTAAACAAAAAGGCCTGAGGGTTTTTTCGACTGTGAAGGATTTACCTAGCACTAACTATGATGCAATTACCTTATGGCATGTGCTGGAACATGTTTCCGACCCTCAAAAGTGTATTCAGGCTTTATCTGAGAAACTAACCACTGGCGGTATCCTAGTAGTAGCAGTTCCAAATATACAAAGCGCTGATTCTCAGTTTTTTAAGGAAGAATGGGCGGCTCTTGACGTTCCAAGGCACTTGTGGCATTTTACACCAAAAGGCCTTGTGGATATTTTAAAAACACAAGGATTTGATCTTTTCAAAAAAACTCCTTTATTACTCGACGCATATTATATATCACTTCTTTCAGCAAGAAGAAAAAAAATGTTTTTCCCTTGGGCTTTTGCGTTAGCGGTTGGAACGATATCTAACATATTAGGTTTCTTCAACAAGAACTATTCGTCAAGTGTTTTCGTTTTTAAAAAAACAGCTTAGGCCTCTTTTTTATTTATATATCTAGCAAGTTTTAATATAAAGTTCGAAAATAAAATTTTAGAATTTGCATTTCTTTTTATCTGGAAATATGTTTCGTCAATTAAGGTTGTGATATCATTTATATTTCTGCTATTTATAAATGGAGCTAAATTTTTAATATTAAAATCGTTTAAAGTAAAATAATTAGAGGCAGCATCAGCCTTATAGTTAATTACTAATGCAGAACGAATCAGAGAAGACCCCAGCCTTAAGAAGTGTTTTTGCTTATCTCTAGTCATTGCAGCCACAGCATCAGCCCAGATCATCAAATTGACAACAATTGATTTATTTCCGATTGACTTAAATGCGCTTCTTAACCCATCAATCCAGACCGCTTCCAGCTCCTTTCTTAAAGCCGAGTTTTTAGAAAGTACCAGAGCGCCCCTCCAACTCCCACCAGAAGCTGTTGCGACCTCTGACGAATTATCAAATCCTTCTAAAATAAGCCGTTTTTTTATTTTATCAACTGAAATTTTATTTAAAGATATAATAATTGATCTAGAGTAAATTGTAGGCAGAACCTGATCTGGATTTTCGCTTACTAGTATAAAATAAGTTTTAAATGGAGGTTCTTCTAATAGTTTAAGTAACTTATTTGCAGCAGAAATATTAAGAAGCTCTGGCCCCCAGATAACACATACTTTGTTTTTCCCTTCGTAAGACTTAAGCGTTATTTTATCATGCAATTGGTTTATTTCTTCCACGCCAATAGAACCTTGTTTGTTTGAGTCTAAGCAAAGAAGCCAGTCCGAAACGCTACAAAAGTTGTTATCCTTATAATAGGATTTAAAAACTTCAATAAGATCCCTAGAAACTTCAATTTTTTTCTCAAGTTTAATAACTGGAAAACAAATAAAAAAGTCTGGATGATTAAAAGGGTCTCGTCCAAGAATTTCTTTTGCTAAAGAAACACCCATATGAAGCCCTCCAACCCCATGTTTGTCAGTTATTAACTGAGTATGCGGAACTTCATTATTAGTTATTTCTTTATTTATATTTTGGGCTAACTCTTCTTGCCCCCAAAAGTCCATCATTTTTGTAGTTTAAAAGCATTAGAATAAAAATACGGATTTTTACACTAATGTTAGAGCTGATATTTATTGATCCAAAAAACTTATGAGCGCAAAAATTATTTTATTTTTGTCAAACAATACACCTTATGAACACCATAGATAATATAAATTTCACAGGAGAAAAAGTTGTTATAAGAGTTGATTATAACGTTCCTTTAGACGAAAACAAAAAAGTAACAGACTCGACACGTATAAAATCTTCTACAGACACAATATTTCGCGTTTTAAAACAAGGTGGCAGTGTTGTTTTATTGACTCACCTTGGTCGCCCGAGAGGTTTTGACCCGAATCTTTCTTGTTCTCTAATTGTTGATGAGGTTTCAAAAATATTACAACACAAAGTGTTTTTTTGTAAATCAACAATTGGACCGGAAGCAGAAAAAGAAACAAAAAAACTCCTTCCTGGAGAAATAATATTGATGGAAAACGTTCGATTTCATGCTGAAGAAACAAATGGAGATAAGTTTTTTGCAGAAAAACTCTCACAACTGGGAACTGTCTTTATAAACGACGCTTTTGGAACAGCTCATAGGGCTCACTCATCGACAACAATAATAGCAGAGTTTTTCCAAAATAAATATTTTGGAAAGCTTTTAGAAAAGGAAGTCAAGTCAATAAAAAGAGTTGTTAAAAACGGAAAAAAACCAATACTTGCCATTTTAGGTGGTGCTAAAATTTCTTCCAAAATAACGATAATAGAAAGCCTTTTAGATTCGGTGAATGATATTATTATTGGTGGGGGAATGGCTTACACCTTTATCAAAGCACAGGGAGGAAAAGTTGGAAACTCTATATGCGAGGTTGAATATTGTGATTATGCGCTTAATTTGATCGAAAAAGCCCTAAGCAAAGGAGTGGAAATCCATCTACCTTCGGATGTTATTATTGCAGACTCTTTTAGTAATGACGCAATTATAAAAACATGTAACGTAAGGCAAATTCCTGATGGATGGCAGGGGCTTGATTTCGGACCAGAGAGCATAAAAAAAATTAAACCTATTATTCAAAAATCAAAAACAATTTTATGGAATGGACCGTTGGGAGTTTTTGAATTTGAAACCTTTTCAAAGGGGACAATTGCATTAGGAGAATTTATCTCTGAAGCAACAAGAAACGGAACTTTTTCTTTGGTGGGAGGGGGGGACTCTGTTGCTGCAGTTAAAAAGTTTGGTTTTATTGATAAAATGAGCTACGTCTCAACAGGAGGAGGAGCGATGCTCGAAAGCTTAGAAGGAAAAACATTACCAGGCATTGAGGCTTTGTATAAATAACTTATATAGAAGTAATTGAATTACAAATAATAAAATAGTGAATGCAGAAAAACTATTTAGGCCACTAAAAGGCTCGACAAATTTAGTTACTGCAATAGCAAAATCTTTAAGCTTTTCAAACACAAAAACTAGGAGAAAACACATCAAACAAAAAAGAAGTATACGTATGCAAAATCATTAATGATATTATGTTTTAAAACTGAACAATCGTTATATTTATTAAAAAAATCATTAGAAATGATTAGAAATACTTGCCTGTTTTTAATTTGTTTTTTCGCTTCTTGTGAAAATCAAAAGTCTGTTCGATTTGTACCGGAATCTAGCGGCAATATAAATACCGTAAATGTAGTCATGTCTCAATCTGCATGGAAAGGGAGTTTAGGAAAAAAAACCAGAGACATTTTTGGACAAGTTTATGAGGGACTCCCTATGGACGAGCCGTTGTTCTCAATAAAACATTTAGAACCAAAAATTTTCAATGGTTTCACAAGAAAATCCAGGAATATTATTGAGTTTGTTAAGGATACGCTAGCTAAATTTAATTTATACTCAGACATGTATGCAAGACCTCAGGTTCTTGCAAGAATTCAAGGGAACGATAGAGAAGAAATGGAATTTTTTCTTGAACAAAACGCAAAATTAATTAAGGGGGTTTTTCTTGAAAATGAGTTCAAAGAAAAAACAAGAAGAATCTCGAAGTCTTTAAGCACAGAAACCAATATTAAAAATAAATTTGATATAAAAATTAAATATCCTTCTGCATACAAAGTGGTGAAAGACACACTTAATTTTGTCTGGATTGAAAAACCAGTAAGCAAAGGACACCTCAACCTTATAATTTATAGTATTGAAAGCGACAAATATGGCGAAAACATATCCAAATCAATAATTAGCATCAGAGACTCAATAGGCAAAATACATATTCCAGGAAGACTAAACGGCTCTTACATGATTACTGAAAAGGCATATAAACCGTATTTTTACAAGACGAAGTTGTCAGAAAAAAAAGCATATATAACCAAAGGCACATGGGAGGTCGCAAATGATTATATGGCAGGTCCTTTTGTAAACTACATGATTTCTGACACACTTAAAAAAAGATGGATAGCAATAGAGGGTTTTGTTTTTGCTCCCTCGATAAGCAAAAGAGACTACATGTTTGAACTAGAAACAATTATCAAAAGTGTTTCATTTAACAAATAAGAAATCTAGCTTTCTTTTTTGTCATCTTTTTTGTCAACCTCTTCTTTAGTAGCATTTTTGAATTCTTTAATACCACTTCCTAATCCTCTCATAAGCTCAGGAATCTTACGGCCACCAAACAACAACAATACTGCGGCTAAAATCAAAATAACTTGAGGTCCGCCAATCATTCCATTTAAAATATTACTTAACATATTACAAAATATTTATAACAAAGGTAAAGAAATATTCAAAGCAAAAATCAAGGTGGCGTTATCATTGCCGAAGTTGTATATTTGTTTGAGATGAGTGAAGAAAAAAAAATTAAGGCATCCGCATTAAAAAAACTATTCAACCAATATCGAATTGTAGTTATAAGTGAAGATACCTTTGAGGATAAATTTTACTTTCGAACCACAAGAGTTACAATGTTTATTGCCTCAATTTCATTAATTATATTAATAGCCACCGCAACCTATTTTATCATATCTTATTCCCCAATCAAAGAATTGATACCCGGATATCCTTCGGGTAAAATGAGAATAGAGGCAATTTCAAATGCCATAAAAATTGATTCAATAACATCAAACATTGAAAAACAACAAAGATACTTCCAGGCAATAAAAACAGCCCTTTCGGGGGATATCAAAACAGAAGAAACATCTACCCTGTCAAAGGAAAAAGCTCAAGATGTCTTTCAAAACCCAGTAAAAACTTCAAAAGAAGATTCTATATTAAGAGCCAAAGTGTTGGACGAGGATAAATACAATTTCATATCTGATAATCAAGAAAAGGAGCTTTTTACTTTGTTTACACCAGCAAAAGGAATAGTTTCAGAAAAATTTAATATTGACTTAAAGCACTTTGCTGTAGATATAGCTTTAAGAGAAAATACGCCAATCAAGTCTGTAGCTGAAGGAACAGTAATTTTTTCAGAATGGACTGCACAGACAGGACATGTAATAATACTAGAACATCCGAATGGATTACTTTCGGTATATAAGCACAACGCCTCTTTATCTAAACAACAAGGAGATAACGTTGAGTCTGGAGAAGTTATAGCTTCAGCCGGAAACACAGGTGAGTTTTCAACAGGTTTTCATCTTCATTTTGAGCTATGGATTGATGGATACCCAATAGACCCTGAAAATCTGATTGATTTTTCAAAATAGCAGATGAAAAAAATAATAGCAAAACTTTTTGCAAAATATATTGTGTGGAAAAACCAAAAATGGATTGAAAACCCAATTTTATCTCAAGAAAAAACTTTAAGGTTTTTAATAAAAAATGCTTCAAAAACCAAATTTGGCTTAGATCATAATTTCAATTCAATAAAAAACTATGAGGATTTCAAATCTAAAGTTTCCATAAACGATTATGAAGACCTAAAGCTGTACATAGAATTAATCGTAGAAGGTCAAAAAGATGTTTTATGGCCCGGAAAACCTCTGTACTTTGCAAAAACAAGCGGAACAACCTCAGGCATAAAATATATTCCAATAACAAAAGAATCTATGCCAACCCATATTAATTCTGCTAGAGACGCAATTTTAAATTATATTGAGGAAACTGGAAGGGCTGACTTTGTTAACGGAAAGCAAATATTTATTCAAGGGAGTCCTGTTTTAGAAAGCTTAAATGGAATTTCTCTAGGAAGATTATCAGGAATAGCAGCCCATTTTGTCCCATCCTATTTGCAAAAAAGCAGAATGCCAAGCTGGAAAACAAATTGTATTGAAGACTGGGAGACAAAAGTTGATGAAATTGTAAAAGAGACAGTTGATCAAAACATGACCATAATAGGGGGGATACCTTCTTGGGTTCAGATGTATTTCGAGAAAATAAAAAGCCATACAGGAAATTTTGTTGGAAAACAGTTTCCAAACTTTTCTTTATTCATTTATGGAGGAGTTAATTTTGAGCCGTATCAGGGTTTGTTTAAGAGCTTAATAGGCAGGAAAATAGATTCTATTGAGCTTTTTCCAGCTTCAGAAGGGTTTTTCGCATATCAAGATAAAATAGATGAAAAAGGACTTTTACTGTTGTTAAATAATGGAATTTTTTATGAATTTATTGAAGCAGAGTCTTTTTTTAATTCTGACGCTAAAAGAATTTCCCTTAAAGATGTTAAGTTAGATGTTAATTATGTTTTAATATTATCTTCCAGCGCCGGACTTTGGTCATATAACATAGGAGACACAATATCTTTTACTTCAAACAAACCCTACAGAATAGTAGTGACAGGGAGAATAAAACATTTTATTTCAGCATTTGGAGAACACGTCATAGGTAAGGAAGTAGAAACAGCATTAAAAAATGCAATTAATCGTTCTTCTATCGAGGTGAGAGAATTCACAGTTGCACCACAAATAAATCCAAAGTCAGGACTACCATTTCATGATTGGCTTATAGACTTTAAGACCCCGCCTCCTAAAATTATAGAGTTTTCTATGATACTTGATGCCGAAATGCGAAAACAAAACACATATTATGATGATTTAATAAAAGGTAAGATTTTAAGACCGAGCATAATTTCACCTGTTGTAGATCATGGTTTTGAAAGTTACATGAAAAAAATAGGAAAATTAGGGGGGCAAAACAAAGTACCTAGATTAAGTAATGACAGAAATATTGCAGACAAACTGTCTTTAGAAATTAATTATGAATAGGCGAAAAAAAATAACTTTTGTCTATACTTTGCCAACGTCTTTTGTGATAAAAGACATGAAAACTTTGAAAAGCTTAGGATACAAGGTTTTTACAATCTCATCCACTCCTTTTAAAAATACTATTCTTTTTTTATTAAACAGAATTAAAGAAGGTGTAAAGGGTTTTTTTTTAATACCAAGATCAAGTAGCGTTGTAATCTGGTTTAGTGATTACCACGCAATTATACCAATATTAATAGCTAGAGCTTTTTCAGTTAAAACCATCATAATGGTTGGAGGTTACGACGCAGTATCAGACTCTGAGATCAATCATGGGGTTTTTTCTAAAAATAATTTTAGACAAAAGATCGCAAAAATTAATTTCAATTTAGCAACTCAGATTTGGGTGGTAGACGAATCTTTATCAAAAGGGTGTAGAAATGCATTTTTACAGAATAAGATTAACTCAGGACTTGTCAATTGGATCCCTGAAATTGAAAAGAAAATTAAAGTTGTTCCGACAAGCTATTCTTCAGAATTTTGGAAATGTGCTACTTTAAAACTGTCAAAAACTGTTTTGACTGTCGCAAATTTAACCGACTCTAGAGTAATAAGCTTAAAAGGAATCCCTTTAATTCTAAAACTAGCAGTTCAATTGCCGGATTTTAACTTTACAATTATTGGATTATCGTCTGAAAAGATAATCACGCAAGAAAAAACACCTTCAAATGTTGTATTTCTTAAGCCTAAAAACAGAATAAATCTAAAACGATATTATTCTGAGAGTCAATATTATATTCAAGCATCAAGACTTGAAGGACTTCCAAACTCTCTTTGTGAGGCAATGTTATGTGAGTGTATTCCAATTGGAAATGCTGTTTTTGGGATACCCAGAGCTATTGGCAATTCAGGCTTATTGTTTAACGGTATTAAAGAGGTTGGCAAGATTAAAACCTTTCTAAGAAAAAATCATGGTAAATTAGGCAAAGAGGCTCGTAAACATATTATGGACAATTTCAATGAAAAAAAGAGAATTAAGGAGTTACGTAAAATATGAAAACTAGCAAAAATAGATCCGGGTTTTTATCCTATTCAAAATCTAATAATTTAGGAGATTATATTCAAAGTATTGCCGCAAAAGAATTAGCGGGTTTGAACTCTGTTTGTCTTGATAGAGAAAAATTAAACATCTACTCTGGGCCAAAAATAAATTTAATTATGAACGGATGGTTTATGGAAAACTCCAAAAACTGGCCGCCATCAGAACAAATAAATCCCTTATTTATATCATTTCACATAAACCCCACAGCAAAAAGAAATATGCTTTCCGACAAGGGAATTGAATTTTTTAAAAAACATGAGCCTATAGGTTGTAGAGATTATTATACTCAAAGAATTTTATCTGAAAAGGGAGTTAAATCATACTTTTCAGGCTGTTTGACGCTTACATTACAAAACAATAATACTCAAAAAAAAGAAGGCATTCTTGTTCTGAGTGCGCTGGACAGAATGAATCCAAAAATCAGCACAAAGAATTTTTTTTTAAATATTTTTAAGTACCCAAAAAAAAATCTCGTCTATAAAAAATCAAAAAAAAATCTCGACGAGTTCATTTCTAATCAAAAGCACTCGAAGACAATAAAAAAATCTCAAATAATTGACACAACAGGAAAGACTCAAATGGAAATTTTTTCTTTAGCAAATAAACAACTAGATCTTATCTCTAAATCTAAACTGGTAATTACGTCCAGAATTCATACCGCACTTCCAGCAATTTCTTTAGGCGCAAAAGTGATTTTTTTAACGGATGGGTATAATCATATTAATCAAAAAAGTAGACTAGAAGGGCTGTCTGAGTATTTTTATTGTTGTAAAACAAGTGATTTAAAGAATTTAAATCTAGAAGAAATATATCCAAAAAGAGACCATAAAGAAGCCTCTAACAGCCTAATAGAAAAGGTTGACCAATTCTTTAGTGAGGATGAGTAAAATCTTATATTTGAAAAAATTATTACAATGAATATTTTAGTTATCGGATCTGGAGGTCGAGAACACACTTTTTGCTGGAAACTCGCCCAAAGCCCAAAATGTAAAAATTTATATGTTTCTCCAGGAAACGCTGGTACATCGGAAATAGCAACCAATCTTGAGATTTCTCCTACTGATTTTGAGGCTATTAAAAAAGCGGTAATAAAGAATGAAATTAATATGGTAATAGTAGGTCCCGAAGCCCCATTGGTTATGGGTATTAAGGAATATTTTGAATCAGACGATAATTTAAGACAAGTAAATTTAATAGGACCAGACAGTAAAGCATCAAGACTTGAGGGCAGCAAGTCTTATGCAAAAGCTTTTATGAATAGACATAATATCCCAACAGCTAAATATTCCGAGTTTACCTCAGAGAATATTGAAAAAGCATATGGTTTTTTGGAAACCATGAGCTCGCCATATGTTTTAAAAGCGGATGGCTTGGCTGCAGGTAAAGGCGTATTAATAATCGATAATTTAAGAGATGCTAAATCAGAGCTTAAATCTATGCTGCTAGACAAAAAGTTTGGACAGGCTTCTGAAAAAGTAGTTATCGAAGAGTTTCTTGATGGAATTGAACTATCCTGCTTTGTGCTTACTGATGGTGAAACAGGAATAACACTTCCTACCGCTAAAGATTATAAAAGAATTGGCGACAAAGACAAAGGATTAAATACAGGAGGTATGGGGGCAATTTCTCCAGTTCCGTTTGCGAATAAAGATTTTTTAAAAAAAATTAATGATAGAATCATAAGCCCAACCTTGCTAGGCTTAAAAAAAGATAATTTACCTTATCAGGGTTTTATATTTATTGGAATAATAAACGCTGGGGGAGAGCCGAAGGTTATTGAGTATAACGTTAGAATGGGAGACCCTGAAACAGAAGTTGTTATTCCAAGAATAAAAAATGATCTAGTTACTCTTTTTCAATCAACAGCAAACAAAACACTTGATAAAGTAAAATTAGAAATTGATCCAAGATTCGCATCAACTGTCGTGCTGGTTTCAGGAGGATATCCAAATGAATATAAAAAAGGCTTCGAAATTGAGGGAATAAAAGACTTTAAAGATGGATTAGTTTTTCACTCAGGAACTACAAAAAAACAAAGCAAAACTGTTACTGCTGGCGGAAGGGTTATTACAGTTACAGGGCTTGGAGAAAACATGTCAGAAGCTTTAAAGAAATCATACAAAGGAGCCAAAAAAATCAACTTTAAAGGAAAGTACTTCAGAAAAGATATAGGGTTTGATTTATAAGAAAGAATGGGCAGAAGGGTCTTTATTTTCTTCTCCTCTTTTATCGAAATCTCTTAGTTGAGAAATCCAATAAGCACCTGCACATATTCCCACAAACAAGAAAAGCCAAGACACAGAGTTTGCTATCCACCAATTGTCTAGCTCCAAATTTCTGAGAAAATTATAAGGCAAAAAGAGAATTTTTTCAAATAAGTAAGCAATACTCTCAAAAATTTCTTTCATAATTAATTAGATTATATTGCAAATGTAACAAATCAGACTATGCTCACCAAGCTATACAACAAATCTTCTTTTTTATTGATTGTTTTTTCAAATTTATTTTTGGCATGTATTATTTATTTTAAGGTAATAGAAAATTACAACTCACCATTAACTCAAGGAAAATTATATTATTTATTTTTTTTCGTGGCCTTAATAGGTTTTTATAATTACTTAAATAGCTTCATGATAAATCAATCAGCCTCAAAAGACTTTAATGTTTTGGAAAGGTCATCAATACATTTGTTCATATTCCCCGCTGTACTTTCTTTTATGCCGCACGAAATAATTAATTTTAGATGGATTATTGGAGCCCTATTATTGTTTATGGCATTCACAAAGTTTTTAAAAACCCCTGATTTAGATAAAGAATCTTTATTAAAGATTGGAATACAAATGAGTGTCTCAATTATTTTAATACCATACTTTTTTGCCTATACAATACTTATAATTATTTTATTTATTCCAATTGGAAAGTTTAAATTGAGTAATTTATTTGTAGTCATTATGCCAATTGTAGTTTCTGGAAGTTTAGCTTTAACAATAAAAACTTTTTTTCTAATCGACGTAGCTTTCTATGAATTTTTAAATAAAAAAGAAAATTTTTACTTTTTAGATGCTAAAGGGTTAGAGGGGAAGTTTTTAATTATACTAGTCTTTACATCAGTTTTAACATTTGTGTTTGCCAAAACAATTGAACTATCAAAGCTAGAGAGAAATTCACATTACTTAAGAATAGGTATTTTTGCAACACACCTGATATTAGTTTACTTTATCAATAAGCAGGAAGCCATGATTCTTATACTTCCATCAACGGTTTATGGATTAAGTCTTTTTCATAGAAGGTTAAAAAAAACACTTTTCGCAGAAGCATTTTTGCTCGTATTGTTGTTTTTTTCAATATTCAATACTTTCCCTTTTTTGTTTCCGTAAAGCAAATGGTATATTTGTTCCGACATAGTTTTTAAATAATATTGAATTTGTGAATATGAATAAAATAAGTAAAAAAGCACTCGAAGTTTTTAAAAAGTCTATTGATCAATACCATATTCTAAACACAGTAGATCAAGTCTTTAAAAACCCTTTTTCTGAAAACACATTTGAACACCTATTATTTAGAAAAAACTGGATTGATACTGTTCAGTGGCACTTCGAAGATTTAATAAGAGACCCAAACATTGATCCCAAAAAGGGAATGGATCTCAAAAGAAAAATTGATGCATCTAATCAGGACAGAACAGATATGGTAGAATATATTGACAGCTATTTTCTTAACAAGTATAAAGACACGGTTGTTTTGAATAATGCAGAAGTAAATTCTGAAAGCCCCGCCTGGGCGATAGATAGGCTTTCTATTTTAGCTCTTAAAATATATCACATGCAAGAAGAAGTCGACCGAACAGATGCCTCAAAAAATCACACAGTTAAATGTCAAAACAAGTTAGATGTTTTATTAGAGCAAAAAACAGACTTGTCAAACGCAATAGACTCGTTACTAGATAATATTTTTAGCGGCAAAAAATACATGAAGGTTTACAAGCAAATGAAAATGTATAATGATGAAGAATTAAATCCGGTTCTTTACAAAGGGTCTAAATAGTTGGATGAAACGAGTTAAAAATGTATTGGTACTTCGTTTCTCCTCTCTTGGAGACGTAGCAATTATGATACCAGTACTTAGATCGTTGTCAAATCAGTATCCAGATATTAAATTTAACGTGGCAAGTCGCCCCAAAATGGCCCCGCTATTTGATGAATTTAAAAACATTAATTTTCTATCACTTGATATTGAAAAGGATTATATAGGTTTAATAGGAGTTTTTAAGCTTTTTAAAGCTCTCAAAAAACTAAACCCCACTCACATAGCTGATCTTCATTATGTCCTTAGAACTAGATTAATAAGCTTGCTTTTTAGGCTTTTGGGCTACAAAGTTAAAAGTATCGATAAAGGTAGAAAGCAAAAAAAAGCACTAACAAGGTTAAAAAATAAACACTTTGAGCCACTAACTCCAACAGTGTTTAGGTACTCAAAAGTTTTTTCAAAACTTGGATTTCCTATCGATATCACCAAAAATAAATTTTCTCACAATAATTCATTACCAGAAAAACTCGAAAGAGTATTTTATCTTGATAAAAAAAAGTGGATAGGAATAGCACCTTTTGCATCTTTTTCCGGAAAAACATACCCGTTAGACCTGATGCAACAGGTCATAGTTTTTTTACAGAGAGATTACAAAATATTTTTATTGGGAGGCGGGAAAAAAGAAGAAGCTCTCTTAGCGGTATGGACAAAAGCGTACTCAAATTGTTGGAATGCTTCAAAAGAATTAGATTTTAAAGAGCAGCTTATGGCTTTTCCTTTTTTAGATCTTATGATTAGCATGGACAGTTTGAACGGGCATTTAGCTGCAAATGCTGGAATACCAGTAATTACTCTTTGGGGACAGACACATCCTTATGCAGGATTTGCACCTTTTGGTCAGCCAGAAAATAATTCAATTTGTTCAGATCGAGATAAATACCCATCGATACCTACCTCTATTTATGGAAAAACTATACCCAAGGGGTATGAAAATGCTTTTAGGACTATTTCCCCAAAAACAGTAATTGAAAGAGCATTGGAAGTTTTGGAAAAACAATGAAATCAAATGTCGTCAAAATCAACTTTAGCATAATCTTCTTTTACCTCCGCTTGACAGGTCAGTATTATACCTTCTTCAACTTCCTCTTCTGTGAGAACTTGATTAGCCCTCATCCTAGCTCCACCCTCAACAACTTTTGCAATACAACTACTACACACTCCACCTTGACAAGAATATGGGACATCAACTTCATTCTGAATCGCCACCTCTAATACTGTTTTTCCAGATACGTTTTCTAAACAATAAGTTTTTCCATCATAAACAATATCTAATTTTGAAACTATTGCATTAGACTTCTCAATGACACTAATATTACTGGCAGTGAATAATTCATAAAAAATCTTGTTTTTTGGAACTTCTTCTTTTAATAAAACATCTGAAATCGAATTAATCATTGACTCTGGGCCACAAATATAATATTTGTCGGCAATGTTATATTTCTCTCTATAGTATGTTATAATTGAAATATCAATCCTTCCATACATTCCTTGTTTTTCGTTGGATTGACTGTAAACATTAACAACCTTTAATCGACTAGGGTACAATTCCTTAAGAGACTCTATCTCCTGGGAAAACATTTCACTAGACAGTGATTTATTTCCATAGATAAGTCTAAATTCATTTTCATTATTTGCATCTAAAACATGCTTAGCTATTGATAAAATTGGTGTAATTCCACTACCGGCAGCTATTCCGGTTATGAGCTCTTTGTCACCTTTAGAGTTATACAAAAACCGCCCCTGCGGAATAGCAACACTTATCAAATCTCCTGTTTGAATTTTGTCAACTATATAATTAGAAAAAAGCCCTCCTTTAACCTTCTTAATTCCAACTTTTAGGAGTTCTCTGGGGCCGGAACATATTGAATACGATCTTCTAACCTTAAGCTCATTAATGACGACTTCCAAAGTAAGATATTGTCCAGAAATAAAACCGTAGTCTTTTTTGAGTTCATTTGGAACCTCAAAAGATAGAGCGACAGAGTCTCTAGTAAGTCTGTCAACTTTCGCAACTTTTAAAAAATTAAAATCAGACATTAAGATTAAATTAAATAACGAGAACAAAATTAAATCATTTTTACAAATAAAATAAGCATAAACAATTAATAAAGATGATTGTAAATCACAATTAATCTGGTATATTTAAGTCATGAACACAAAATTTATTGAACTTAAATGGAAACAATTTTCAAGAGCGCCTCAGTTTGGTGCAAAATTAGGGGTTAAAGTTTTGATAGGTTTTTTCATAATATATTTTTCATTAGCAGCTATTTTTTTTAGCGGAATTTCTGTTTTTCTACTAGAAAAAGAATTTCCTGATCAATCCCCTTTATCAATTGTAAACAGCTATCTATTATATTATTTTGTTTTGGGATTTGTATTTAGATATTTTTTTCAATCTCTTCCATCGACCGAAATACAACAGCTATTAATAACTCCAATAACTAAAAAAAAAATAATTCTAAATACAATACTAAAGTCTACTTTTTCAATTTATAATTCTTCACCAATATTTTGGTTTTTACCATTTGCAATCGTTTTTATTTTTTCAGGAGGTCCAGGGGATGAAGTCGAATTTTCAAGAAGAAGCATTTTTGGTACTTTTTCTTGGTGGGTTTGCCTACAAATGATTACATGGATATTGAATAATTTAGTTTTTCTAGTCAATAAAAATAGTTCAATTTTAAAAATAATTATAGTCACTGTAGTTTCTTTATATAGTCTTCAGAGATTTGACTATTTTGATATTTTCTCATTTTTTGGATCATTTCTTGACAAAGTTTATAGTGACCCTATTTGGATTTTCATTGTTATTTCAATTCTAATATTATCGTATTACTTATTATTTAATTTTTTAATTAAACAGTGCTATCTGGATAAGGCTCTCTCAAAAAGAAAAGAAAAATTAATAGGGAAAAATCTTTCATTTTTAGATCGTTTTGGTTCATTAGGAGTCTTAATTAAAAACGATATAAGACTGATTTTAAGAAATGTCAGAGCAAAACAAGTAATACTAATGTCTTTTTTCTTTTTGTTTTATGGAATTATATTTTTCACCCCTTCCTTCTATAATGAAACTGGGACATTATTAGTTTTTGCATCTATTTTTATAACAGGAGGCTTCATGATGACCTTTGGACAATATGTGCCCTCTTGGGATAGTGAATACTATTCACTTTTAATGACACAAAATCTTTCTTACAGAAAATATTTAGAATCCAAACTAGTATTAATGATTACAGCAACAGTTATAGCAACGATTTTATCCCTGCCATACCTTTATTATGGATTAAAAATATATAGTATGATAGTAGCAGGAGCTTTTTTTAATATGGGACTGGGTGGATATATAACTCTCTTGTCCGGAGTGCTAAATAAAAGTCCAATCAAATTAAATATAAAAGCAAAAGCTTTTGAAAACACGCAGGCTTACAGTTTAACCCAGTTTCTTTTTGTTCTCCCTAAAATGGGCCTTCCAGTTTTAATATATTGGTTAGGAAAAACTATGTTCAGTGAACAAGTAGGCATCTTACTAATTGGACTATCTGGGCTTTTGGCATTTTTTTTACATAGTTTTATAATCAATCAAATTGAAAAAGTATATAAAAAGCAGAAATACAAAACACTAGAAGCTTATAACACAAATAACTAAAATGATTAAAATTGAAAATTTAACAAAAACATACTCTGGTGATCAAGTACTAAATATTTCAAGTCTTGGTATCTCCAAAGGATCCTGTTTTGGACTTGTCGGAAATAATGGAGCTGGAAAAACAACTCTTTTTAGTTTGCTTTTAGACTTGATAGAACCAACTTCAGGAGAGATATTAAACCAAGGCATTGAAGTTTCCAAAGATGAATCGTGGAAGGAAAAAACCAGCGCTTTTATTGACAGTACATTTATAATTAGCTATCTGACTCCTGAAGAATACTTTGAATTCATAGCTGAATTAAGAGGTGTTAATAAGGAAGCTTTAAAATCGTGGCTGGAAAAGTTTTCGGATTTTTTTAAAGATGAAGTTTTAAGCCAAAAAAAATATATTAGAGACTTATCCAAAGGAAATCAAAAAAAAGTTGGGATTGCATCCTCACTAATTGGTTCACCTGAGCTGGTAATTCTTGATGAACCTTTCTCAAACTTAGATCCTAGCTCACAAATTCTACTTAAAAAATTAATTCAAAATCTCTCAAAGAACAATAAAACTACTTTTTTAATTTCTAGTCATGACTTAAGTCATGTTACTGAGGTGTGTAATCGAATAGTTTTACTTGAAAAAGGAAAAATCATTAAAGACATCGAAACCAATAAAGAGACACTTAAACAGCTTGAAGACTATTTCACTCTTTAAATCTCTCCTTTAATTTATAATAAAAGGTAGTTTATTCAGTTATTATAAAAAACGTATTTTGAAACATCTAGGAAGGATATTTTATTTTATTATTATTATTTTCCTTCTATTGGCGGCATGCTCTACCCAAAAAAATCGATTTCTTAATCGACAGTACCATAGCCTAAACACCAAATATAATGTTGTATTTAACGGAAACGAATCACTTTCGGTCGGACAAGATATTTTAAATGCAACCATAGAGGATGATTTTTTTAAAATAATTAAAACAGATCCTATTCTTTTAAAAGGAGAACGTTTTGACGACAATACTATTGTTCCGGGATTTAATAGGGCGGAAGAAAAAGCAGTTAAAGCTATTCAAAAACACTCAATGAGTATTGAGGGGGCTCAAAAAAATTCAAATATTGATGAAGCATACCTCCTATTAGGAAAGGCAAGGTATTACGATAGAAGATTTTTCCCCGCAATAGAGGCATTTAACTTTCTACTTGACAATAGCACTGATGAGTCGGTATATATTGAAGGGAGAATTTGGAGGGAAAAAACGAACATTAGATTACAAAACAATCAAGTAGCAATAAACAACCTTAGGCCGCTAGCAAGACAACTTATTAGCAAAAACAAGTTTTATAGTCAATCAAATGCCACCTTGTCCCAGGCTTTCATTAATCTGAGGGAAATTGATTCAGCAAGTTATTACATGGTTAGAGCGGCAAATCACGAGAAAAACTTAACACAAAAAGTAAGGTACGCATATATTGCTGCGCAGCTTTTTGAAAGAAAAGGCTCAAAAGAGATGGCCCTTTATTATTATAATTCAATAGTTGAATTAAATTGGCAAGTACAAAGAAAGTTTTGGATTAATTCAAAAATTAATTCATTAAGACTTTCCAATGAAAATCAAGAGATTCCATTTGTTCAGGAAATAGAAAAGTTATTAAAAGTCTATGAAAATAAAATGTTTTCTCATAGCTTAAATAGGGCTATTGGGAATTACTATTCTTTAAAAGGTAACGACAGCCTAGTCATGGTATACTTTAAAAAGTCTCTTCAAAGTAAAGGAATTGACAATCCTACCCGAAAAGTTAACTATAGGGATATGGCAAATCTTAATTTTAAAAATAAAAAATATAGCCTTACAGGAAACTACTTAGACAGTTTGATACCTCTATTAGCCTCAGAAAGTATCACTAAAATTAAAACTCAAAGAGAGCGAGACAATCTTTCGGATGTCATTTTTTACGAAAATCAATTCCAAAAAACAGACAGCTTATTAAGTCTTTTAAGCTTAAATAAGGCAGATCAAATTAGTTATTTTAGAGAATTTCTGATAAACAAAAGAAACTCAGAGCTTGACAAGATTAAATTACTTAGTCAACAAAAAAAAAGAAAATCGTTTTTAAAAAGAAAACCCAAAGCATCATTTTATTTTTACAATCCAAGTTTAGCTCTTAAAGGGAAACAAAACTTCACTTCAACATGGGGAAAAAGACCAAATATTGACAACTGGAGAAACAAAGTTCAGGCCCAATTTAAAAATACCTCTAATTTGCAGGACAAAAAAAGCAAAGAGTTTAAAGTTGCAAAAATTGAGATTGAGTCTGTTGAGTTTTATTTAAATCAAATACCAAAATCTCCTGGCATAAAAGATAGTTTAATAAATCAAAATCATCAAGCAGCATTGAAGCTTGGCCTTATATACAAAGAGAAATATAAGGACAAGAAATTGTCTATTAAAAACTTGAAATATGTAACAGAAAAGAGCACATCTTCTGTCTTCGCTTCCCCCGCACTATACCACTTGTATAAGGTTTATTTTGAGGATTCTAATAAATTGGCAAATGATTATAAAATCAAATTAATTAATCAATATCCAGAATCAATTTATTCCAAGGTTCTTATTGATCCAGAAAACTACATACAAGGAGAACTAAAAACTCCTAAGTCATTATATTTGAAGGTATTAAACACATACTTAGAAGGAAAATACTCAGAGGCACTTACGATGATAGAAAATATAAAGGTATTATTAGCAGCTTCAAAATGGGAGCCCAAAGTGTTGCTAATTAGGGCTCAAGCACTAGGAAGATTAAAAGGAAAAAATATTTTAAAATTAGAGCTGGAAGAAATCATCAAAGATTTCCCAAATTCTAAAATAGCCATTAAAGCAAAATCAGATTTAGATAATATCAACATTAGCTTTCAAAAACAAACTAAAACGCTAGTAGAGTTTAAGTGGATACTTCCATATGAGATAGATTCAAAATTTGACCATAACAGATTAATAAAAATTTTAAACACTAATATTGATCAACTTAAAACAAGAAAATGGAAGTTAACAAATGATATTTATAACGCTGACTACCAATTTATTGTAATTCATGGCATAAAATCTAAGCTCGAAATAGACAGCGTAAGGAAAACATTACCTCAGAGCGCATTAAAACTATTAGATTCAAATAATTTTGTAGCTTTATCCTCTAAATATCGGAAAATTTTTACAGAAAAATTGTGGCCAGTAGCAAATTAAAATTATTATGAAAAACTCAGACATTAACGGTCAATACAGTAGAATTGAAAAGAGTACAAAATTTAAAGGAGATATAGTATCTGAAGCGGATTTTAGGATTGATGGTGTTTTAGAGGGTACAATTAAAACCCTAGGTAAGATTATAGTTGGAAAAGAAGGAAAGGTTAATGGTAATTTAGATTGTGAAACTGCTGATGTAGAGGGTGAAATCAAGGGCTCATTAAAAGTTAAAAATATACTTTTTTTAAAAGCAACAAGTAATATTGAGGGAGAGGTTCTTATCGGCAAGCTTATTGTTGAATCAGGAGCAACCTTTAACGCTAACTGTTCAATGAAATCTCAAGAAAATAACCAGGTTAAGCCACTTTCTGAATTCTCAAAAAATCATGAAAAAACAGCATAATAGGCTGCTTGTCTTTTCTGGCCTTGCCTTTCAAATAGGGGTGTTAATGTATCTAATGATCCGTTTTGGTTTATGGATTGAATCGAAGTTTTTATTTGAAAACAAACTGCCCACTATTTTATCATCATCACTGGGGTTAATTATAATAATATATTTAATACAAAAACAAAGTAAGAATCTTAATTTATAGATCTAAATGCTTAGAGTTTCTCTAAAATTCTTTTTTACACTCTCTCTCTTTTTACTGCCTCTTTTTTCCTTTCATACATTGATTATTTATTATTTTTTTGACCTCTTTTGGTCAGAAAATATTATAATATCCTATATTTTTAATTTTACCCTAGCGCAAGTAATATATTCAGGCACTTATTTTTTCTCTAAATCAATTAGTTTAAGTTCAATTCTATTTTATTGCATTGGAACGGTTTTAAAATTTATTTTATTTTTACTTTTTCTCTATCCAAAATTTACTTTTGATGGTATAATTTCTAAAACAGAACTTTCAGCTTTTTTCATTCCCTATTTCACATGCTTATTAATTGAAACTTACGAGCTTTCAAAGTTTTTAAACTCAAAAGAATAACAGCAGATATCTAAAATTAAAATATATGATAAAAGTGCTTTAATATTTTTTGCGAATGACTTACATTTGCAATGCGCAAAAAACAAATAAATTTTTACGCTAAATATGCTAAAATATATATATCAGATAAGTTTTTCCTTACTACTCCTTGGAGTTTATCCATTATTCGCTAACGATCTTAAAGACACTTCGTCCAAAACGGGAGATCAAAAATCAGAAATAAAAGAGTATATCCTTCATCATCTTCAGGATTCACACGATTTCAACTTACTTTCTTATACTAATAATGAAGGAAAAAAAATTCATTTTGGAATTCCGCTTCCAGTCATTTTATGGGATCATGGTTTTAAAATATTTTCTTCTTCAAAGTTACATCATGGTGAAAGTGTCGCGGAGGTGGGTGAAAACTTCTACAAGCTAGAACACAATAAAATATATAAAACGGACTCAAATGGATTCATTCAATATGACGAGTCTAACCATCCAGTAAATATTGCCCCCTTAGACCTCTCTCTTACAAAAGGAGTAGTGAGCATAATGTTCACCTCTTTATTTATGTTTTTTTTATTCAAGAGACTTGCAGATTCATATAAAAAAAACAATCTTGTTGCTACAGGAGCTGGAAGGTTCTTTGAGCCTATAGTATTGTATGTTAGAGATGAAATAGCAATTCCTAACATTGGAGAAAAACACTACAGAAATTACATGAGCTATTTGCTCACTCTGTTTTTCTTTGTTTGGTTTTTGAATATTCTGGGATTAACACCATTAGGAATTAATGTAACAGGAAATATTGCTGTAACATTCTGTTTAGCATTAATAACCTTTTTAATAACCAATTTGACAGCAAAAAAAGTTTACTGGAAACATATTTTTTGGATGCCAGGAGTTCCATTACCAATGAAAATTGCGCTTGCACCCATAGAGTTGTTGGGGGTCATGATTAAGCCATTTGCTTTAATGATCCGTCTTTATGCAAATATTTCTGCAGGACACATTGTTTTAATGAGCCTTATATCCTTAATTTTTGTTTTCAGAACTTGGCTAGGATCAAGCCTATCTTTTATCTTAGCTTTTTCAATCTCTATTATTGAGATTTTAGTGGCAGTATTACAAGCGTATATTTTTACAGTATTATCAGCATTGTATTTTGGTTTTGCAGTAGAGGAACACGATCATGAAGACAATGATTATTAAATTTTTTAGTTTAACTTAATGTATAATTTTAAATAAATAGTAAATATGGAAATTCCAGCAATAGTAGGAGCGGGTTTAGTAGTAATAGGAGTAGGTATCGGTATCGGAAACATCGGTAAAGGTGCGATGGAGGCGATAGGTCGCCAGCCAGAAGCTACGGGAAAAATTCAAACGGTAATGTTAATAGCGGCTGCTCTTGTTGAGGGCATAGGATTCGCTGCATTATTTGCAGTATAACAAGAATGTTATAAAAACACTTACGAAAAAGTACCAAAATGGATAAATTAATAAACGAGTTTTCTTTTGGATTGTTTTTTTGGCAACTTCTTATTTTTGTAGGATTAGTTCTGTTACTGAAAAAGTTTGCTTGGAAACCGATTTTAGATTCGGTAAATGAGAGAGAATCTTCTATCAAAGAAGCACTTTCTTCAGCAGACAAAGCCAGAAAAGAAATGGAATCTTTAAACGAAGACAACCAAAAAATAATTAAAAAAGCAAGATCCGAAAGAGAGGCTTTGCTCAAAGAAGCTAGAAACACGAGTCAAAAAATAATTGATGAAGCTAGGATAGAGGCTAAAAGTTCTGCAGAACATTTAATTAAGCAGGCTCATGAGTCGATTGAAAGTGAAAAAAGAGCAGCTATTCAGGAGCTTAAGACCCAAGTTGCCGACATAGCTATTCAAATGGCTGAAAAAGTTCTTCATTCTGAACTAGAGGATAAGGATAAGCAAAATAAATTAATTGAGCGATTGCTTAAAGAAACTAAACTTTAGAAATTGATGAAGGTAAACAGGGCAGCAATTCGATATTCAAAAGCCTCTCTAGCGCATGCGTTTGACAAAAACAAAGCAAAGGAAGTAGAGCAAGATTTTAAGGATATTCTTTTGACTGTTTCCAATTCTAAAGAATTGAGGAGTTTATTGTCTAACCCGGTACTACCGAATCAATTAAAATTCAAAACAATAATTGATATTTTTCATTCAATTAATGATGAGACAAAATCGATAATATCTCTTTTATCAGAAAACAGAAGACTCCATTTGTTATCAGCGGTAGCAGAAAATTATATATCAAGATATCAAAAATCTCAAGGAAAAATTACTGCTGTGGTTATTTCGGCTATTTCACTTAACGAATCAACAATAAAGCAAGTTTTAAATAAAGTAAAACAAATGACTGATTTTCAAGTTCAATTAAAAAATGTAATTGATCCTTCAATAGTTGGAGGTTTTATTTTAAATGTTGGAGACTTACAATTCAATGCAAGTGTAACTAATCAATTAAAGGCATTAAGTAATAAATTAACAAAATCAGAAGTATAGTTAAATAAAATATTATGGCAGAAGTTAAACCAGCTGAAGTATCGGCAATTTTAAAAAATCAACTAGCAGGATACAATTCCGCACTAGACTTAAATGAAATAGGCACAGTGCTTGAGGTAGGAGATGGAATTGCTCGAGTATTTGGACTAACTAACGCTCAGTATGGGGAATTAGTTTCCTTCGACAGTGGCCTTGAGGGAATGGTACTTAATCTAGAGGAGGATAATGTAGGTATTGTTTTATTAGGACCTTCAAAAGAAATAAAGGAGGGAGACACAGTCAAAAGAACTCAAAGAATTGCTTCAATAAAAGTTGGGGAAAAAATAGTTGGAAGAGTTGTTAACACCTTAGGTAGCCCCATTGACGGAAAAGGTGCTATAAATGGTGATCTATACGACATGCCTCTTGAAAGAAAAGCGCCTGGAGTTATATACCGACAACCAGTTAATGAGCCAATGCAAACAGGAATAAAGTCTATTGATGCAATGATACCTGTTGGAAGAGGGCAAAGAGAGCTTGTAATTGGTGACAGACAGACAGGAAAAACAACGGTCTGTATTGATACGATTCTTAACCAAAAAGAATTTTTTGATGCTGGAGAGCCAGTTTATTGTATATATGTTGCGATCGGACAAAAAGCTTCAACTGTAGCCGGGATAGCCAGAGTCTTAGAAGAAAAAGGAGCTTTAGCATATACCACTATAGTTGCCGCAAATGCATCTGACCCGGCCCCAATGCAAGTCTATGCTCCTTTTGCTGGGGCAGCAATTGGAGAATATTTTAGAGATACGGGAAGGCCAGCTTTGATAATCTATGATGACTTATCAAAGCAAGCAGTTGCCTATAGGGAGGTTTCATTGTTACTAAGAAGGCCGCCGGGAAGGGAAGCATATCCTGGAGATGTATTTTATCTTCACTCTCGATTACTTGAAAGAGCAGCAAAAGTAATATCAGACAATAGTATTGCCTCTGAAATGAATGATCTTCCAGATTCTCTCAAATCCAAGGTCAAAGGGGGTGGCTCGTTAACTGCTCTTCCTATAATAGAAACTCAAGCGGGGGATGTTTCAGCATATATCCCTACGAATGTTATTTCTATTACTGATGGCCAGATTTTTCTAGAATCTGATCTTTTTAACTCAGGGGTAAGACCTGCAATTAACGTCGGAATTTCAGTTTCAAGAGTGGGTGGATCCGCTCAAATTAAGTCAATGAAAAAAGTTGCGGGAACATTGAAGCTTGATCAAGCCCAATTCAGAGAACTAGAGGCTTTTGCAAAATTTGGATCTGATTTAGATTCCGCCACATTGAATGTAATCGAAAAAGGTAAAAGAAATGTTGAAATATTAAAACAAGCCCAAAATGATCCCTTCAAAGTTGAGGAACAAGTTGCCATAATATATGCAGGATCTAAAAACCTTTTAAGGTCTGTTCCTGTTGAAAAAGTTAAAGATTTTGAAGTTTCTTATTTAGAGTATTTGAAAAAAAATCATCCCGAGGTCTTATCTCAATTAAAGTTAGGTAAACTTTCAGATCAAACTATTGATGTTTTAAATGAAACTGCACAAACTATATCGGGGCAATATTAAAAACATTCAATGGCTAATTTAAAGGAAATAAGAAATAGAATTTCATCAGTATCTTCAACGATGCAAATAACAAGTGCCATGAAAATGGTTTCCGCTGCAAAATTAAAAAAAGCAACAGACGCCATTTCTCAAATGAGACCGTATTCAGACAAATTAACCGAACTTATTCAAAATTTAAGTTCATCTTTTGAAAGTGGAGACAGAGACAACCCATATGTTAAAATAAGACCAGTTAATAAGATTTTAGTTGTTGCAATAACATCCAATAGGGGACTTTGTGGGGGCTTTAATTCTAATATAATTAAAGCGGTAAACGAAATTTATAAGAAAAATCCAGAAAAGAAAATTGATATTTTATCAATTGGTAAAAAAGGAACAGACTTATTGTCAAAAAAATATGATGTAATCAGTTCTCATGATAATGTCTTTGATAATCTTAATTATGAAAATGTCTCATCAATAGCAGATTTAATAATGCAAGATTTTTCTGATGAGAAATATGATTCCATTGTACTCATATACAATCGTTTTAAAAACGCTGCTACTCAAATTATTACAGAGGAATCATATTTACCAATAGTCCCTGAATACAATTCTGACAACAATAAGAAAAGTATTGATTACATATATGAGCCTTCACAAGAGAAGATAGTTAATGAATTACTTCCAAAAGCACTAAAAACCCAACTACTAAAATCTCTAAAAGATTCTTTTGCGAGTGAACATGGAGCCCGAATGACAGCTATGCACAAGGCAACGGATAATGCAGAAGAACTAAGAGACCAGCTTAAGCTTTCATACAACCAAGCACGACAAGCTTCAATAACTAATGAAATACTTGAAATTGTTGGCGGAGCTGAAGCATTAAATAGTTAGAAAATTAGATTCAAACTTTACTAACTTCAAATTAAAATTAGCATTTAATTAGGGCCTGATAAATACGGCTTTTTGTATTTTTATAAAAAACAAAGTATGCCCAAAGTAGCAATTATTAATAATAGCCCATTTGAATTACCCAAATATGAAACCACTTCCTCCGCAGGAGTTGATCTTAGAGCAGTTTTGACTAGCGAAGTGAAACTTGCTTCACTTGAAAGAAAAGTCATAGGTACCGGAATTAAAATAGCTTTACCAAAAGGTTATGAAGCTCAAGTTAGGTCAAGAAGCGGCTTATCAGCCAAACATGGAATTACAGTTCTCAATTCTCCAGGGACAATTGACGCTGATTATCGTGGAGAGATTGGTGTCATTTTGGTAAATATTTCTTCAGAAAGTTACATTATTAATCCTGGAGATAGAATAGCACAGCTTGTTTTTGCTAAGGTTGAACAGGTCAAATGGGATTTAAAAGAAAGTTTAGATATCACATCAAGAGGCGTTGGAGGCTTTGGAAGTACAGGAAAATAGAAAATAAAAATAAAAAACTTGAAAATAATTGTACCAATGGCGGGGAGAGGGTCAAGACTTAGACCACACAGCCTTACAGTTCCAAAGCCCATGTTACCAGTTGCAGGCTCTCCAATAGTTCACCAACTAATTTCTACAATATCAAAATCTGTAAAATCTCAAATTGAAGAAGTAATATTTATTTTAGGAGATCCTGCATTTTTTGGAAAAGAAATTGAAGAGAGTCTAAAAAATGCAGCCACAAGAATCGGAGCAAAAGCAAAGATATATAGGCAGCTAGAACCTTTAGGAACCGGACATGCCGTTATGTGTGGTTCTCAATCACTTCAAGGACCGGCCTTTGTTGCATTTGCAGACACCCTAATAAGAGCAGATTTAGAGATAAACCCTGAGGTTGACGGTATGATCTGGGTAAAGAAAGTTAAAAACCCGGAAGCATACGGTGTGTTAGAATTGAACAGTAAAAACCATGTTAAAAGCCTAATCGAGAAACCTAAAACATACGTTTCTGACCTCGCAGCTATAGGAATTTATTATTTCAAAAATATTGAAATATTGAAAGCTAAACTACAAAAGTCTTTAGATATTAAAAATAAACTCTACCAAGAATACCAAATAAATGATGGTATAACATCAATGATAAATGAAGGTTACATTATTACATGTGGCAATGTTGATCATTGGATGGATTGCGGAAATCCACAAATAACAATTGAAACTAATACTCAAATGCTGGAGATCTTAAATAGAGAAAATGTTAATTTGATTTCTTCAGATGTAAAACTCAAAAACTCAAAAATAATACCACCTTGTTATATAGGAAAAGGAGTTGAGATTATTGACTCAAAAATTGGTCCTGGAGTTTCAATCGGGGAAAACACTCGAGTGGAAAGTAGTGAAATTAGTCATTCACTAATCCAAAACAATTCGCTAATTCAAAACGCCAAATTAGTAAAATCCATGATTGGTAATAACGTGCACTTAAATCATAATTACAAATCGGTATCATTAGGAGACTATTCTCAACTTAAATAATATGGATCAGAGATATATAAAACAAGTACTAATATTCTTCATCTTTTCATCTTTAATATTAAATAGCTGTAAGTCTTTGAAGGTTTTGCCAAACAAAGCACCTATTAAAAATATTAAAACCAAAGAGCTTACAAAGACCTTACACTCATCGCTACCTAACCTATCGTTATTAAGGTCAAGATTAAAAGTAACTTTTGACGATGGAAAGAGAAGCCAGCAATTAGTTGTAAATCTTAGAATGGAAAAAGATAAGGCTATTTGGCTGAGCGCTACTATGCTTATTCCTATTGCTAAAATTTTGATAACTCCAAACACTATTTCTTTTTATGAGAAGTTTCAAAAAAACTTTTATGAGGGAGATTTTTCTCTAATTAAAGAGTATTTGGGAGTTGATTTAGGTTATGAAAACCTTGAGAACCTATTGGTTGGGAGACCGGTAATAGATATTAGAAAAGGAAAATGGGAACAGATTAAAAACCCCAACTCATATGTTATTTCTCCTAGATCTGAAAACAAGATATTAAGGCCTATCTTTTTCTTTGATCCTTCTACTTTTCTTTTAAAGGAACAGAGGTTTGTTTTTCAAGGCACGAATAAATCATTGATAATTTATTATGATGATTTTCAAAAAGTTGATGGTAATCTAATTCCAAGTAAAATTTCTTTACTATTAATGAACAACAACAATAACATTCAAATCACATTAGAATATACTAGAGTAGAAATACCAGTCAACTTAACCTTTCCTTTTACAATTCCTGAAGGATATTCACCAATCAGATTTTAATGAAAAACGTAATTGTTTTATTATTATTATTATTTAACCTTAGTGTGTTCTCTCAAAATGAGTCAAGTGTAAAACAAATTAAACTTGAAAAACAACGAGTTAAACTGAGGGAAGAAATAAAACAAATAAATAATTTATTATTTAAAAACAAAACTCAAAAGAAATTAACACTTTCTGAAGTTGAGAATATTCAACTTAGAATATCAGTAAGAAATCAGCTGATTAGAGTCAATAACGAACAAGCAAATTTTTTAAATAATAGAATAAATTTAAATCAAAAAGAAATTGATAAATATCGGAAGGAATTAAAAAAACTAAAACAAGAATATGCACAGATGGTTCAAAATTCGTATAGAAGTAAATCGATGCAAAATAGACTAATGTTTATTTTTTCGTCAGAGAGTTTACTTCAGGCATATAAAAGACTTGACTACCTCAAACAATACAATAAGTATCGAAAAAAACAAGGTGAAAAAATCACAAATCAAACATTAAACCTTCAGGAACTAAACAAAGATTTAATAAATAAGAAAAATAAAAGACAAGAGTTAGTCTCAGAAAATAAGACTATAACCAGGAGCTTGATTGGAGAGGAACTAAATAAAGAAAAGATTTTGAAATCTCTTAAAAAAAAGTCTAGAAGTTTTGAGACTCAAATTAATAAAAGACAAGTTCAAGCAAATTTAATTGATTTAGAAATTGAAAAGCTTATTAGAGAAGCAATTGCCCTTTCTAATAAAAAGGCTGGAAAAAAAACCTCAAACTTTTTTTCATTAACTCCTGAAGCAAAAATATTAGCAGAAAATTTTAAATTGAATAAAGGCAGTCTTCCCTGGCCAGTTATAAAGGGATTAGTGATTCAGCGTTATGGGACTCAGCCCCACCCCGTTGTTAAAACGACCAAAATTAAGAGTAGCGGAATCAGTATAGCAACAGAGTCAAAAACCAACGCAAGAGTAGTTTTTGACGGAGAGGTTATGTCTATACTGTCTTTTAAAAACAGCAATCCAACAATTTTAATAAAACATGGAAATTACATAACAGCCTATAAAAATCTTTCAAAAGTTTTTGTAAAAAAAGGTCAGAAAGTTTCTTCAAAAGAGGAATTAGGAGAAATATTTACAAATAATGAAACTGGAAAAACAATTTTACAGTTTAGCATTTTTAAAGGGATGAAGCCAGAAAACCCAGCATTCTGGTTATATAAATAAATTATTTTTCAATAAGATACCAAGCATCTTTTTTTAATGTGTATTTTAAAAAATATAACAACTTTATTGCCTCACTTTTAGACTCGAAACGCCCATATGCAACCCTAAACATTCCTTTCGGATTAATTTCGGCAAGTGCGGCTTTATAGCCCTCTCTTTTCAATTTTTCAATTTTCCTGTTTGCATACTTTTTATTTCTAAATGTACCGGCTATTATGCTGTAGCGAGGGTTTTTTATTTCAGGAACAATCTTTTTTTTAACTACACTTACAGAAAGTGATACACTATTTAGTTTTCCTAAATCAAATGTTGCAGACTGAATATTATTTATAACCACATCTTGAGCAACTTCTTGATTTAATAGTTTTTGATTAGACACATATTGATCTCCAAAATAAAGAGAGGTGGTGGATAACACCAAAGTAATTAAGCCTACAGCAGCATATTTATAAAAAGAATTGTGTGCAATTACTTTTTTACTTTGGGGCATAAAGACTATTTTTTTGGATGACAAAAATGGTTTTTTACTAAAAGAACTTAAGCCAAAAACAGAACTATCAAAATTTAATTTACCATAAGGATTAAACTCGATTCTTTTGTCTTGATTGAGAATTAACTTGCCAAGACTGTCTAGATGTATCGCTTGGGTGTTCAGCTTTTTTCTCCACACACCAGCTTCTTTTTCAATTAAGCGAATCGCACTTTCATAGCTTATTTTTTGTTTTTTTGCAAAATAATTAGCTAGAACACCATCATTACTAGTCAGTAAGCTATTAAATGTTATCTCTTTTCGAGAAGGAATAAACTCCCCTGAAATAGTGTTAACCTCAAAGCCATAGGACCTTGTCAAAAAAGCACCAAATCCTGGAACAGTTACGCATTCGTATTTAAATAATAAATCTCTTATATATAGTTCTAGGATCATATATCAAAAATAACAAATTTATTTTCTCGTCCTAGAATTTAAAGACGGATTTAATAACCGATTTTATTTCTTACACGTAATAATACTTTATCTGCAACATTCTTGGCTTTTTCAGCCCCTTTTTTAAGGGCAAAGTACACCTCATTGGGGTTAGAATTGTAGTATTTAAATTTTTCTCTTTCAACTTTAAACTTTTTGAGTATTGAATCGTAAAGTATAGTTTTTGCAGTACCGTAACCCATGCCACCAGACAAATAAGTATTTTTCAACTCATTTATTTCATAAGGACTACTTAGTAATGAATACAATTTAAAAACAGTGCAGTTATTAGGGTTTTTAGGGTCTTCTACCGACGCACTATCAGTTGAAATACTCATAATCTGCTTTCTTAAATCTTTATCAGAGAGAAAAATGTTTATTGTGTTATTTTTAGATTTACTCATTTTATTACCATCAATACCAGGAACATATTGACTTTCTTCTTGTAAGACAGGATTAGGTAGAATAAACGTATCACCCATAAGATTGTTAAATCTAGAGGCTACGCTTCTAGTCATTTCCAAATGCTGTAATTGATCTTTACCAACAGGAACTAATTCTGCGTCATATAATAAAATATCAGCGGCCATTAGCATTGGATAATTAAACAAACCAGCGTTTATATCAGACATATTTTCAGACTTATCCTTGAAAGAGTGAGCTAAAGTGAGTCTTTGGTAAGGAAAAAAACAAGATAAATACCAAGATAATTCAGTTACTTGACTAATATCACTTTGTCTGTAAAAAAATGTTTTATCTGGATTTAATCCGCACGCCAACCAAGCAGCAGCCGTGGAAAAAGTATTATCTCTGAGCTCTTTCCCGTTTTTGACCTGAGTAAGTGAGTGTAGATCTGCTATAAATAAAAATGATTCATTTTCAACTTTTTCAGCAAGCTCAACAGCTGGTATTACAGCTCCTAAAAGATTTCCTAAATGAGGAATGCCAGTTGATTGTACACCAGTTAATATTCTTGACATATTTTTAAAATATTAAAGCAAAGATAAATTTTTTATTAAGAGCTTTAGTTTATTTTAAAGGAACCCTTTGTATATTCGGGACTTTATGAATTTCACATGAAACTATTGGGGCGTATTTTGTTGATTTTTTGGAGATTATGGTTTTACATTCTATGCTCGATTCCTGTAATATTAATTTTCCCAATATCCCCCCTAATTTTTATCTTACCTAATGGTTATGACATCGTTTATTGGTACGCAAGAAACGTCTGGGCATCTTTTGTTTTGATTGGGATGGGATTTCATATCAAAAAAACCAATTATTCAAACCTTGAAAAAGATAAATCATATTTATTTGTGGCTAATCATTCAAGTTATATTGACCCTATGATTATGCTTAGACTTTTTAAAAAACCTTTTGTTTTCGTTGGGAAAAAAGAATTAGATGGTATTCCAATTTTTGGATATTTGTATAGGCGGGCCGCAATCATGGTTGATAGAAGTGATAAAGTTAGTCGATTTGCAGTTTATGGTCAGGCAAGTGAAAAATTAAAAAAAGGGTATAGTGTTTGTATATTTCCAGAAAAACAATACACAGTTGAAACAGATCTTTTAAGTAGTTTTAAACATGGAGCATTTAAACTTGCCATTAAACACAGGCTTCCTATTGTTCCAATCGTATTTTATGATTGTAAAAGAAAATTCCCTTGGTATACAACTCATGGTTATCCTGGACAACTCAGGGCAAAAATTTTTAAACCAATCCCTACTTCAGAACTTGAAGAAAAAGATTTTGAAAAAGTGATGAATGAAACTAGAAGCTTCATTGAAGGCAAATTAATTAATGATCCAAATCAGTCCGCAATAGAAGCGATCGAAGTCTGGAAAAAAGTAACAAATCACCCGAAATAGCCTAGGCGTTTATAGCTTTTATTGATTCCATTATTTTTGTTTCAAGCTCATCCATTAAGTCTGGATTTTCAGTTAAAAGAGTTTTTACAGAATCTCTACCTTGACCCAGTCTTGTTTCACCATAGCTAAACCAGGATCCACTTTTATTAATTATTTCATAGTTTACACCAAGATCTATTATCTCACCAATCTTTGAAATTCCTTCCCCATAAAGAATATCAAATTCAGTTGTTTTAAATGGGGGGGCAACTTTGTTTTTAACAACCTTTACCCTTGTTTTATTCCCCATAACAACTGCATCTCCATTTTTAATCTGAGTTGACCTTCTAATGTCAAGCCTAACTGATGCATAAAATTTTAATGCATTACCTCCAGTAGTTGTTTCTGGATTTCCAAACATTACACCTATTTTTTCTCTCAATTGATTTATAAAAAAAACAGTACAATTAGTTTTGCTTATTGAAGCTGTCAGCTTTCTTAATGCTTGAGACATTAGCCTTGCATGAAGCCCCATTTTAGAATCTCCCATTTCTCCTTCTATTTCACTTTTTGGAGTTAGAGCAGCTACAGAATCAATTACAACAATATCTATAGCTCCAGACCTAATTAAGTTATCAGCAATTTCAAGAGCTTGTTCTCCATGATCTGGCTGAGAAATTATCAATTCATCAATATCAATTCCTAATTTTTCAGCGTAAGATCGATCAAACGCATGTTCAGCATCAATAAAAGCAGCAATACCTCCTTTTTTTTGGCATTCAGCGATAGCATGAAGCGTTAGGGTTGTTTTTCCTGACGATTCGGGACCATAAATTTCTACAACTCTTCCACGAGGATAACCCCCAACTCCTAGTGCAATATCAAGACCCAACGACCCTGAGGAAATTGCCTCTGTTTCAACTACTACTTGATCACCAAGCTTCATAACAGTCCCTTTCCCATAAGTTTTATCTAACTTATCTAATGTTAATTGTAAAGCTTTAATTTTTGCTGAGTTATCTTCTGACATTTGTTTAGTTTTTAGCTAAAGTAATATTTCTTTTAGTCTAGGTCAAGTAGCTATAAAAGTGATTATTAACAAAATTTTATTAAGTTTAATACTATGAAAAAAACAAATTTACTTTTAGCTTTTTTATTCTTCACAATCTCTTTGCAATCTCAAAATATATTAGATCTAAAAGATCAGGCCTCTGTTATTGATAAAATACAAGAAGATCGAATAGAAAACTTATTGCCCATTTTAATGGAAAGACACAACATTGATATGTGGGTTTTAATAACAAGAGAATATAACGAAGATCCAATTGTTAAGACTTTTTTACCTCCAACTTGGTTAAATGCGAGAAGACGAACTATTATTGTCTTTTCATTAAAAGATGGAGTTTTCAAATCAGCTGCAATTACAAGATATCCATTTGGAAAACTTATTCCTTCGGTTTGGGACAAAGAAAAAGAGCCTAGCCAATGGAAAGCTTTATCAAAATATATAAAATCTCAAAACCCAAAAAGAATCGCAGTTAATACCTCTGAAAATTATGCATTAGCTGATGGACTCGTTCGAACTGACTTTGATAACTTAATAAACGTATTGCCAAAAAACTTAGCTAATAAAATAATTTCCTCTGAGCAATTAGCCGTCTCTTGGATTGAAACAAGAACTAAAAGAGAAATGGTTATATATAATCAATTAGTCTTAATCACTCATAACATTATAAAGGAAGCATTTTCAACACAAGTAATTACTCCAGGGATCACAACTACGGATGATGTTGTTTGGTGGCTTCGAGAAAAAGTAAGAAGTATGGGCTTATCTACTTGGTTTCACCCAACAGTTGATGTTCAAAGAAATGAATCAAGCGACATGTATTCTTTTGATGGCAAATCAAAATTTGACACAATCCTTCCAGGAGACCTACTTCATTGTGACTTTGGCATAACGTATTTAACACTAAACACTGACTGTCAGGAGCTCGCATACGTCCTCAGAAGAGGAGAGAAAACTGCTCCTCAAGCTCTACAAGAAGCCCTAAAAGATGGAAATGCAGTCCAAGACTATTTAACAAACAACTTTGTTGAAGGTAACACTGGAAATCAAACTCTTAAAAAAGCTTTAAATGAAGCTTCAACCGCAGGCTATAAGCCTCAAATTTATACTCACCCTTTAGGTCTTTTTGGACATTCCGCGGGCACAACTTTTGGAATGTGGGATGCTCAAAACGGAATACCAGGCTCAGGTGAGCGTCCATTGCAACCAGAAACAGTTTATGCTATTGAATTAAATACAAAAGTTTATGTAAAAGAATGGAAAAAAGAAGTTAGGATTATGCTTGAAGAAGCTGGATATTTTGGTTCAAGGGGTTTTAGATATGTAAACGGAAGGCAGACTGAGCTCATTTTGATTGGAGAAAAAGATAATAATATAGAATAAGATTATCTTTGTTAAAATTTAACTTAAAAAAAGTATGGCATGCAACTGTACAACAAATTAAGTGCTAAGGAACATTCAGAAATAATTGAATCTGCTGGAAAAGACAGACTAACTCTCTCTTTTTATAAATATGCACAAATTGGTAATCCAAAACTTTTTAGGGATCACCTTTTTTTAACTTGGAACCCTATAGAGGTTTTGGGGAGAATTTATATAGCTAATGAAGGTATAAATGCTCAGATTTCAATTCCTGCTGAAAAAATCCAAGATTTTAAATCCAAGATTGATAACATATTATTTTTAAAAAACGTTAGACTTAATATTGCTGTTGAGCATAATAACAAGTCCTTTTTAAAACTCACAATCAAAGTAAGAGACAAAATTGTAGCAGACGGGTTAAATGATGAAACTTTTGATGTCACGAATATTGGTACGCACGTTAATGCAGTCGAATTCAACAATCTTTTAGAGGATCCCAAAACCCTTTGTGTTGATGTTAGAAATCATTATGAAAGTGAAATAGGTCATTTTAATGGGGCAATAACTCCAGATGTTGATACTTTTAGAAACTCATTACCTGTGATTGAAAATTCAATTATTAAAAACAAAAAAGATAAAAATATTTTAATGTATTGCACTGGAGGAATTAGATGTGAAAAGGCAAGTGCATACTTTAAACACAAAGGATTTAAAAATGTTTTTCAATTAGAAGGTGGAATTACTGAATATGCTAGACAAGTAAAAAATACAAATATTGAAAACAAGTTCAAAGGCAAGAATTTTGTTTTTGACGAAAGACGAGGTGAAAGAATTTCCCAAGAAATTATTTCCAAATGTCATCAATGTGGAGCTGCATGTGACGTTCATGTAAATTGTAAAAATCCAGCTTGTCATTTACTATTTATTCAATGCTCCAGTTGTTCAGAAAAAAACAAACATTGTTGTTCTGTTGCATGCGAAGAAATCACAAATATGCCGATAAAGAAACAAAAAGAGTTAAGAAAAGGCACTCAAAACAGTAATAAAATTTTTAGAAAAGGTAGATCAGAACTCTTAAAGTTCAAAAAATAAATTTCACAGATAAACTCAGTGTCCAGATATTGTATCTTTACGCTGACACAAAAAGTATTATGAAAACTAAAAATAGTAATAAAATCTTATTTTTAATTATTTTAATAACTTTTTGCTCTTGTTCAAATGATGTTTGGTTTGGAGACTATAAAGACTTCTCAGGTGGGTGGAAAATACAGGACTCAGCAACCTTTAATTTTAACAAAACCCCAGACACGAATGGAGATATATTTATTAATATTCGAAATGATAACAATTATTCGTTTTCTAACATTTTCATAATTTCAAAGTTGTTAAAAAACGGAAAGGAAATAAGCGTTGATACTCTGGAATACTCAATGGCTGACAAATCAGGAAAGTTCCTAGGAAAAGGTTTTGGAAACGTAAAAGAAAGTTTATTAAATTGGAAAGAAGATTTTGACTTTTTGAGTGATTCAGAGTATTCAATTATTTTAAAACATGCAATGAGAAAAAATCAAAATGAATATGGGATGAAAGTATTGCCAGGAATCATTAGCGTTGGAGTAAGTATAATTTTAAACGAGGAGAAAAATGAGTGATTCAAATAAAAACCCATTCACTTTAGCCATTAATGTTTTTTGGGGAATTATTTTTTCAGGAATTATTCTTTTGGGTTTATTATTCTATGGAGCTGGAATGGGTCATTTTGGAGAAATGCCCGATACTCAGAATCTCGAAAATCCTAAAACTAATCTTGCTACACAAATTTTTTCATCAGATGGAGTTGTTTTAGGAAAGTATTATTTTGAAGACAACAGGACACCTATTCAATTTAGTGAGCTGCCTGATAACATTGTAAATGCCCTTATTGCGACAGAAGATGAAAGATTTTATTCTCATTCAGGAATAGATTGGAAACGAACAATTGCTGCATTAGTTTTTTTAGGAAAAAGTGGTGGTGCAAGTACAATAACTCAACAATTAGCAAGACAGCTTTTTGTCGGAGTTAGGTCTAGAAATATTTCTGAGATAATTACTCAAAAAGCTAAAGAATGGGTTTTATCTATTCAACTAGAGAGAAGGTATACCAAAAAAGAAATTATTGCTATGTATTTAAATATTTACGATTTTGGATATAATGCAGACGGAATTAGATCTGCCGCAAAAATATTTTTCAATACAACTCCGCAAAAATTAAAGATAGAGCAATCAGCAACATTGATAGGCATGTTGAAAAACTCATCTTACTATAATCCATTAAGAAGACCTGAGCTAGTAAAAAGCAGAAGAAATATTGTTTTTAAACAAATGGAAAGAAATGGTTTTTTATCTAATCAAGCTGTTGATTCTCTTTCAAAAATAAAATTAGAAATAGATTACAGTCCTGAATCTCACAGAGAAGGACTGGCCACATACTTCAGAGCATACCTACAAGAGTTTATGAGGGGGTGGATAAAGAAAAACCCAAAACAAAATGGAGATAAATATAACCTGTATCGGGATGGTCTAAAAATTTATACAACAATTGACTCTCAGCTTCAAAGCATTGGGGAAAAGTCTGTTCGTAGTCACATGAAAAACTTACAAAAAGAATTTTTTAGACAAAATTCTAAAAGATTAAACAAAACAGCTCCTTTCTTAGATTTAAGAAAAGGACAAATTGATACTCTTTTAAAGCGATCAGCATACAGATCAGATCGTTGGAGAAATAAAATTAATGCCGGCTGGGAAGAAGATGAGATATGGAAACATTTTAAAGAACCAACACCAATGTCAATATTTTCTTGGAAGGGAGAAATTGATACTGTTATTTCTCCTCTTGATTCAATAAGATATTATAAATATTTCTTACGCTCTTCAATGATGTCAATGGAACCTCAAACTGGACATGTAAAAGTATGGGTAGGAGGATATGATTACAAGCATTTTCAATACGACCAAGTAAAACAAGGAAGACGTCAAATAGGCTCAACATTCAAACCCTTTTTATACGCAACAGCAATTGATCAATTAAAACTTTCTCCATGTGATGTTTTTCCAGATGGTCTTTTTTGTATCGAGCCAATGAAGCACGGAAATATTGATGCATGGTGTCCTGAAAATGCAGGGGACAAATATGGAAAGAACCGAACTTTAAAAAACGCATTAGCAAACTCAGTAAACACTGTAAGTGCCAGATTAATGGATAAAGTAGGACCAAGACCAGTAATCAATTTAGTTAGAAAAATGGGAATTACATCTAAAATTCCTTATGTTCCTTCCATTGCGCTTGGAACTCCTGATATAAGTCTTTTTGAAATGGTTGGAGCATACGGCACTTTTGCAAATAGAGGCATATATGTAAAACCGGTTATGATTTTAAGAATAGAAGACAAAAACGGAACGACTATTTACGAATCGGTTCCCGAGACGCAAGATGTTATGTCTGAAGAATCGGCCTATGTAACCATAAACTTAATGAAAGGAGTTACAGAGCAAGGATCAGGTGCCAGGCTAAGACATTCAGGGCTTGAAAAGAAAAGCTATATTTATAAAAACACTATCACTGGATATCCTTATGTTTTCAATAATCCGATTGCTGGCAAAACAGGAACAACCCAAAACCAGAGTGATGGTTGGTTCCTGGGAATTGTGCCAAATCTTGTAACGGGTGTTTGGGTTGGAGGAGAAGATCGGTCGGTTCATTTTAAGAAAATAGCATTTGGACAGGGAGCAACAATGGCATTACCAATATGGGGAAGTTTCATGAAAGAGGTCTACCTTAGACCAGATTTAGGAGTATCAAAAGAGGATTTTATTAAACCCAAAGTGCTTAATATTCCCCTTAATTGTGATAAATATAAGCTAGAGGAATTTGATAAAGATATTGAAGATCTGGAAGGGTTTGGGTATTGATCATTGATTATCATCAGCATACCATTCAGCAAAAGCTGTAGCCGTTTCTCTGAGTTTTAATGAGTAGAGTTGTAATTCCTTAGGAAGTCGATTTTGGATTTTACTTGCGAAATCTGAAACTAACATCTCACAAGTTGGCTGATAGTTTACTCTAACTATTTTATTTCCTTTTTCTTCCATTTCGTCTGCTAGTTCACTATGAGGTGAACTACAGTTCAAAACAGTTGCATGATCAAAAGGAATAATAATTTCCTCTTTCACAATTTTTTTTAAATCACTAAAATCAATTACCATCCCAAACTTAACATTATTAGGATCGTGTATTGGATTTCCTAAAACAGTTACACATAGTTTATAACTGTGCCCGTGAACATTTTTACATAGCCCATCGTAACCATAAAGTGCATGCCCAGTTTCTAAGCTAAACTCTTTAGTAATTCTTATCATATTATTCATGACTTCAGTCCTTTCTGGTTAATATTTTTTCAAAACAATAAAACGGAAACTCACTTTGTTTTGGGAAATAGACATCTCCTAGTTGAATGTAATCCCTGGCCATATAAAACTTTGAGTTTCTCTGATTTTGACTAAAGGTATCAAGTCTAACTGAAATACAGTTCATTTTATTTGCTTCTTCTTCTGCAAAATCCATCATTAATTTCGCTAAACCTGTCTTTTGATTCCTGGGATGAACAGCTAGTCGGTGAATATACATGTTGTTTCCATCTGGGGTGAGCCAGTCAACGGTATTATAAAGCTCATCTTTTAACTTTGAAAACATGATACAGCCAACTATGATATTATTAATTTCAGTAACATATAATTCTTTGTTTTTTATGTCTTCTTCAAAAACAGCCCTTGAAGGGTAATGCTCATTCCATTGAAAGATGCTCCTAGAGATCATGTCCTCTGCGCAGGATTCAGTTAATTTTTTTACGTTATCAAGGTCAGAAAAGTATGCGAGTCGAATCATATTATAGCTTTAGCAAAATAATTTTTAAAACATCATTAAGCAATATTCTATTTTTTAATAGAAAGATGTTATAATTTTAACAATGTCTCAATTTTACATAAACATATTATAAAAAGCAAATTGAAAAAAATTTTAATTTATTTGACTTTCTGTATTATGTTTTCGACTTTAAATATTCATTCCCAGTCATACATTGAATTATCTGTTGACAATGATTTGTACTTTTTAACAGATCAATATTATTCAAGTGGAATAATTATCTCATATGGAAAAAGAAATAAAAATAAAGCAAACCACTGGCGATTGGGACAAGAAATTTATCATCCTTCACAGAGATATACGAGTGATCTTTCAAGAATAGACTATCCCTATAGCGGTTGGCTTTATATTCAAAATGAAAAAGAATATTTTTTAAGTGAAAACTCTAGTTACAGTTGGGGGGTTGAATTAGGAGTGACTGGGGATGCTTCTTTAGCAGAAACATTTCAAAATTTTTTACATAAAACGTTTTTAAAATTACCACAATTAACATGGACTGGAGCTCAACCTCAAAGCATACAAATTGGAGTCTTTGGACAGATAAATAAAACCATTAGGTTATCTAAATATTTTCATGTTACCTCTCAGATTTATTCAAAAATATCAAGTCACAGACTCCAGTTCTTGGGAAGAACTGGACTTTTAGTTGGGCTGACTCCAAAATTTCCTTTTCAAAAAGTATCTTTTGGAATAAAAGAATCTTCAATAGGTTTATATTTTGGAACCCGACAGGAGTATAGGCCACATGATTTTGCTTTAAGTGGAAATTTTTATGATTTTTCTCCACGAGACAAAACGTATACCAATATTAATTATAGAAATAGTTTTGAATTTGGATTTTTCTCACAGAAAAAAAAATGGACAATTTTAACTTTATATCAATCCATGAGTAAAGACACACCGGGTCAAAGGTATGATAGGCATAAAGTTCTTAATATAACAATAAGAAAGCAATTCTAAAATATTCATAACTTTAGTTTTATGCAAAAACTCAGAAGAACATTTGTTTTATTTTTTTTAGGGGCATTATATTCGTGCAATATGGCAATTAATTTTCAAGAGAATATTTCTGCTGATCTAAAAACCAAAAAACCTTTAAAAAAGACAGATGAAATAAAAACTCTTATTGGAACAGGAGAGTTTGTCAATTTAAAAAATAGAAAACATGAAATATTTTTTATGGATATCGTTAAGCCAAAAGGATATTTCTTTGTTAAAGACAGCTTGGATATGAACTATTTGGTTAAAAGGATAATTATAAATGACACACTACTTAAAAATTAAAACTAAATCTGATCTGGACGTTTGAAAGGATTTTTCATAAAACCCCCAATCTGGATAGTTAAACCATTAAAAATATTTGGCTGAATTCCAGAAAGATTTGTTTTTTTGCCACTTAGGTACTGATATTGAAGACCGATGTTTAGCCTTTTCCAAACTTGATACTGTATGGCTATAAATGTTCCAAACGTATTATTGAAATATCCATCAGGATATACAAGTGATCTAGAGATTGAATTAATAATTGAAGAATTTTTAGCATTTAAAAAATAGTGATATTTCAATCCTGCTTCAAAAAAAAATTTTCGTGTAGGATAAAGTCTAATTGATAATGGGAAGCTTAAATAATTTATACTATCTGAGGAGTCTTCTAAGAAGCCATCATATTTATAACGAATTTCGTTAAACTCAATACCAGTTGAGAAACCAAATGTTTTAGATCTAAGATTTTGAACAACAAACCCAAAGCCCTTTCCGACCTGCGTTTTGGTATAGTTTTGATCAGAATTTATTCCATTCAAACTAGTATACAAGGAGTAATTCAAGGAGTGATAGAAATTGTCTGGATCAGGACCAGCCCTGTATTGCTTGTAAAGATTGATGTTTCCTTGCGAAAAAGAAAATAGACCAAAATTAATAAAAGTTAAAAATAAATAAACTCGCAACATATCTTCTAATATACAGCAAGAACATAAAACTAACCACACCAGGATTTAATTAAGATTAAACTTTCTACTTTCTTCGACTACTTTAGAGATATCTTATGCCCTATTTTCAATAATTGGCCCTAGATATTCATCATACATTATACTTTTTTAGAAGCAGATAATAATGGAGTTATCGAACACAACGACTACATTTTTGTGATAAAAATTAAAATTTAAAGAGATAAAAAAGTTTTTCTTAAATTTAAGAGACCTTAAATAAAAACTTATGTCTAAGCAAAACAGAAGAGAATTTTTAAAAAATGTAAGTCCTTTATTAGCTTTTCCGTGGCTAAGTACAAAAAGTATTTTCACTTCAAGTCCCGATACAATTTTGTATAATGCAAATGTAATTACTGTAAATCCCAATAAACCAACAGCTCAGGCTATTGCTATTTTAGGAGAAAGAGTTGTAGCCATTGGAGAAAATAATCAAATATTAAAATTAGCAATTTCAACTACAAGAAAAATTAATATTGCAGGAAAAACAGTTGTTCCTGGATTTATAGACGCCCACTCTCATCCAGCGTCATCAGGATTATCGCATTTAAGAAATGTAGATAT
>TARA_B110000444_G_scaffold95059_1_pt1 | contig 69074 bp, 59 predicted proteins | sample TARA_B110000444 | Tara Oceans TARA_B110000444 (sample SAMEA4398370) | marine metagenome | biome: Polar Biome; feature: [SRF] surface water layer (ENVO:00010504); material: water (ENVO:00002006), including particulate matter (ENVO:01000060) such as... | depth 5 m | reverse complement strand
TCCCGTTGACCTCGGTTCAAATCCGAGTCGGGCTACCTCTAACATGACGATGTTAATTTTCATCGGCGCCGTTCGAACAGTCCCATTCGCCATCGTTAACAAACATCTCTGGTACTGATTCTCCATTGCCACAATCAAACCACCCGTCAGCGACAATATCTCCTGTGCCAACAAACACGAAGAGGTATACTAGCCAGAATATTTGTGGTAAAACAGTGAGTACGAGGGAAACAAGAGAAATAATCCAACCGGCCTTTACCATTCCTGCGTCTTTGTGTCCCTCAATATGTTGAATTTGAGAGCGACTCATAAAGGCTAAAATGACTGCTGGAATTACGAAGAGAAGATTACACAATCCAAAGAGAGGAACCCAAGCACCACCAAGTGCACCCATGAGAGCCAATCCTGCAAAAACAATGGCGACAATAGCAATCGTGTTTGTCTCCGCATTTGCCTGAATTGGAATATATTGCTGGCCCGGCTGGTTTACAATTATTCCATCATCGACCTCATCCATGAATGAGTTCAATTCATCTTCCACTCCCCATTCAAATTCTCCATCGCAATGTGGGCACGCAAATTCGCCAACTGCATCATCATCAAGTTCAATTTCTTCTTCACAATGAGGACAGAGTAGTTCGACCATGGGTTATTCTTTTCAAACCACATATTAAAAATTCACCCGGTCAAGCCTACCAATACTTCGGGCAGGTTCATCAATTGAGTGCCTTTGGCATGTATGAGTGAGTGATATGAGCATCAACAAAATAGCAGTTCTCGGAGCCGGGCAAATGGGGAATGGAATCACACAAGTGGCAGCATGCGCAGGCTATGATGTAATCATGATTGACATCAAGCAAGAGTACGTCGACCGTGGAATTGCAGCAATAGAAAAATCATTGGCAAAACTCGTCTCGAAAGACCGAATGACACAGGAAGATGCAGACGCCTCTCGTGCTCGAATTTCTCTCTCTATTGACCGTGGGGTTTGTTCAGACTGTGATCTTGTCATAGAAGCAGTGCCAGAGATTTTGGATTTGAAGGTGAGTATTTTCCAAGAACTTGATATGATTTGTAAACCAGAAACGATTCTTGCATCAAACACTTCCTCTATCTCCATCTCGACAATTGCTGAGTCGACCAACCGTCCAGACAAAGTGATCGGGATGCATTTCATGAATCCAGTTCCAATCATGAAACTTGTTGAAATTATCAACGGCAAGGATACAACCGAAGAAACCAACGCAGCGGTTATCGAGGCTTCTGCGAAGATGGGTAAGACCGCTCTCTCATGCAATGATTCACCAGGTTTTATTTCCAATAGAATTCTTTGTCCAATGCTTAATGAAGCGATTTTAACGCTCCAAGAAGGCGTTGCTCAACCTGAGGCAATTGACGGTATTATGAAACTTGGAATGAATCACCCGATTGGACCACTCGCTCTTTCAGACTTGATTGGCTTAGATACAGTTCTCCACATTATGAATGTCTTACACGAAGGTATGGCTGATGACAAATACGCCCCAGCGCCTCTTCTCATTCAGATGGTCGAAGAAGGGAAACTTGGACGAAAGTCCGGCCAAGGATTCTATACATACTGAGGGTGTCGATTGAATCTCAAAGATACGTTACAATCTTGGGCTATTGGCCAATTTATGTCGACGTTTATCTCTTCTCCTGAACAGCCTATTTCCGATCGCAAGGCAGCCGACACTCGTCTTGACAATCTTGGCCGATTAGCCATTATTCGAGCAGGACTTTCTGGTCTAATCTCTGGACTTTTTGTTGTTGCAGCGGCCCTTTTTCTTCGAGACTGGGAAGGTGCTGATGGATTAAGCGGTTTGAGTTTTGTAGTGATTCTTACGCTTGTAAGTAGTTTGACAACGGCTTTGGAATTAATTTTTCTTTATCGTGATTCTTTGAGTACTGCAGCCCGTATGGCAAAAGTTCTTGACATATCTGAAGAGGAACTTCAACAAGTTGAACTTGAGAATTCAATCCCCCATTGGCTGGTTCATGCAGCACTCGGCGCTCCTGGTTTTCAAGGAACCATGTTTGGTATCGACCCGCTTGCTAAAATTGGTAAGGTTGGAATGATTCTGCGAAAAGTCCTGAAAAAAGTAAAGATAGTTGCCAGTGCGACCGTTTTCAAAATGATCTTGCGAAGGATGTGGGTTCGTTTGCTTGGTCGAGTTGCGCTTCGCGCTTACGTGGAATTAATTTCACTCCCCGTCTTTGTTGTCCTCAACATGTTGGGAATGAATTGGATGATGAACGACATGCGTTCTCGTTTGGTAGGTCATGAACTTACACCCAAACTCATTGCACATGCCTTCCCCGAAGGATTCGATGATGTGAGCCCAGGATTACGCAGCGCATTACATTCAGGGATGGAAGAGCAAATTACAACAGCTCGATTTATTCATCCGAATCAAATCAGAGTTCTTGACTTGCTTGGGGAGATTGAAGGTCTATCCGTTCAACCGAACGAAGATGAAACACGTCGGGCCAATCGTTTCCTTTTAGCCGTCACTACGATGTCCGGGAAAAACACTTCACGTTGTAAGAAACTTATCCATCGTATTGAACAGGAGTTGGGTAAAGAAGAAGTTTCACTCGTACGCCAAGAGATTGATGACGCAATTTATGACCTCGTGCCTTTGAATCGAACATGGAATTGAGCGTAGTATCAGTTTATTATGCCTCAACTCGTGGACTTACTATGACCTCATCCGGAACATTCTCATTACGCAGCCAAAGTTTTTTGCTCATCTTCCTTTTGCTCGGTTCTGGAATGCTCGGACTCATTCCTATTCAATCTGCAGATGCAGATTCTGCTCGTTCGACTGGAAGCGAAAGTCTGAACGTTGAAATTCTCGGAGATTATTACGACCGTGGGACGAATATTACATTGGTCGCTACAGCGACAAATTTAGACTCAATGGCAGAATACACCCTTGAATATACTCTCTGCCGTGCAACTGGTGAATGGAATGATGAAACGGAAATAATGGAGATTGAATGTACGGAATGGTTTGAACAGGTTTCAGGCACCATCGAATTGGGTTCCGGAAATTCATTCTCCCTTACAGCTACATCGATTCAAGATACAGGATGCTGTGACCTTCCTTCTGGAGTTGAAGGCTTTGAGAACGGAACAATGATGTTTTTGGTAAACCTCACATCCCAGTATATCACAACTGCCTCTTCTTGGACCGGCGTTTTCGTGTTGGGGAATGAAATCGTTCACATGGATATGGAGGTTCGTGAAGGAAATATCTTGTTGGGGATGGACTATGACGTTCACACTCTGTTTGAATTAGAATTTTACAATCTACAAGCCAACACTTACTCTGTCAACTGCTCGTTGATTGACCCCAACGGCACCGTCATTGATACGAGTTTGTTTACTTGGAGCGATGACAGAGATGCCATTGATTCTCACCTTGTACTCCAGGCCGTTGGCGAAGGGGAACACTACCCACACTGTACACTCTCTCGAGTTTCCGACAACAGCATCTTAGCAAGTCAAAATGGAGCTACGTTTGAAGTGATTAAGAGCAATTACTCCGGCTATGAAGCAGTGATGGGCCAAACGGATGTTGTGTTCTATGAGCACAACAACACCATCGACTTCACAATCGTCTTGTCAAACCTGTATATCGGCGCAGAATATGCATTCGAATACACAATGTGCTATACACATGTCTACTACGACTATCACATTCGTAACTATATTATTGAATGTGGTGACGATGTTCAGTATGGTCTTGTCGATGACGTTTCAACACCAAATGTGGACGAATCACAGGTGGTTTCGTATAGTGACCGAATCACAGTGACCCCTACTGCATCAACGCATGTCGAACAAGTTTCTCTTACACTACCAAGTTGCTGCGGTAAGGATAAGGTTTACTTGAACAATTCAGGACTCCTCAGTATCGATTCTCTTGAGAATGAATCGCTCACCTTCGATTTGGTTGTCAGCACACGAAATGTAACTTTAGATGCAGATATATCCAATACTTTCGTTCTCGGGGGTGAGGTTGTAAGTGATCATCTGACATACGACCGTACTCGAATTTTGATTGGCATGAATTCAATCACATACAGCCGGTTTAACTTGGATACAATGAACAGTTTCACTCTTACCTACACGATTGAATGTTCTCTCTACAATTCCACTGGAGATGTTGTCGACACTCGTTCCTCGAACTGGAACCATAATGGTCAACCTAGGGCAGATATTGCTCTGCTTGCTCCAAATCCCGGAGTGTTCCATTCAGAATGTAATTTGACTCGAAATATCGATGACAAATTAATGGGCTCTCAAATCGGAGAGACAATTACTGTTATCGATGTGAACTACACGGCAAATGAACGCCATTCAGTCACCACTGACACCCACTTCTACCCGCATAACTCAACCATGGAGTTTAGCATTCACACCACCAATATGTATCCTGAAACGAATTATACATTGGAATATGATTTGTGCAGTTTAGTGACCGAGTATGATGAAGGAGTCTTTGAGACCTATTGCTCTGGAACCCCTTCTTTTTACTCAAACAATATCCCTGAAGAAAATCGGACTCTTCTTTCTGGTCTCATTGATTTCACAGCCTCGGCATCTTCGCACACAGAGGTTGTTACAATCGTCATACCAGAATGCTGTGGTGATTTTGCTAACAACGTCTCATGGTGGTTGGAAAATGGTTCGATGGCCTTCGAATCACGTCTTCTCATCCAAGGGGTCGTGCTCAACAGTCCTTGGGATGAGAGCAGTTACTTCTCCATTGGTGGTGCTGTTTCTGCGTCTGAAATGTTACATCAGTCACTTCAACTCTTACCGAACATGAATTTGTATGTCGACATGATTTGGTTCCTGGATCATCGTAATGAATTTATTCAAACCTACCAAGAACATTGTAACTTTATCGACGCATCCAATCAAACTGTTCTTGATTCGACCTCATCAATGTGGAATCACCGCCCAGAACAAGTGAATACAATGAATTCTATCTTTTCACCACCTGGTGAAGGAGAATATTATGTTGAGTGCACGTTGACTCGAGTCGCAGATTCGATGCTGCTTTCAACCCATACGAGCGAGAACATCACGGTCTTACCGGAAATTGGTAGTCAAGACGATGCAACGATCAGTGTGAGCACATTGGTCAAACCCGACGGTTGGGCTTTAGTCCTCGTATCGATGGGCAAACTCGATGCTGGACAGCAATATTCAATCAACTGGAATGTGTTGGATGCCTCGACCGGTAACAGCAGTGTCATGGACTCAGGAGATTTCACTTGGGTTGAAGGAACCGACTCCGTTGAGGTCATAATCCTCGAATACAATGCACTTGCTGATTCTACTCATGCATGCTTTACCGTTGATTTGAATGCTGCTGATGAGATTTTGGTTTCAATCAATAACACCACGATGACATCGAATTTATGCTGGACTCAAAACTCATTATCGGACCTTGACTCAGATGGTGTTTTCGATAAGAACGATGAGTGTTCAGCTACGCCTTATGGAAGCGTTGTTCAAACCAATGGATGTTCTGATGCCGACCTTGATGGATGGGATGACAGTGTCGAAATCGAATGTAATTCTGATTATCAAAACCCTACATCTGTTCCAGTTGACTACGACCAAGATGGAATGTGTGACTCCTTAGACGATGACGATGACAACGATGGTTTCACCGATGAAATTGAATACCTCAGAGGCACAAATCCATATGACTTGAACGATTTCCCAACCAATCAATTGCCAGTATGTACCTTCTTCTTCACTCTTGAAGTCGATGGCTTACCTTTCGCAATTTCGGGTGAGGAAGAAGTTTCCACCTTGGTGATTGGGACGTCCTCTGTAGCCGGTATGGGGACGGGAATTACACCTATTGTTACCGTTCCTTCTGGTGACTATTTCGTGACCGTTACCTGCCAAGACATGGATAATGACCCAGTCACCATTTCAGTTAATGACGTCGTAGTCGGTCCTGCAATGGGCGAAATTACTGCCTCGGCCATGATTTCCCTCTCTGCAGATGTTTCCGAATCAGTCGATGCGAACATCACTTGGGACGATGGGGTAAACTCCGCTACAACGATTCTTACCGTGAACATGGAAAATACTGGAAGCAATTCCTCTTATGTCCCTGGATTCACTGCTTCGCTTGGTATCCTCGCGCTTCTCGGTGCGGTCATGGTTTCACGAAAGCGAATGAATTGAAATCCCCTTGACGGCAGAACCAAAAACCTCCTGCTCGAACTCCGTTCATGGCTCAAGGACCCTATGTCGTAACCGGTGCATCGAAAGGAATTGGACGAGAGATTTCTCTTCAACTCGCAACCCAAGGTCACCCGGTAATTGCTCTAGCACGGGCTTCCGTAGAACTCGATGAAATCGGCACAACTCTTGCACAAATTTGCCCGGGCTCCTTTTCTCTCGCTTGCGATTTATCTCATCCTGAAATTATTCAATCAACTGCTTCTCACATCTGTGAAACTTTTGATTGGATTGCTGGGATTGTTCACAATGCAGGCACAATTTTTCCGATTATTCCATTGGCGCAAGCGGATATATCTCTCTGGACTCACTCAATCAGTGCGAACTTGATCGGTGTTCAAGACTTAACCCAACGACTTCTTGCGAACATGGGTGGTTCTCAGCAATCTCGTATTACGACCATATCCAGTGGTGCTTCGTTACGTCCGGTTGAATCATGGTCAGCTTATTGTGTGGCAAAGGCAGGTCTTGATATGTGGGCGCGATGTTTAGCTGCGGAAGGTTCAGCATCAAACATCAGCGCAATTGCAGTAGCTCCTGGAGTTGTTGATACGGGAATGCAAGTTGATATCCGTTCAGCAAATCCTAAGCAATTTCCAGCACATCCGACCTTTGTATCTCTTCATACCGATGGTCATCTCACCCAAAGCAAGGATGTGGCAGGACAATTATGCCCCCTAATTCTCCATCATTCAATGGAACAGTCTGGGCAAAGATTTGATGTTCGTGAACTGTAATATCAATGTAAAAAAGAGCGAAGGGTGATAAGCCAGCACCTTGACAGCGCAGATAGAGGGATTCTATGCCAGGAACAGACCGTGTTGAAATTCGAACTTTGAAAGTTGGACGCTTTTGCGTTGTCGACGATGAAGCTTACAAGATTTTGAGTATCTCTACTTCCAAACCTGGAAAACACGGCTCTGCTAAAGCTCGTATTGAACTGATCTCTTTGTTTTCTTCAAAGAGAATCTCCCACGTTGGCTCAGTCACTGATAGCATCAATGTCCCAATGATCGAAAAAGGCAAGGCAATGGTAACTCACATCGATGGTGAAGAAGTTCACGCCATGAACATGAAAGACCACTCGATGATGATTCTTCCAGTTGATTCCGAAATTGAAGTTGCTTCAGGTCAAGAGATTCTTTGGATGGAAGCACTTGGTCGATATAAAATCGAACGCTGAAACTTCTGGTCGTTTAATTATCAAATGTGAATCTTCACATTTGAGTGATTGTCCGGTGATGTATTCATAAGCGGAAAGAGTTCATCATCGTCTATGTCCGATGCCGTAACCGGAAATGCAACTGAACCTTTTTCAGTTAACGCAGCCATGGAAAACATGAGTGAGACCGATAAGAAATCTTTGAAAAGTTGGTATTTCTTTGACTGGGCAAACCAAGCATATGCACTGACTGTCATGACAGTCATCGCTCCTCAAGTAATGTCTGGGTTGTACAACTACGCAACAGGAACACAGACTGGTGACGCATTCTACGCTCAAGTCCTCACCTTCTCGATGCTCTTTGTGGTCGTAACTGCACCAGCTCTTGGGGTCATTGCAGATCGTATGCCGATTAAGAAATCCTTACTCAAATGGTATACCGTTGCTGGTGTTATTTTTACTGCCCTTATGGGCGCTGCTCCATACTTTGGTTCTGATGGTTACAAAATTATGGCAGTTATGTATGTCATAGGTACCGTTGGTTTCACCGGTGGTAACGTCATTTACTATTCATTCATGCCTTATTTGGCTGAAAAGCGATGCATGGACCATGTCTCTTCGAAAGGGTATGCATATGGTTTCATGGGTGGTTCAATGCTTCTCATCTTCCATCTCATCATTCTCTTGGGTCCATTTGGTTGGGACTCAAACTTCCGTTTGTCAACTATTTTCGTTACCTCTGCGTTGTGGTGGTGGGGCTTTGGTTATCTGATGTTTAAGTGGACTCCAGAACCGGAAATTCCGAACGAAATGCAATGGGAAGGCTTTGCACATGCAACGAAAGTGGCATATGGCCAAGTCTTTACGACTTTCAAAGAAATCAAAAAGTTCAAGATTTTAGCAATGTATCTTCTCGCTTATCTTCTGTTTTATGATGGAGTCAATACCATCGCTAGTATGGCAAGCGCATACGGGGACTCCGTTCTTCGTTTGAGTCTTCAATTGAACATCTATCTTCTCTTGACAGTCAACATTGTTGCAATTCCTATGACTTTGGTGTTTGGTAAACTTGCCAACATCAAGGGCACCAAGTTTGCTTTGATGCTCTCTCTCATTATCTATTGCTGTGTTGCAGTTGTTGCAGCTGGCTTTGCTCCGCTTGAACTGGATTCAACAGTCAATGTAGACGACGAGGGAAATCCAACAGTGGATGATGCAGACCGATACGATTTCACCTTCACCTGGAATGAAGAAACCTCAATGTATGAAATGACGACACTCTACGGAAAAGGATACGAAGGATGGATCAGTGAAGAAGGCGCAGGTGACAATGAATTCCGTGATGCTTACCAGAGTTATTTCCCAGCAGAGTCGACAGACTATGAAACAAGTTCATCTTCATCAGGCTCCATGGGTGCTGGAATTCTCATGTGTATCGCAATCCTTGCAATCCTTGGGACCTTCGGCGCAGGTATTCTTTACATTCAAAATCTCGAAATGGGTTGGAAGGGCGCACTCCTTGCTTTCCTCTTGGTTGGTTCAGGACTCTTAGGTGTCTCGATGCTTGCTGAAGATGAAACGGTGGCTGAGGAAGTAATTCCATCTATCAACGCTGAAAATGCTACGGCAATGGTCGCAGCATTTGATGGCACAAGTGACCACCGCTGGTCGATTATATTCATTGGCGGACCACAAAGTGGTGCTGATGAAATTGGCGATACTCACCCGACAAATGTCGATCAAGGTGGTCTTGCTGATGGCTATGCCTCCTGGATGCGTTCGAATTTATGGGAGCCTCTCGGAATGGGTGTTACTGCTCAATGGATTACTCTTGGAATGTTTGTTGGTGTAGCAATGGGTGCTGCTGGTGCTCAAGCACGTTCGATGTTCTCTATGCTGATTCCAGAAACACGGACATCTGAATTCTTCGGTTTCTTTGGTTTCCTCGGAAAGTCTGCAGCAATGATTGGAACCTTCTTGTATGCAATTGCAAGCACTCAATTTGACAGCCGTGTGGCAATTTTGACCATCACGATTGTTATTCTCATGGGAACCTACCTTACGAGTCGAATAGACTTGGAAGAAGGTATGCGAGTCGCAGATGAAGAAGACCGTATAGCACGGGAAAACGGCAATCATCCTTCACAAGCAGTTATCGAGTGATACAAACAACACTTGCCATTGAGTTAAGTGACTAGTATTATGAAGCGCTTGAAAGAGCAAGTGGTATGAAAGCATTCCAACTACTCCAGACGATTGGCTCATTTGTAGTCATACTCTCGATGGTGGTTGTTTGGGGTGTTCCTCTTGCACCTGCTATCGTTTACTTTAACTGGGCCAATGACTTGATTTCATCAGAACATGAATGGTTACAGGCACTCATTACAGGCCTGATACTTTCAAGCTCGTTCATTGTCTACACCCTTTGTCTCCTCCTCTTTTCAGCCGTCCTGCAATTCATTTTACACCTCCGAATTACTGAGAAGACTGTGGTTCCACTGGCATCGTTCAAAACTATCCGTTGGGCTTTCTGTGGGCAGGTTTTACGTTCGACTATGCCGTTTCTTCAGCACTTTGTCCCATCATTTTTAGCAACTACTTATTTCCGTGTGGCAGGTGCTAAAATAGGTAAGAATACTCAAATCAATACGTTTCGACTCAACGATCCTTGCCTCATTCAAATCGATGACAATTGTGTGATTGGTGGTAGTGCTATTTTCAATGGACACTTGGTTGAAAAAGGTCAAATGGTTTTTGCTCCGATTCACATGAAAAAGGGTTCACTTGTTGGAGCTGGGGCAACGGTCCAACCTGGCGTTACCATCGAAGAAAATGCAGTTATTGCAACCAATGCCTTGATTCCCAAGTATCGTACTATTCCTGCAAATGAAGTCTGGGGTGGATTGCCAGCGGTCATGATTCGTGACAGTTCAACGAGAGAGGAAATCTCCTCTTAACATGGTAGAAATTGTTCGCAAACAATAGTAACCTATTCAAACGGATTGCTCCACCTTAGGACATACGCGTAGCGTATACGAGTGTGGAATCTATGGGTGTCGAAAAATCAGCATACCGCCAACCAGTGACGCCTCAAGGATTGAAGGCCATCGAAAAGGGAACACTTACGTGGCTTGATGACGACATGTATAACAACCTCAATACGGGTGTTCTTGAACAATACTTGGAAGAGAAAAACTTGGAAGAGTCCTTTGAAGTATCGCATTGGAGCACGCCCAAGGTCATTTACGGAATTGCTATCGGAGCAGTCTTTTCTGGCGTTACCGCCTACATCGGTCTCAAACTTGGTTTGGCCATCTCCGCTGCTTGGTATATTGCTTACCTCTTGGGTATGGCTCTCAAATGGTCGCCATCCGAAGTCAACATTGCAACTTCGGCTACAACAGGAGCAACTCACGCGTCTACCGGATTCATTTTCACATTCCCTGCTATCTTCCTCTTAGCCTCGGATCCTCGTTATTTCTTGGCAGATGGTCCGTTGATTAGTAACGCTGATACGTTTAATTTAGCCTTCGTTGGAATTGTTGCGAGTATGTTTGCTGGATTTTTAGGAATCATGTATTTTATCATCTTCAGACGAGTTTGGCTGGTTGAAGACCCTTTGCCGTTGCCTGGTTTTGAAGCCACTTTGAAGATGCTCGACATCGCTTCGGATGTCAATACCGGCGCTGTTGAACACGCTCGTGCATCTTTGAAAACGATTGGATGGTGGACGACAATTACCATGGGTGCCTTGTTCCTCATAGAGTATCCGCTTATCTGGATTGATGGAAAGAAAATCGCACTCCTTGATTTCCTTGCAGAATCTGGACACATTGGAGACTATGGTCTCGCAACTTTTTATTCGAATGGTAAAATCCATCAACCCAGTGGAATAGAAGATGGCGTCTCTTTGAATTATACCCACTGGTCGGCTGAAACGGCTTGGAATCCATTCGCTTACACCTACATTGGCGTTGCACTTACGCCATCGATGTTTGCGATTGGATGGTTCATGAAAACCCGTGTCGCGTTCTTGGTTAATCTAGGGACTCTTGTCGGTTGGTTCTTCTTGGTTCCACTGGTTGTCTACTTTAATTTCCCAATTTATGATGCGACTCAGCAAGCCAATATTCCTATTCAAGACTATGCCGCAGGTGGTTCAGCATCGCTTCAAATGATTGCGTTTTCCAAATCTGTCCGAACCATCGCTATCGGCTCAATTGTCGGCGGTGGAATGTTTGGTCTAGCTAAAATGTGGAAGACCTTCGTCAACATCTTTGCAGACATCGGCTCTGCATTCAAAGGCGATGGGAGTCAAGAATACATGGAAGGTAAGGGCTGGTATGAATGGCCATTGAAACATATCCCTATCTTCATGGGTATCACTTTCCTTGCTATGATTGGAATTTTTACCGTTGGAGGCTTTTCTGTTCTCGCTTCTTTGGTCTTTGCAACCGTTCTCATCTTCACCACATTCCTGCTCGGGGCTATTGCAGTCCGTGTCATGGGTGAAACAGGAATTGAGCCCGTATCGGGAACGTCATTCATCGTTCTTCTGATGTTGCTCGGCGTCTTCTTGAACGCTCAAGATCTCCTTCAACTCAATACCCAAGATGCAGTTCTTCTGGGATTGGTTGGAACAACAGTGTTTGGTTCTGCGATTTCCATGTCTGGAACGGTCATAGGAGATTACAAGAACAGTCTTTACATTGGTAACCGCCCTTATCACATCTCAAAAGGTAACATCATGGGTGTAATCCCTGGTGCAATCATCGGTGCTGGTGTCGCCATCTTCCTTTCAAAGCAACTTGCAGATGGAACCATCGATTTGATGGCACCTCAGGCAAATGCATTTGCTACCTTCTCGGTTATCTTTGCAGAACGTCAAGGGGATATGACCCTCCTTGCCCTTGGATTCCTTCTCGGTATGTTTGTAGAATGGGGCACTGGGATGGGCACTTCGTTCGGTCTTGGAATGTATCTGGATGTTCCGCACACGTTACCAATGCTCATCGGTGGATACTCACGTGACAAGTGGGAAGACAAGCGTCTTCGTCCGAAGATTGAGGCCATCAAAGAGAAAGAAGGAGCAACAGTTGCCGAAAAACAACGTGCACTTATTCTGTTGAGCACGTTCATGGTGGCAGCGGGTCTTCTTACCGGCGAAGCATTCTTTGGAACTGAATCCAGTATTCTTTCCTTTGTTGACACCTTGGTAGCGGACCCTGACAGTCGAACATGGTATTTCGGTCGCATGTTTGGATTCATTGGCCTGAATGTTCTGATTGGTGGCGGAATCTATCTTCTGTTCAAGAGAGCTGGCGTCATTGGCGGCGACAGCGTAGATGCAGTGCTTGAAAACTGAGCGTGAACATATGTCACAATCACCCAAGGCCCCGCTTTGGGTATGGGGATTACTTGTTGCTGCAGTCTGTGGTGTTTCAAGTGCAGGAGCGTTGTTTCAGCACGTAGATTCAGTGCCACCTTTGCTTCGTGCTTCATGGCGTTTGCAACTCACTTCTCTCGTGCTTGCTCCGTTTTTTATCTATCAATGGCGGCAGCAGGATTCTTTGATTAAATCAAGAATGTTTGAGCGTAAAACGGTCCTCATCATTAGTTTGAGTGGTTGTGCACTTGCCCTTCATTTTGGCGCATGGGTTGCCAGTTTAGACGCTACATCGTTGACGCATTCACTGTTGTTTGTCACAGCCCATCCGCTCATTATTATTGTTGGAATGGGCATCTTAGGTTCATTCTTTGTCGGTCATCGCAAACCAAACCGTCGGGAGATACTCGGTGCGCTGATTGGTTTCTCCGGCGCAGCGATTACTTTACTGGACCAAGGTCATCAACAAGGAGGTCATACTGTTACGCTTTGGGGTGACGCTCTGGCCTTTTTCGGTGCAGTCTTTGTGGTTGGCTACATCATCAGCGGCCGCATTCTTCGTGAATGGATGCCGATTTTTCTTTACGCATTCCCAGTAACTCTTCTTGCCTCAATACTGCTTGTTCCAGCCTCATGGCTTGTCGAACCGGAATTTGCTTCTTTGGGCGTCATGGGCTGGACGGATGCTGAATACTTCCCTTGGTTCTTAGCGCTCGCTTTAATCGCTGGTTTACTCGGCCATACGGGACTGAATACTTGCCTTCGTTACATCTCTCCCCTAACTATTTCGACAAGTGTAACGCTCGAACCGCTTATTGGTTCGTTGATTGGTTGGGCATTCTTTGGAAGTGGTGTTCCAGGGACTTGGACATGGGTCGGTGGACCTGTTCTGGTACTCGGAGTGATTTTGGTAATCTTGGGCGGTAGGGATGTGGGCAATACGAACAATCAAACACACTCGGCAACCGGGGAACAATGAGGCGGTGTTATGTCTACTACAGAAGAACAGGGTTGGATTTTGCTCACAAATGACGACGGTATCGAAGCACCAGGTTTCCAATTGCTCGTACAGGCTCTGAACAAAGCTGGTCACAATGTTGTTGCTTTCGCACCGCATGAAAATAATTCAGCTGCAGGTATGCGTATCAATCTCGGTACACCAATGGAATTACGCTCAAGAGAAGACCTTGTGGCTACCTGGGAATTGAATCCCGAACTTTCACAAACGCTTCTCTATGAATTGGAGGGTACTCCATGCGATACAATGATTGTCGCTTTGGATGGTGGATTGGCTCATACCGTTCCTGGAATCCATCCACGTCTCGTTGTTTCTGGAGTTAATCTCGGACCCAACATGTCCCAAGACTCGTATCACAGCGGTACGATGGGTGCAGCAAGGGAAGCCGGTCTGTATGGAATGCCAGCAATTGCCTCCTCGTTCACTTCCTTCGAACGTGAAGGCATGGAAGATGCAGTTGAAGCGACCGTTCAACTGATTGAAGTCGCTCTTCGCGTTTTACCTAAAAAACCCGTCAATCTTCGACGCCCGAAGGTGGATCTTTCGGCAACCCACCTCAGTCGTTGGCCTGACATTCCAGACAAACCAGCATGGGAAGACGACCCTCAATCAGCACTCAGAACTGCATTTCAACAGGGTGAACTGATGCTCAATCTCAATGTTCCACCTGGGTGGAATGGAGAAGTTTCTACCACTCGATTAGGCATGCGCTGGTATCGTGATGCAGTATCGTTTAATTCTATAGAGTCTGAGGAGGCGGCAACATTCACTATTGGCGCAGCATCCATTGACCATTCAGAAGTTGCCCAGAGTGATTGCGATGTGGTTGCGAAAGGAATGGCCAGTGTATCTTGCTTACCGGTCTGGCCACAAACACATCCACTTGCTCTCGATGACAAACTCCTTACATGGGCATTGAAGTCCTGTGAAGGTGGTTATCCTGCTTGGCTTTACGACTGATTCAGATTGAGTTGTATACCCTGATCGAGTAAAAAGTGACAGACGCCGATGGCCATATGGCCTTGAAGCCATTCATCTCCGAGTGAACGACGTAACATCTTTTCATGTTTGAGGTCTTCAGGTAACGGTTTATCGTCACTGAGAATAAAACCGATGTCGATACCAGATACTGTGAAATTGCCATGTTCGCCTTCATACGCTGAAAGCGCCTTACCGTCGGTTGGAATGGGTTCGTTTTGTTGCCATAATCGGGTGGCTGCAGCCTCAAGACATACGAGAGTTGTTTCTTTCCATTCCGCCAATGTATGGTTGATGTCTCCACCACTGTCAAAAATCCCTGATGAACGTTCTACCCAATGCCCTCGTGCTGGTGTTGGTTCTTTCATCACCTTCGCAATCTGCCCGGCAACTGCTCGTTCTTCAGCGTGCACTCCTTTCAGGAGAGAACCTACGAATTTGATTCTCCGAGAGGGACCGGGGCCACCCATCAAGTGAAGGACAACTTCCGTATCATGTCGAATTCCATGACTTGTGAGAAGGCCTGCCATGAGTGCTCGGACAAGTACATCCATTCGACCAGCCCCACCGGCCATGTCGTTGAGAGGTAATTTGCCTTGAGACATGGCTCTATGACCAATGATTGCAAACCGTCGCATAGTAATGCCTCAGATTCCTCTTTCAACAAATGTTCGAATGGCTTCACACATTTTCTGCGTGTTTTCTAATACAAAATGGCTACCAAATGAATCAACTAAGTATCCTCGTGGCTTGCTTTTATCTCCAAGGTCTTCTAATCTGTTAGCGACAACAGCAGTCATTCCAGCTTTCTCAATTTGGGCTGTTGCTCGATAAATCAAATCTTTCTGTTTGATTCCAGATTCAAGTTTAAACCCTATACGTACAGCATTCTTACATGCATCTCGAATCGATTCAATGTGTTTTTCACCTTCGAGAAGTTCAACTTTCAGAGAACCTTGCTGGCTTGCAATTTTCCCTTTTGCTGGTTGGGCGACCAAGTAATCGAGAACTGCGGCGGTATGAATCCAAGCATCGATGGAGTCTTTTGTCAAAACTTGCAATTCTTTGAGCATTGCATTCGGTTCTGGTGCATTGAGGATAAGTGGGAGCCACTGTGGTGCAGCAACGCTGGTTACGCCGGCAACACAGGTGACATCATGACCGTGGCGGTACAAATCATCTGCAACAGCAAAACCGGTCGCTCCAGAGCTGGTATTTTGGACATAGCGAATATCATCGATGGCAGAACGAGTGGCGCCAAGTGTGACGACGACGTCTTTTCTGTCACTTTTCTCACGGTTCATGTGGTGAGCAAAGCGGGCTACAATTTCTTCATGGTGTGGAGTTTTTCTTTTGCCTTCTTGCTCTTCACCCCAAAAAACATGAATTCCATGCTTGCGAACTTCTTCAACAATATCGTCGGTTACGGGATCGTTTGCTAAATCCAAGTGCATGCTTGGTATCATCATTACCGGGCAATCGCGACTTCGTGCTACACTGAGAGCCATCATCAATGGACCATGCTGTAATCCATGAACATAACTCGCCATCGTGTCTCGTGTTGCTGGAGCCACTACAATGCCATCAACTTCATTCAGTACCTCCATGTTTCCGTCCCAGTCCGTAATCACTTCACCTTGGGTTGCCCATTCGACGGCCAGTGGGGTGATGATTCGTTGAGCAGAGTGTGTGAGTGCGACACGTACATCCGCTCCATGCCGACGTAACTCTCGTGCTAAGCGTACGGTGTCAACAGCGGCAATGCCGCCAGAGACCCCCAGCAAGACCGTTTGTCCCGCAAGGCTGTCGCCTCGCAAATTGACATCGGTATCTCGAATCCCCATATACGATGGGAGAAAGGTCTCCATCATGACTTCTTCCATTGGGGATTTCTGTCCTTATGTAACCGAGCAATGCTTGAAACACCATGAACACTAGGGTTCACTATGGCAGACCGAGGCGACGAATTGGTCATCGCGGGGATGAAACCAAACTCAATCGCCACGAGCACCAACTCCTTTCTTCGATTGCACAGAGGAATCACGTTCATCCTCTTGGTCGACAGTTTCATTGTTCTCTTGGTTTTTTCAGATGTGCTCTCTGCGTTTTCTGGTGCACCGCAGTCAGCGATTCTCGGGTTTACCGCCGCCATTCTCATGGTGAATTTTCTTGCCTATCGGAACAGACATCCACTTGTTTACTGGGTTGGTGGAGCTATCATTGGACTAGCGGGTTTGCTTTTCGGATTTTTAGCACTGTTGAGCCTTATGAACGGTGGCCTTTTGATGACTTTCCTATTTGTATGGGCAATGTTTGGTTCCGGTCGTCGTTCCCTTTCTCACTTTCATCCAGGATACAAGAATGCATACATGGGGCAAGATGAATCAATCCCAGGACTTGAATTAGAAGCAGGTGAAATGTTAGCAGCCTGTCCTCACTGTATGGCAGTGCTTGCTATACGGCCTGATTTGTTAAGTGCAAATGATGACTGCCCATATTGTAAACTCCCCTTGGTGAGTTCACAACTCGCCGATAAGTATGAAGAAGAATAGGTCTACTTTCTTTGTTGAAATGCTTCTGCGGGAGGTGGTGCCATTGGACGCTCTACCTCCATTGCTTCGGAATCCGCAAAGTGTATGACCTGTTGGTTTACCGAATTCCAAGTCTCATCTACACGGGCTTCTTTTTGTTTGTTGAATACGACAACGGCTCCGGTAATGAGTCCGCCAAGAATCATGATTCGAAGTATCAAATCAAACCAAGAGTCCATATTTTCATTGTTTGGAAACGGGTCGTGTGCATTGGCTATTCCATCACCATCTGAATCGTATTGAGCTTCGGGATCAAAGGGGAACAAATCTGAATTATCACCCATGCCATCTCCATCCGAGTCCTGCCACTCAAAGGCGCTTAGAGGAAAGGCATCCTCATTATCGCCGATTCCATCAAAATCTCGATCAAAGCATTCAAGTGAATCATTTGGCCAAACATCGATGTTGTCGCCACAACCGTCAAGATCAGAGTCCATCCATTCTGTCGCATCTTCTGGGAACACATCACCATTGTCCCCTATTCCATCTCCATCCGTATCGTTCCACTCTGCTGAGTCATATGGGAATACATCTCTGTTATCACCATAGGTGTCGTTGTCTCTGTCTGCCCAATCACTGGGGTCATCAGGGAACACGTCTGAAAAATCACCTACAGAGTCATTGTCACGGTCACTCCATTCCTCCTCATCAAACGGAAAGGCATCCGCATCGTTGCCAAAACCATCGCCATCACTGTCAAGGCATCCAAGAGGAATGAATGCATATCCTTGTACGAACGGGCACTCATCCTTGTTGTCGCCATAGCCGTCAAGGTCTGTATCAGCCCATTCGGTATTGTCGAAAGGAAACGCGTCTGAATTATCACCCACACCATCCTCATCAATATCATTGCAGTCAAGGGGGTCATTGGGAAACAGATCTGCATTATCACCACACCCATCTGCATCAGTATCCGCCCATTCACTTCCATCCAGCGGGAATGCATCATCACCATCTCGAACAAAATCATCATCGGTGTCATAGTCACGTTTGTCAGTGCCTATCGTCTCTTCATCGACGTTTGAAAGACCATCTCCATCGGTATCGTCGTCTTCGATATCATGGCAACCATCGTTGTCTAAATCATAAGCATGAACGCCAATCAGGCCCATTGGACAGTTGTCAAAGTCATCATCAACTCCGTCATTATCATCATCGAGGTCTACTTCATCACTGCACCCATCCATATCATAATCCGATGCAGATTGGGAAAAAGGACAAGGGTCAATGGAGTCATTGAACCCATCACCATCTGAGTCTCTTTGGGAGGTGGAGCATCCAGCAGCATCCACACTTTCTCCAAACGCAGTATTCGGGCACGAATCCAAAAGGTTCGTGACACCATCATTGTCGTCATCTTGTTGCTCCCAGGAACATCCTGTAATGTTGGTAGAAGAGCCCGTTTCAGTCCAAGAACATAGGTCATAGAGATTGATAATTCCATCGCCATCAGTATCCGGTTCACCAATACTCTCAATGGCATACTTTCCGATAAATCGGTGCATAACTCGTGTTGGATGTGCTTTGTCAAAGAACAGATATTCATCTACATTTGAAACAACAGTATCTCCACTGCTGCATATCGGGAGTGGGAGGAGGGACACACCTCCCGAACACGCCGCATCTTGCACATTGGTAAGGCCCAATGCTTCCTTGTTTTGCAAAATATCGTTGAATATATTCCAAGCATCTATCGAATGAATGGTGATGCCGAGTTCTGCTGAAAGATTGTTCGAGAGTGCAGCGAGTTTTTGATTATACAACACCACTTCTGAACCAATATTGTTTTGTTGATTTTGAGTACGACTCATCACTTCAGGAGTATTTTCAAGTGGAGGGAGATTCGGTATGATGAATTCATCAGCTCCCGCACCCGTAAGTTGTCGGATATGGGATTCCATGTTCGCAGCAATTGTGTTTGCATTTCCCGTACCATAAAGAAAATCATTTCCACCAGACCAAAGGGATACGACAACGTCCGAAGGAATAGTCGATTGCACATTGGCGAGATAATTATTGATTTGTGTACCTACATTTGGCAGTAAGACATAGGAATAGCCAGCACCTGTTTGAGAGCCCCCAAAAGCTCTGTTGTCGCCAACTGCTGCCCCAGAACCAATCGTCGTCGAGACTCCATACGCATCAGACATGTATTCCAACCACACCTGGCCGTTCGAGAACCGACCTTGCCAGTATGGAGGTACATCAGGGACGTTGAGAATGGAGTTCTTGCCATTCCCCATATCGCTTAAGGAATCGCCAAACGCAATCAGATTCCCCGGTGTTGCCACAATCGTATTCTCAAAAACCGTAAAAGATTGTAATTCAGAGTCGAGTATACTGCTTTCTTCATCACGAATATCAACTTTAATTTGATGAAAGTGGGCTCCATTGTAAAAATTCTTGAGTGGTATCTCAAATTCTGTTACTGTCCCACTTGCCAGAAAATCAATCGTTCCGTTGAGAAGTGTAGCTCCATTTTCATCGTTAAGTTCCCAGTCTGCAAACAGATCGATACTGTAAGGTGCATTGGTTATTTTTACGTTGATAGAGACCGTTTCATTGGAGAGCCAATCGTATTTTACAACAGAAAGTTCCGTTGCAGCTGCCCTACCTTCTGCCATCACTAAACCAGTGCTGCTTTGGAGCAACACCAGAGCAATGAGAAAAAGAACTGCCTTACGCACATTTGCTCTAAAGCGGTCAAGTTCAAAGCAGTTCCTCACATTCCAAACGATGAAGGGTCCATATCCATATCACCATCTTTCATCATTTTTCGCATTTGTTTGTTGAGTTTCCTGTTTCCGCCCATACCTTTCATCATCTTCCGAGAACGGTTCCACTGAGCAATGAGTTCCCGGACGTCTTTTTCCCGGACTCCTGAACCACGGGCTACACGACGAATACGGTCTGCTTTGATTTTAGCAGGTTCATTTTTTTCCCATGCAGTCATGCTGTCCATAATTGTTCGATAGCGGTCGAGGTTGCCTTGCATCGCTTCTTTTTGGCCTTTCGACATTGCACCCATTCCGCCGAGCATATTCCCTGGGAGGAACGACATGAGCTTGTCAATAGTGCCCACTTTCGACATCATTTCCATTTGCTTATACATGTCATTAAGCGTAAATCGACCACTCATCAAGCGCTGAGTAAGACGCATAGCTTCCTCTTCATCCATATCCTCAGGTGCAAGATCAATCAAGCCCTGAATATCGCCCATTCCTAAAAGACGTGAAATGAAACGGTCTGATTCAAACTTCTCGAGGTCTGGGACATTTTCACCAGTCCCTATGTGGACAATAGGTGCACCTGTAGCAGCGACAGCCGACAATGCTCCACCGCCTCGAGCAGTTCCATCGAGTTTGGTAATCACAATACCAGTGACTCCAGCGAGGTCGTGGAATGATGCAGCGACTGGTCCAGCAGCCTGTCCAACTTGAGCATCGATAACAAGCCACCGTTCGCTTGCTCGTGTAATGGAAGATATTTGCTCCAACTCATCGACTAATTCTTTATCCAGTTGGTGACGACCGGCAGTGTCAACAATGACTAAATCCGCAGCAGCACAAGCAGCAAGACCATTTCGAACGATGGTGGGTGCATCCTTGGTATCAGGTTCTCCATAGACTTGAACAGTGGAATCTTCGAGTAATTGGGTGAGTTGTGCATAAGCTCCAGGTCGGTGAACGTCAGCTTCGATCACCGCTACTCGAAGCCCATGCTTTCTGCGATACCATTCTGCTAACTTCGCAGTCGTTGTTGTTTTTCCTTGACCATACAGTCCTACTAAGAGCAATGTTGCTCCATGAGGTTGGAATTCATGTGCAGGTCCGAGCATTCGGACAAGTTCAGTGTAGAGGATATTCATTGCATGTGTTTGCAGATTAATGCCAGGACGTGGCTCTTCGTCACGGAGACGGGCTTCGAGTTTTTCGACTAAATCCTTTGTTTGACGAACGTTAAAATCGGCTTCTTGGAGTGCTCTTCGGAGACTACGAGTCATTTCCTTGAGTTCTTCTTCATCCAACTTACGTTTGTTCTTGAGCAAACCAATGGAGCGAAAGATGCCCTTAGAGAGACCTTCGAGTGCCATAACCTACCGTGATGGTGTTCCCATTTCAACCCACCCATTGCATGAAATGGATTTTCATTCTTCAGTGAGTGGAATGTCGAGTTGAAGAACATCGTTTTCCAACTTGGCCTTTACTCGACTGGCTTTGGTTGGAATCTGCGTTTGCACTTCTCGTTCACGACCGTTCAAACCTACAAACAAAACGCCCTCATGGCTTCGCAATGAAAGTTCGTCTCTTTTTATCCCCGGATAATGAAGGTATATGCGTTCAATATCTCCGTCAATCTCCTTCTTCATGCCTCGATGTATAGAATGCTTGAGGGCAGAACCAATCGGATGGGGACCAAGCGAATCATCGAGTTTTTCTACCGTGCCGTAAAGGCGAGAACCGACATCTCTCAAGCGTTCGATGCCAACGACTTCATCATCCATAAGTTCCATTATTGCAACCTCGACCTCCTCAAGGTTCTGTTTCAATTCCTCGATTCGCTCCAACTCGGCATTTCTTCGATTCATCAAAAACGGATGTTCAAATTCGGGTGTGACACGATTAACGAGGCAGTTTGGTACTGGTAATTTGTATTCACGAAGTGATTCATGGGCTCGTAATGTTTCATTAATTCCCATCCGCTCGGGGATGGTTACCAAAGTAAAAGAGGTAATGTCTTCATTGGAAAGTACTCTGCGAACATGCAATACCCTGCGCCGAAATCGCTCTAATTCTTCTTTCATTGAATCGCTTTCTTTGCGACCGAAGAGCATTGAACGCAATCCACCGGATACTCGCATCATTCGGATAAGTCGATCAGACCATGCTTCAATGAGTTCTGGTAAAGAGAGGAAACGAAGTGTATGTCCCGTAGGTGCGGTATCGAAAACAATGACATCCCAAGTGGGGTCTTCTACATGCCTGAGTAATTCGTCAAATGCCAGCGCTTCGTCTAATCCTGGGATGACCATGTCGGAAGTTTGAACCTCGGACCTCATATCTTCCATCTCTTGCTTTGCATTTGGGTCAAGCATCATGCTGAGACTTCCAAGACCGCCCATTCCTCCACTCGAACCCATGTTGTTCATCATGTCACCAAGTTTTGGTAGCACTGAGGAAATTTTGGATTCAGGGTCCATTTCAAGCCCAAAGAGGCCCTCAACGCCTTCGATTGGGGTTGGTGTTGAACCGATTTCTACTCCAAGTGAATCAGAAGTAGAGTGTGCAGGGTCGCTGGAGACGAGGAGGACTCTTAGGCCAGAATCTGCAAGCCAGACTGCGGTAGCAGCGGAGGTTGTCGTCTTACCAACTCCACCTTTTCCTCCAAACAATAACAGTCGAGCCATACTCTGTCCAGTCGTTCGTGGTCTTTGAATCCAGCGCATAACTTTGATTGAAGCAACGACTTGATGAAGGAAAACACTGCCCACTGGCCATGGCCTCGACCTTTCTCCTGTTTCAGGTCGCAAGTGTTTCGGCTTTGGTAGGTATGACATTAGGTTGGCGTGGGGTCATGACGCGTTATTCCGGATTTTATGATCTACCAACTGCTTGGAGTAATGTATTTTGGGGAATACTCATAGGTGGATTTTATGGCTCTTTCACGTACAATAATATCGTGTTACCGTATATCGTAATGGTGAATGATAATCAAGCACCTGTCGTCAACCCTATCAATCTCCTTCTCGTTTGCTTAATGGCATCTGTCGCAGTTCATCTTCTATTGAGAAGAGATCGAGTGCGCAAAGGAAGTTCTCAGCCAACCAGTGGCTGGGCTCTGGGTCTTGCAATGGGCGGAATGATGTCCTTGGTATTCATTCTGAGCATTCTACAAACTGAGTTCAGCATTAGCCTTGTCGTCACTATCGTTTGTCTTGCATTATTTGGTCCGAGGTGTGAAGCACTGATTTCCTCGTTCCAAGGACATCTTATGCTTCAAGGAAAACGATGGGGTTCGGTTCTTCGTGGAACTTTTTGGCGGTGCGCATACGTCGTGATGTTCGCTTTTGCTCTGGTCAGCCTTTCTGCATGGCTTTTCATTATTCCAGCAGCACTTCTCTTCAACAAAACCTCCGAAGCATGGATTTGGGAGTCAATACCGAAGGAAGGCAAGAAACGACTTCGAAAGATTTGGGCACGTAATGCCCGTGAAAAGGAAGCGATTCTTAGCGAGGAAGAGTGAACGGTCTTTCCATCGAGTGTTTAACCCTCATAATTTACGGGTTTCGAGCTCCTAAAATGGTCTTCCAAATCATCGTAATGAGTCCTCTGGCATACCGATACAGGCTGAGGTCGAGTAAGAATGTGCTTACATAAGTTCTATGGCCTGTTTTTACCTCATTCCGTACCGGCATTACAAATAAGCATTATCGGGGTGTTCCGCACGCAACCGTTATACAACGCCGGCATAACCAAAACCACATGGGTACCTGCCCCTATTGCCAAAGTGTCACCTATACGGGGGACACAATTTGCTACTCATGTGGTAGGATTTTGGCAAATATACGTTCAAACAAGTTTGCTATGGAGCAACAATTTCACAAAGGAAGTATGGAAACTTCCTACAAGATGACCAAGAAGCCTACGAAAGGAGGCATCGTTCAAACCCACACTGGGCGTTCATTGAACATCATGAAAAAACGAAGAAACCGAACACGTCATTTAGTCTTGCTTTTCTTTGTAGCATTCATCATGCTTGCTCCACAAGTCCGAGAAAACCTGTTCGAAAAATGGGCACCGGGGATTCAAGAATATTTGATGCTCATCCCGGCTCAATACCACTTGTATGATAACCAAGCTAATTTCACGCTTGACCGATCTATCGTTGTCATTAATTCAGACTCGAATGGATGGTTGTACGAAGATATTGTGATTCCAACCGATGTAGAATCTCTCTACGGGGAAGACAGCGATTTCAAGTATACGAACGGAGATTTGCCAAGTCCTACCACAAGTATTCAGAAAATCAATTCTGTGAATTTGGTCATTTCAAGTGGTGGTTCGATTATTGATGACCTCATCTCTATTCCAATTGATGGAACCACGAAGAGTTATGATGACAAATTAATCACATCAAATGGTCATTATGTTTGGTGGCCCGGATATGGGCCTGACAACAGTACGTGTAATGTTGGCAACTGTGTGAAGTTGGAGTTCCAACTCAATCCCGGAGAAACAGTCATCTTCTCATTCCAAGTAACCATTACGAGCACATCTTACTCATGGTGGGACGATTCTCTTCGTGTTGATTCACGAGTCGCAGGGATTGATGAGGGAATTAATGTAGAGAACAGTGGTGACTTTAGCGACATCGCACTGCGTGGTAATGGTCAAAGAACTCAAGAATACACCAGTGAAAATTGGTATGACAGAGGAACTCGAAGTGGAGTTGCTCACGGATATGCTATCAGTTCTCAGCAAGAGATTGTTCAATCAACGGCTGCCTTGATTTCGTCATCACTCCCAGAAGGCCTACAAGACAATGCATACGCATTTTCAAGAGCTACTTTTGACTATCTTCACGAGCACATTACGTATGATAAGAATGCACCGAATCCTGCTCGTAGTGGCTCGCTTTGTCTCGAAGAATTAACGGGTGATTGTGATGAGCAAACCAACGCATTTTTGTCAATCCTTCGTGCAAAGAGTATCCCTGGATGGTATGTATTTGGTGCTTTAACAGATGCTGACTATGATTACTGGGAAGCACACGGATGGGGGTACATTCTGCTACCAATGAGTGACTCATGGTGTAATGCTCGAAATATCGAATTAGACTCATGCTTTGTCGAAGCAGCAGTTGATGTCGTGAACAATAAATGGCTGCTTCACACTCCAAATGCTTACATTGCGTGGATTGAGGAGCCAGACAGCACTGGCACACTTCTCAACAGCTACTATTCACCAGGTAAATACTCATCCAATGGACTCGTGCGTTCGCCCCCATCCTACTCAACGCTCGGCGATGTTGATACAAGTGGTGGTATGCATCGAGTTAAGTCTCTGGCCGAGAATTTACGGTGATTTCTATGCGGATTATTATTGGAGGAGCAGGTCGGGTTGGAACCGATATGGCTCGTGCACTTCGTGCTGAAGACATGGATGTTGTTTTGGTAGATTCAGACTCACGAGCGGTCAAGAATGCTCAAAATCTCGATGTGTTGGTCATTCATGGTGATCTGACTACTCGCAATAAGTTGCATGAGGCTGGAATTGGTGAAGCAGAAGTTTTTGTTGCTGCAACCAATTCTGATGAACGTAATCTTCTCGCATGCGCCCTTGCTCAACATGCTCATGACGAACTGAAAAGTTCAAAGGCAAAACCACTCTTAACCATTTGTCGAGTCCGAAATATGAATTATGTTCATGAACAGGATCACGGTAAACTTCAGCAGTGGGCAAAGGTCGATTATGTCGTTAATCCACTTGAAGGTGCAATACGACGCCTTCATTCAGGTTTACGTTCAGCTGCAATTGAAGAGGTTATTCCCTTCGGTCACGATGCGTTTATCATCGAATTAGACGTCACAAGTGAAGCGTCCAAAATTGTGTTCCAGAGTCTGCGAGATGCGAGTCGGAATATTGAAGGCGGAATGCCATTGATTGTCGGACTCAAGCGCGAAGGCGAGAAAAGTTTGGTTCCGGATGGTGATTTTATGCTCATGCCAAATGACAGAATCGCTGTTGCAACAACTGGCCTTTCGAGTTTCAATCGCATCTTGAATATTTTTGGTCACGAGGCCACAGACTTCCCGGCTCAACCGAGAGTGGCAGTACTTGGAGCCAATCGTATAGGCCAACGTATTGCTCATGATTGGTTGAAAACTGGAGCATCGGTGACTGTTATCGAGCGTGATTTACAACTCGCAAACACCTTGGCAGGAACTGAAATTGGCTCAAACCCACTCCTTGAAGTCATTCACGGTGACCATTTAGATAGAGATATACTTACTGAGATTGGAATTTCAGAGCATCATATAGCCATTGCTGCGCTTGAAGACGATTTGGCAAGTATTGCAGCAGCACTCCTTGCCAGCGACATGGGTGTTCAGCGAACGGGTCTGCTGTTGTATGATGCAGACTTGGTAAAGGTCACTCAACGAATGGGGATTACCTTCGCAGTTGACAGAAAGCGGGTCGCAGTCGACAATATGCTCGCACAAATACACACGAAAACAGCCGGGGGATATGCAATCTTATCCAATATTCCAAACATCATTGGAGTCAGTATGCTGGTATCTGGTGAAGCAAAGTTTGCAGGTAAGAGAATTATTGAAACAGGATTCCCAGAATGGATGCGTATCGCCTTTATTCAACGACTGAACACGAACGGTATTTGGGAATCACTTCGACCATCATCGGACAAAACGTTGCTTGAAGGGGACCGTTTAATCATCTTCTGCAGTCCAGATCGTGTCGTTGAACTCGAAAAACGGTTCAAGGTGTAAGTATGCGTTACGATGTTCTCAATCTTATTTTAGGTTGGACGCTTATTGCGCTCACCTTGCCATTGGTGCTGTGTGGTATTATCACCTTCTGGCTTGATGATCTTGAACTGGCCTTGTACGCATTTGCACTCCCCGCAACCATCTCTCCAACGCTTGGATTACTTATGGTGAGTTTTGGAACTCGCACAGATACAACTGAACGTTTACGAGACAGAGAGGCATTTGCAGCCGTGGCTCTGGTTTGGCCTATTGCTGTTTTTATTGGCTCTCTGCCGTTTTGGCTCGGAGGTGTTTTCGTTGGACCTTTCACCCCAGATGCTACTTTTGCAGATATGGCACGAGGTGCAGTAAACTCATGGTTTGAATCGATGTCTGGGTTTACAACGACGGGAGCAACTGTCATTTCGCATAACATGAGTCCAAATTGTATTCCTGGGACAACAGTCGATTGTATCAATGCCCAACCACGTGGCCTTCTCATTTGGCGTTCGCTTACCCAATGGTTTGGTGGCATGGGAATCATCATGCTTGGAATGATGATTCTCTCACGGGTCATCGGTGGCGGGATGGCGCTTGCCCGAGCTGAGTTAACGGGACCATCTCTTTCTCGACTACGACCGAAACTCAAACAAACTGCATTTGCGTTGTGGGGATTGTATATATTCCTCACACTTTTAGAATTCTCTCTTCTTTACTTTACAGGCGCCATGGATTTATTCGATTCAGTGAACCACGCTCTAACGACTATGCCATCTGGAGGGTTTTCGACCAGAGATGGGAGTATTGGATATTATGATTCATTCTTAGTCGAGTCAATCGTCATAGTGTTCATGTTCCTTGCAGGTGTTAATTTCACGCTTCTCTGGTTCATTCGAGACGGGGATTTCAAGAGAGCCTTTGGTGATGAAGAGTTCCGAAATTACGTCGTCTATGTCACCGTTGCTGTTCTTGCAGTATTCGTGGCACTGATTGCTTCTGGGACCTCGGCAGGAAGAGCACTGCGTAACAGTATGTTTCAGGTTATTTCAATTGGAACCAGCACGGGGTATACCTCCACCGACTATATGGATGATTCATGGCCATTGGTTACGCATTTGATTTTGTTCATTCTCATGGTCGTCGGTGCGAGTGCAGGTTCGACCAGTGGTGGACTGAAACTTCTGAGAGTTACCTTAGCGTTTAAAGTTGCAATGCGAGAACTGGTACGTATTGCTCAGCCTCGAAAAGTTGAGCAAATTCGTATGAATGGTGAAGTTGTTGAACAGAACCAAATCGGCCTTATCGTTGGGATGTTGTTCGTTTGGGTTGGTTTATTTTTCATCTCCAGTCTTTTACTCGCGATTTTCATGCCGGGAGATACGTTTGAGAGCGTGACGATGGTTGTTGCCTCTTCGCTTGGTAACACGGGTCCGACATTGGGAGATTATGGCCCGAGTTCAACATGGTCAGGAATGAACTCCGGTGCATTGTTGATCACTTCAGTACTCATGTGGTTCGGGCGTCTTGAGTTACTCACAGCAGTTATCTTGATGCATCCCAGAACATGGCGTAGAGAAAAGCGTGTTCACTCTGATCGCTCTGCTATTGCCTTGTATCGTCGATTGATGGAAGACAAAGATGAGAAGAAAAAGCCAGAGTGATTAGAACAGTTTCATTTGTCCTTTAGAAGCACCCGGTTCCTCTTCTTTGGTTTCCTCTTCTGCCTCGGGCTGAACGTCAACATCTGGCTCTTCTACGGTAAGAGGCTCAAACGTTTGTTCAGCCAATTGCCTTTCATACGCTTCATCATACTTTGAAATCAGTACCTTGGTTGCTTTCCGTGAAAGGGGAAGTCCTGCAAGTGAAGCGTGTTCTTCTCCACTGAGGCCGAATTTGAGTGAAAGAGCGAAATTTTCGGAGTCGCCAAGTTGTGGTGAATCTTTGAGCATTGCCGACAGGAGGGGGAGCAGTTCTTCTCGAAGAGAAGACTTACTCATTCCAGAATAACTCCCCATCCGTTTGATGATTGACGGTCGAGTACGTGCTGACTGTCTACGGAGGAAGTTTGGATAGGATGGGTAAATGCGTCCGTTGAAGGGGGATGTGTTGGTTACTGAAGCCGAGAGACTTGCCAGCTGACCGCTCCAATACCATGAACGATGGGCAGTGCTCCTAAACTGTCCCATATACATTTTTGAGGCAAGAGAAAGACTTTGCGCCCCTCGACGAACCGATTCACCCTTTGGAAATAATGCAGCATTATTCCAGTGTACCCAATTAATCATGTCAGGCGGGGGTTTATCTATAGAACGGCCAATTGTAACGGCCTCTTCCGCTTCTAATGAACGGTATAATTTGTCCAACCCTGGAAATACGCCTTCTGAGGTGTCTCTGCGTCCAGCATGTGCTTGACTTACGACCATCTCTTTGGTGAGCATTCCAGAAGCAGTTGTTGAAAGTACTTGCAAGTCACGTACCAGTGCACGTAAATCGCCGGGGTTATTTTCAACCAATGCTTCAATCGCAGCGTCTTCGAACTCCAATTCTTCTTCACGTAAAACCCTTCGAGCAATACGTCGGAGTGCCTCATCACTCGCCCTGTCAAAAGTAATGGTTTGAACATACTTCGAAAATCGATCTCTCGTCGAACTCCAAGAAGAACCCCTCCCCCAAAGCCCCATGATTTCGTTACATGCGAGGATTACGGGTTGTCGAGTTTCTGAAAGGAGGTTGAGTAATTCGGCTTTACCACCAGAATCCCCTTTCAGCGAAACATCCTTTCCTCGTTCATCTTCCCCCTGAATGGCTTTTTCAATTCGGTCTTGACTCACCGCTCTCAAGCCACCAGAAAGGTGGTCGACTTCATCGAGCAATACCAGCGTACGTTGCTTTTTTTCATCGGGGTTATGGAATAAGGAACGGTGTGTTGAGCCGTGGGTTGCAACCTTGCGAATGGCGGCAGCATTTCTCGCATCAGATGCATTCAATTCAATGACGTTCCAACCCATGTCTTGTGCAATCGCACGCGCAACAGAGGTTTTCCCAACTCCCGGTGGACCAACGAGTAGTATCGCCTTTTTCCGAGGCGTGCCCATTTTCCATTCATCAAGCCAAGCACGAATCTTTCTACGCTGAACTTCATTTCCTTCTAGATGACGTTCCGAAGAGGGGCGGTGCCGTTCGGTCCAATCGGTTACACCAGCCATGATTCGTCAATTTTCCGAGGGTTCTTCAACCTTCACCGATGATTTTACCATTTCTTGGAAAAACGATGACTTTACAACGCATCGATATGAACTCGGTGTTGTTCACCAGAGTCTCTATCCCGAACAGTAACAGTTTGGTCTTCAAGCGATTGATGGTCAACAGTAACACACTTTGGAACACCGATTTCATCAGCACGTGCATAGCGCCTACCTATTGAGCCGCTACTGTCATACATCGATACAACATTGGGTTTTGAGCAGAGGACTGCATGTATAGACTGGGCCAATTCACCCATACCGTCTTTTTCAAACAATGGGAATACGCAAAAATCAACAGGTGCAACATGGGTGCTGAGGTGCATTATCGTATATTCTTCTCCGTCTTTTCCTTCTTCATCATATGCGTGATCGAGAATATGCCATATGATTCGATCAATTCCAAATGCCGGTTCGACGACGTGTGGGATGTACCATTCACCCGTAACGGATTCCGTACGCTGGTCTCGTTTGACGTGTTCTTCCTCCACGGTAACGACTTCACCGGATGGAAGCGTTAATTGATGAGGGAACGAAGTTTCTGCTGGAAGTAGTTCTACTGCGGTTTTCACTGCACCAGCTAACGCCCTAAATGCGGGGCCTGCTTTGGCACCTAATATTGTCCAGCCATCCGTCTCAATGATTTGTGGTTCAGAGAATTCACGTCGAGCACGCAGTGATTTACCCGTTGCTTTTTCATGAGATTCTAAGTCATAGCAGCCACGGTGAGCGATTCCAACGCATTCGACCCACCCGTAAGAACCATGGATTTCTGCATCCCAGCAATCGGTTGCATAGTGTGCCATCTCGTCAGATTCGTGTTGCCTGAAGCGAATACGTTGAGTGTCAATTCCCACCTTCTCCAAGAAATCATATGTTTTGGCCATGAAATAACCAACTGTTGCATGCCGGATGATATTAGATTCAACGGCTTCCTTGAAACTCATTTCTACTTCGCCTTCACGGTCTGCGATGAGACTGACTTTGGAATCTTGCCATGGAGAAAAATCGTGTGATGGCTCTACGTGGGGGTTGATGAAATATTCGAGTTCAGCCATGTTAAACTCACGCAATCGTATCATTCCTTGTCGTGGAGATATTTCATTTCTGTATCCCTTTCCTACTTGAATAGCACCAAATGGAAGACGCTCACGATTATGGCGATACAATGCAGGGAATGAAGTGAACATACCTTGAGCAGTTTCGGGTCGAAGGAAACCTGGTCGGCCTGATGCGCCAGCTCCGATTGTGGTGTTGAACATCAAGTTCTGGGCGGTTATCTCAGACCAGTCAACTGCTTGGCATGCCGGACAAGGTGGTTGCGATTGGTCCAGAAGTGATTGGAGTTCTGCTTTGGTTAATGAGTCGGGGTTCGGGTGATATGATTCGAGAAGTGTATCAGCACGGCTGGCTTCTTCACATGAATTGCAGATGGTCATAAAGTCTGAAAACTCTCCAACGTGTCCCGATGCTTCAAGAACGGCATATGGGGTGACTGTTGGGCATGATATCTCCACGATGTTTCCAAGTGAGAGCCAATGGTTGATCCAAGTTTGGTTCACTCGGTTCCGAAGTCTTCCTCCGACTGGTCCGAAATCATACAGTCCCTTTGCGCCACCGTGAATCTCAAAGGCAGGTAGCAAAATGCCTCTGCGCTTGAGGACGCCGGATAAGCGTTCCAGACGGCTTGTATCGGGTTCAGTCATTGCCACACCTAAACACCGCTGGATGAACTGGCCTTTCAACCTCACCGTTCTACACACCCTAAATCGTCCAAGCGTAGCGTTAAGAGTGACCGCCACGAAAGGTCATTCATGGGGCAATCTATGGTAGCCATCACCGAACCGGATTGCACCGGTTGTGATTTGTGTATCTCACACTGCCCATTTGAGGCTCTTCTTCCCCTCGCAAGCAATCCAGAGTCGCGTCAGCACAAAAAACGACCAATTGTTGTTGTCGCATCTCAATGTGTTGGCTGTCTTTCGTGTATTGGCTCGTGCCCTACGGGTGCTTTACATGAAGTTCAAACCCCTCTTGATGCATCTCAGTCGACTCTTTTACTGATGCCATCTGCTCCTGAAACCGAACCCGTTAATCGGTGGAAAAAAGGTGGAATTCGCTGGGCTTAATTGTTCAGCGAACTGACTCGATAATCGACACATTGATTTACTCCTTGCATACGACTGAGGACCACGGAGCGTAGAAAATAAATGGCAGATATTCACTACTTAGAGAATCCTCTTGAAACAGAGGAACTCTTGGAGTTACTTTGCCCTCCTGTACGCAATTGGTTCAAAGATAAGTTTCCTGACTTTACTGACCCTCAAAAATTGGCAATTCCTGCGATTATTGACCAAGAGCATTTACTGCTCTGTTCTCCAACAGGCTCCGGAAAAACACTTACAGCATTTCTTTCGATAATTGATCAGTTAGTTCGTAGAGCATTGGATAATAAATTGGATAAGCGAGTCTATTGTGTCTATATTTCTCCAATTAAAGCATTGGCTAATGACATTGAACGAAACTTAATTGGTCCATTGACTGAAATTTCTGAATCTTATCTCCCAAGTCGTGCTCAAGAGATTAAGGTTGGACTTCGAACGGGTGATACACCTCAATCAGAACGTCAAAAGATGTTACGTAATCCTCCGCACATCCTCATTACCACTCCTGAAAGTTTAGCGATTGCGATAACTTCGCCAAGGTTCCAACCAATCGTGAGTGAAGTTGAATACATGATCGTCGATGAATTGCACTCTTTGGTCCCTAGCAAGCGTGGTGTCCACTTGGCTCTAACGCTTTCATACTTGGATACACTCCTTACACGCCCTGTTCAAAGAATTGGAATTTCAGCGACCATGGAACCTCTTGAAACGGTTGCTGAATACTTAGTCTCGAGTGATGATAGAGAAAGTCGTGGAGACAACACCCGAGTTTGCATTGCCAAAATTTCTGGTTCAAGAGAACTCGATTTGGATATCCTCCTCACTGATCCTAAATTCAGTGATCTTTCCGTTCTCAAAATTTTTGAGAAAAACGTTGAGGCAATTGCCGACCTTATCGCTGCACATAATACCACATTGGTATTTGCAAATACTCGGAAAATGACGGAAAACATAGTTCTGAAATTGCGTCCTTATTTGGGAGAGTTAGTAGCTGGTCACCACGGTTCAATGGATAAGAAAATCCGTTTAGACGTCGAAAAGAAACTCAAGCACGGTCATTTACGTGCTGTTGTAACCTCTTCATCCTTGGAAATGGGTATCGACATTGGTTCTGTGGATTTGGTTTTGCAGATTGGTAGCCCCGGCGATATTGCTACTGCATTGCAACGTATCGGACGTGCCGGTCACCATGTCGGAGGAATCCCACGTGCTCGGTTTTTACCTTCCAGTGTCGATGACTTGATCGAATTAGCAGCACTCCAATCGGCGATTCAAACTGGAGATATGGATCGACTTGATTTCCCTGAAAATTGCCTGGATGTCGTTGCTCAATTCATGATTGGATTAGTCATTATCAATGACATTGACATCGATGAAGCATACGAAGTCATCGTCAATGCATGGTCGTATCGAAATTTCGAATACGATGATTTTATCGAAGTTCTCGATATGCTTGAAGACGAACGTCGTATTTGGATTGACTGGGAAGAAAATCTCTACGGAAAGCGTGGCTATTCTCGGATGATTTATTATACGAATATTGGAACAATTGCTCCCGACAATTCATACCTTGTCTTCAATGCTGAAGGCTCCATTCTCGGTCAACTATCTGGCTCCTTTGTATCGAATTTACGAGGAGGAGATGTCATCTTACTCGGTGGCTCAACATATCGGGTGACAAATATCCAAGGCACTCGTGTGAATGTTGCCTCTGTTACAGGCCATCGGCCAACAGTTCCGTCTTGGTCTGGTGAAGCACGTTCACGTTCACGTGAACTTTCAAACGCTCTTCTCAGCCTCATCGGACATTGCATTGTCGCTTTGCGCCGTGAAAAGGACCCTCGTATTCTCTTACGTGATGCTTACGGTCTTTCTTCTGATGTTGCCAATGCGATTGCTCGACATTTGGAGGAGCATTCCATTGATTCATTCCAAGTTCCCGACCCCAATCGAATCTTGGTCGAACAAGTTGTTTCAGGTGGCCATCCGACCTACATGATTACCACGTGCCGAGGAAGAGGTTTCAATACAGCTCTTGGATATTTCATGGCAGGTCTTGCTGAATCCAATAACATCTCAGTCATTGAACTTTCATTTGATGAAAACGGTTTACTCATTCGTACTTCGGAGGAAGTCGACCCAGGTCAAATGTATCAAGCATTTAGAGACAATGATTACACAGAAGTCATTGAACGCTATATCGTTAATACTCAAATATTCGCAAAACGATTTAGAGAAGTCTCAGGTCGTTCTATGATTATACCAAAACGCATTGGTGCTGAAGAAATTAGCCCCCAACAGTTTCAACAGCGAGCTGATGCATTGCTTAACAAGCACCGCACTATTGACGATAGCCTTCTCATGCGTGAGGCTAAAAATGAAATCATGTTTGGTGATATCGACATGAAGAGTCTCAAACAATTTTTGAGTTTATGCCTCACTGGAGATGCACGCATTGTTCACAACAAAGTAACCGTTCCATCACGTCTTGGAATGTCACTTTTCATGTCAGCATTTGAAGATTTGATGGCTATGAAAACGCGTGCATTCTTGGTAAAAGATATCGACCCAGCAGTACTTCAACGGCTTCTAGGGACACGAAGTCTCGCTACCGAACTAAGTTCAGAACAACTGTCAAAGTTTTATCTTGACAAAGCCCCTATTCCCGAAAATGCAAACCAATTGTTCACACTGATGTCTCACGGAGGAGGTCTTGATTCCTCTTTCCAGAATCCGCTGTATAATGAGAAACTCCAAGACATTGAAATGAATCTTCTTCGTGAATGGGTTGAAACCCTCTGCCAAGCCGGGAAAATCACCAAACTCGACGGTACGGGTGCACCTGAGTTAGACGGGAAATGGTTCAGTACCTTCATGGCGGAAATCCATGGAACTCTCGGCTGCCTTTCAGTAAACGGTGGTGGAGAGGTCGATGATCTACGTGAACTTCACATCAGTGGTCTGTCCTACAAGGTCGCTACCGCTTTTGATGGGCGAGTCCCAACGACTTGGGAGTCGAAAGAACTCGGAGACCCTCACGAAGCACTACGTGTGAAAATTATTGAAATGCTCGGAAGTGAAGGCCCTCAAACGGGTGATGTTCTCAGTAAGCGACTCCCCTTCCCGAGGAAGATGGTTGACCGTATATTGCTCGAACTGGAAACTCGCAATGTTCTCTCTGTTGGATTCTATAAACAAACCGATGACGCTGAATATATTCTCAAAATTGATGAGCATCGTCTCATTGATGGTTCCGAAGAAGTCGTTGAATATCGCTGGGTCCAAAATCTTGTTTTGGATAAAACATTCAAGAAATATAACGATGGATTCGCTGCATTTGATTCGCATGTTCTTTTCCAGAAACAACAGGAACTTTTGTATCGTGTCAATGACTTCAGATTCAAAGATTGGCAAGACATGCAATTAGATTCGGACATCATCATGGGTCGACTTTTGCACAACCGAATGGGGTATACCAACAAGGACACTATTCCTATGCTTCTCGGATTGAAGCCTGAGCCATGGATTGGCCCTATGGAAGAAGAACTCCTCAAACGCATACCTATTGGTGAAAACGTCACACGCCAAGAAATTCTGGAAGACTTCCCAAAGGGAGACGAACACCGTGCATTGCAACGTGATATCAAATATGCAATGTCGAACCTCGAACGTCAAATGCTCGTAGTTAAGCAGTTTGAGGACGTATCAGGCCGTCGCCGCCGCTTGTCACTCTTCCATCGTGTTCACGGCGTTTATGATGCACTTGATTTTGAAAGCGCACTGGTCGATATCATTCGCCGCATGGGTCCAGTCAAAGGAAACACACTTCGATTCTATGTTTCGCGTTCTTTTGAAGACTTAACCATTGCTTTGATGAATCTCGAAAAGGAAGGAAGAATCGCTAAAGTTATGGCTTTGGTTCCTGACCCTGAAGCATTTTACTGTATGCCAGAGGAAGTTGAATTACTTCAACGTCCTCGCAGAGAAGACCGCAGTATGCGAATTTTAACGCAATCTGATCCTTATGTTTCAAGATTTATTTGGGAAGTTCGAAGTGTTCTTGACCGAGGTTGGTATCTTCCAATTTTCAAAGGGATTGACCCCGTTGGCAAGGTTTTGATGTTCAAGGTAAATGACTATCTGGTCATTAAGGATTTACATATTCCTACTGCGTATTTGGATGAGTTTTGCTCTGCCTTTGAACTACTGCTTGAAAATCATGCAGACCAACTGGTCGATGTAGCAGTCATGTCAAATTTCAACAGTGAACCCGTTGCTAATTTGGATGAAAAGACCCGTTCCGCACTCGAGTCAATTGGATTCAAGATGGCAGGAGAACGCATGATTCGTGGCGGTGTTGTTGACCCCCAGCCAAGAGAAATAGCGGAAAGGGCGCTTTTCTATCAACATCACTTACACCAAAAAACCCGTCTTGAACATGAAAGTGCAGCGGTGAAGCAGGTTGATGAAATTCGTGATGATTTTGCTTTGCGTGGACGCTGTGAAATCTATCGAGTTGATCTCAAGAGCATGGCAAGTGCAAATCGTCTACATCAAGGTGTAAACTTGCGAGGCCATCAAGTGTGGTCGACATACGAACATTTCCAAAACTTACTTGCAATTCGTGGTGAAGCACACGAAGATGAACTTTGGGACATCATCGAATTCTTTAGCGGAAATTCCGACCCGAATTTGTTCAAAGAACGTCATGCACTTACCCAATCCGAATTTAGAAAGCTCATTCAACCACTGATTCGAACCGGACATATTGTTCAAGATTTCAGAGGCGGATTCAGGACCGTAAAACTTCCAAAAAATGTGGACAGAGTCGAATTACGACGTGAATATTTGAGAAACTTGGTAAAAGAATATCCAGTTATTACCCTCAAACAAATACTTCGTTTGGCTGGAACTCCTTTCAAGCCTGAAGAAATTAAATCAGTTCTTACCTCCTTTGAAGAAGATGAAACACTCGTCAAGGGATTCTTAATAGAAGATTTGGACCAAGTTTGTTGGGGTCGAAAGAATCTGCTTGAAGAAGCACAGGACATCCCCCCTATCCGAGATTTCGTTCTTCCACCAAGCGACCCCATTGCTCCGTATTTCTCTGATATTCTCAAAGAGAGGTTTGGTTTTGGTTCTGCCTACCTCGTTTTCAAGAACGCTGAGCCTGTTGCAGCTTTCAAAGCGAACACTCGAAACAACATCATCGATGTCAAAGATTACGAAGGCTCCGAAAAAGCGTGGAGAATTGTCAAAGAATTCGCTTGGGAGCATCAAATGCCACTACAAACGGATTTAAGAATCGGTGGAAAGCGTCTCAAGTGAGGATTTTTTTCTCTTTCTGACAAACACCTTACCAATTGCTTGATAAGTCACCGTCGAATCGAATTTTACATGAAAGCACAGACAGTCACCGTTCTCTTACTGTTTTTTTTGAGTTCATTGTCACCTCTTTTCTCAACAGTTGAAGCAGAAAATGCAACGGGTATTGAGATTCTCGATACGGCAATCAATCCTGAAAATAACCACACCTATCACCTTCTCTCCGCGAGTTCTTGGGAAGATGCAGCGAATGCAGCACGTGGTTTAGACGGCTTTTTGACCACCATCAATGATGGTGCAGAGAATCAGTGGGTCTTTGACACATTTGCATCTTTTGACAACCAATCACGTCACCTATGGACAGGATTATCCGACCATGCTGCTGATGGTATTTACAAGTGGCAGGATGGAACTCCATTCTACTACAACAATTGGGGCGAAAGCCAGCCGTCAGCGGGTGGCGATGAAGATTATGTTCACATTGCCAGTACAAACATGGGTAACATCATGCCAGGCAGTTGGAATGACCTCGAAAATGACCCACAATACTTTCCAGTCTACGGTGTTGTAGAAGTTGGAGAAGGTGCAGATTTTTCACTTCGATTCAACGGTGATGGTGATCGCATCGTCATTCCTCATGAAGACGGGCTCAATGTGTCTGAAAGCATTCACATCTCTGCGTGGGTCTATCCATATTCAATCCAAGGAATTCAGTTCATCACCATGAAAGGAGATTATGGCTGGGGCATGTATCTGAATAACGGGGCAGTCGGATATGCGTCTGAATACAGCCTTTCTCAACACCCTCTCTCGAATGTGAGCATCAATGCAAATGAATGGTCACATGTGGAAATCTCGCTTTCTGAAACTGAGGGTGGACATTTCATGATTAACGGCGAAGAAGCCGGATTGATTGCTCTTGAAGATGCTACTATACCGGTCGGTGACTTTGGTTCCAATGACTGTTTTACATCGGGTGATTCTTGCGATGAGCTCTATATTGGCAGTATGGGTGCTGGCTGTGAGTGTAACTACTTCGAAGGTATCCTCGACAATATCTCCATTGGCACCAACATCTCGAATCTCGGCGCTGATTGGATTTCCAACTGGACTTTCCCAGAAGGTGAAGGTTCAACGACCACGGATTTTTCTGCCCATACTGGAGAAATCTATGGCGCAGATTGGGTTATGCCTGACGGAACGATTGTCACCCAAGCAGTGGAACTTTTCAACGATGAAGACATTACGATTGAACTTGCTGAAGCAGGTGACCAATTACTGTTTTATGGCGACGTAGAGGAAATGACACAGGAGATGTATTTCAACATGTTTTCATGGAATGAATTCGGTAAAGAACCGATCACAGTTGACGTCTACATGTCGCATGAGTCGATCCCGAGTTCGTGGGAACATGACTTCTATTTTGAAGCCGAATTCAGCTATCTTTGGGAAAGTTGGAGTTGGCCCGATTCTGGAACCTGGTGGATTGTCATTATACCGTCCGAAGACATTGAAGATTTGACGCTCACATTGTCTTGGGTAATCGCCGATCCCCCTCCAGCACTTGAGGAAATGACTGAATTAATCAACGGAATTCCAGTGACTGACCAATCAATCGATGTTGGCCGTCAAGCCGATTTCGATGAAAGAATGATGTTTTATTATGTCAATGTCACTGAACCACTTGCGAGTTTAACTGTGGAAACTTACAGCGGTACTGGCAACATTAACCTCGGTCTATCTTGGGGAACAGTCCCTGACCCATTTTCTTTGTTTGAAGATATTTTCATTCCAGACAATGAAGATTCGTCTTCAAAAACGGCTTGGAGCAGTGGCCAAGGTAATGAAGAAGTCGCAACATTGTATGATGTTGAACCCGGAATGTATTACGTGACTGGGTATACTTTCCAACGTGCACTTGATTACACCATCAAAGCCAGTTTTGCCTACGCCCCAGACAATGTTGCTCCAGAGGATGCAATTGAACTTTCACCAGGTATTGCCTATGGCGAAATAAGTGGCTATGCGGGCCTTTTACAATACTTCAAAATCGACGTTCCTACAGGTACTGAGCGACTTGAAGTTGACCTCGATGAAGGATACGGAGAGGCAACACTCTTCATGCAATATCTCGAAGCTCCCGATACAGTGAATTTCGATTATCTCTCAGGAAGCCCTGGTGCGGGTGATATGATCGGATTCAATGACCCAACGCCGGGTATGTGGTATATCTTGGTCTACACAGATGAAATCTTTGCTAATGTCATGATTACCGCTTCCTTCGAAGATCGCTACGTATGGAGTTATGATGGAACGCCAATCGAATTGTTCAACGGAGAGGAAATCTCCGGAATCGAAGCACCAGCAGGAGAGCAGTTGTTCTTTTTCGTTCAACTTGAAGAACCTGGTGAATATTTGGAAATAACTTCTTTTGGTGGTGAAGGTGAATTGGTCATCAAGGGCGAGGGTGAACAACTAACATTCAATTTCGATGATGACTTTGAACAAGGCAATGGAGGCGGTGGAGGCGGCCCTGGTGGCCGTCAAATGCCTGGTTTGGAACTCGGTTCAGAAACCATCACCATCGAATCCTTTGGTGAAGGCACCGAGCAATCAATCTTTATTGAAATGCCATCGAATGGGCGGTTTAACATAACGCTCTTGGCCGAGGAATCATTTTCCGATGTATCACTTGTTGCAAGTTGGGAATACTCAGGTTTACCTCCTGTTGAACCAGACGAACCCGATGAACCAGTAGAAGTGAAGACATGTGAAGAGATAGCTAAGGATGTATTCATGGAAGCTGATCTTGATAAAGATGGAGCGTTAACTCCTCGCGAGTTTGAAATGTTTGAAATTGATGATATTACTTTTGAGAGCGTCGATGTTAACGATGATGGTGAAATAGAATACCGTGAAGTTCTTCAAGAATCATGCTCGTGCAGTAATGAACTGTGGGTTACCTTCGACCAACTCGAATTCAGGAACAGCGTTTCACTCGAGCTTTTTTCGTCGCAAACTTTCCTGAACTCGTATGAACCCATAGCGTTTGATTCAAATGGCGATTTTCAGCTCGATGACGATGAAATTGAAATCGCCTCACTTGTGTGCAAAACGACCTTTGATGCCTTTGATGGCGATAAGGACGGAGTCCCTGATGATGAAGATGCTTTCCCGAATGACCCAGATGAAACCCTCGACACCGACGGTGATGGTGTAGGCGATAATGCCGACATTGCACCGAGTGTAGCAAACGACATGATCTATTCCGCTGGAGGTGCATTGTTTGTTATGCTGATTGGAGTGCTCGTCTTTTTCCTCCGAGGTAATAGTGGTGGTGGCTCTTCGAAAGATTGGGACGCCCCTGGTCCTTCGGATTTTGATGAAAGAATGATGCAGGTCGAAGACAAAGAACTCCCTTCGCTCGAACCAATGTCTCCCGTAGTGGAACTCGCTTCGAATACTTCCACTCAAGTTGAGTCGCAAACAAATCCATTTGAAGCATACAAAGAGCCTCAAACTACCGTATTTCCTTCTCTTGGTGATGTCAGCGACTTATTCGACACTCCAGCTCAAGCACCATCATCTGCTCTCATGGGCATGATTGATGCATCCGGCCGAGAAGTGATTGAATTCCCAGCAGGTAGTGGCACAATGTGGATGCGAACAGACGCTACACAGAACTGGGCTCAAAAGTAAATTAAGATTTGTTCTTGACATTTGGCTGTAACAATCCAAACGGACGCAACAGTCGGACGATATGCCTGTGCAGTTCTGGTAGAATGTCAAACATGATGAGAGCCATCAAAAACATCGCACCCAATGAAACGACTCTTGCTGCATAGGCGTGTCCAAATTCAAACACCGACATCCCTAGATAGGACCATTCCGTATACGTCATGTGCATCCAAATCAGTCCAGCGTTTCGGAACAAATTGAGAATATGGATGACTGGCAGAGTTAGAATAAGAGCTCTGCACCGTCGCTTCCAATCAATGTCGAGAACTGCAATTGCGCCAATAAAAATCACCATTGATTGCAATGCAGTGCACGCTAAAACAAAATTGATTCCAATTGCAGTGCCATCGCTGAGTAGAAGTTCAGTTTGAAACGGGTATTCTCCTACAAACTCGCCCATAAACCAACGGTTTCCATCCCAACTGCTCCAGGCGACTTCTCCGTTCACTGTGTTGACCGTTGTTTCTCCAAGAACGACATCTCCTGAACCCGAAAAACGCAGAAAGAGTGCAGCTTGACTTGCAACAAACCAAATGGCGAGAACATTCAGCCACGGCACATGAGCAATGAGCAAATATGGGCCTCCTGCATAAGCAACTGCGCCCCTCGCCCAAATCAATGAACGTGCAGTTTTTGGATCATCGACTCGTTGCTCCCAAAGGGCCATACCGACTGCCATTGGCAAAGTGGCAATAGAAAATATAGTGAGAACTGGGTCATCATGTTCGAGATATTTAGAGGCATCATTGAAGAACGTCAAACCGACTAAAATCCAGCCAAATTGTGCGAGCCGAACCTCAGATTTTTTACGTCTATGCCAAGAGATTGCCAGAGAGATTAATCCAATCGCTCCGATAAGCGAAGCCACCTCCGGACTAAACAGCATGTCGCATTCCACATGCTGATTCCATTTCAACACTGTGTTGATTCGACCAAAATCACTTCACCTTCGACCCTCTGGCCTTACCATGCGAGGGTTTGTTGTGCAGTATACCCCCGCTCCGTTACCTGCCTCAGCGCCTCTTCATGGTGGTATTGCGTTTATCGATCGTGACGGCGTTCTCAACATTGGGAGTTCTGAATACATCAATCATCCGAGCGAGTTTGTTTCACTCCCGAAAGCTGCGAAGGCAGTTGGTATGCTTCGAAGAGCTGGATTCCAAATTTGTGTGGTTACGAATCAGTCTCCAATAATGCGTGGTCTTTGGGACGAACATCGATTGCATGAAATCCACAATCACATGCGTGCCGTTTTTCTTGAAAGTGATGAAGATGCACACTTCGATATGATTCTTGCATGCCCTCACCGTCATCGGGACCGTTGCATCTGCCGTAAACCAATGCCAGGGATGCTGAGGTTTGGCCAAAACGTCCTTCGAGGTAATGTAGACCACTGTGAAGGGGAGTCTGTTGCTGAACTTTCTTCTCAATATGGTCAAGTCGATTGGTGGGGAGAAAAGCCGACGCCAACAAATCCAGTTGATTGCATGGTGGGCGATAGAGGTAGCGATATGGGTGCGGGATGGGCCCAAGGGCTGCGGTTATTCCAAGTCGATGCAACTCATGGAATCTCTCCAGTTATCGATGCCATTCTCGATATGGAGAACTCAGGTGATGACTTTCATCCAGTTCGGTGATTTGATGGGTTGGCTTGGGTTAGATGACACAGACAGTCTCGATGAAGGCTGCACGACATATTCTCTCCACCTGCTTCTAGAAAGTTTGCCTGATGGGATTACCGTCCAATCACCAAGATTAGTTCGACTTTGGCCTTTTGCACAACATCGAACAAGAGGAAACGCTGCGGTGGCAGTCGAACTTCTTACAGACGACGAACATCGGCTTCTCGAGCATCTTGACTCTTTCTGGAACCAGCACCTCGTACCTCTCAAGGGTAAAGTTTCATCTTCCGAACATGATACGCGAAACCAATCTCCCGCAGATCCAGGTATGGTTTGGTTTTCATCAACTCGACCTGATGAATCATATTACACAATGTCCGTACAATCTGAAGTCAGATTGGACCAAGTTCCACCCTCAGACCGTTCTTGGGGTGGCCACGGTAAGATTGGAGCAACCGCAGCAGTCGCTTGGCGCCAAAGGGATGTGACTTGGGAATCGATTGCATGGCGGCAACCGAATCGTCATGGGCAAAAGGAGCGTCAGGTTTGCGAGCAAACCTTGACCTTAGTTGATGCAATGCCTTCGACGTTTCTTTCGCGCGATCCCCGGAAGGGCAAGGGTTTGGTAGCCCCGCGTGGCCCATGTCCAGTTCTTTTTGGATTGCGGGCACGTGATGAACATTCTTCTCGAGAGGGTGCGCAACTTTTGCTTGCTTCTGAATCAACAGAATCCAGTATTGGATTTCGAACTTTTGTCACAAATCAAGCATCTGATGACCATCTCGGCGAAAACTTAGAGGCGACTGTAACAGAGGTTGAAGTTTTGAGTCGGGGGAATTGTGTACTTACCACGACTCATGGGACATGGCTTGCATTTGCTGAATCCGGTTCAATCAAAAAGCTTGCACAGTGGCTTTTGCCAGGAGATGTCGTTGAAGGAAATGGGCTTTCACCAGAATTAGGAGTCCTTCACCTAGAAAAATTGCGTATACTTGCTGCAGTTCCTCGCCTAGAACGACCACTGTGTGAACAATGTTCTGTCCGGATGAAGTCGATGGGTAAGAATCAGGGATGTCGCTGTCCGAAGTGCAAGCATCGAACTGAAGATGCCTGGGTCTCAATCCCTCGCCTTCCTCCATACGATTCTTGGGTTCAACCTCCTGCAGACGCTCGCAGACATCTCGCTCGACCATTGGAATGGATAGAATGAACAAATTCATTCACATTCTTGGGAAATCAATAAGTCACAGGTTCCGCTGTAGTGAGCATGGCTAGTGAAGAACTGACCAAGAACATCGCTTACATCGCACTCGTACTTCTGTTTTTTGGAATGGCATGGTTCATCGCCAAGCGAGCAGGTGAAAACCGCCAATCAATGCTTGATGATGCTGCACCAAAGATTGCTGGAGAAGATATGCTTGATGGAGGCGCAAAGAATCCGAGTCAGTTCGATGAACCAGATGAAGATGCCTTAGAAGAAATGGCAGAATTACTCGGTGAAGACGACGACGACGAATCTTAGATGAAGTAACCTTCTTCTTCGAGTTTTAATTCAATCGTGTCTTCGTGCTGGACCAGAGAACGAAAAGGACCATCTTTCGGTCGTTCCAATCTCCAAATCTCAAATCCTGCCTTACGCATTGCCTCTTCTGCTCGTGCTACGATAGCGCTGCTTGATTTTCCGCTTGCATCAGCGCTTCCTTTACTCGTGAGTAACAAGCAAATGGTATCATCAATTTCTTCAGCCAGTCGTTTCACTGATGCGATTTTTTCAGTAGATATTTTTCCTGATTTATCACACCAGTCATCCAAAACAACTAATTCTACACTTGGTAATGAGTTTGAAGTGTCGATCAAGATGTCCATTGCTTGATTAAAATCCCCGACCAAATTCATCGCATGGTAACGTGATGAATGTGCTAAAGAGATATGTGAGAACAGTTGTCCAAAGCGAACATTATCTGGCATAAAGGGTGATGCCCAAAGCACTCGCCCTCCCTGTTCAATTACATCTGTTGCAATGTGGAGTCCCAAGGTGGTTCCACCTATGCTTCCCTCAACAGCGAGGTGGATATTTTTCCCGCTAATCTCAAATCGAGCTCTCCCCATATTATCGCTCAGGAGAAACCCGTCATTGATACTTACCCTCGCTCGTTTTTTTGAGGAACATTCATCGCCTACCCTCTCAACCCCGATGTATGAGCGACGAACTAGTAGTCCGTAAAGGAGAACGAATTCCTCGACGCCCACTTCCCGATTATGAGGAAGCAGCGTCCTTTGTTGAAGCTATCAAACGGGACGGAATCATGGGTACTTTATTCCGTGATTCAAATCAGTATGGACCACTTTCGATGCTCTTCGTACTCTTGATCTCAGCAACTATTACCGGTGCAATGATTAAGATTTTCTCGATAATTGTCTAACCGACACCTCGATTGGTTCGTGAAACGCTCGTTTTTACTCCTCTTTGGACGGTAAACATCAAACCCTTTGCCAGTGGCGGGGATTCATGGGTAGTGGGGATTCGGTCAATGTTGAAAGTCGAACCTCATCTCAAGATAAGCGCTGGACAATCATGGCTGCTCTTCTTGGAACGAACACAGCATTCATGCTCTTTCAAGGCATTCAGCAAGAAGCGGACCCTACCTTCATTCGTGAAATTGCTCTAGCCATAATCGCTGCAACAATTCCTTTCCAGGGCATCTATTTCTTGATTTATACATTCTTAATGGAACACGGCAAAGATTTGAGTCAAGAACGTATCGATCGTCTCAACACGGCATCGGCAATCTGCCAAGTTGTATCCTATGGTTCACTGCTCGGTGTTGCAATGATGTGGTATAATATCTCTCTTTATGTCGGTGTTTCGTTCGTCCTTTCCGGGGCTCTGGCTATTATTTTGATACGTTCGGTGATGGGTCCTGTTACCACAGAAGAATAGTTCCGGGATAATTTCTCAACCCGAACAGCATCATTTTCAAAGGCAATGTTGATGAAGCGTGGAGTGGAGTCGATAGTATGTCCTTCTGCCCACTTGATTACCGCTATGGCTGCCAAGACTTCAAACGAATCTGGTCTGAGGTCGGACGTCACGAACGTCAACTTGAGGTTGAACGTGCTCTTATCTGGGCTCACATGCAACTTGGACGAGTCACAGAGGAGGATTACAACATTGTTGCCTCAATCTCAAATCCTGTTTCAGTCACAAAAGAACGTGTGTCCGAAATCGAAGCTGAAACCCGTCACGATATCATGGCACTGACAAAAGCAATGGCAGAAGCTGCAGGTGATGCAGGATGGTGTATTCACCTCGGAGCGACTTCAAATGATATTGTTGATACAGCAGTTGCTCTTCAACTCCGAGACAGTATTATCATGCTCCGTGAACAATTGTGTTTACTTATCGGTGTGTGTGCAGATGTGGCAGAACGTGAACGTGACACTGTCATGCTTGGACGCACCCACGGTCAAGCAGCAGTTCCTATTACCTTTGGACTGAAAGCAGCAGTTTGGCTTGATGAACTTCGACGGCAACTCATCCGTTTGGATGAAGCCTCACCTCGAATTTCAGTGGGCAAGTTCCTTGGAGCCGTAGGCACAGGCGCTGCCCAGGGCGAAAATGCCCGTGAACTGCAACGCCTGATACTTACGCACTTGGGTCTTGGTGTGCCTTTAGCAACAACTCAAGTCGTCGGTCGAGACCGTTATATTGAGTATGTTTCATGGTTGGCAAATGTCGCAGCAAGTTGTGAGAAAATTCTTCAAGAAGTTCGAAACCTTCAACGCTCAGAAATACGTGAGGCCGGTGAAGGATTTGATGTCGAGAAACAGGTCGGCTCTTCGACGATGGCTCACAAAAAGAATCCAATCAAGTCCGAAAATGCTTGTGGACTGGCCCGAATTGTCCGTGCGATGATTATTCCAACCTACGAAAATGCCTTGTTATGGCACGAACGTGACTTGGCAAACTCAAGCAGCGAACGATTCACTCTTTCCCATGCTTCGGCTCTTTGCGAGGATGTAATGGCCAAAACCCGGGATGTTCTCAAAAACATGTGGGTTGATGCAGACCGATGTCTTGCCAATATCCATTCGCAAAAGGGCTTAGTAATGGCGGAGAAGGTCATGATTGACCTTGTTGACCACGGTATTCCACGTGATGAAGCACACGAGATTCTGCGAGCTGCATCTTTTGAGGCTGTGGATAAGAACATTGAACTGATTGATGTTTGCAGTCGAACTCCTGCCATTGTAGCAGCCTTCTCTGCGGAAGAATTGGAAGCGATGTTTGAACCATCGAACCACATTGGAGTGTCTGGAGAAATTGTTGACGAATGCGTTGCACTTGCCCGTCAAGCAATACTTTGAACCCGTTCGATTTCATATGTTCCTCGCCGACCGTCCCAGTTTACCGTTCCAGTCAATTCTAAACATCCCGGTAGATGTGGTCCTCCGGTGACCAGTGTTTCATATTCCCCGCCTTCTCCATCAATACTGAATCGAAACTTTTCAGCCAGTTGTTCAAGTTCTTGAAGGGATGATTCGTCGAGTGTGCGGCCAATCCATTCTTCCCCTAAACCTTCACAACTCACGCTAGTGATGAAGACTTTGAATCCATTTTCAATGAGTCCGTTCATATGGTCGTGGCTCTTTTGATGCCAGAGAGGGGTCCAACTTTTGATATTGAGACGCTCAGCCATCCGCTCAATTCTGCTCTTTTGGTAGTCCGAACGCAATGCTCCGCTTACCACCCCATCGATTTTGAGTGCAGCCAATGCTTGTTCAAGATCACTGATTTCAATCTCTTGTACGCCCTCTGAAAGGACCTCAATCCATTTGACACCAGCAAGTTTTGCCTGATGCTCGACCAGGTGGGTTCCCGGAACTTGAAACATCCATGAGTCTCCGCCTGTGATTCGAACGGTTACCAGGTGCGTTACATCCCATCCCTTGCACATAGCCCACCACCAAGCAGCGGCGGAATCCTTTCCTCCAGAAGACAGGACTGCGACACGCATGTTGGTGCTACAACGCCATGTTTGAAGAGTTTAGGGGTCAAGCCTTTTTGGGTGAGGGTTCAAATGGGGTGGCGGACTCAGCAATATGTCTCGGCCTATATGTGATGATTCAACCCTAAGAACCCTCATCCTCATAAAGCGTCGATTCAACGAGACATTGAGAGTGACGACATGCAACCAAGCGGAAGAGGATATGACCACGGAATTACGACATTCAGCCCAGACGGACGATTGTTCCAAGTTGAATATGCAAGAGAATCCGTTAAGCGAGGAACTACAACTGCCGGTTTGAAATTCCGAGACGGTGTCGTTTTGGTTTGCGATAAGCGCATCGTTAGCCGTCTCATCATTCCTGAATCCATTGAAAAGATGTTCAAAGTTGACGGCCACATCGGTATTGCAACTTCAGGACTCGTCGCTGATGCCCGCCAATTGGTTGCTCGAGCTCGAGTTGATGCTCAAGTAAACCGTATTACGTACGCCGCTCGTGTACCAGTCGATGTATTGGTCAAAAAACTCTGTGACTTCAAGCAATCTTTCACTCAGTACGGAGGGTCCCGTCCGTTTGGAACAGCGCTCCTCATCGGCGGAGTCGATGATAACGGCATTCATTTGTATGAAACAGACCCAAGTGGCGCATATCAGTCATACCACGCTGGAGCTATTGGAAGCGGACGTAACACAGTTATCGAATTCTTTGAATCAAACTGGAAAGATGGTCTTACCCTCAATGCTGCTATGAAACTCGGACTCGAAGCTCTTCGCAGCGCAAACGATACCGAACTCAACCGAGAAGCTGTTGAAGTAACTGTTGTTGACGCTGATGGTTACCGTGTTTTGGACCGTTCTGAAGTCAACAAACAGATTGACCGCCTCAAGCCTCTTGAAGAGTGAACTTGAAGGGCACGTTCAAGTGCTGTCTCCCTTTTCACTAACTGAGGGGACACAATGGTAAGTCTAGATGATGCCGTGCTTGCACGGATGGAAAAAGGCGGTAAGCGCTATGAACTTCTGGTTGACCCAAATTCTGTTGAGGATTTCAAAGCCGACCCTTCATCAGTTGACTTGAATCAATTTTTGGCAATGGATGAAGTCTTTCACGATATCCGTGGTGCGGAACGCCCTACTGAAGAAGCCATTGAAAGTACTTTTGGAACACAAGACATACTCGAGATTGCCAAGATTATCTTATCCAAAGGTAGTATTCAACTGACCACAGCACAGCGGAAAGCACGTGTTGAAGAAATGCGCCAACAGATTGTTCATGAAATACACACAATGGCAGTCGACCCAAAATCAAAAAGTCCTCATCCAAAGACTCGAATAGAATTAGCGCTTGAAGAATCAAGATACTCTGTCGACCCTTTCAAACGCCTTGATGACCAAGTCAAGGATGCAATTGAGTTGTTGAAACCCATGATTCCCTTGTCATTTGAATCGATTCGGTTAGCGGTTCGAGTTCCTGGATCAGCATATGGTTCAGCCTCACGGATTTTAAGACCTTATATGGAGAAAGAACAGTGGTTGGAAAACGGCACATGGGCTGCAATAATTGAATTACCAGCTGGAATGAAAGACACTGTCATTGGCAAACTCATGCGCCAATCGTCGGACACTGAATTCAAGGAATTATAAGTTTGAGACTTCGTATTCTGTTAGACGCTCAAGGGGTCGGCTTTATCATGGGATGGCGATTCGCCAAGAATGGAGAGAAAGAAATGTCCAACGGTCAAAACGGCGCCGAGCTGCGCCTCGTGACCCCGGGGATGGCTATTGGGCCATCTGCTGGGATGCGCGTAGGAAGTGGTGCACTCGCACAAAACGATACAATCATAGCCACCCGACTCGGGTGGGTTAAACAACTCAATAACACGGTGTCTGTAGACCCAATTAACAGTGCCTACATGCCCCGTTCCGGTGACTTAATCGTCGCTACAGTTGCTGAAGTCCGAAACAATCTCTGGTTCATGAACATCAACGGTCCTTTCCAAGGATTGTTGCCAATGTCCTTGGCTCCTTGGAAAGTCGAGTTTGGTGCTGCTCGCCAACACATGGGCATCGGAGATGTTGTCCTAGCTCGCGTTCAAGAAGTCGATGAATGCCACAATGTCGTTCTTACAATGAAAGGTGTTGGATTGCGCCGACTTAACCAAGGCTCCGTTCATTCAATCCCTGTTACTCATATCGAACGCCTTCGTGGAGAAGGCAATGCGACCATTCAAAGACTTCGAGACGCATGTGATTGCAGAATCATCGTCGGCGAAAATGGAAAAGTTTGGGTCGATGGTGACGCAGATGGAATTGCTTGGGCTCGCCAAGCAATTGATTTAGTCCATACTTCAGGACACAAGAAAACATTCGAAGCAGATATGTCTGCTCTTGAAAAAAATGCTCCAAATAATGGTGATGCTTAATGGGCGGATACGGTGATGTACAATTATTACGCGACGACGGTCTTCGACTGGACGGACGCAAGCTTGACGAAATGCGACCAGTTTCTATCGAGGCAGGAATCTTACCTGCTGCAGATGGTTCAGCAATGGTTACGCACGGATTGAACGTTGCAGTTGCTGCAGTCTATGGACCTATGGAGGCACACCCTCGTAAGATTCAGAGACAAGATCGTGCTGTGATTGATGTTCGTTACAATATGGCTCCTTTCTCGACCAGCGACAGAATTCGTCCAGGATTTAACCGCCGGTCTCGAGAAATTTCCAAAGTAACTGCAGAAGCACTGGAATCAGTTGTTCTGGTAGAGCGTTACCCACGTTCGAAAATCCGTGTTGAAATTGAAATCCTTGCTGCTGAAGCCGGAACACGCTGTGCAGGTCTCACTGCAGCAGCAGTGGCTCTCGCTGATGCTGGAATTCCTATGCGTGACCTCATTGTTGGTGTTGCATCTGGTAAAGTCGAAGGTATCGTCGTTCTCGATCTCGACAAAGCTGAAGATAACTATGGGCAAGCTGACTTACCAGTTGGAATCTTGCCGAACACTGGAGAAATTGCTTTCTTACAAATGGATGGAGACCTTTCTCCAGATGAATACAATCTTGCCATGGAATACAACTTCAAAGCAGCAGCAGAAATTCATGAAATCATGGTTGATGCTCTCAAGCGCCGATACGAAGGAGGTGAGAACTGATGGTCGAACTCGTACCTACACTTCTCCGCCAAGAACTCGCACGTCTTGCTGAAGACGACCTTCGACTCGATGGCCGTGGACAATGGGAAGGACGCGATGTTGATTTGCAAATTGACTGCCTCTACAATGCGGAAGGTTCTGCTAAAGTGGTCATGGGTAAGACAATCGTTTACGCTGGCGTCAAGTTTGAACTCCGAACACCTTGGCCTGACCGTCCATCACAGGGCTCTCTCATGTGTGGTGCAGAGTTGCGACCTGTTGCTCATCGAAAGTATGAACCAGGACCACCATCCCCTCAATCCATTGAACTCGGCCGTGTTGTCGATCGTGGAATCCGTGAATCTGGTTGTATCGATATGGAAAGTCTGTGTATCGTCCCTGGAGAGAAAGTTTGGGGTGTCATGATTGACATCCACGTACTCTCAGATGGTGGAAACGTCTTTGATGCATGTGGCTTAGCTGCTATCGCTGCTCTACGCACTGCAGTGGTTCCTGCTGAACGGTTTGATGTCGGAGAAGATTACACTTTGAAAGTTAAGGGGACGCCTATTATGGCATCTTTTACCCGAGTTGGTGGACGTTACATCTACGACCCTTCAGAAGAAGAAGAACTTGGTGGCGATGAACGCATTCATATCACTCTCGGAGACGAGGGTCACCTTCATTCCCTACAAAAGGGGTTAAGAGGGGTGTTCACGCCGGCAGAATTTGCAGAGATATTCGATGTGGCACATCAGCGATGTGCTGAACTTCGTAAACTCGTTGCAACCCAGGAGGGGAACTGATTGGCAAAGCGAACACAGAAAGCAGGTGCAACAGCACGTTTTGGAGCTCGATACGGTGTATCCGTTCGTCGAAATACTGGAACTGCATTAGCTAAGAAGACAGCAAAATACACTTGCCCGGTATGTCAATACCGCAAAGTTCGAAGAGTTTCTGTCGGAATCTGGAACTGTACAAAGTGTGACCACACCTTTGCAGGTGGCGCATGGGAACCATTCACTCGAGCATCCGATACCAACAGCCGTATTCTACGACGTTCAGTCGAAGGTGCTACAACCGCTGACATGGCATTTATCGCTCAACAAGCAGCGCTTGATTACGAGCGTGCCCTAGCCGCTGGCGAGATTTCAGAAGAAGAGTGAATACACTCCGAGGAGTGTTGAGCATGGCTTCCAATTGGTCGCTTACTCTCACAGTACAGTCGAGTACTCCGGCAGATACCAAAGCCCTGGCAGACGCACTTACAACCGATGAGATCGTTTTTTGGACAACTTCGAGAGATTCCTTTCATTTCACACTCCGAGAACAAAAATCAAAGGATTTGAGAGCGATGTGGAATACACGAATGCGTGGAATCATCGCAGTCGATTCTTTGCTTTCATCACTTTCAATGGAGTCCGAGGGTTCTTCAACCAATACCCAATGAGAACAACAGGTGAGAACATGGATAACCTCGAACAACTCCAAGTCGTCGTCAATGAAGTACAATCTGCTCGTCAACAACTTGCCAACCTTCGTGCACAAGTTGTCGAGTTAGAAGCAACGGTGGAAGCGGTAAAGAATCAACCTGAAGAACTCGCACTGCACCAACAAATGGGTGGAGTTTTAGTTGAGGTCTCTGACCGTCCGAACTTAGTCAAAGATTTGGAAGAAACACTCGTTGCCCTGAAAGAACATCTTGAGCGCTTTACTGAACGTGAAGCAGAACTCTTGTCCACGTACAATCAACTGAAGCAAATGATTGCGGGGTCGGAAAACGCATGAGTTCTTCTGATGCCCACGAAGCAGAACTCGAGTCTTTCCATGCCTGGCTAACCGAAGCATGCTCGAGAGGTGCAGTCCCTATTGTGACAGGTAAAAACGGCGATATGGACACCATCGGTTCAGCGGTGGCTCTTTCAGCAGCACATCCCAATCTTATGGCTTGTGGATTACATTTAGGCAGAACTGCAAAACGAATGGTTGAGAACCTTCAAGCACCGTTTCGCAAACTTTCAGATCAACAAACTGTATGGCCTCAATCATTAGGCGGCATCATCATTGTTGATGCTGCGGCTCCTGGACAAGTTGGGATTGAATTACCTGCTGGAATACCTGTATGTGTTCTGGATCATCATTCAACCTGTGATTGGGACTTAGGTGAAGACGACCTTCTGCTGCAATGGAATGTTCGTGCTACAACACAAATTGTTGACGCTTATCTTTGCAAATTTTCCCCAGTATCTCGTTCTCTGGTCGTGCGGAAAATGCTTCTGGCTGGACTGTTGACCGATACAGGTCGGTTTCGTCATGCTGACAAAGGAGCCTTCCAGACAGCTGTCGACTTGTTGACTGGTGGTGACTTAGATTACGCCTCTTTCGTCGAATATGTTGAAACGGAAACGACAACACCGAGTGAACGTGGTAGTCTTCTTCGTGGTTTGGGTCGGGCAAACTCAGTCGATTCTGGACCATGGAACATTGTCTATACCCATTCAGGGACTCTTGAAGGAAGATTAGCCAGCCTTCTTATTGGAACTGGAGCAGAAATCGCACTCGTGAGTCGATTCAGAGATGGTGAGACGAGATTGACAGCCCGTGCTTCACGGCATACGACCCAAAAAGGAATTCATCTTGGTGAACTCATGGCATCCGTTGCACAACAGATCGGCGGCGAAGGTGGCGGGCATGATGGTGCGGCAGGTTGGAGCGGCAAAACCGACCGCATTGCAGCAGAATCCTCATTTATTGCCTTAGTTGCCTCTATTAAAAGGAGAGATGATTGATGTCGGAAATTGATGTCCCTAACGCCCCTGGATACTTTATTTCACGCTGGCGTGAGCAAGGACCAGTCGACATTGACACATTGGAGCAATGGCGAGCTGAATTGAATTGGAACACTTGGCTTCCGCTCGCTGAAGCAGCACTTTTTTTGGATGCTGCAGAACTTCTTGCTCTCATTGAATCGGTTCTCTCTCCGGCCCAAAAAGCAACTTTGTCTCTTGTTCGACGTCGAATGCTCGGTGACACTCGTCTCCAGCAAGCCATTGAGGCTGCACTTGATATTGCACGTCACCCCGAAACGAGAGACTTAGCGCTTGAAGGTCGACTTCGTATGGAGTTGGGTCTGGCTAAGTATGAACTTGGTGATACGGAAGCTGCGAAAGAAGATTTGACTTGGGCAGAAACCCGTTTGAAGTCAGTTGCTCTTGCGAGTCGCGACCATGATCTCTCACTCATCAACAAGGCCGCACTTCACTCTGCATGTGGTGAGCCACTGATGGCGCTCACCGTTTATTCTGAAATACCTCGAAACGGTGATCATGCAGACGAAACTGTCGCATTATCACGGTTAGGTGCAAGTCGAATTAGCGCTGCTTTGGGTCATCATTTTGATTCAGTTCGTCATGCTTGGAATGCACATGCATTTGCTCTTAAAGCGAAGCAAATCGGTATGGCTATCGAAGGTGGAGCACTTTTCCTTGATTTTGCATCCGATTCACAAGATGATACCGCTGAACGAATGCATATTCAGATCTCAAATTCGAAACCGAGAGATGCGGGTGAAGAATTACGAGAACTGAAAGTTCACCCAGAAGATATCTCAGATGTGTTCTCGTGGTGTTGCTCTCATCTTCCTGAGAATCATGCTGGCAATGATCGTCCGGACCTACGTGCAATGATCAGTTTGGCGCATCGCTTGAATCAGATGGAACATTTTGACGCTTTGATTCAAAACCCTGATGGAATTGAAGACCCCATGCTGGTTGCTGTTGTGCAAAATTGTATTGAAGACCCAGAATTAAAGAAACTTTGGAATGTTCGTCTCGCCACATTGACAATGCTTTAATCTATAGATGAGCACCATTGATTTAAATCGGAAAACTCTTCATGTGTCCATTCGATAAGTGGTGGTATCTCATTCCACCATTTGACCATCTGAACCTTAGCGTCATCAACGCTCCATTTTTCGTTTTTCGGCACTTGGACATGAACATGCGCCACCCAACCCTTCGGGTAGTAGGTTTTATTCCATTTTTGTATGACGCCTTCAAGTCCAGTTTCCTCTTTCAATTCTCGGAGTAAGGCTTGTTCAGGAGTTTCACCTTTCTCGATATGTCCTCCGGGAATTTCCCATCCACGTTCAGGATGTTCCACAAATACAACACTTCCACCTTCACCGAGAATATGTTTGCTTTTGTCCTCGGTAGTCACCCATGCAAGAACAAAAATTGGTTGTTTCTCTGTTGCCACTGTATCAACTCAAAAACTGTCTTTAATTTTAGCTACCCACTCTTCAGCCCATTCTTCACCTTGGGACACTAATCTTCTGGCTAAGAAGAACGCTTCCGATGCATCTCCAGCATCCATGAGTGATTGCAGTCGTATTCTATCTGGATGGATAGTTTCTCCTTCTCCTGATTGAACTGAAACGGAATCCAAAACTGGTTCTGATGTTGAAATACGCTTGGAAAGTTGAAGCATTTGTTCCAAAAACTGAGACCTCTTCTCGATACTTGGAGCACTCCATGGCTTCTCTTTCTCACCCATCATTCGACCTGTGATTCGATTTAAAAAGGAGTCACGTGGAGTTTGATGCGGTTGCAATTGTTGAACATGGTCATAGCAAGACCACGCTTCATCCATCTCATCACGTCGCTCATACAGCCGACCGAGTTCCATCCAGAGTTCATGGTTATTTGGTCGGTGAGCAAGAAGATGGCGTGAGAGTTCGATGAAGAGGTCCTCATGACCACCTGCACGAATACGTTCGAGTCTTCGCCCATAGACAATGTTCGCACGCTGATCGCTAAAATCTAAATGACGGCAACGTTGAGCAAAATCTTGAATTTCATCTTCGAGAGACTCAGCAGATGCAAAAGTATCCCACCAAGCGTCAGGGTCTAATGGGTCTCGAGCAAATGCTGCTTCGAGCAGTTCGAGACCTACGAGAAGAAAATCAATGTCTTTCAATTGATCAACTTGGTCGGGGTCTCGGCCCAATACGATGAAGATGTCCTCAAGGACCGCACACAGCCCCATGCCATCACCAATAACGATCTTGATATCTGCAAGGCAACGCCAATTTCTCTCATCTGTGAAGTCATGGAGTAGAGCTTGTCGAGCGTTCTGTTCCGCCCATGCAAGGTTTTCATCAAATCTCTGAGGGTCTCTTGAAGCGAGTCGGACAAATTTTTGAGCTTGTGACCGATAGCGGTTTCCAAGGTTTCTGCGAGGGTGTTGCAAAAGGTCTGCACTTTCCCCAACCATGTATCGCACACCAACTCTCTGCATTCAATATCTTCGTTGCAATGTTCATTGAACCGACATGAAACCATCATGGTCTACACCCCAAGGCAAGGTGGCATCAAAACCAACCTTTGCAGTTAGGCCATCGGAGTCACGGGAAGGGTCCAAAGAACTCCCCTTCTGATTTGATAGAATCACTGTGTCTGTGTCCGGTTGCCAACGGGTCACCATTGCCCATTCGACACGAACGGGGTCTCCGATGTCGATATCTTCATCAACAACTGTAACCATCTTCATGCTTCTATGTCCTGCTAAGGCTGCTTCAATGGCACGAATTGGATCGTCTTTGTTCACCTTTCTGATCTTGATTACGGCTGCTAACCACCCGCACCCTCCTTCAGTCATGTGGACATCAATGCAGTCGCATACTTCACTCACAGCGGATTTAATGGTTGGTGCACGAGGCAGACCCATGAGCGTCTTGTGTTCAGCCTCTCCTGGAATGAGTGCGTGGAAAATCGGGTTGTCTCGGTGAATCACACCATCAATTTCAATCACGGGCTCTTGACGAACATCATCGACCGTTCCTGTAATGTCGACATAGGGTCCTTCGTCGTCGTCTTCATTCGTAATTCGTCCCCAGAGGACATACTCTGCATCAGCAGGTGCAAGTATACCGTTTGGCATACGTGTTAATCGAAGTGGCTTGTTGTAGAGTTTTTCGTGTAAGGCAGCAGCGATTGTCAACTCGTCGATGTTCTCATCAAAAGACATAGCAGCAGCCAGTAAGACCACAGGGTCTGGAGCGTTGACAATAGCAATATCTACCTCTCTTCCCTCTTTACGTGCATTCATTGTCATGGTTCGCAAATGCCTTGGAACCAATCGAACCACCAGGTGGTTTGAGTCTCTCACGAACTGCCGGTGGAAGGACATATTTCGAATGCCATTATCTTCAGCAATGATGACGCTCGCTGAAGAATAACGGCCACGGTCTTGAGGCCAATGGTGAGGGATTGGGAGTTTGGTGATGTCAATACTCTGTTGGAGGTTTTCAAAGCACTCAGCTTCTGATGCATCAACGATTACTGGTTCGCTTGGGTTTTCCATTGCCCACCCTAATGTGTCAATGTATTCTTCCGGTGTGATTCCAATCGCCTCGCATAACCTGTCGCGTGTCAAAATATTAATCGCTGCACGATGACCTGGAGATTCAGAGATATTGGTAAACAAAGTAAGATCGTGATGACTCGCTCGTGAGTGTTCCCACATGCCGTGGATGAGGCTTACAGGGTTGGGTTCTTCGGTTGCTGCACCGAGGTGGTCACGAAAGGCCATATTCTTGCGAAATGAACCCATCGCTTGAACCTTGTTTAAGACATACAAGGTAATTCGGCTTAATTCGCCGATTAAGGTTGGTTCACACCCATCGATTTTCACCTTCTCTTGTCGTAATGGTCGATGTTATCTACGCAGGCTTTGAGGGTCGTTTTAAATAGGGGATTCAAGTCGGCAGAGTGCTTCAATGCGGTGATTATGATGGGTAGAGGACTCTTCGCAGGTGCTAAAATGGCAAAGGACCGTCAAAAGTTTCGTTGGTCGGACCGCCGATACAAGAAGCGAATGCTCAAGTCACGAGCAAAGCACGACCCTCTTGCGGGCTCTACACAAGCCAAAGGTATCGTCATTGAAAAGGTCGGTATTGAGGCTAAACAGCCGAACTCAGGTATCCGTAAGGCAGTGAAGATTTCACTCATCAAGAACGGTAACAAACTCACTGCTTTCGCTCCTGGCGATGGTGCAATTAACTTCATTGATGAACACGATGAAGTGATGGTCGAGGGTATTGGTGGACGCATGGGTCGTTCATACGGAGACATTCCCGGTGTCCGCTACAAAGTCATTCAAGTCAACGGCGTTTCTCTCAATGAAATGGTCCGTGGCCGAAAAGAAAAGCCAATCCGCTGAGGTGTAAATATGTCCGAATCAGAAATGGTAGATGAAGAAGAACAAGAAGAAGTCGTCGTTGAAGACGTCCGCCCTATTGCTGGAATCGGAACACTCGTTTTTGGTAAGTGGGATGCATCTGCAATCACGTGTAAAGATCCTGGACTTGCACCTTACATCAACCTCACAACTGTGGGTGTTCCTCACACCGGTGGCCGACATGCCAACGCATGGTTCGGAAAAGCCAAGTTGTCTGTCGTTGAGCGCTACATCAACAAACTCATGCGTACTGGACCTTACACTGGTAAGAAGCAAGGCGCAATGAAGGCCTTCGAGTCTGCTCTTGACACAATTGCTGAAAAGACTGGTGAAAACCCCCTTCAAATCTTCGTTAACGCTATTTGTAACGCTGCGCCTATGGAAGAAATCACTCGTATCAAGTTCGGTGCAGTGTCTCAACCGAAAGCAGTTGATTCATCACCTTCTCGACGTCTGGATGTTGCTCTTCGCAATCTTGCTAAAGGTGCTCAACAAGGGACTCACAAGTCAAAGCGAACTTTGACAAACTGTGTCATCAACGAGATTTCTAAGGCCGCATCTGATGATGCTACTTCATTCGCAGTTGCGAAGAAGGAAGAATTAGAGCGTATCGCCTCTTCTGCTCGCTGAGCATTTCGAGACGCTTTTCTATCGAACTTACATGATGCATGCGTACGCCTTTTTTGCTTCACTGTCTGCACCAGCCGTATCTTCGTTGCGAGTCACTTAAGAACCCCTTTCCGGTGGCCGATATTGACGAGAAGTCACGGGTGATTCCATGGGCCGAAAGGAAGACAATATTAACAAAGCAACAGAAGTCATGCACATTTTACCACAAATTCGTAATTTATGTATTGCTGCACACATTGACCACGGAAAAACGACACTCTCTGACAACTTGATTGCAGGTGCGGGAATGATGTCCAGCGACCTAGCTGGATCCGCTCGTGTTCTCGATTTCGATGAGCAAGAGTCCGCACGTGGAATTACAATTAACGCAGCATCAGCCTCGATGGTTCACGCTGTCGAAGGAACAGACTACCTCATCAATCTCATCGATACACCAGGTCACGTAGACTTTGGTGGTGACGTGACTCGTGCCATGCGTGCAGTTGATGGATGTTTCATTCTCGCTTGTGCTGTTGAAGGACCAATGCCGCAAACTGAAACTGTTGTTCGCCAAGCACTCAAAGAAAAGGTCAAGCCTGTTCTTTTCATCAATAAGGTCGACCGTCTTATCAACGAATTACAAGTTACTCCGGAAGACATGATGGCTCGTTTTACAGAAACCATCAAGAAAGTCAACCGACTCATTTCTCAATTCGCTCCTGAAGAGTTCAAGAAAAGCTGGCAGGTTAGCGTCATGGACGGAACTGTTGCTTTCGGAAGCGCATATCACAACTGGGGTATTACCATTCCATACATGCAGAAGTCCGGAGTTTCAATGACTGAAATTTTTGAATACTGTAACAATGAAGACCAGAAGACTTTGGCTACCAAAGCACCAGTCCACGAAGTTCTTCTCGACATGGCAGTTACCAAACTACCAGGTCCAGTCCAAGCTCAACCTTACCGTATCCCGAACATCTGGACCGGTGACCTTGACTCTGAAATTGGAAAGGCTATGGTCAGTTGTGACCCAGAAGCAGAACTTGCAATGATGATTACGAAGATTTGGATGGATCCACACGCTGGTGAAGTTGCAGTAGGACGTATCTATTCTGGTTCGATTTCTCAAGGTGAATCAGTCTATGCGATTGGTGCTGCAAAGGCAGAACGTGTTCAACAAGTGAGCATGATGGTTGGTGGAGACCGAATCACAGTCCCTAAGGTCGTTGCAGGAAACATTGCAGCACTGACTGGAATCCGTTCAGCCGCTGCTGGTGTCACGCTCTCACGAGACAAAGACTTCACGCCGTTTGAAGCAATTCGACACTACTCGGACCCCGTAGTTACTGTCGCTGTTGAGCCAAAGAGTATGAAGGACCTTCCAAAGTTCATCGACGCTCTTCGTTCACTTGCTAAGGCAGATGCATCGCTCCAAGTTACTACCAACCAAGAAACCGGTGAAGCATTGCTCGCAGGTATGGGTGAATTGCACTTGGAAATTACAGTCTACCGGATTGAAGAAGAACAGAACATCAAGGTCAGCGTGAGCCCACCTATTGTTGTCTACCGTGAAGGTATCCAAGGCACCAACCGTGGAAATGCGTTCGAAGGTAAATCTCCGAACCGTCACAACCGTTTCTTCTTTGAAATTGAACCTCTCACACCTGAAGTTGTCGCAGCGCTCCGTGCTGGAGATCTCGGTTCAGGAACCATCCGTCCGAATGACGCAAAGGAAACTGGACGAAAGTTCGGGGAACTCGGAATGGATAAAGATTTGATGCGTAAAATTTACGCTATCAACGGTTCAAATGTCCTCGTAAACGACACAAAGGGTATTCAAGGACTTCACGAAACTCGTGAATTGATTATTGAGGCATTCAATGGTGTTTGTTCAAAGGGACCAATCGCAGATGAGCCTGTTCAAGGAATGTTTGTTCGACTTGTCGATGCAAAGCTACACGAAGACGCAATCCATCGTGGCCCTGCACAAACAATTCCAGCAGTTCGAAACGGTATTAAGGGCGCAATGATGCGTGCCCGAACCGTTCTACTCGAACCTATGCAGAAAGCCTTCGTATCAGTTCCAAATGACTGGCTTGGGCAGGTCACTCGTGAAGTCACCAACCGCCGTGGCATCATTGAAGATATGCCTTCAGAAGGCGAAGTTACTACAGTTGTTGGTGTTTTGCCAATTGCTGAGACATTCGGTTTCTCCAACGATATTCGTGCCGCATCTCAAGGTCGTGCTGTTTGGAATACTGAAAATCTCGGATTCGAAATGCTCCCACCTCAATTGTTTGACAAGGTCGTAGGCCAAATTAGAACACGCAAGGGTCTGAAGCCAGAACCTTACCCAGAGTCATATTACTCAGAGTGAGACGTATGCAAGGCTCAATTGTGGGCCTTTTTGCAGCCCCTTTAGGGGGGGTTCCAAAACCAAAGGTGCAAACCTTGCACGTAACGGAAAACGGTTGTACTGGTGACAAACAAAACGATTTGAAACATCACGGTGGTCCAAACCGGGCTGTTTGTTTATTCAGTTCAGAAGTCCTTACCACACTCACACATGAAGGAAATCCGATATTTCCTGGTTCAGTCGGTGAAAATGTATTGGTTCAAGGAATCGACTGGGATTCAGTTCAGATAGGAACTCAATTCCATTTTAAAAATGTGATTTTAGAAATAACATCAGACGCTCCTCCATGCCGAACAATCAAAGCCTCTTTTACGAATGATGAATTTACTCGAATTTCGGTGAAGAAATATCCGTTTTCAACACGTTGGTACGCCAAAGTGATTCAAGCGGGTGAACTCATTACCGGTGAAAGTGCAACCATCAACTGATTCGCTTAAGTTGGAAGTCGGTGAGTTCTCGCAATGCTCTCATTGCAGGACCTTGTGGGATTCTGTCAAGACAAGCATGTGCTTTTGCATGGTATTCAGTGGCTCTTTTCTTGGCATAATCAATCGAACCGATTTTACCAAGAGCTTCGAGGGCGTTTTGAATCGATTCATCGTCAGCAGTTTCTCCTTTGCCAAGTGCTGCTAGAAGAGTCGTCTTGTCCTCAGAGTCAGGTTGCGATAATGCATGGATAACCATCAGTGTACGTTTTCCCTGGGCGACATCTGAGCCTGCTGGTTTGCCTGACACTGCGGAATCTGAAAGAACGTCAATGAGATCATCCATTAATTGGAAGCATAGACCGACTGCAAGCCCCCAATCTGCCATGCAATCAATGGTTTCTTGATCTGCACCAGCCATACGAGCACCAATTTCAGCACATGTCAAGAACATGACAGCGGTTTTACCTTCAATCATCTCGATGTAGTCCTCCTCCGAAACAGCGAGTTCATCTTCAAACTCGATATCCATCTGTTGGCCTTCGCTGACTCTACGAACCATCCATGCAATTCTATTGACAAGAGGTGCAACATCGGCATCTTCCAGACCTTCTGCTTGGACCAAGCGCTCGAATGCAATAGCGAGCATAGCATCACCGGCATTGATTGCAGTTGGAAGGTCAAATTCAATGTGAACTGCATTTCTTCCTCGACGAACATCATCGTCATCCATGATATCATCGTGAACGAGTGTGAAATTATGAACCGTTTCAATAGCAGCGCCTACATCAAGCATTCCAGAGTGCGTATCACCTACCGCTTTACCGACAAGCCAAGGCAATGTTGCGCGAAGTCGCTTACCGCCACCGTGGATTAAATGCGTCATTGCTGATGCGAGTCGTGTATGACGTGAAGCCATCAAACTGTTCATAATTCGCTTTTCGACGAGTGGTTTAACTTCGAGAATCGAGATGTCTAAGCCAGCTCCTTCTGCTTCCGGAAGCATGTGTGTTACATCGCCCATGTCATGGATTTTATCATCTGCCAGCTCGGCTAATGCAGAACTGTTTCCAGCCGCACCCCACCATTCTTCAGTCATAATAAGCGCAGCAATGCAACGGAACCACGGAGCAATAGAGCCATTTTCCGGTTTCTCAGCAATCAGCATCTCTTCGAGCTCTTCATACGTCACCCAAGTCACTTCCGAGACTTCATTTGGATTAGGGTTGAGTTCAACATCGACCTTAGCAACCAAGATGTGATCAACTTCTCGCTCAATCCATGTCTCATTCATTCGAGAGGAATACCGCATTTTCGTCATGAAGTGAAAGTCATCAGTCGAAAGTGATGAGGGTGAGATTCCGAGTTCCTGCTCCATTTTACGTATGGCAGCATTTTTCACACCGAGTGCATTTTCCTCAATCAACTCGCTTTCTGAGTGCAAAGGATGTGAGCAACACGAGTTTGCCCAGACACCCGGGAATGTGACTTTGTCATCTGCTCTCCGCTGAAGTAAAAGTCTGTTTTGAGAGTCAAAAAGGAGTACACTGAAGGCTCTGTGCAATGCTCCAGCATCCCTGTGTGCAGATATCTTTGAGATTGGACCTAGAACCTCATCGGTTTCGCTGACCATGATTATTGATTCAGCCATAAGTTGCGACTGAATAGAATCTGCACCAATCGTATTGAGCAATTCTTGTTCAGAGTCGGTGAGTTCAACACTCGGAACGTCGTTTATGTCGTAGCCTGCCATGTGAACCCCTGCTTCAATGGATTCGCGCTCGCTACATGAAGAGTTCTCTGTATTAAGTTGGAGAATATTGGTCTTTCTATTAACAAAAAGGGGCGCAGTTCACTTTTTGGCAGTAACAACAGTTCCACGAACTGGTTTTCCGAGCATAGCGCCTAAAACCCGTTCTGGTATTCCGCCATTGATCATCACCACTTGGACTCCTTTTGAAGCAACAAAAGAACCGCGAGAGGCCTTTAATCCGATACCTCCAGTTACGTCAATGTCTGATTCATGAGTTCCTTCAAACGAAATGTCTGGGGACCAATTTTCAATCAAATCTTGCTCATTTGCTTGTTCAGGAGGTACTCGTAAGAGTCCATCAACCCCTTTGATGGCAAATACAAGTCTCTTCACGTTTGGTAATTCAAGCGATAATCTGACGACGAGGTCATCTCCAGAGAGTATTCCGAATTCTCGAGAATCTTCAACTTCGACTACGTCACCAAATGTCACATGTATCTTGGATACGTCTTGGGATGAAAAACGGTCAAGGTTTCCGATGAAAGACGGTCCAGTATTCTTAGCCCATTGATGCGGTGGATGGATTAGAGGCTTCAGATTTTTCTTGAGCAGTGCTTCACAAACATGAGAATTGAGTTCAAGCATTTCTTTTCGAACAACTTCCATTGCTTCATGTTGGGTGGAACAAATTCCATCGTTCTCAAAAATATGGTCTGGAAGGTATCCCTCGTTGAGACGCCAATGCTTAGAGCGGAGGTGCCCGAATGAACCAGCGCCATGTACGAGAATAACATCGAATCCGTGTTCTATGCAGGTAGCTACACATGCTGCGAGTTGCTCCAAGACTTCCAAATCGGGTGTACAGAGGGAGGTTTTGTCTGTGATGAGGCCGCCACCCCATTTGATGACAACCCGTTCGCGCATGAATACAGCGAAGGTGAAATGGCTCAAGAGCATGCCCCTCCATTTTCACACAAATGATTGTTTTCTCACCAAGCATTCATGACCCACGGTGTGAACCAACCATTATGTCCGAGGGTCCGTCATTGAGTGACTTTATGCGCCATCTCCAGGCCGTTCTTGAAGAATCAGAAGAAATCGGAGACCGAATCGAACGTGATTCACGCCAACTCCAAATTGAATCTGCCATCCAAGAGGCTATCATTTTCGGAAACCGATTCCGTGAACTTCAAGAAAAAGGCATTGACCCACTTCATATTGTTCTGCCAAACTCTCGGGAAGATGCGACTCAACACGTTTCCAAATTAGAAACTCTCAACGTCGGACACAGTAACTGTGGCAGTTGCGGTGCTCGATTAGAAAATGATCTTGACTTCTGCCCATCGTGTGGGGAAAAGCGATAATCACTCTTCTTCTGACTCTTCAAGTTCCCATTGTGCGATGATTTCCAAAACCATTGGGTCATCAGACTCAATCCTGTAGAGGTATTCACCTGGCATTTCATCAACCAAGAAAACGGTCTTACCTGCTCGATAGATGATGTGCCCATCAGCAATTGCCCGGACAGTGTCAACTTCGAGAATTGCTGGACGGTTGATTTGAGAGGAGCCTTTGTATCCTGCCTCCATAGCATTGGAAATACTTCGGGAAAGGTGAATGTGCTTTCGGTCTCCGGTCGTGATTCCTAATTCCATGATTGTCTCAACCTGGCCTTCTTCACATGGCCAATAGAGTGCCTCTGGGATTTGGTCTGTAGGTAGGTCAAGTTCCAGTTCAATAGAGTGCCCATATGTGGCACGAATCATTTCACCCTCAACCTGGTATCTTCCTTTGTCATCAGAATTAGCGATTGCAGAAAAATGCCAGCCTCGTAGCCAGTGATAGTTTCGACGTTGCTTACCAATTGCTTCTGAAAGTTCTCGACTGTTAACCCAGCCGTTGATATCCATCTCGACATTGAATTTTTCAGGAGCGTGTCGCAAAACGAGTGCGAGCATTCGACCAAGCGAATTTGCTTCACGGTCACTCATGATGAATTTGCCTTCTTCGTTGCAGATATGGCAATTTGGGCCAGTGAAGAATCCGTTGTTTATTTTGCAAGAACGTTCTCGACATTGTCGTAGCATATTTTGAGGGGAGCGGGGCGTGTTCTTAGACTCTACGGGTGCTTGCAACGGTTTTGATGCCCAAATTGACCGACTTACTCAAGTGCTGGTCCCTCTTGGGGGTGTCATGGTCGATGTTGCCGTTATTGGTGCTGGTCAAACAAAGTATGGTAACCACCAACTTGGACTGAAAGGAATGTGGGCCGAAGCCGCAGAAAATGCATTTTCCAGTGTAGACAAAGATTTCGATCCACGCCAAGTCGATGAAGCATTCATTGGAAGCGTGGCTTTTGGTGGTGCACAACTTGGTAATACTGCTGCCCTACTCACCGAACATTCAGGCCTGGATGGTATTCCAGTCCGCCGTGTGGAAAATGCGTGTGCTTCCTCTGGATTTGCTCTTCGAGATGCATGGATGGCCATCAAGAGCGGCCAAGCAGATATTGTCGTAGCGGGTGGGATTGAGAAAATGAATGACCTCTCTGCTGAACGTAAGCGCTTTTGGCTCGGCGTATCTGGTGACACTGAATGGGAGCGACTTGCCGGATTGACTTTCCCGGGCACCTATGCATTGATGGCTCGACGTCATTTCCACGAACACGCATCATCACATGACGACCTTGTTCACATTAGCGTCAAAAACCACATGCATGGATTTGAGAATGAACAGGCGCACATCCGCAAGCAAGTCTCTTTTGAGAAGGCAGAGAGTGGATTTATGGTTGCAGATCCTCTCACCCTGTATGATTGCTGTCCAACATCCGATGGAGCGTCATGCGTCATTCTCGCCGCAGATCACGTCGTTCAACAATTTACTGACGATCCTGTTTGGGTTCGTTCTTCTGGAGCTGCATCAGATAGGCTAGCTCTTCATGACCGACCTTCAATTACGCAATTACTTGCAACTCAAAAAGCATCGCAGTTGGCTTACTCTGCAGCCGGAATCACCTCCAACGATGTTGATTTTGCCGAAGTTCACGACTGCTTTACTATTGCCGAATTAATGGCAACAGAGGATTTAGGCTTTGCAGCACATGGCCAAGGTGGCGTTTTTGCTCGTGAAGGTCGAGGTCGACGAAATGAAGGTTCTGTTTGTATAAATCCAAGTGGTGGTCTCAAATCAAAAGGGCATCCTCTCGGTGCAACAGGTACTGGTCAGGCAGTTGAAGTTTTCAAGCAATTACGAGGTTCAGTTGAATCTTCTCGACAAGTTCGGGATGCAGAGATTGGGTTAACACACAATGTAGGCGGTTCTGGTGCCACATGCGCAGTTCATATCTTTGGGAGAGATCGCAATGATTGAACAGCACCCTTGGAAAGGCTATTTGGTGGTATTGAATCAAGATTCACTTTTGATTCAGTCTCCATATATGTATGAGGAAACAATCGTCTATGGTCCCGATAGCGATTCTACAACGATGGCTATTGCTGGACTACAATTTATGAAACAAAGAGGACATGAAATCGATTTTGTTCACCTCCCTGATACAATCGATGCTGCTACAGTCTATCTGGCAACCAGTGTTGATTCTATGTCACGCAATGATGAACTTGATTTTGATGCAGTTAAGTGGGATTTTTTGGATGGTGACGAAGCCACACTCGTTTTGTCAAAGACTGGCTTAGATTCCTATGATTTTGATACTCCAATCGGTTCTGAAATAATCGATAGTCAATTCCACATGGACATACAAGAGGCTTGGATTCGTGAACGTGCTGAAAGTAATGTGTCCCAGGGAGCATACGTATCAAAGTCAATGTATCTTGAAGGTGCCCTAGCACGGTTATCGTTGGCATCTCAAAAAAGTGATGAAAAACTTATTTGGCCACCGCGCCAACTTGATTCATCCGGTCAACGTATCCCTTCTGGAACCCATTCGCTTACAGGCGAGGCTACTGTAGAGTCGTGGACAAAACTCAGTGCCGCTGGTGCACCTTCGGAATTCTCACTCAGGGCACCAATTCTTGGAGGTATCCAAACAGTTTTAGTTCGCTTTGAACAAGGTCCACGTGGTGTTTTCCTCGTCTGTGATGATGTTGATTATGCACCCCACATCGGCGATAAGGTTCATTTCACTGTTCGTAGAATCTACGCTCAAGAGGGTATCATACGGTATGGGTTGAAAGCACTCCCTCTCCCATGAATTTACAGTCGCAGTTCATTTCGATTCTCCAAAGCCTTGATAGAAAGGCAATGATGTGGCGTAAATATGGCAGGCTTTGGCAATATGCGAAAGGGTCGACGCGAGGCCGTTGATAACCTTGGGTTCAATGAAGGCGGAGATTGCCCACGTTGTGGCGGAGAAGCACAGCCATCAACCATGAATGGATATCTTCACTGTGTGTCATGTCAACATGAGTGGAAAGATCCTGACTATGTAGAGGATACTCAATCGATAGACATCCCTTCTTACCATCAAGACACGGAGAAAATTGAAGAATTCAAACGTGAAATCCAATCTGGAAGTCTTGCAGGCGTTCTTGGTGTCGAAAATAATCTCTCCAAAAAACAAGAAGAGTCACTTTCACGGCTCGAAGACAAATGGATGACTGGTATGCAAGGACATTTTAACACGGCAAAGGAGGAGAGAAAACCTCTCATGATTAATTTTGACGATGAAGACAATATCGTGTCAACAGAAGTGGCAGCTCTCACTGTTGTTGCCAACGGTTTTGACGGTGGGGAAGAAATCCGTTTAGAATACCCCGGCAAAGGTACGGAATTCTACTGCTTCAATGTCAATGATCCGAATGGATGGAGAAAGGGCCGCTCCGCTGAAGATACTGCCCGATCTATTTGCACAACTATCAACAATAATTCATCACTCGTATTTGCATCAATTGAAGGTCCACGCATCTCCTTTGAACTACGTCATGAAGACCTCAAGCCAGAATCTCTTGTCCTCTTCGTCGATGACCCTGGAGGCACAGATATTGTTGCTGAAAAGAATGGAATTGTTCTTGACGCTCGCAATCTTCAAGATTTTGAAGATTACAGAAATATCGTGGAACTCGTTTTGGAAGATGGTATCATCTCACCAAGCGAAGACCAACTGCTCTGGTCTATGCGACAACAACTCGGAATTGATGATGTTTACCATGTTCAAATGGTCCTCGAAATGTATGGTGAGGAGACGCTCAAGGAATGCACATCATGTGGGAAAATGGCACAACTTTATCCAGAGTATGCTGCTTGGTATTGTCAAGCCTGTGAAGAATGGTGTTGACACATTCTCCGCTTCTTACGGAGACTTGAGGCTCCTTTCTATAGAATCTTCCCGAGTCCCACCAGTGGTTATTCGAGCCCTTCACCGACAGTTAACCCCTCTCACAAGGGAGGTATTCTTCATAAGGTAGTTCGCAATGGCAAGGATAGGCGAGTGCTATGGCAGAAGACATATTGTATATTGGAATT
>TARA_B110000444_G_scaffold103036_1_pt1 | contig 69905 bp, 65 predicted proteins | sample TARA_B110000444 | Tara Oceans TARA_B110000444 (sample SAMEA4398370) | marine metagenome | biome: Polar Biome; feature: [SRF] surface water layer (ENVO:00010504); material: water (ENVO:00002006), including particulate matter (ENVO:01000060) such as... | depth 5 m | reverse complement strand
AACTCACATTTCATCTTATCGTTCTTGATGAACGACACGACTCGCCGATTCACCAAAGGTTCCTTTCTCCAATACCTTTGTCCCTCGGATTGATGGCACGGGTTTGAACGTGTCTTCACACATTCACTTAGTTCGCTCTTTGTTTCTTTGAGCTTCAGCCAATGCTCGTTGACCGGCCCGCTCGATCCATCCGCTGTCATCTGTAATGTCGATGACCTTGAAAAAAACAACATCCATTCCAATCTCTTTTAACCTCTCGCCAACAATATCTGCGCAATGCTTCAAGAACCATTCTCTGTCACGATTAATGTCTTCGATAGTAATCATTTCAATGGCCGAAGCAAAATCTTGAGAAACCATGTCTCGAGCAATTTGTTCAATTTCGAGAGGTGAACGGCCGGAGAGTGCCTTCATGCCATTCTGTAAAAACTGCTGATCATCCGAGGCGCCAACAGCAATATTTATGTCAATATTCAGCAAAATATCTTGCTTTGTTGGCATGTCTTTGAAATCAAATTTGAAGATAACACGTTGAGGAATCTCAACGGGGTTTTCTTGGTTTGGTGTTGAGCGTGGGTTTTCATTCGTATCATTTCCTAAAGGCTCGTTCGACAATTCACGTTGCAATAACTCGCGCAATTCTGAGTTATGTGGATATCTATCTGACAGTTCACTTTTTACTTTCTCACGTTCAGCATCTTTGGCCTGTTTTTTGGCAATAGCACCCTCAACATGACCCGAATCATCGGTAATATCTGCAATCTTACAGTTCATCAAGTAGAGTCCACTTTTGTTCAATTCTGGGTCAATATTTCGATACAGGAGGTCTATAAAACTGTCACGGTGTTCAATAATTTGTTCAACTGACATCACGGATACCGTATTGCGCAGTTCGCCCAAAAAAATCTCACTTGCCATTTCTTCAATTTGCGAACTATTCAGTCCTGCAAATCTTCGTGCTGCAATGATGATGGATTCATGCTCTTCAGAAATGGCGAAGGTGAAGAGTATTTTTATTTTCAATCGGATGTTGTTTTGATCTAAAAAGGTTGGATGATTAAAGAGAACTTTCATTGGATGCATACCTAAAATAGAGTAACGATGATACAGAGGAATGACCAACGCCCGCCCCTCCTTGAAAAATGATGGCTCGTTCTTTGCCGCTCGTGTTGTTCGAACCATAACTTCAGATGAAGGGACGGTAACGTACAGTGAAGGCCATAAAAGGAGCGCGATGCCGAATAAGACCACGCTACCAAAAAGAGCAATGATGACCCATGGCTCCATGGTTGTACATGCATGAAATTCTATTTCATCTTATCCTCGCTCCATTCTTATCTGGCCTCTTTGAGATTGTTCTTTATTAACAGTGGAAAGAACAGGTCGATAGGAAGTATATCCATGAGTAATAAAAAATACATTGTAGAAATTGCAGATGCCACTGGACACAGCGTTGTCGAGATGACCAAGACCGACCTTATTGACCAGGCGTCAAAGAGCCAAGGAAACTGGATCTTTGTCGACAACCGAATGGTGGCAACAGACCAACTTGAGAACACAGACTTTGATGCAGCTCAACACATCCGCGTCGTTCCCGCTCTCCAAGCAGGAAAAGATTCGAACGATGAACCAACATACGCTGTAGAAATAGCAGATGCCACTGGACACAGCGTCGTTCAGATGACGAAGAATGAAATCGTAGACCAAGCCAAGCAACAATCCGGTTCGTGGGTCTTTGTTGACAGCTGCATGGTCGCCACAGAAGCACTTGCAAACACCGACTTGAGCACAGCCAAGCACATTCGCATGGTTCCAGCGCTCCTCGCCGGTCAGTAAGCCGTTACGCGGGTTGAAACCCCACCCTTCGCAAGGGACACCTTCAAGAAAGGGTGGCTGGTCGCGTTGAATGGAGTCGAATACTATGGTTGAACTCGTTGATTACAAATGCGCTGTCTGCGGAAACCTTGAATCATTCCACCGCGAACGCAACGGAATTAGTTGCAAAGCGTGTGGTTCACGAATTTTCATGAAGCTACGCCGACAAGGCAACAAAACCATCAAAGCCGAGTGATTTCACATCACCCGCCTCCCGCGCAGGGTTGAAAGACCTCTGCCAATAAGAGTGATTACATGTCATCTTGGCTCGCAGACAAAGCCCCTCTTTTGTTTGAGGATTTGCTGCTTCCAGAGTCGGTATGTAACAACCTCCAACACACTTCACTCCAAGCGAACCCCCCGCATCTCCTTCTCTCCGGTCCAGCCGGCGTAGGAAAAACTGCAGCATGGCGGCTTTTGGCTCGCCAAGTACTCGGTCCTACGTGGGAAGCCCGTACTCACATCCTCCAAGCACGAGACCTTGCTCGTTCATCAGGCGCCATGGGTAAGTTCGAAGAATTCCTTCGTCCCGAAGGAAGCGGTTCCGGGGATACGCTCGCAGGTAGGACAAGTTTGGATGCTTTTGATCACAACTTTTCTTCTTCTGCCGCCGATACCCCCGCCCCTGCAGGCAAAGAATGCAGTCATGATACAGGGCAAAGGGCACCAGTCTCTCGTTTAATCGTCATTGAGGATGCAGATTACCTTGGAACAATCCGCCAATCATACTTGCGCCGAATGATGGAAGTGAGCAGTGGTAGCGCTCGTTTTATTTTCACAGCACACACTCCTTCGCGAATCATTGAGGCGTTACGAAGTCGAACACAACACATCCGTCTTCCGAAAATCCCTCGTCAAGATATAGAGCGCCGACTCAATGAAATCATTGGCGAAGAACATCTCGCTCCAGTTCGCGGCATCATTGGCGATATTTCGCATGTTTCTTCTGGTAATGTAAGAAAAGCGATTTTCATTACAGAACTTCTTGCAGTTCGAGATTTGCTTGGTGAAAGGAAAAACCTCCAGAACCTTCTCGCAGCGACTTCCCTTCGTGAAGTACAACATGTGCTTGAAGAAGCGTTACGTACCCGAGTTCATGATTGGCGTTGGGAAAAAGAAGGCAACAAGAACAAACGTGTCCTCAAAGGAGCAATGGGCGTTTTGGACCAATTAATGTCGGAGAACAATTTGGAGCCTGAAGAGATCGTTACTCATTTCCATCACGTATTGACGGAGGGTAGATTGCATCTGGGAGAAGAAGTGCTCGCTGAAATTCTCCTCGCCCTTTCCGTGTGTGATGTAGCGTTACACCGCTCAATGCAAGGGCGGATTGAATTGGAGCGATTTTTATTCCAGGTTGCTGAAATCGGTCAGCGAATGGAAGTTGCGAAAGCGTCTTGACTTCTCGACTGTTGGGCCGATTGGACGTGTAGCACAGCTGGATAATGCGTTGGCCTCCTAAGCCGAAGATCCCGGGTTCAAATCCTGGCACGTCCGCCACCAAATTTGTGTCCTCACCGCTCTGTATAAAGTTGAATCAAAGGCAAGAGCCAAAATGAGTGACGCCCCGTCTTGACATGAGCGCTATGGCTTTGGATGGTGGGAAATCGGATGGTTCGGATGCCTATATTCCGCTCCCTGACCCTTACGGTGCAGGTTTTGAATATTCAGAAGACCCGATTGAAAACACCCGTAAACAATGGGATTCACTTGAAAATCGCCGTCTTAAAGCAGGTCGAATTGCCCGCCATCCACTTCTTATGATTTGGAGAACACTGAGTGGTTTCGTTCTCGCCGCTTTCGCATTTGTGAGCGTGATCCATTCACCTTTAATTGAGTCAGCCAATGGTCTAATCTTCATTTTTATTCCCTTTGCTCTCATATCTGCAGGTCCGACGGTCATTGCCGGGGAATCAGCATGGCAAGCGATGCAAGCAAGAATCTCACTTCGAGAACAGGGCGGCGTACGTGTTGGCAAAAAGCACATTTTACGGGCCCAGCCTGGGATGGACCGCATCATAGAAAGTTTGAGCGACCAGCGTCGAAACAACCTCGTTTTGGTTTTACTCTCGGCATCAACGGTGGTTCTTCTCATTCTTGCATCGGCAGTCACTTCAAATTCTCTTGCATGGAATTTAGCCCTTCTTGTCGCCATGACTCTCGGGATTGCTCAATCGTTTCACGGTATATTCTCCTACGGGTTCATTCGGCAACTCGGTGACCCTCTACCTTCTCTTGTATTCCATGCACCTACGCACCATCCAACGCAACTTGGAAGTGTTCTGGGGGATTTACTGGTCGCCCACCTTGACCCGGACCTTTTCTTAGAATGGGAGGCTTGGCAGAAGCAATTCAGGAAAGCATTGATTCCGGGGCACATTACAAAGCAAGCACTCGAACGCCTCCTCTACATTCTCCACCTTCATATGGAGGAAGAATTGAGTACGGATATGGCGCATCAAGAACTCAATTCCTTCATCATCGAAGAGCGATTTGAAGCGCTTCTTCTCGATGGTAATTCGAGATTTAATTGGCGAACCATCCAACGCCTCATCGCTCATTCCCGAGGCTGGCAACCTGAAGCATTCCAGTTGCTTGACCGATTGCAAAACGACCTGCTTGCTGGAAACCCCTCAATGCTTCGAGCAGAGTGGCGGATGGATGTTGCTTTAGCAGATAATTGCTATGAAGGCTCGGGAAACCTGTTCATTGTGCTGAATAATCAAGCGTTTGAATCTCGGCACGTGAGGGTCGAGGTACTGACTCCGAAGGGAGAGCCAGAATCACGTGATCATCGCTTTGAATTGAGTGCATGCCCGCCCCCTTCAAACGCTGTCTTACTGTCGCATAGTTCGGATGAAGATGCTCTGGATTGGATGCCACGATATCTTGAACGCGGCGTGGTTCTTTGGATCGGCGTTGCCTGGCCTCGTACAGTCCGAGGGCCCACAGATGTCCAAGTTATTCTTCGCGATGATGACGGCATTGTCTTGGAATCTCAAGTGCTTCGGACGATGATTCAACGCACTGCGGGAAGTCAAACGAAACAGAGAATTAAGAAATTAGAAGCAGCACGAAAGTTGGGCGAGTTACCGTTGCCCAAACTTGCATTTTAGAGGGGCTTAGCCTCTTGCTTCTTCTTCAAATTTGAGGGCGTTCAAGCGCGTTGCTTATGGATGGGAGGCACCTGCGATAAATTACCGGATGTGTAACCTTGGAAGCATGGGATGTCATCATACTAGGCGATGGGCCCGCAGCCCTCCGTTCAGCAGCAGAAGCTGCCAAGCAAGGAGCTACAACGCTCGTTCTCTCTGTAAACGCCTTAGGTAGTGGCACTCATCTTGCTCAAGAAGGGCTTGCAGCCTCTCTCCAAGAGTCAAATAACCGTAATCATCGCGAAGATACTATTCGTGCTGGAGCATTCCTCAACGACCAAGACATTGTCGCATCACGCTCAGCAGATGCAAGCCGTCAAGTGGATTTACTCGAACGTTGGGGTGTCAACTTCCGTCGTGACGCCCACGGCATTCCTCTGGTTCGAAAAGCCCCAGGCCACGGAATGGCTCGAAATGCAGATGCAGGTGACGCCACTGGCCGTGAAATTCAACAGGTATTGGAGGAGCAGTGTATGCGACATGGCGTTACCCGCCGGGGCGACCACCTCCCCCTTTCCCTCATTCACACGAATCAATCGGTAAGTGGAATTACCGTAGTTGATTTGGTCAACGGGCGAATTGCCGCTCTTCAAGCGAAAGCAATTATCCTTGCAGATGGTGGATTTGAAGGGGCTTTCAGCCATGGCGCTGTTGGACTCGGCATGGATCTTGCATTGCGTGCTGGCGTTCCGTTGAGAGACATGGAATTCATAGCCCACACTCCACTTGGAATCAAAGATACCAACATGATTCTCCCTCTTGGCTTGTTACATGATGGGGCCACATTGCACGAAGCCAATGGCTCTGACATCGAAATCCCTGACGGTGGATTGGACGCTCTTTGCCAATGCATTTCAAACGCCTCACAACCCGTTATCGATGCGCGAAACCTTGGCGATGCATCTCTTTGGTGGGAGGCCGTTTTCCGAAGTGTCAAACAACGAACCGGCATCGACTTGAATCGGCAAACGATTGAAATTGAGGCACGTCCTTATTCGACAATTGGTGGCGTAACAGTCGATGAATCCGGCCGAGCTATTCTCTCAAGTTGGTCACGATGGTTTACTGGATTGTATGCCGCTGGCTCTTCTTCATGTTCTGGTTTCCATGGCGCTGATCTTCTACCTGGCAATCAGATGCTTGATGATTTACTCGGTGGTGCTGCTGCAGGCGTTCACGCAGGCGAGTGGGTGAAAAACCGCAAGTTTGCGAATGCTCAAACAGCACAAGACGCTGAAGAGGCCGCACTCGCCGACCATTCTGCAGTCTCAGAACTCTCTGATGAAGGCGTTGTTCGAATTGGGCATGTTGTGACGAAAGTGAGAGATACTATTCAAAGCGCACTGGGCTACAGCCGAGATGCAATAGGTCTTGAATCCGCTGCAGTCTCATTAGAAGCAGCAAGTATTCTTGCAGAATCAATCCATGTCGACCAATCCTCTTTGATTGCAAACAGCAACATCGTAGAAATCGCAAGAGCTCAAGCATCGGCCCGCCTCGCTCTTGCTTCAACTCAAGCAGCGCTTGCCCGAAAAGAATCTCGAGGCTGCCATCATCGAACTGATTTCACGGATTCAGATGAAGAACATCTTACGCACTATACCGTTGACCAACACGGTGAAGTGAACACATTAGCACTCCGTAAGAGTAAAACTGGAAACTGGATTTTACCCCCTCAATAATTGCATCTCATCGAAATACTGGTGAACTACTGAAAAGGGATACCGGCTAGCAAGGCTATGTCCGAGGCGACTTTATTCGATCGTATTTTGGATAAAACCCTGCCATCCCACATGGTAGCCGAGGGTGAAATGTGGTATGCATTCCTCGACATATATCCTCAGAGAGAAGGCCATACCTTAGTGGTTCCAAAACAAAGTACGCAACACCTTTCAGGGTTGACGGACGAAATGCGAAAGGGGCTATTTGACGGCGTCGTTGCTGTCCAGGACCGCCTCTCTCGTTATTTTGAAACAGAAGATTTCACCGTATGTATTCATGACGGTTCTCTTGCCGGCCAAGAAGTCCCCCATGTTCACGTGCACGTGATTCCACGTACTGCCGGTGACGGTGGCTCAACGCTTCAGGCAATGTGGCCAAACATCTCTCCAGAGAAATCCCCTGATCACGAGTCATTCGCTGCTCTTTCATTTGAACTTCAAGAGGTGAAGACATGAATCAGACCACAGATGAAACCAAAACCGACCATTATGGCGAAGACCTCCCGATTCTTTCAAAATCGGCAGAAACCATGCGAATGGAAAAATTACTTTCGACACCAATGCCAACATTCGAGGGTAAAACCCCCGGCTCTTTTGTGTGGTCAAATGTTGCTTTCTGGGTCGCTCGCCGTATTCTTGCTGCCCAGTTCCGCACCAGTGAAGTAACAGGTGTTGACACTCTCCCGCTTGACCGTGGAAATCTTTGTTGTGCGTGGCACACAAACGGTCTTATTGACCCTCTTCAAATCGTACTCAAACATCCAAAGAACTTCGTTATGGGCGGCAGGCACGATTTGGTCACTCGCCCATTGTTGGGTTGGTGGACCCGCAAATTAGCAGTCCAACCCGTCGTTCGTAAAGCCGAACTCTTGAGGGGTGGGTGCTCTGAAGAGGAAGCTACGTTGTTGAACGGGCGTTCACTGATGATGCTGGCTACTGGGATTTCATCTGGCTTTGGCTGCGTGCTCTTTCCAGAAGGAACCAGTCATAATGACTCATCGATGCTCCGTTTTCGTACAGGCCCGTTCCGTACTGTTTTCGCAGCAGCAGCAATCGCTAAAGCAAACGAAAAACCCATACCAGCCCTTGTCCCACTTGGATTACATTTCAGGCGACGTGACCATTTCCGTACTGATGTTTGGGTCGAGTATGGCGCACCTCTTCATATTCAAGAAGAAGATATTTCACAGGAACTTGTTGATGCTGTATCGCAGGGTACGTGGGTTGAGCCTGAGGCTGAACACGTCTATGCACTTCGTGATTCTTTGCGACTGAGACTCGCTCCTATGACTCCGAATACGCATGATTGGGATGAATACAATGCACTGCATCTCATTGGCCACGTTGCTGCCCGAAGAACCAATCAACCCCTCACGTGGAGGGAGGAGGTCGAATCAGCACGAGCATTCCGGAGATTACTTCAACCACAATTAACCGAAGAGCAAGTTATTGCGAATGCGGATTTACCGGTAATCACACACCCAGCCATCACGCCTGCCAAAGCCGCATCAGGCTTGTTGCAAGAGCAATCTCTTGATGGACGGGATTTGAATTCATCAGGGACAGACCTTCGCTCGATACGTCCTGTTAAAGCTGCAATGAAATTAGCCCGGCTCCCCTTTTTAACTGCGTTATTGCCGCTGTTTTTGTTTTGTTTCACCCCTCAAATCGCAGTCGGCCGATTACTTGGTGATTCAACAGATGAAGGGGTTGACGCCCGTACTTCGTACCACTTCCTCGCTGCAATGTTTGGTTCTCTGATGTTTTGGCCTTTCATGGCACTTGGTCTTTTAGGAATTGAGAACATGTATCACTCGTCTGTTGAATCAATAATTGGCTTTGATTGGCATATGGTCTATGGTGATTCGTCGGTCCAACAAACCCTCGCCAAGTTTACCTTCGTTCTCGGAATACTGCCATGCTTTTGGCTCAGTGGGCGAACCTCAGCTCTTTTCTGGGATGATTGGTGTGACTTTAAGCGTGCAGTGCGCCGAATACGTTTCAATAAAACAAGTAGGCAAAACCTTCGCGGTTCGCTGAAAGTATTGCATGAAGAGATGGATAAATTGTGAACCATCCAAAAGGGTGCTATTCAAACGAGAGGAGGGTTTGGGATTGACATGGCGCCTAATGATGCGATGCTTAGAATCCGTCAATGGGTCGAACAGGAACGTCTCGTTGTAAAAGAGCAAAAAGACCCTCGCGCCGAGATGCATCTTCTCATTCGATATCCTCAAGGCCCTCAAGGTCACATGTTTGCGGTTGTTATTCCAAAAGGTCGAGACCTCGTTGCTGTTTCAAGTATGACTCGCGTGGATGAAGGCCAACAAAAAGAAATGGCAAACCACATGAAAGAAGATAAAGAGACATGGCTTGAATGGATTCATGACGTGCGCCTTCAATTAATCCGAACAAGTGTTGACTGGGGGATTCACATGGGTCATGAAGGCGATCAAAAAGTCGGTCCACTTCAGGCATTCAATGTCAGCCTTCCAGTTTGGTTTGATGGGTTGAGTAAAAATGAATTTATGCACACACTCCGTAAATTATGGCTCGCAAAACTCGGTATCATTCATGAAATTAAATTTACACACGGGCCAGGGGTTGGAAAGCCAGGCCCGGTGGATGATTGGGTCAAGGCAAAACAAGAGGGGAAGAACACTCCCTCTTCGGCAAATAACGGGCCAGACCAGTCGACACATCATGAAATTGAATTCGATGAAAAGATGTCTTTTGGCTCTGGGTTCGACCCCTCTGAGTGGGCTTAAATAGCGATTATAGGCCTACACATTTCCAAAATGGAAAATGACTTGAAAGAGTCGCGGTTAAGTAGCAGGAGATTGTGCTTTTCTTTAGTCTCGTCTCGGATGTGTATTTATGGGTCAAAAAATCAAGTCAGTAAGCCTAGTATCGATTATGTTGCTTTCCGTCCTTTCGACGTTGTTTTTAGCAACTCTAACTGCCACAGCAAACACTGTTGTTATCACCGAAGCAATTCAGATTGTTGATGGTGGAACTGCCGCAGACACACAAGCTTCAGTCGGTTCAGACAGTGAAGGTAACGTTCACGTGGTTTGGACTCGAAACAATCTCCATCTTTACTATTCGATGATTTCACCACGTGGTGAAACATTGATTGACACCACCCAAATCACAAATCCTGGACTTCACAAGATCTGGCATCCAGATATGGTCGTTGACGACAATGACAAAGTCCACGTTGTTTGGGCTGACAAGTCTGCACAACACAAGATTGTCTACACCGTACTCAATCCATGGGCAGCTGCTATGGACGGGTCCGCTTCTGACGATGGAACACTTTCCGCAATTAACGACCACGTTGTTTCAAGCCGAGCACAAAACCGAGACTGGCCAGCAATCGATATTGACAGCCAAGGTGGCGTCCACATTGTCTGGGAAGATTCCTATGACGAACTTGGCCGTTTCTTCAATCAACCTCAAATCTATTACACCATGCTCGCCCCAGACATCAGTACGGGCTCCGTTATTACGAATTTTGACGACACACTCTTGACGCCTATTATCGGTCACAAGGGTCACCCGGACGTCGTCGTCGATGCGAATGACTACGTTCAAATTGCTTGGGATGACACTCGTGGTGGAAAGGTCGAGTTGAGTTTCATTGTCGATACCTCGGGTTCGATGTATTCTGAATGGGCTGACATCTGCACTGTAGTATACGGTGGAAACTTCGCTTCTGGCGGATATTTCCAAGGAATTAAGCCAATGCTTGAAACTGCAAATATGACTGTCTATGAAACCATTTACGGTCTTGGTAACACACTTCCAAGTGCGGCAAGTTCCGGAAACTGTGCAGGTAAGAATCAAAACGCAGGTCCACGAACAACAGCACTTGGACAATTCCCCGGCGATGACTCCGGTGGAATTCGTAAGTTGCCAGGGACTGTTTACAACGGTAACACGTATTCTGGATACTCCGGAGAAGACTGGGGTCCTGGAACCAACTGGGCTTGCCTTTCTTGGAAGGATTCAACAGGAAACGTCCCAGGAAACCCCCCAACTCAAGACGACCACCGCTGGAACCCGAACGCAACCAAGATCGTCATTCCAGTTTCTGATGAAGGTCCAAAAGATGGCGACCCATCTCAACAAGCAGACGACTTGACTTCGATTGAAGAAGCTCACGACAACTGTATCACTGCAGGTGTTATCCCAGTCGGGCTTTACGGACAAGGCTACGGTGGCGCTGGAAACATTCAATCTCACTTCATGGACTTGGTTCAGTGCCCTAACAGCGTTGTTTCAACATCAACTCGAAACTGCCCCGGTAACACCCTACGCAGTTCAGATGCTGGTGGCCAAGCATACGAATTCCCATCAGGCTCTGGTGGCGCTAATGCAATGGCTCTCCTTGTCGAAGCAATGGTTTACATCTCAACAAACAACTCACGTGAAATCTACATGTCTATTCTTGACCCCTATGGGAAGATGAACAACGACCCAACATGGGTGCCTGGTGCAACTGGCCACTCAATCATCGGCGGTTCCTATGCAGAAGATACCGGTGCAGGAGCAGACGGCCACCTTGTGGTTGTCAACGACACCCGTGTGACCATCGATGACGCTTATTCCTTCCACCCTTCAATTGGCGTGGACATGCAAGGTAACACTCACATCGTTTGGATGGACGGCCGAAATTATGGATTTGAAAAGGGAGTCAACTACGAAGTCTTCTACACCAAACTCCGTTTGCAAGGAGCAGGAGCTTGGGATGGAGCAGACCAAGGGCTCTCTACCTACGCTATCAAGAAAATTCAAGACACACCGATTTCAAATGTTGAAACAAATGCAGGACTTGCAGGAAACCGGCCTTATGGTGGAAACTCTGTTTTCCCAGCACTTCTTACCGATGATCAAAACAATGTACACATTGCATGGGTTGATTCAGGTAACGCAACTGCGGATGAAGAAATCCTCTATACGCGTTTGAATTCGACCGACCTCACTGGACCCGGACTCACAGCATTAGATCCTTGGGAAACTGTTGCTGTAACTTCTTGGGCCAGTAACAAACTCGGGCCCAATTCCGGAAGTCAACCGAGTATTGGAATGCCTCCAGCGTTCTCGAATGACTTAGGTAGCGGTGCACACATTGCGTGGTCGGATACCAACAAGTGCAGTGAAGAAGCCAACAATAACCGATTTACGATATGTTATTCACACGTTTTAACCGGTCAAGTTGATGTTGATTTCCAAGACGGAGAAACCTTCTATCACGTAATTGAGCCAGGACAGCAAACGATTTACAACATGACGATGAACAATTCAACGCCGGGTCCAAAAGACCTCGTTGCTGATACCTTCGGCCTCAACATCTCGGGCGTTCCACAAAACTGGACCGCGACACTCTTCTTTGCAGATAACCACACCACAATCATGCCAGATACAGCAATTTTCCTTGAAGGTGGAGAAGACATTCGCTTCTACATGCGAGTTCGTGCCCCATCGGTTTATCAGGCAGATGAAGATCAACTTGCTGATATTTCTGTAACGGCGAAATCATACAAAGATCCTGCGATTCAGTCTGACATAGTTACCCGTACACTGATGGACGTAGTGCATGGAATTAACCTCGATACATCACACAGTATGGCTGATGTCGAGCAAGGACAAACTGCAATTTTCTCCATCACGATTACCAATACTGGAAACGTCAATGACCGTTTCATTTTCTGGGACCCTTACACTTTGGAAGGACAGCAAGAATGGCTCTTGCCGTTTAACTGGGCTGTGAACTTCCCAACAAGTGTGGAATTGGACCCAGGACAATCGGTCACAAAGAATCTTGAAGTCCTTGTTCCAACATCTGAAGACCCCGGTGCCTTCGTGATATACCTCAAAGGTTGGTCGGAAGGCGAACCGATTAAGTCCATAGAAAAGGGAACATATGACGTGCTTGAACTTGGCGTATTCGTATCGATTCGTTCAACTGGCAATATCGTCATGGAAATCTTTGACACAAGTGAATATGTTGACCCTGGAGAATGTGTAACTTATCCAATTGACGTTACAAAGAACTTCGACTCTGGAAGCCTTGTGTTTGTTACGCCAGGTGCTCCTGATGTGAAGCCTGATACCATTTCTATGGATGCATGGCGTGTCGATAACTGGGTCTTGAATCTTGACTTTTCCAACGCACCTGGAGGCAACTCCATTGATGTAAGTGAGCCGAGAGACTGGACAATCCCACCTGGTGCAGAATATATCACCTACGAAGTTGGTGTTGAGGTCTGTGCTCCTACAGGCGCATCTGCAGGTCTCGGACCGGCTGTTATTCTCAAGGCATACCTTGAGGGATACCCTCGTATTTCCGCTTCCAAGATTCTGTCAACCAATGTCAACCATGTTTATTCTTTAGTCGCTGAAGCGGATATCGATGAGGATGACATGATGACAATGAATGGTCAAGAAGTGCTCCCAGTGAATCCAGGACAACAAATCATCATGCCTACCACTGTTACCAACCTCGGAAACGGTCCTGATCGTTTCGACTATCGCCTTGCTCGTGTCACTGACCCTGCTGGTGTTGACGTTCTCTGGGACATCGACATCCCTCGTGAAACCCTCAAGGAATTATCTCGTGATACGGATCAAGTTTTCGATATCACAATGAATATCCCTGACCAAGTAGAAGCAGGCACTTACATGGTCGTCTTCCAAACGTTCTCAGAAGAATCCTATCCTGATGCAAGTGGCAGACTCACCCGTCTACGATTTACTCAAAGCATTCCTGTCTATGTGCAGGAGTTCTACGATATGCAAATCAGTATGGATTCAACTGTTGACAATGCGATTAAGACATCCGCCCCTGGCCGTATTGTCCGATTCGAGTTAAACATCACGAATAATGGAAACGTTCCTGACTGGCCTACGCTCAACAACCACACAGCTAACAGAGACGGTGAAGCACTGATCTGGACCGAAGGGCCTGGAATGGGCGCACTTGATGGTTGGTCTGTCGAATGGCGTTTAGTGAAGCAAATTGGAACCGATTTAACTACAGAAGAACCGTGTGAAACAGTAGCTTCACTTGAGACGGTCACTGGCGATGAAGACGCTGCTATTGACCCAGCAGTTGCCTTTGCAGATTTGAGTGACCGCTGTATTTACCTTGAATCAGATGACCGTTATTTCATGCCAATGATGGATCCATACACCACCTATCCGGTGGTTGCGATTGTTATGATTGCACCATCTGCGAAACTCGATACTCGTAGTATTGGATTGAAGGTTGTTTCAAAAATGGGTAACATGCTCGAAGGAGGCGACCACGACGATTCACCATCTTGGGCTGCTGAAAACCTCGACACCAATGAATTCATCGTGACGCTCCGATTGCGTGCTCCAAACTTGATCATCTCTGAAGTAACCGTTTCTGATGACACCGGTGATGTTGATACAACAATCCCAGTTCGTGTTGTCTTGCGAAACGATGGTAACACCCACGCGACTGATATTGAAATTGTCTTGTGCGAATACTCTGACGCCTCCGATACCGATATCATCAATGAAATTCGAAAGAATGGATGCGATGATGAAAGCATCGTCATGCGCCAAGTTATCGGCGCTCTACTTGCACCTGATTCTTCTGAAGATTACAAAGAAATCGAATTGATTCTCTTGTATCCAGTTTCAGCGGGTAGCCACGGCGTTTATGTTGTAGTTGACCCATCCAATGAAATTGTTGAAACTCAAGAAAGTGATAACATCAAACCTGTCGAGAACGAACTGAAATCCACTGGTGGTATTTTGGACGTTGCTGGTGAAGTGGTTGGTAAGACCGCTCTACCATTCGCAGTAATACTGTTGACATTCGCTCTGTTCGGAGTTGTCTATCTCGTCGGTCGCGGCCGTCGTCAAGATGTCTTGGATCGAAAGGCTGAGCAATCATCCCTTGTATCGGTCTTGGCCGGAAGCGACGACATTTGATTCGGTAGAAGTTCACTCCTTCTTACGTGGGAGTGAGCCCAGCCAGAATCGAAGGTTTGAATTGTTTGGGACTGCCACTATTTGGCCTGCACGACTTGAGAGTTGACGTTCAAGTCTGTTTCGGACTTCATCCAGCAAGTTCGTCATTTCAGTTTGGTCCAGTTGCAATTCCCTACGTAAATCCGTGAGGTCTAACTTTCGTTCCGGTGCTTCAATCAAGCTGTGAACCATTGTTCGTTGTTCATAGTGGTCAAAGTCTGAATCAACCCCGGCAGAAATACGGTTTCGAATGTGTTGGTGTAAGGCGATGACAGCGTCTCTTTGAGCATCGATTTCTTCGAGAATCTCATTGAGGTGTTGGATATGAGCCATTCCTTCTCCCACCGAGATTTTCTTCCGCCCACTTACCGACTGGACGACCTTTTCAGTCCTCTTTGGCAACCGATTGGAAAGCCGCATAGGACCTCCCGCTGGCAGGCTACGCTGTTCACAAAGAAACAGATCAGGTCCAAGGTCAATTCGAAGAGAAATCGACTGCTGAACGCTGTAAATGGTTCGAGGAGGTCCGCCTTTTTCACTTGCGACCTTCATTTTTGTAACGAAGTTTCCACGCTCAAGTTCTTTCAGGTGTTTGACAATTGCTTGATGACTAACATCGAGCAATTCAGCGAGTTGCATAGGGTAGTGTGGCTCACGAACCAGTCGTTCGAGAATCTGTCTTCGCAACTTGTTTTGAAGCAAGGTTAGGGCGGTATCAATATCTTCCACACTGCTCAACTCGGAGTTACCTAGAGAGGAGCACCCTTTGAAGCCGTCGCTTCCTTCAATCGCCCAGAACGGAACTTTTTACGCAACTGTTCTCACCGGATTTGCTCTCAAACCCCATCATTCATCAGCGTCTTTACTCGGAATTATCCTTGAGATTGTGTGCATAATTCCAACCACTCCTAGGCTTGCATAAATTCCAAGCAAGACTGCGAATGCATAGTAGGCGACAGGTGAAACTTCCAAGGAGGCCTCGTATTCCCAATCCACCTCAAATTGTTGCAGTGTCTGTGCATCATCTCCTCCAGCTACAAATCGATAGTCCCCACTCTTTGCATTCCAGGAGAAACTGTTTCCAGAAAGTTGGCCTCCAGCGACCATCTCGACTGCGTTTTTGTCACACTGATAGTATCCATCTTTCGGTGTGCATTTACTCGCTTCCTCAGCTTCAGCAATCCCAATCCACACTCCACTTTGGACCCATGAAATAGTAATTTCAACGTTGACTGCATCGACAATGTCGGGTAATGGCAGAGTTTCTTCGGACATACCCCAATAGCACGTCACTTGATCATCATCAATCAATGGCAGTCCTTCATCAACGTCGCAAGGTGGAAGCATAGCGGTTTCAGTAGCCTTGTCTTCGACAACAGGCGGCGGTAGGACTGAAGGGAGTACGAACAAGAGGAGACAGAAAATTCCTGCACCTATTCGGAAATACGATTCTCGCATGTTCGGCCCTCACATGTCATCCCATACGGACCAATCACTGGATTCGCTTTTCTTCTCTTTGGATTGCTTTGCTTTTGATTGAACGGGACTCTTGGTTTTCTTTCCAACATCTTCGTCGCCTCCTGTATCCCAGTTTGAAATCTCGGATGTGTTCACCGCCTTTCTCTTCACAGGTGATTTCTGAATTGGAGTTGCTGTGTCAGCAAATGGATCCTCGATCACTTCGACCGCTTCGGGAGAATCGCCCCGTACAAATGCATACACTTGCTCTGTCGTCATCATCGTTCCTTGCATGACATCATTTGAACCGTCGACAAAACCGTCACCTTGGTCTGTATTCTCTTGCTGAACACTTTGTTCAGCGTTTTGATGCAGGGGACTACTCTTGTCTTTTAGTGCTAATAATAAATCATCTTGGTTTTCATATGTGTGTAAGAGTTCACCGTCTTCTCCGACGATTCTAAACGACCCATGAACGGCATTGCTTCGCGCTGCGTATGCGAGTAGCCCTGCTATTGGAAGGAATATAAAGCCGAGACAACATATCCCCAATCCGAAAATCAGTCCGCTGTATTCAAAGTATTCAAACGGCCAAGTTTCTTCTATGTGGACCATCCAAACTGTGTATTCTTCACAAGATTCTTTTGAACAGGTACTCGAGGCGGTCATCTCTCCATCTTCTTGTGCAACCCATTGTTCATGAATTTCAAAAGTTACACCGTCAGAAGCCATCGGTGACCAATCCGAAAAGCAGGTTTTTGGATCGAGTTCTTCACTTGCTGCTGCTGACCCAATAATTGGCGTCAGCGTAACTTCAATCGCAGGAGCGCTGGTCTTAACGACCGCCATGTAGCATCCTTTTTCTTCGACCATGAAGTTAGCCGAAGCATCATCTTGAAGTTCTGCAATAGAAATAACACGCGGGTCAGTAACCGCGTCAATTGCTTCATCTTGAGAACTGAGAAGAATTGCTCCAAGGACAAGAAAAAGAGCGCCAGCGATTGCGAGTCGTTTCGCCCATGGAGACCGCCCTGGTACTTCTCCTGCCATGGAGTGACCTGAGCCTTCATCCTCAATGAATCCTTGCGCGTGTCAAGCCAATCCTAACTCGGCTAACTTTTCAGGCAGGTATGTTTCAGTTACGAAATCTAAACCGTATTTGGCTAACGATTGCTGTTCCGCCTTTTTGTCAAGTTCCAACATCATGTTAATCTGTTCTTGCCACCAACTGTCGGCAAAACGAGGGTCTGTAAGTTCAGCCTTCAGTGCCTCAATATCCTTCTTCGATAAATCATCACTCGGTAGGTCATAGGCCACAATATCATCGGCAGTAATACCGAGATATGTCGCTGATGGCGTGGCCAGATATTCAGATATATGTGCAGTCTTAATCGCTCCGTAAGCAATCGATGCAAAGATTCGGAACGACCACGGGTCGCCGTCCAAGAAGACGACAACTGGCAAATCCCATTCCTCACTCATTCGCTTCATGATGCGACGAGTTGAACGGGCAGGCTGTCCTTTGAGGTGCAAGAGTCCACAGCGATATGCCTCGTCAAAGCCATTTTCAATCAACCGGTCAAACATACCACCGGTCTCAATAGCCATGATGAAATCAATGTCATGCTCAAGCAATTCGATTTTCTCTAATTCGACGTTATACGGAACCCCATAGCCAGAATCTCCAACGTCGTCACGGGCATTGATTCGCATCCATTCCCCGCGCCGGTTTCTCTCACGCAATGTCAAGTTTCCAATCATCCGAGCACCGTCTTCTTCGGGACGCAATTTGAAATCTTCTCGCAAACACTTTGTTACAATTTCCAAATCCTCGGCTAAATTGTTTGAATCGTTTTGACTGCCAAATTTACCCATGCCCCATGCTTCAGAAATATAGTACATTTCTCTTAGAGTCGAAGACTTTCCAGCATCGAGCATTTCTTCAATGAACTCAACAACGTGGAGTGCTCGAAGCAATTGCTTTGCAGAACCAAGGCTGGTCGCATCACGAATGGATTGCTTCTTTCCATATTTGTATACGCCGAGTTTTTTATCAAAACCAATATTGTTCTTTGTTCGAACAGGGAGCGTCATTGTAGGCGGTTCACCTTTGACCATACGATCATACATCTCAGCCACGACTTCATGCATAGCGGCTTTTGTTTCTTCTGGAGTACGCATTCTCGACATCAGACATCACCTCCGAATAAAGTGCGTTGACCATTTGGCGGTGCAACTGTGGGCTCAACTTGCTCTTCAGCAGTTGCGACTTTGTGTACTTCAACTGTTGGCGTTGTTTCCTCTTTGCCATCTCCCGCTTCCGGTGAACTGCTGTCATTTTCATCCAATATCTGCTCTTGCCGTCGTATTTCTTGAAGGAATTTCTCATCCATCTTTGTCGCACCTATAACGTCTTGAGAACCTCTGAAGAGGATTTCGGTTTCAGTCCAGTCGCCTTTTTCTAAACCTCCGAGGCTATACTTGATCGAGGTTCTTTCGCCAGGTTGTAATGAATCGAGTTTCCACGCCCAGACGCCGAGTGCTTCTTTTCTCCCACCTGTTTCATTGCGTTCCATCGTTGCTCCGGATTTTTCAGGCCACGTGGCGAGAATCGTATAGGCGCGCACACGGCTCGTATAATTGAACAGAACAATTTCGACATCGGTTTCTTTGGTTTCTTTATTCCATACAGTTGTTGATTCGGAAATGACAGCTGACATGATTTTCGTGATCGAACCCGAGAGTTCAGGGACGGGCCGTTCAAGAATTTGAGCCGACTTCTCGGCGATAGCGGGTAATATGTCGTTGATAAGTTCGAACTTTTCTCGGGTCTTGGCCATTTTCTTTTTCTTTTCTAAATGCTTTCGCAGACCACGTCCCATCTCCAGCATCGCTTTTCTTGCTTCTTCCATGACTTCAGCGTTATCTGCCAATGCCTCTTTTGCTTCCGAAGTAAACTGAACATTCGTACTTGCAAGATGAACTAAAATTGCCGCAGGGCCTTTTGGCACCCCTTTTCCACCAGCCTGGTCAAGTCCGTATTGCCGCCAATCAACACTCTCAATCGCTTTGGTGAGTAAACATCCACCTTGTTGATACATGAGAGGAACTCTGTTTGCAAACCGAAGAACTTCAACGGGTTTATCTGCCAACATTCCTCCTCCAAAAATTAAGCCGACTTCAACTTGAAACGGGTTGCCTTGCGTTACGCTTGGTACTCGAGTTAACGTTGTTACGAAACGCGAATCAATGGTTTTTGACAGTCCCTTCTTGATGAGCATTTCTTCAATTGGGGAAAGACAATTTGTTGGTGGTTTGAGCAGTTTTACAGGCAGCCCGTTGAACACTCGTTCACCTTGAAACGCTTCTAGAAGAGAGCGAATATCGTCGCCTTTTACGCTTTTCATTTTCCGAGTTCCTTCAACTTCTGCTGCTTGACACAATTCTTTTCGTGCCCGGTTGGTAACTCCTGAGAAATTATTGAGTAAGAAGTGATTGAGATTGAGGTCTTTTGATTCAGCAATCATTCGTTGTAATTGGCCCAATTCAATTCCATGTGGATGGGGCTTGATACTCTCGACTTTCGTAGGTAAACGTTCAGTGACCCGAGTCCAATGATGCTTTTCGCCCTCAGGATCGACGAAGATAATTTCCGCATGTGGATTGACAATGCTTGTCATGCGAAGATATTGCCATACGCTTTGCCGTCCTTTCTGATATTTGGCTTTCATCTCAGCAGTTACTTCAGTACCGTGTTCTTTTCCAGTTCCGTCTTCATTATACCAAATCTCACGTCCAGCATTTGCTTTTGTAGCTTTATTTTTTCGAGTGTCCAGTCCAATGTCAACAAATGCTGCGGTTGGTTCTGTAGCAATCTTAGAACGAACGTGGGTTGTTCGTCCAGTGGTTAGTTGACAGTACATGACAACCCCGGTAATTCCAATTCCCTGCTGCCCTCGAGACTGCCGAATTGCGTGGAATCGTGAACCAAAGAGAAGTTGCCCGAATACTTTTTCAATACTCTTCTGCGGAATTCCAGGTCCATTATCTTCAACGACTAAGCGAATAATATCTTTTTTTGCGTCGACTTTTGTGATTTGAATCTTAATTGTTGGTAGAATACGAGCCTCTTCACAAGCATCCAGTGCATTGTCGACGGCTTCTTTGACAGCAGTAATGAGTGAGCGGGCGAGGGAATCAAAACCGAGAAAATGCTTATTCTTCTCAAAAAACTCTGAAATTGCAACTTGTTTTTGGTTAGATGCGAGTTTTTGTGCGATGCCAGTCATGGGTCTTCCTCCACCACAGGTCCTCCTCTGTCCGAATGACATCGGGCCTATGTGGTAACTGACTTTCCAAACCGACGGTTCTTAATGTCTAAGATAAAACATCATCATTCAACTTCTTTTTCGAAGTTTATTGATTTGCTCATTTCAATTGAACAAACCATGGTGCCATGAAGTGATTGTCCCTTTGAACGCCGATGCTGCGACGGTGAGAGGGCTTGCAAGGTAGAGCTTTCCTGGCCCCGATCGTCCTTGGAAATTGCGATTGATGGCAGAAACAGTGACCTGTTCGGGCGTAATAGAGACGCCAGGTCCAGCACCGATGCACGCTCCACATCCTGGGTCGATGAGTTTGACACCAACCCGTTCAAACAAAGCATGCCATCCTTCTCGAACGGCTAAATCCTTGACGATACCAGAGCCATATTGAATATAGAAATCAACACCTTCCTTGACGACTAAACCGGCATCTTCTGCTGCCTGGCATACTTGGGCATAATAGGCAACATCATCGGCTTTTCCAGCAGTGCATGAGCCTCCATAAGCGATATCGATATCCACATCACCAATGTCAATGATGTTCGCACCGTTTGTGGGGTCACTCGGAATTCCCTTATCCGGATCGCCAGGGTGGGCAACCATTGGTTGAATTTTGGACATGTCAATCACGTGAACACCACCATGGTATTCAGCGCCTTCATCAGGATGGACTGAAAGACTTCTTTGAGTTTCAAGGTCAAGATGTGGTTGTGACTGAAGCATCCATTCATACAACAGTCCATCAGCCTCACAAATACCTGTTCGGCCTGAACATTCCGTTGCCATGTTGCAGAGTGTTGCCCGTTCATCAACAGAAAGGCTCGCTAATCCTTCACCACCAAATTCCATGCTACGGTTGAGTGTCAATTCTTCTCGAGCATGGTCTGCGAGAATATACAGAATTACATCTTTAGCGGTGCAGCCAGGAGTGAGTTTACCAGTCAACTCAAATCGAATCGATTCAGGAACCTTGACGAAAGTAAATCCAGCACTTATCAGGTTTGCATATTCAGTTGCTCCAACCCCCCAAGTAAGGGCATTTGATGCTCCACCCATACAGGTGTGCGAATCCGTCGCTTGGATGAAATCTCCAACTTCGATAAATTCTTCTCGTGCCACTTGGTGGCAGATGCCTGGTGAAACTCCATCTTTTGCAGAGTAGTCTCGTACTGATGTATGCTTTTGAAATGCAACTTGCAGATCTCTTAAAGTTTGAACCTTATCCATATGTTTGACAAATTTAGGGTTATGATGGGCGTAAAGCAAGTGGTCTTCGAACACTGCAAATTTACTCGGATTTGGTAACGTATAGTCCTCACCGTATTCTTCTTTGAGAAATGTATGAACTTGAGCAGTTGTAAACTCATGCGAATATCCTCCTTGAACTTGAGCGATAACGGGGTCATGAGGCTTTACACATTGCCCTTCTGCTTGGCCGACAAGATTTCGTGCGATGATTTTTTCAGCCATTGTCATAGGTCGTGGTGGTGTATTGATTGCTGGTAGATCAATGCCTCCATTTTTGAGCGATTTAGCAAAGGGGAACAACCCACCTTTTTCAAGAATAATTTGAGTGACTTCATCATATCGAGATGTAAATTCAATCAATTCGATGCTTTCGCCGTTTTGCAATCGTTCAAGCATGGCATGATCGCCCATAAGCTGGCCAAGATTGATGTTATTTTGGCCGTGAATCGGTGCAAAGGAGGCCGCTATAACGATATTAATTCCAGCCCATCGTTCGCATTGTGGTGCGGTTTCTCTGGATGAGCCCGTACCTTTCCGCTGTCCTGAAACGATAATTTCAAAATTTCCATTTTTGAGGGCATTTTCATTAAACACTCGAATTCCATTATGCATTAACCCTGCATATGCATTCTTTGCGATTTCAGCAGGATCATGATCAAAGCAAACCCAAGCCGGCGTCATGACGTCGGTGTTGATATCGTCCAGTAAATCTTCAACAGACAAATCTTCCATCTTGAGATTGAGCCCATGATACAATTGTTGTTTGATTAAATCGAGATCTTTGGTAAGGAAAAGTATCCTTTTTTCAGGATTTAGTGAGATTTTCGCCGGCGGCCAGTTTTCCCTCATTTCTCCCCCTCGTTCCTTTCAAGCGCCCAGCATTCATAACGGGTTCGGGAAAGACCCCTAGTGTTGAAGTTGATTTTCGGTCTAAAATTCGATATTTACAGGCCACAAGTTTAATACTCGAATCCATTATCTTTAAATAGGGTTGCATATCGGAATATAATAAGGTTACCTAATGAGTTGAGCAATAAGGCTCGGCAAGGGTGCTAAAAAGAGGAATATATATGGATGAGCAACAAGTAGAAGACATCGTAAAATGCAGTGACTGCGGCAGTCGAAGTTTAACTCGTGACGAAACTCGCGGTGAAGTCATTTGTGACGACTGTGGATTGGTTTTAGAAGACAACGTCATCGATCAAGGCGCAGAATGGAGAGTTTTCTCTCCAGAACAAGGCGATCAAAGAGCCCGAACTGGTGCGCCAATGACTGTTATGCTGCACGACAAAGGTCTCTCGACCGATATCGATTGGCAAAACAAGGACTACTCTGGTAAAACAATTAATTCCCGTTATAGATCACAATTCTATCGAATGCGTAAGTGGCAAAAGAGAAGCAGAGTTTCCAACGCTACAGAGCGAAACTTGGCAATGGCTCTCGCTGAACTTGACCGAATGGCAAGTCGTCTGGAATTGCCGAAGTCGGTTCGAGAAGCTGCAGCTGTTAATTACAAGAAAGCTGTTGACAAGCGACTCATCCGTGGGCGCTCAATCGAAGGTGTTGCAGCAGCATCCCTTTACGCAGCTTGCCGCCAGTGTGGCGTACCCCGTACTCTCGATGAAATCGGACAAGCATCCCGTACAGGTCGAAAAGAAATTGGGCGAACATACCGATTCATGGTTCGTGAACTCAAGATGAAAATCATGCCAACAGGACCCGAAGATTACATTTCCCGATTCTGTTCTGGACTTGGACTGGATGCAGAAGTAGAAGCGAAAGCCTACGAACTCATCAAAGCAGCCCAAGAGAAGGAATTGACAAGTGGCCGTGGACCAACTGGAATTGCAGCCTCAATTATTTACATCGCATCGGTTTTGTGCGGAAAGCGACGAACTCAACGTGAAGTTGCAGAAGTTGCAGGCGTAACTGAAGTTACGATTCGAAACCGCTACAAAGAATTGATTCAAAACCTCAATATCGAACTGGATATTTGAAGTGCGAACCTGCTGAAACCTCGAGGTCTCACCATGGGTAAAGAACGAATGAAATTATCAGAAAGTGTGTTTGATGCTGTTGCCAAAGGCATGGTGGCAGCTCTTGAGCGCGGTACACTCTCTTGGCCACTCCCCCAGCCACCGGTAGCAGATCCTGATTTTCCACCAATACAACCAGCATCCCCGAGCGCCATCATCGAACAAGGCCTGGGTCTTCTTCAAGTGGACAGAGCGATGTTTGAGTCGAACCTCAATACTGTAGTTGACCTTATTGTCCCCCACCGGATGAACTTGAGCGATGATCCATTTGAAGTCCATCAAAAATGGCTTCACCGCCGTGTTGACAAAGTTGCCGAACGTCTTCTCTTCACTGTGGCGACAGATTGGTTGGCTCAGGCATTTGATCAAACCGCTCCAAATACCGATCGTTGGTGGCTTGCAATATCACTCATCAACGGCTTGGCTACAGTCCCTCATGGCCAACCAGTTCACCAAGGCTACCACCTTGTCGAATCCATCGCATTAGCCGAACGCCCAGGCACTTGGCACACTCAGCCTGACGTAGGGCCTCATCAAATGGAATGGAATCCGCACGCAGTCCTCCCTCGGCACTCTGGCGTTATCGTTCATGATGCGGGCGTCGATGCTGCTCGATGGCTTCTTGAGAAATTGGAAAATGATGTTCTTGACCGTCGCCTCTTGTTGATGGAATGGGTGCGTTTACTCCTTCAGCGCCCGAATCTTGTCGAACCCCTAGGACTTGACACTCTTCTTCTCCGTCGAGCATCAGACCCCGAAGCAGAAGTTGCGGTTCGTGTAACACTGTGTCTTGCTAAAGCGATTGAGTTTAATCGAGATGCTGGACACGAGCTTGCCAAGCGTCTTCATCAACGCGAAGAAACTCTTGTCAAGCGAGGTATGTCCGATGTATTGACGCGTATGTTCCGTCGCTTGGAATGGGACGCAGTTCCATTCCTCAACGATATGCTCGAGGACCAAGACGAAGGCGTCTTGGCAGCTGCGAGTTCAACCGTTGGAGACCTGAGATTCCTTGATGCAGAATTGTGGGCCGATACGATGGCGAAATTAGCAAAACATCCTTTGCCTATTGTTCGGCGAAACCTCGTACCTTTTTTGCGTGATTATATTGAACAATATCCAGAAGACAAACGCCGCTTACTTCCAACTCTTTGGCAAGATGGAGACGAAGTTGTTCGCACCCGAATGCGGGAGTTATTGATGCGGATGGAGGAAGTATCTCCAGATCACTTTGCTGCTCGTGTCCAAGATTTGAAAGAGCAAGGTTGCCCGCTTGAACCACTTTGGGAGCCCCTCACGCATCGTCGACCAGAACGTAGTTTGCTTTGGCAAGCATGGTTCAATGGTGAAGGTGAACAACCAACCCGTCCTGAACCAAAGCCAGTTCTTCAAAGTGACATGGATGACTCAGGCGAGTTACCTTCTGTTGAAGATGCTCACGAACTTCTCGACCAAGAACTTGGTTTCATCGATGATTGAATTCATTCTTCTTCAGAAGAAGGCGCTAAGGGGCCTATGGTGATGAGTCCGACATAGACTGCATTGAGGATAATTAAGAAACCCAACAATGTGAGAATCATTCCAGTCGGTTCAGGTAAGGCATCTGCAATATCCATCCAGACGATTGCTTTCACCATCAGTAAGAGCGCAAGTCCGAAGAGCAGAACATCTCTCCAAGTTTCTTCTGGAGTGGCCCATAAATTTGTCGTGGGTGCGAGGCCTTTCCGATCAAATGCCCATCGAAACCAGGCGACGTAAAAACAAACAAGTCCTACTAATCCAAGGATTCCTCTTGAAAAAGAGCGTGAATTCCAAGGTCCCTCAGGGGTGAAATCAACAAAGGATTGAGCGACCAAAAGAACGCCAGCGATGGCGAACCATCTCCACTCATGAGTTCTGCCCATAGTGCACCGTAGATGGGCGACGCTTGAAAGCCTACGCCATGCAGCAGGTCTCATGGCGGCAGTTAAGGATGCTTTACTGGTTGCTGGGGGCCTTGGCACCCGTATGCTCCCTACCAGTGCTTCCGTTCCCAAAGAAGCCCTTCCTCTTGTTGACATCCCAGCTCTGGTCCATCTCGCTCGGGAAGCAGTTGCAGCAGGTGCGCAGCGGATTCACATTATTTCCTCCCCTCGAAAAGATTTGACAGCGCTTCTCGGCGACCATGCTTGGCTTCTTGACAAGCGTCCAGATCTTGACCCCCAACTCCTTTCTCCTTTTGCAGATGTGGAAGTACACGTTCACATACAACATCATCCACTCGGACTTGGCAATGCCATTCAATGTGCATTAGATGAGATAAGCGGACCTTTTTTGGTTTTACTTGGAGACAACATTCTTCTTGATTCGCACGCCTCGCCAGATGCCTTTTCACCATCGAAAGCTAGTCTGAAATTGGTTGAAAACTTTCAAAAAAACGGTCTTCCATGCGTGGGTTTACTCGCAGTCCAACCCGAAGAGGTGTCCAACTATGGCGTCGTTCGACAAGAGGGTGAAAGAATCCTTGAAATTTGCGAGAAACCCTCTCGAGAAAACGCTCCATCTAATCTTGTTCTTTGTGGAAGATATTTGTTCACCCCCGACTGTAAAGCGTTGCTAGAACACTATGATGTTCAGACATATGGTGAACTTCAATCGATTGCCGTACAGCAGCATTGGATGAACCACGACGGGCTTCTTGGCGTCGAACTTACGCAATTCCAATGGTATGATTCTGGTAAACCACTGCCATGGCTGCAAGCGCAGGTCGACCATGCACTCCGTCGTAGTGACCTTTCAGCTCCTTTCCGAACATGGCTTGAACAACGGCTCAAAGAAAATTAACGTTGCCCGGGTTTCCAAAAAGTAAGGGGTACAGGAATCTCACCTTGTGCTTTACGAAGTGCCAAATGATCGGCTCTCTCGTTCCATCGATGTCCGCGATGAGCTTTGACATGTTCCCAAGTCAGCGGCCTCAATTCAGATACGGCGTCCCAAAGTGATTGGACCTGGGCCACTAACTCCCGGTTTGCCTTGGCTTTCCAAGCGCCGCATGCAAGATTGCCAGCATACTGAGAATCAGCACGAATAACTGCAGCAGCATCACCACCTTCGACTAAAAGCCAGCGAAGTGCTGCAGCAAAACCTGAAAGTTCAGCTGTATTGTTTGAACCAACCCTTGCACCAATGAAATGTTCATCTTTTTCATCTGTCACAACGATATCTGAAAACTCTTCATGTAATTCACCGGTTCCTCTTCCTAAGCCAGTATCTCCGGTCACGACGACAACAGCCCATGCTGCTGGCGTTTCAGCGTCGACATTCTGATTCCCAAGACAGGAACCATCTACGTAGAGGCTCCATTTACGGTCGGACACGCGATTCACTCGCCAATCTCAGCTTTGTAACCCGCAGCATCCATCAATGAGGAAACAGAATCTGGGTTTTCTAAGACCATTTTTACGATCCACCCTTCACCATAAGGGTCAGAGTTCATTAATTCGGGGGTGTCTTCTAAAGCGTCGTTAACGGCTGTAATTTCGCCAGCGAACGGGGCAAAAATAGGTGAGGCGGATTTGACAGATTCGACAATTGCAAACTCATCCATATCGCCGAGAACTTCTCCTTCACCAGGAAGTTCAATGTAAACAATGTCAGTAAGTGCATTTTGAGCATGGTCGGTAATCCCAATGATGACTTCATTGCCCTCGATTCGTAGCCATTCGTGCTCTTTAGTGTAATATTGTCCTTCTGGAATTTCGCTCATCTTGCCCGTCTCCGATTTTGTCGAATCGTCGGCATTTGATGAAACCACCGATTGAAACATTTCGACTTTTTCCTGTTTTGTCCGGGTTGAGAAGGCCGAGATGCTGAATAAAACGCTGTTTTCCCCATCATTCGCGTCGCGGTTCTTATTAGCGGTTCAAGTTCGCTTCAAAACGAAGTCAAGCGACTTCAAGGGATGGGACCCTCATGAGTAGAGCATTTAGAGAAGGCGTTGAGAAAAACAAGCGAATACATGCACCGATACGTCGAAGAAGCTGGAGTCCAGTTCGAGACCTTCAGGGATTGAAATCACGAACACAAACAATCGGTTCAGAGATGGGGCCGTTCGTAGAAATTCCGGCTATGGTCCGAATTGAAAATGAACATTGGGTCTTTGAGAGAATCGAAGAAGGTGTTCTTTACAACCTTACTCACAAACTTATTCTTCACGATGCCCAAGGCGAGAAGGTGATTGGTGGAACGACAGATATGCGAACTGCAATGAAAGTTGCACAATGCATGGCACAAAAAGAAAATAGAATCATCATGATTCAACCGATTTGAATTGTGTTCAAAACAGGTCAAGAATCCAAGAGACAACGCCTTGATTGACGAGGTAGAAGAATGCTCCAATGCCGATACATGCTGCATAGACTTGGAATGGAGTAATCTTCCAAGCGTCTTCAGATTCTTCATCGAAATATCGGATAAGACCTGCAGCCTGTTGAATACCGCTACCGTCGGATTTCTTCTTTGAAGCCATGTGGACCAATATGTGCGAGTTGCCACCCCTTTATGAACGCGACGCGGCCAAGAAATTCACTCCTCTTCTGTATTTGTAGTCAAATCTACCAGCATGACTTCGGAATCAAGCATTTTGTTGTCGAGTACTTGCCCTTGTGGGGATTTATACAAATCGTCATCGAACATTCTTCCAACTTCCTGTGGGTCAGCTTCAATGAAACTCGCTTCTGCACGAGCAAGGGCTCTCTCAAATCCTGGCGCATTGCCATCGGCAAGGGCTCCTTTAGCAACCTGCAAATCATACTGCGCATCTTCGATCAAATCCTCTGCTCGAGCAACAGTCCATTCTTTCGATTCTACAGCCTTTTTCACTCGTTTCACGACTGCTTTTTCTTTCTCTTCAATCATAAACATCTGCTCTTCAAATATTGATTTTGCCATTTCAAAAGCCCGTTTCCACAACCTTTCATTCGATTTAAGGGTTATATCACCATCTTGTTTTGTGAGGAATTTTTCCGCGGAGGAAGGGTGAGAAAACTCCCACGGCTGATGCCCAAGAGAAGCGGAAAGGTCGAACAATAAACGGGCGTATGATTGCGGCGGCCCCTTGAGTTCCAGACGATTGAGATAACTGGAATTAAAGAGCCCAAATCCCCAATAGGACTTCGAGGATATGGTCAGTTCTAACCCACCGCTTTGTGTTTTGAATGCCCACCTTTGTTCATTGAATTGTGGAGGTTCGGTGAAACGAGGTGTTTCAGGGTTCTCGAGATAAGCCAGAGCATTGGTCGCAACATCTCCAAGATACACGACTTTGCTGGGTAAGCGATACGATTTCGGTCTTAAAAAACCAGTATCGTTTTCGACACGGTGGTTTGCTTTAGCCGTTCCAACTTGAGCATAGACAACCACTATATCGTCGCTGTGCCCTTGACTCCCCATGATATGCGGGTTGCTTTCGACCTCATCAACCCAACCCCTTCCCAAAACGAGTGAAGAGAAGAATTGATGTGTTCAACTCGCATCGGCTGTTTGGTGAGCCAATGGCTGCAAAGGGTAATTCAAAAATCGACACGTTAACTGCACTTCCTGGAATAGGGGCTGCAACAGCAAAAAAATTGATGAGTGCAAAGATTGATTCAGTCTCCAAGGTCGCATCCGCAGGCTCTAAGAAGTTGCAAGATGCAGGCCTCAGTGCTGCGGTTGCAAAGAAAGTCAGTGCTGCAGCTAAGGCTGCTGACAAAGCCTCTAGCGCTGCTAAGAAAACCGCGTCGAAGGCGAAGACAGCAACCAAATCCACCGCTAAAAAATCGGCTTCTGTCGTGAAGAAGGCTGCCTCTAAATCAAAGTCGGCCGCTAAGAAAGCAACTTCAGCTGCAAAGTCCGTCTCCAAGAAAGCCGCTACGAAAACCAAGTCGGCCGCTAAGAAAGTTTCAGAAAAAGCCATCAAAGGCAAGGACAAAGTCAAATCCTCTGATTCAGGCGATGGTCGTAAAGGGTCTACTCTTCGTATTCCTCGTAGCGTTACCGATATGCCATGGTTCAAGAAAAAGTGAATCGTATTTATCTAAAAGGGCGTTAGCATTGAATACCGTCGTTTTCTCCATTCATGTATGCCACGACGGAAATACGGTCGGTTACGAAAGACCGTCGAAATGCCGTCAAAGGAAAATTGTTCGCGGTGCCGCTCTGGGAAATTTTGCCCTATTGAAGGTCATAGGGGGCAAGAAATCACGCCGCATCGAGAATGGACCGGCCCTTCTACTGTGAAAAAGCGTAAACAAAAGCGTACGTGATTCATTCAATCCCGAGAGAACTGGTCGAAGGCGTTGTTTCAACTAATTCTTCATCTTCATTCGTACTCGCAGCAGCAGCAGCTTCGAGGGTTTCTCGCGTCGCTTGCGCCCTATGGTAGACTTCACGCAATGTCTGGTCTGAAATTTCGAGATAAACCCTTGTTGTGGCTATGCTTGAATGCCCGAGTAAGCGTTGTATTGTGACAAGATCTGCACCTCGTTCGAGCAATCCAGTCGCAAAATTATGCCGCAATACGTGCGGCGTCAGTTTTCCTTTTGGAAGTCCAGCATCTTGGGCGAGTGAATCCATCAATCGCTGTACGCCTCGAGGCTGTAATCGCCGGCCGGCAGAATTCAACAAGAAAGCGAAGTCGTCGTCTCGTACTCGCGCTTCACGAATTGGTATCCATGCGTGAATACGTTCAAGTGTTCGCCGAGTGAACAGTACCAGGCGATCTTTGTCGCCTTTCCCGCCATAGACTCGCGCAGAACCGTCTTCAAGATCGATGTCATTTCGGTCAAGGTTACACACTTCACTGACTCGTAATCCCGTATCCAACATCATCGTTACGACGATTGAGGCAACAGGGTCCTCGCTCTTTGCTGAAGCATCTAAAACCATGGACATCTCTCTGCGATTCAGAGTTCGTGGAAGGCGTTTTCCAGTTCGTGCTCGGACCAGATGATCGGGCCATCGATGACCGAGCCATTTCAGTAAATGGCGAGCAGCAGCCAGTCGAGCGTTGTATGTCGTTGGACGCAGGTCGGATAAACCGTGTGTCCATCGGTCCATTCGACCATTGAGTGGTTCCATTCGTTCAGCTAGTTCCAAGACGGTTATTGCATGATAATCCGCTTCGCTGAGGACATTTTCATTCGGCAATGTTGTTTCAATCAATGCTCGCAATCCACTTGCATATGATTTTTGAGTATTAAGAGATTTATTTTCTGCTTTGAGAGTTTGCATATAGCATGCTAGCCAAGGCAGGTCTTGCATATGGTTAAGTCGTGGTGGAAGCGTGACTGAGGCTTCATTTAGCCGCATTTGGCTCGGCCTCATAGCCTTGCGATTTCGCTCCTCTCTTCTCCGCGTATTCATTGGCGTTCACCGCCTCCCGCCTAGGGCGGGTGTGCATCCCGTGCTCCGTAGAGCAGAAGAGAAGAATACGGACTACCATATCAAACCACCGCGCGTTCACCTGCAACATCAAATCAGAAAAGACCCTTTGTCTTGACGCCGAATCATGCATTGGTTTCTTCGGAAGAAGGAACATCGAAGGCTTTCTGTGGCACTTCAAGCATGGCTTGGCGAAGAGAACTTCTCAGTTCAGTGAGTTCACCATAACAAATCAAAACATCTTCATATCGCAATTGCAATTCATCACTTGGATTCCATAATAATGCATTATCGCGTGAAAGTGCGAACACTGGAATGTCGACATTGGATTTGAATAAACTTGCAAGAGGTTGTCCCACGAGTACTGGATGGTTTCGGATTTGAAGCGAAAGAACTCCAGCACCTGGAACTGTTCGTAGCAACTGATCAAGGTCAACTTCTGAGAAGGCAGTTTCACTGGTTACGTAATCAATGATTTCTCCGGCGACATTAACGCCACTCGCTTTCTCGATTCCTTCAAGCCCGGGTGAGGAATTAACTTCAAGAACCAATGGTCCATTTCTCGATTCAAGTAAATCGACTCCAGCGACATGGAGGCCTAGAACACGAGCAGCTCGGCATGCGGCTTCTTCGAATTCTTTAGGCAAATCTACATTTTCAACCGTTCCGTTGAGATGGTAATTACTTCTAAATTCTCTACCCCGTGCACGTCGGCGCATACTTGCTACAACTCGATCACCTACGACCAGAGCTCGAATATCTTTCCCGTGAGATTCTGCAATGTATTCCTGAATCAAGATTGAACGTCCGGTGAGTAACAGCCCTTGAACGAGATTTCGTGCTTCCCGTATAGTGTGCCGTAAGAATACACCCTGACCCTGGGTGCCTTGCGTAACTTTGACCACTACGGGTAGGCCACCGACAAAATCGACAGCAGTTTCTACGTCGATAATATCTCGAACATATGTTGTGCGAGGTACGGGAATTCTGTTTCGTGCTAAAATCTGTGATGCGTGTAGTTTATCGCGACTCTTGAGAATACCCGCTCCAGTATTGGCCGTCCAGATTCCTAATTGCTCAATATGTCGCAGAACGGCCACACCGTGCTTGGTGATTGAATGGCCAATACGAGGAATGACGGCATCATAATTGAAAGGCTCTCCATCGTGGAGAATATCAATTCGCCCATCTGCAACAAATAAAGAGAACTTCATCGGGTCGGCCACATAAGGCTGAAGCCCTCGCTTTTTGGCTTCTTCAACCAACCGCCGAGTGCTGTATAGTCGCGGCCCCCTTGAGAGAATCGCTATGCGAAGGTCAACATCGTTTATCGCATCATCTTCGCGATTCACTCCATTCTCCTCCATGCTTGACGACATTCCGTCGCGCCTTTCAAGTGCTCGCTTGAAATCGGAACAAATATGACCGAACAGGACGTAGTGGCTGCCAGTGAAGAAATTCCAGCCGATGCAGACCGAGAAGAGGTTGCTGAATCGCTCACGCTCGACCAGCGAAAAGAAGAATTGAAAAAGTCTCGCTGGAACGTATTTTTGTGGCTCGGTATAGCGGTTTTAATGTTCACTTTCGCCCTCTTCCCAATGCCTTTTAGTGCTAATTATGATGATTTCACGAATTCAGTCGAGAAAGACATAGGTCTTGTGTGGGGTCCTTCTTTACCGGGTGAGGATTTGTTTGACGCCCCATTGCATCTGGACGTTACAGCATCAAATCCGCCTGCGCATTCCAACATTAGTATCGATGCGTACGTCATTAAAATGAATAATTGTCAAGTCAATCTCGGAATATTCACTGATGAGGCTAAACTCGGTACCAATCACGCATACCAGTATCAAAACCGAAGTGGATTGGTTGAAGGCGAAGAATACACCTTCAAGTTTTCAGTAGACCCGGGCCAGTATTGTATCATTGTTCAATACTTCAATCATACCAGTGGAAAGGTTGACAGCACCTTCAATAACGACATGTCAGTCGATGGTAAAGTATGGCCAAACCAAGTGATTGGAGGCCTCTTTGGCATCATATGTCTTTCATTGTCAGCGTTTGCCTTTATCGGCGCCCAGAAGCACGGAGCACAACTCAAAACTCTTCTCGAAAAGGGGGATGAGTCGACAGAAGAGAAGGTTTTGGCATCACTTACAGATTCACGCGTCGCAGCAGGCCCGACAGGCCCTCCTAGCCCAGGCCCAACAGGACCACCTGCAGCGGGCCCAACAGGACCTCCTAGCCCAGGCCCAACAGGACCGCCCGCTCCTGAAACGCCGCCTGCACCGCTAGTCGAGGCTTCACAAGTTCAGCAGCCAGTAGAGGTCCAAGAAGCAACATTCGAACCAGCAGAAGGCGGCTATTTCTTCAAAAAACTAGCTGATGGCACTTATGAGCAAACCGTTTATGTTCAAAATCCAGATGGTTCATATGCGCCTTATGAGGCCTAACCGAGGTCCCAACTGCTTGAAAAACTCGCGTTTTCAAGGGCACAAGAAGGGTCACACTTGAAAGGGAATGGCGACAGGCCACACTGAGGGTTTGGTGATGTCGGACGAACAAACATCTTCTTTGACCGTTGCAAAACTCAAAGCCTTCTGTATCCTCAATGATTTGCCAACATCCGGAAAAAAGTCAGAAATAGTTGACCGACTCCTTGAATTTGGGCTTTCTGAAAAAGAGGTCGGCTTGCCGAGTAAAGTGGCGCCTGCCGCACCATCAAAAGTTGAAAAATCATCCACAGAATCAGAGATTGTTCTTTCACTCGAAGATGAAGACACGATGGCTCCTGCAGAGCTTGAAGAACCTGAAGTGGACGACCCCCCGGTAAATCAAGAAGAAATTCTCGATGCGGAAATACTTGACGCTGAGATGATTGATGAAGAGCCACCCAAAGTCATCAAAAAAACCGAACCAAAAGTGAGCAATAAGCGGGTAAGCGACGGGCCAGCCACGCTTCTTGACATCGTCCGTAAACCTCAGGTTGCTGCAGTTCTTCTCACCCTTGTCATCTTGGGCGCTGGCGGATATTATTATCTTGATAACCAACTCGATTCTTTCACCGCTGAACAACTTCGTTATGGTGATGCGATGCAATACCAAATCAGTGGAGACAATGATGGCTTGGCGAGTTTCCTTGCTACTGAAGGATATGTTGAACTTGTAATGGATCAATTAGAAACCGAAGACGAAATCTGTAAACTCTCTCTGGATTTTGCTGGAGTAGGAGGGCTTTCTATTACCGATGGTGGAACCAGTGAACTGGTGAATGAAGGCTCAACAGACCGGTTAGGCGCTGTTCGAGTTGTCGGGGGTATGGGAGCAGAGTGGCTTGCAGTTGAAACGGTGAACACCAATTCGTTAGAACCGTTCAGAGTAAACCGCCATTTGTCAATTGGTTCTATTTGCGAATTTGGCGCAATTACTGGTTCAGGCACCGCAGATTTAACCACCACCTCGTATACTGAATTGCGCAATCAAGACACGAAAGCCACCCAACTTGAATGGGGCTTTGACCTCCCCTCACCAATCGGTAAATATCAAGGAACAACAATGAGTTACGGTGTCGGTGGTCTTCTGGGCGACCTTGAAACGCTTGCTCCTGGGCTGGCTTTGATGATGCAGCCGGTCGAAATTGCACATCTTTTTGCGAATGATTTGATTGATAATGGCGCTACTGGTAGTAATCTTGGCTGGGATTGGCGCGTCATTGGAAATGATGAATTTGGAGGCGACTTGGTGTGGAAAATAGTTGCCACTCATCACGATATTGATGCCTATTGTTTAGGTTCGGCAACAATGAATCTCTGGGTCGAAGAAGACAATCCATGGGCTGCAAAACAAACCGTCGATGTAGTCATTTCTGAAAATCAAGCAAGTGATTCTGGGTGCTCACCTGCATCGCAATTACTTAATGACTATGTTTTACCTGAAGGAGAACTGGAATTGCATCACACTTTCACCAAGATATCCCTTCAACGTGGCGAAAAACAGCTTGACCTCGGTCTTACGTACAATTCCAAACCACAAGCGAACCAATTGGGCCCCTCCAGTAGCGAACTTGAGTCTTGGAGAGAATATGACCTTCATATGCCCGATGACTCTACATTGCGCCAACATTCCTTTGAGGATGCCCTTTCCTGTTTCGATTACTGGCCGAACAGCATCGCTCCAGGTGCCTCTCGGGCTTTGGAAGAAAACGGTTATATCTGGCGAGGGACGACTCAAGATATATCTTCGACCGTTTCACAATGGAATCTTTCTTGGGTAGCTTCGGATGAACAAGCAGGATGGGTGCAATTCAATCTAACCGGAATTCCAAGTGAAGAGAATTGTCAATATGATAAGAGGGGTGATTTGGACTCGACTGCATGGAATCGTGACTCAATCCCAAACACCCTCAACATCACGAAATTGGAAACTCGGTTTTCAGATTCGTCCAAATACAATGTCTTGTTTGGCGACAAGCGTTTCTTTACCTCCTCTGGTGCTTACCAAGATGATGTTCAAGTGGGTTACTTGATTGCGGTACCTGGCAATGATATCGGGTCAATCCTCTCTCAAATTGGAGACGGTGGCGATGGCGCAGTAACGCTCGATATTTCGCGCTCATGGGATGAAGAAGTAGAATCAGGCGGGGCAGTGTACACTGAACAACATCAATTGAATTTACTTGCTGATGCGACAGAAGGCCGCTTAGTCGGCTGGAGCCTCATCACCAGTCGTACGTGATTACTTCCAAAGGTTCGTATCCCATTCATTGTTTGACGGAGGCTCATATGCTCCCATCTGAGAAAAGTCTGGTGCAGCTGGAACATCACCATACTTTGGCGATGGAATGAAAACTGGAGGGGCTTGAGTGGGCCGAGCCGAATGGTTTGGTGAGGCGTTTTGACGGCGAGAAAGAACGAGAATAAGGCTCAATACAGCAACGACAATAGCGAGAACCCAAACCAACACATTCGATGGTAAACTCATTCCATTTTCATTTTCGTTTGTTTGAATCGCAGCCTCTTCTTCTTTCTCTTCAACAACCGGAGGGTGCCAAACGGTATACGTAACCATCCATTTCACTTCAATAAACCCTGTATCATCAAAGACGACCGCTTCAATTTCATATGGACCTACAGTTCCATTGAGGGCACAGAGTTCCTCAGCGAACGTCGTGCTTGGTTGCTGGCAACTGTGCACCCCTTCTTCAAAGAGAAGGCCTTGTGCTATGAGCGTTTGATTACGGTACCACTGTATGGTGAGATTTAGCCGCTGAATTGAAGCATCGTCAAGGTCGAGAAGAATTCCTAATTGCAGAGAATCATTTGTAGCGTTGAGTAAAACTTCTGACATGAGCGGAGTAGGTGTAAACCAATTTGTTCTCTCAATGCCATCATCGATAGCGCCATTACAATCATCATCTAAGCCATTCCATATCTCTTCAGCATTAGGAGAACGAGCCGAATCGTTGTCGTCACAATCAAGGAACCACCGATATCCATCTTGATCTTCATCTAAGTCGGGTACGAAAGGATTCGTAAGCGTTGAAATAACTTCGATTCCATCGGTTAAGCCATCGTCATCGGTGTCTTCATCAAATGGGTCGGTCCCAGTTTCGAGGAATTCAACTAAGTCGAGCAGGCCGTCAGCGTCCGCATCTGTCCCATTAAAGGCTTCATCAATGAGGCCATCACAATTGTTGTCGATGCCGTCCAGCAATTCTTGAGCATTCGGATAAATGCTCGAATTTGTATCATTGCAATCCTCAAACCAGTAAAATCCATCCATGTCTGAATCATTATCTTTCGTGAGAGGGTCTGTAAGGTGGATTACTACTTCATCCCCATCATTCAAGAAATCCCCATCGGTATCGGCCATAGAGAGGTTCGTGCCATAGACGTGGAATTCTCCATAGTCGGATAAACCATCATTGTCTGTATCCGTGGAATTGTATCCTTCATCCCACTGCCCATCGCAGTTATCATCGATTCCGTTCAGCAATTCTAGGGCGCCAGGATAGACTTCTGCATTCGTATCGTTGCAATCTTGAAACCAATAGAATGCATCAACATCAGCATCTTGGTCTGGAATCAATGGATTGGTCCCATAAAGCAAAACCTCTTCACCATCAAGCAACTTGTCGCCATCGGTATCATTGTCTAATGGATCTGTGCCGTTCACGTTGATTTCGACACCGTCGGACAATCCATCTCCATCTGAATCACTGAGTAACGGATTTGTACCATAAATCAGAACTTCTGCTCCATCGTTTATTGTATCGTCATCAGTGTCGATATCGTAAGGATCAGTGCCATATACGTCGGTTTCATTGGTATCAGAGAGGTTATCACCATCTGAATCAAGATTCAATTGTGTTCCATGAATAATTAATTCCCATTCATCGAGCGTTCCCACATCCTGATTACCTTGGTCCTGTAACGACAAGGACCATTCTCCTCGGCTGTCTTCACCCCAATGCTGGACTGTTCCAAACCGCCAATTATTGTAATTATTTCCGTCGTCATCATGCTTTTCTGCGAGTACACTTTGATGCCCTGAGGGGCTTGTCAAAATAATCTCCATATCACCTCGGAAAGAGTGAGGCAGGTCGATCACGATATCGATATTCTCGACTTGAATAGCGTCGGTTACAGTCGTGTTTGCATAAACAGATGTTTCACTGTTGTCTGGGATGTTGAGATTTGTTTGAATCGTCCCAGTTGATGATGAGATTTCTTCATCAACGATGCTCCAATTTGCCGCAGTGGAAACAGCAGCACCCGCATCAATAACACCGTAGCCATATTTGTGACTCACAAGGTATCCTGCTCCATTTGTTTTCCATGAATTGTCGTTTCCGTCGTTCTTCCTCGAAGTTTCGACAAGAATATGCTGAACATCCCGCCATGTCAAGTTGGCATTTGCTTCAAGCATCAGCGCTATGACGCCAGAAACAAGGGGCGTTGCTGACGACGTCCCACCAAAATTATCCGTGTAATCGCTGTTGGTATAACCTCCAGAACCTTCGTTATCTGTCGTTGTAATCCCTTCATTATCTCCGTTTGATGGTGCAGCAACCAAAATATTGGCACCTGGTTCAGCGTAGTATGACTGATCTCCTTTGTGATCAACTGCTGTTACAGCAATCGTATAACGCAGGTTTGCATAACCATCGTAATTGGAATTATCATCGTCGTCTAAACCATTTCCAGCAGCCCAGGTAATGATGTTTCCAAGTCCACCTCTGCCCAAGATTGCATCGTTCTCCATTGCAGCGAACATAAGTGGTCCTGGCGCTTCTAAAGTCTCTCCATCGTCGCTTGGGCCCCATGAATTCGAATAGATATCGATGTCTTGACGCTCATGAGAGAGTGCGGAAGATTCTCGAGTATCTGTCGTACTGCAGGAGATGAGTTGCAACCCCGCTAACCCAGCTCGAGGCGCAGAGCCACTTACTCCAATGTTGTTATCTCCAACGCCGGCAGCAACGCCAGCGGATGCAGTTCCATGTGCATTATTTGAGGATGGCGAGGGGTTTCCATCGTTTCCACAAAAGTCGTAATCAAGGGTAGACTCGTAATAATTATCTAAATCCGGATGAGTCCAGTCAAGCCCATCGTCGACGATGCCGATAACTATGCCATTGCCTCTATACGTGTTCCAAGCACCGGTGATATTGACATCTTCTCCGCTCGCGCCTCCAGTCTGTCCAGTATTTTGGAGATGCCATTGGTCGGAAAACTTCGGGTCGTTTGGAATCCAGCGTGGCGGCATTATTTTCTCAACAAGCGGATATGCCGCATCAATTTCTCCATTCTCAATCAGAGTCGAAAACTCATCAGCAGCAGTTGAAGGATCAGTATCAACAATCCAAGCCCCGGGCAATTCTTTTGATTCAATTCCGTTGAAATGTAATGCAATGACGACCCATTGCTGTGCAGATTCTAACTCGGAATCAGAATACATTGAAAGGTCACTCTTGTGGGCAATAGCGGCCCTTAGAAGGGATGAATAGGAGTCGATGATACTGTTTTCAGTATGTGTATCGGATACAGATTCTACTTGTAATGAGCTGTTTGCACTTACCGCCGGTGCGAGCACCGAACATACCAAAATGAACAGTATGAAGGGGGTGCGCATACTTTGTTGTCGGGCAGAGTCCATATTAGCACTACCTCTTTCAAGTGAGCATTTGACCAGATAACCTCGAAGCGAGAGATTGTAACGATTCATTCTTTTCTTGGAGTGAACGGATATAGCGCGGAATGGTATGGTTTGATTGGGCCAGGTCGTCGAGCGAACCGACCCATTCAAGTGATTCCCTAGGGCGTTTCAGCGATGCTGAATCCGAGGAATAAACGTTCCACACTGAGCAACCGTCTCCATCTTCTGAAGCTGTCTGTAAGCACCATTGTTGCGGTAATGGAGAACATCCACATTTCAAGGAGTGACGCTCAGTAAAGCGAACAAGACAATCATTTTCGATGTAGTTCACCCCCATTTCATCAAGAGCATGCCGAGATTGTTCATCCTCTGCACCCAATTGAAACCAAACCAGTGGAAAGACGTCACGTTGGAAACGGATGATGAGATTTCGAACAACAGCCCGAGCGCGTTCTGGTGCTAGAAATAAGACGACGACTTTTGGGATTACGCCTTCATCTAACCCAGGTCGAATTGGGAATCCTTGGATTGTAGCCCCTCCGTCTCTGGGATGAATTGGTGCTACAGCCCAATCTCGGGCCTTGAGTTCCGCAACAGCAGTATGGGCTGGCCTCTCTGAATTAAGTCCGGCTCCGTAAATGTGTATCACATCGGTGCTGTCCAGAATCGATTTGAGTTGAACAATGTCTTGCTCGTCTCGTGAATCCATATCTTCAATTAATCCATTCACCTTATGAAAACTTGTACAAGCATGACATCCCGTGCGCATCCATCTGCATGTTTGAAGTTACAGAACCCCCAGCATACTTCATGGCCGAGTTAAAACGCCCTCCACATGACCGAGGTCATGAGTTGTGGACTGCGGAGGATGGCCCTTCACGCCTTCTTCTTTCAAGCATCGACCGCTGGGTCAGCGCCTTGCTTGCAGATGACGGAATCAGCATGCCTTTCATGGGCGGCTCTCAGTCGATAGAAGCTACAATTTACTCTCGCGCTGATGGCATTATTGTAGGAACGGCAGCCGTTGACCATATGTTGCAAATTTGGGCTCCTTCCCTGCGGATTTCATGGATGGCAGGAGATGGTAAAAAAGTATCAAAGGATGATGAAATAGCCATCCTTACCGGAGATCGAGAGACACTTCTCGCCATGGAGCGCAGTATCTTGAACATGCTTGGGCAACTTTCGGGCATTGCTACAGAAGCAAGGCGATGGGCAGCTCGTGCCCCAGGGCAAATAGCATGTACTCGAAAAACTGTATGGGGACTGCTCGATAAATGGGCCGTTCATCTCGGAGGAGGATTAACACATCGTCTTCATCGCGAAGATGCTAAGATGTTGAAAGAAAACGATCTTGCCTCAATGCATGATGACCTTGACACACATGCAAGTCGTATCGTCAAGTTCCTGCAAGATGTAACGCAAGAAGGCTGTGGAGCGTTCCTTGAAATAGAGGTTCGTGAAGAAAAAGAAGCCATTATGGCAGCTGCTGCCTGGTCGCAGCGCGATGATGAAAATTTACCCCCGCTCGTAATCATGCTGGACAATTTTGGGCCTGAACGAAGTAAAGACACTGTTGCCCAGCTAGTGGAAATGAACTTGAGGGACCAAATCTGTCTTGAAGCAAGCGGCGGTATCGTGTTTGAACAATTGGATGAGTGGCATGAAAGCGGAATGGACGTTCTTTCGACGAGCGCAGTCAATCGAGGCGTACCTCCGCTCGATATTTCGATGATTGTCGGCGGCGCTTGAGGAGATACCATGAGCGAAATCGCTGCTGACCCTTCTCACCCCCGCTATCAGTCTTTATTGATGCGTCATAGGCTAGAGGTAGCCGAGGAAAAAGGGATGCTTGCTGGAAGTGCTTTGATTGCGCATGGCAGAGGGGAAGCTTTTGATTATCTGCTAGGAGAACAAACAATCCCCAGTGCACTTGCAGCTACTCAACAGGCGCTCGCTCTTCTTTGCTCAGCCACCCACCCTGTGATTAGCGTGAACGGTAACGTCGTTGCACTTGCAGGAAAAGAAATTTTGCACCTGGCTCAGAAACTCAACTGTCCGGTTGAAATCAATATTTTCTATCGTACTCCTGAGCGCATGAAGGCATTACTTCAACACCTTAATGAAATTAAACAACAAGAAGCAATCGATGTGGAAATTCTTGGTGCTAAGCCGAATGCTCGCATTCCAGGATTAGAAGGGCCACGGGCGAATTGTACTAAGGAAGGCATTTTGGATTCTGATGTCATTCTCGTCCCTCTCGAAGATGGCGACCGATGTGAGGCATTGGTCTCAATGGGAAAGACCGTTCTTGTAATCGATTTGAACCCACTTTCTCGAACAGCCCAAATGGCCTCAGTGACAATGGTGGATGAATTAAGCAGAGTCATCGTAAATATGAACGCACATCTTGATTCAGGTCAACAGGTTGTTGAGAACAAAAAATATAGTAACAACGAAACAATACAGCGGGCTTTGCAACATATTGCTGCCTATCTCCAGTCGTAAGTTCGATTATGTCTAATTTTGGCCATTTTATGCATTTTACCGGCAAATACTTTTTATTTAGGTTTACACATTTTTTATCGAGATGAGTGAAACCCCGAAAACCAATCCCAAGAAAAACACTTTTGGAGCATCCATTTCTTTCGATCTAGAAAAAGCCCCAGAGCCAAAGCGACGGGACAAAAAGAACACTGAAGATTCAGCCATCGAAACGACGAGTAACGAACCTCTGCCGATTGCCGAAGTTGACTGCCCGGGTTGTGGTAACACTCTTTCAGAAGCGGAATGGCTTGACGCATTAGTTGGCTTTGTGTCAGGGGTAAGGGATTTTGAAATTGGTAATCCCGTTCGAGCCCGTATTGTTCAAACGCTTAGAAATACGGTTACAAACATGGATACTCCACATCCGAGAGATGTTTGGGAAGTGAGCATTGTAGCGCGCCTTATGAGCGAAATTGAACGAATAGTACAGGCTGAGATTCTTCGGTATTCAAACGATGAGTCGGAGCAAAAATTTTCTATCATCGAAGTCCAAGAGATGCTCCAAGCCAATGAAGCCGAAGTAAGGTCATCAATGGCTATCGAGATTTGGGAAGATGTCGTCATACAGGTTCAAACAGCTCTTGAACCAAAACTTCGAAAACAAATCGAAAGTGAACTCTGGACCGAATTTGAAGCGGAACTCCAACGGAGACAGGATGTTTAGAATCGTTCTTTCAGTTTAACAGCAAGACGTGCTGCAATACTTTCACCAACATCTGAACATGATGCATCTCCCCCGAGGTCGTAAGTGAGCCCTTTTCCGTCACGCAAATGGTCCGCAACACTGTTGTCGATGAGTGTGCCGATTTGAGTCAAGTCATCATTGTTATTTTTGCGACCCAACCAATTCATCATCAGTTGAATCGAATTGATACTAGCAATTGGATTGACGACGTTCAGGCCAGCGTATTTTGGCGCAGAGCCGTGAACCGGCTCAAAGAATGCATTTTTGTCACCAATATTTCCAGATGCTGCCATACCCATTCCACCTTGGAGTACCGCACCGAGGTCGGTGGCAATATCGCCAAACATGTTTGAAGTAACGACAACGTCATAACTTTCAGGGCTTCGAGTGAGCCACTGGGTGAAAGCGTCAATAAACCCGTAGTCAAGTTCAGTGCCTGGATATTCACGGGAGACTTTGTCAAATGTGCGTCGGAATAATTGGCATCCACGGGTGACGTTTGACTTGTCAATGCATGAAACTCGCTTCACTCCATCAACCGGCGCTCCATTTCGGGTTTCCGCAATTTCGAAACCCATACGAATGAGGCGCGCACTGCCATGTTCAGAAATGGGGCGGGGGTCGTAAGCAACTTCTCCGCTAAGTCCCGGGAAGGTCATTTCTGGAGGTTCGTAAGGCGGCCGACCCATAGCTCGGTCCGCACTTCGGCGTAGCAGTGAATGATACAATCCTTCAGTATTTTCTCGCAAAATGGTCATGTCCACCATTCCGGGTTCCCAAATCTGAGTAAATTTCCCGTGGACTTTGTGTGGCACCCCTTCATAGAGTTTGATTGGTCGAAGATTTGCATACAAATCAAGTCCGCTACGGAGGCCGAGAATAACTGAGCCGCCGGCAAGGTCTCCATTTGGAAGAAAAGCACCAGGGTGGCCTATTGCTCCGAGATACAGCGCATCTGCTTCATCCCGGCAAAATTCGAATGAACCTTCAGCCCACTCCTCTCCGGTTTCGACATATTGTTGGCCACCGCATTTGATGACCGTTTGCTCAAACCCGATGTTCGTGTGTTGTTCTATTGTGTCGAGTATTCGTTGCGCCTCAAGTGCCACTTCTCGACCAGTTCCATCGCCCGGTAAGATTCCAATCCGATAGTCTGCCATGTTTTTTCGCAAGAGTAACCCCTACATGAACGCGCCCCCTTTCAGAAAAGGAGAGTTCGTTTCGATACCTTCTGAAATCAACCCACGGTATCACTTCAAGGTCAATGACCTGTGGAGAGGGGTATTCACAGAATACGAGGAGGTGCCTTTCGTTTCTGCACCGGAACTCGAGGTCCCTTCTTGAAGAGAGGTTTCATAGGCCGTCATCAAGGAGAGTCGTTAACATGAGCGACAAACAAAACAAGGTTTCAGAGGAACAGATTCCTGTCGATCAAATGCCCGAAGAAGTTCAGCGTCTCGCTGAAGTCATGAACGGCATCAATCCAGATTGGCAACTTGGGAAATGGTTATCTGAGCAAGCCAATATGTCTCTTGAGCTTATTTCATCCGACCTCGCTCGAGAAAAGAGAGTTATCGAACAACGATTACACCGTCTTCAAGCACTTGGCCGCCGTATAGAAATACATGAAGGGCAAGGTGAAGATCCTTTCCAGCGAAATATATTCGACTGTTTCGACCTTAATGTCGATCCGAGTTTGAATGGACTTGGGAGGCGAACTGCAGAAAGTGAGGACAGCATTGATGGTGCAAGTAATATGGAAGTCGCCCTTCATCCTGCAAATAATTTCATTGAATTGCTTCCCGATGAAGAAAGCGACGATCCCCTTCTTGCTGTCGTTTGCCAAATGCTTCTCATCCATGTTGAAACCGAGATTTCCAAAGGGGAGCCTTGCTCTACACTTGATTCAATTTTCAAACATCTCAACTCTAGCGGGATTAGTCACGAAGAAATCGATGAAGGCTTAGACCATTTATTGATGAACGGCACACTCATTGAAATTGATGACGACTGTTTTGTTCCAGCCAACTGATTCCGGTATGTTGACAGGAAAACACATGTTGGGATTATTATGGCGACCAAAAAAGAGGGTGCAAAGCGTCTTCTCGATACTTTGGATTCAACCGATAAATTACGCACACGCCTCGGTTTTGCATTGGGGCAAGGATTGGTGTTGAGCCTCTTCATCGGATACTTTACCGACGAGTGGCGTTTCGGCTTTGCAGCACTCCTTGTGTTTGGTCTTTTGATACAATTTGCATTTGAACGTATGAAGAACAGCATCGAAGCGAGCCGTCTCGAAGCCCTCTCTCAGCTGGGTTGGAAAGAAGACACCCTTTCTGATGAAGAGTATAGGACACGTATAACGAAAATTCTGAACGGATGAGGGTCAAGAATGGAAGACCCGGGCTCTTATTTTCTTCAGCAATACAAACTCGAGGTTTCGAAGAAAAGTCGCCACCGCCGAATGCTTCTCATCTTGGTATTCTCAAGCCTTGCCATCGGTTTTACAGGTTGGCTCACCAAGAGCGTGACTCTTTCAAGTGTCCTTTTTTTTGAATTCCTGATTCTTTTGCTCAGTTTTTCCTCCGTCTTTTCTTTCCACCGGAAAGCGATTGAGCGCCAAGAAACACTCTTCATGATGCTTGAAGTTGATCCGGCTCTTCTCGAAAACTCCGACAGAATGCATGTTGCCCTTGAAGCGGTGAAAGCAGGCAACATTCAATCGATTCAAGTCTCCAAAACCCAACGAAGAGGCAGGGGTTCAGACGAGAAGGGTTTCACTTCTGGTCAGATTGATTCACCACTGGATGCAACAAAAACTCGTCGCGATTCCTCTGTTTCAGAACCTCTTTATGAAGGATTAGAAGATAATTTACGCCCTTCTGAGTTACTGGTGAATGAAGCCAACCTCCAATACCAGCACCGAGCAAACCAGTTATGGCAAGATGCAGAATCAAAAGATACCGACTTAATTGAAGCAGGAGTCGAACGACTTGGGGACCTGGTCAAAACCGACTGGTTTGAAAAGAATGCGAAGCAAGGCGCAGTTCAGGAATTGATGGATTCTCAGAAGCCTGATGAAGAATTTTGAGGCAACCCCAATAACTACGACTGCCTCGGGTAATTCATGATGACCAATGCTATCTTGGTTGCCGGTGGGCATGGTAGCCGATTGTATCCTTTTACAAAGTATACTCAAAAGACGCTCCTTCCGTTGTATGACCGTCCGGTGATTGATTTTGCACTTGCAACAATCCGACGGGCGGGCGTAAAAAACATCACCATCATTTCAAACGAATTCATCGGGCAAATAGCTCAGCATGTTGGCGGTGGTTTTGAGGGTGAAAAAATACATTATGTTCTTGAAGAAGAGCCACAGGGTGTTGGGCATGCACTCAATCTCGCTCGTCCTTACAACCAAGATTGTCGCCTGTTAGTCTATTTTTCAGATAATATTACTACGCTTGAATTGACTGACGAAGTCTCTCGATTCAATACGACTGAGAAAAACCCCGGATGTGTTTTACTCGCTCGCGAAGAACAACACCCTGAAGCATTCGGGGTGGCAGTTCTCGATGACGAGGGTAATGTGTGTGACATCGTTGAAAAGCCGGAAAACCCCCCTTCTAATTTGGCAATCGGAGGCATTTATCTGTTTGATGAAAACTTTTGGCCTTATTTAGATTCGGCAAGAGCGCAACAAGGCGATAAATTTTCAATTTCTGACATCACACGACAATACGTTCAACTTGGAAAAGCGAAGTTGCTTTCAGTTGGTGAAGAAACCTGGGTTGATTGCGGGACTCCAGAAACTCTCCTTCTTGCATCACAAATGGTGAGGGATGGAAAGTTGAATCCGAAACCATTCCGAGAGTCTTTGCAGTAAAATCAATACTTAGGAGCACCTCCCTCGGGACATGAAGGTCGGAATAATCGGCGCGGGGATGGTCGGCGGGGCTATCGAGACTTGCTTTGCTGATGCGCATGAATTGTTTGTTCACGACCCTGCTCGAGGAACACAGCTCTCTGATGTCACCGACCATGTCAATTTCGCATACATTGCTGTCCCAACCCCTCCGCATCCTGAAACGGGAGCGTGTGATACACGTATTGTTGAAGGCGTTCTTGATGAACTACCAGATGGCTTCACAGCGGTCATCAAAAGTTCAGTTGTTCCAGGGACGACTCAATCATATCATGAAAGATATCCACATCTTAAGATTGCGTATTCTCCTGAGTTTTTGGTTGAGCGTCGACGTCTCGAAGATTTCGCAAACCAAGATTTGCTCGTATGCGGCACCCATCATACTGATGTTGCCGAACTTGTCTTTACTCAACATAAGGAAGCAGGTGTTCTCCGTCGCGAAAATCTCTTCCATGTCACACCCACCCAGGCTGAATTGGTGAAATATACCAAAAATACATTCTATGCGATGAAGGTAATTTTTGCGAACCAAATGTATGACATCTGCCAAGGAATGGGAGAGGATTGGTATACGATTCGAGAGATGATTACCGCAGAGCAAGCACAACCGATCGGCCCCTCGCATTTGGACCCAATCTTCGGGCTCAATCGAGGCTTTGGAGGGAAATGTCTTCCCAAAGATTCGATGGCTCTTGGCGTATTGGCAGACTCGATGGATTGCAAATACGAGTTCATGGATGCCATTCAAGTGGACAATGCAAAACTACGGGGAGTCCTTACCGGAAAACCAAGCGACGTCACTACCAACGATGATTAAAGGAGGGGCATTCAATGAAGCGGCCTAAAGTTGCTGAAGTCCTTCCAAGGGGTACATTACAAAGGTTCGGAATAGCCGGAGGTTTCAACACTTTTATTTTCTGGATCGTTTGGGAAATTCTTCGCTCAACTTTTCTTCTCGAGGCATTGAATGAAACAGCAATGTGGTCCATCTCATGGGCTTTTTCAAGTGTTATTGCCCATTTTGTCCATCGTATATTCACGTTTGATGGTAGAAAAAATGTCAAGAATACTATCCTTGGCGCGCTTTCTGTTTATGCCTTTGGAATGGCGGGATCAACTCTGTCTTATGACGCACTTCTTACCCTCTCAGACGCCCCCATCCGTCTCCTCTTCCTCATTAACATGCTCTGCTGGGGACTGTTTACATGGGCGGCCATGCGATGGATTGTATTCGGCTACACTTCGGAAGAGGAATGAATCATACCGCATGGGTTTCCATGAGGGAAAGCGGAATTATTTCGAGCGCTTTTTGGTGTGTCGACTCCATATCGAGTGGACAGGCAGTTCCTGCATTGACTGCATCAAGCCAGGTTCGAGCGCAAACACACCACGAATCTCCAGGTTTCAATCCAGGAAATCCGTGAGCAGGCATTGGCGTAATCAAATCGTTTCCTCTTGCCAGAGCAAAGTTAAGAAAATCTTCCGTCACAACACAACAGACGGTGTGTGAGCCACGGTCATTGGAGTCGGTGTTGCATTTTCCGTCACGGTACCAGCCTGTCATCGGGTCGCATGAGCAAGAATCGAGAGGCTTTCCGAGTACGTTGAGGCTTGCATCCATGTTGTAAGCAAGCACCCCCCTCGCTTCAAGTCTTGCTTCTCTCAAGTTCAGAAAAACCAATTCGGAGAATTTTGTGAGGTCGCAAAATCTCACTTGTTTTACCGGGAATCAGCGTGGGGTTCTAAGCCTAAGACAACAGCGGAAGAAGCAATGCTACCAGATACAGTACACAAACTTCCCCGAGAAGAGCGATTTGCTTATGCTCGCCTCCTTGCTTATATGGCACGAGTTGATAATGAATTAACCGTTGATGAGATGGCAATGTTCGAACAACGACTTGGAACAGCCCTTCTTTCTCCAGCACAGCGGAAAATAATCCGTAATGCTTTGAAAACACCGCCTTCTTTGGAAGAATGCCTCGACGGCATGAGTGAAGAAGCAGGACGCCTCGCACTACGCGACGCAACGTTGATGGCTGCTGCAGATGGTACAGTTGACGACGATGAAAGAGATGTGTTGAATGACATCGTCGAGCATTTCGGTCTCGCTGATGGCTCAGTCCAACGTTTGTTAAAATGGACATCAAAAGGCTATCTTTGGATGCAAGAAGGATACGATATCCTCAATGAGATCTCGGAGTGAAGTCCGGTGTATCTCGACCTTGCAGTCGACTTTGCTCAAGAGGATGTTAAGGGCTATGCAGAAATCATGGTCATCGTCGCTTCGGCAGATGGCACCCTTGTTAAGGAAGAACTCGCAATTATTGAAGCGCTCATGGGCCGATGTATGATGCATCCTGAAATGCGGGTCGATGTTCGTAATTTACTTGAAAAACCCCCTTCACTCGAACTGGTTCTCTCAAAATTGAACCCAGTCGTGCTGAAGATTGCTCTTCGAGATGCAATACTCGTTGCAGCGGTTGATGGAGAATACGATTCATCTGAAATTTCGGCCATCAAAACCATCGCCAAAGCTGCCGGCGTTCAGGAGAAAGAACTCTCATCGCTTTTCGAATGGGTGAAAACAGGCTGGGAATGGCATAATGAGAGTTTTGAGTTCCTCGGACTCGTTTGAAAAACCTCGATTTTTGCTATTTTTCAAATCCCTGATTCAAGGGTCACATTCAAACCGGAAAAGCCAGCCCGCTGGTTTAGGTGGGGACCATGCAGAGCGGAGTAAGTGGATGGTATGCGAGACTGGACCGATGTCTAGAAAATCGTACTGAGCAAATTCATATTTGGCTTGCTGCGTGGGAACAATCTCTTCTTGTCCACCAACCGATTGCAGCCCTCCTCCCCGAAGATTGGCCTACCTTGCCTGCAAATCTGTTAACCGACCCGGGCCATGTTCTCGACCATCTTCTTGCTCGTCACGACGCCGAAGAAGACGGCCGTTCGCCGCGCGGCGCACACCCGACTCCACCTCGACTGGCAGACGCCGTTATTGCTTCTGAATTACTTGAAAGTTTGACGCGACCAAAGACGCCTCCTCAAACCTCTTCGATGCATTTGAGCAACCTCCCGCCAGGGTTCCGCCAACATCTCGAAAAACTAAATCTGCCACAGCATGTTCAAGAAACGGAGGTAGATGATGAATCTGAGTTTGAACGCGTTGAACTTGGCTTGCGAACTCTCAGCGGTATCCCTCTCCCAGTAGCAGACACATCTTGCGGCGGTGGAATCTTCCATGCTCGCTTGATTCGCCGCCATGCGGAAAATCACTCGGACAGCACTGCAGAGAAAAAAATCGCCGACACAACATCTCTTCTCTCGTCGTTTCAATTACTCGACAATGATGAATTAGTTGTTGCGTCAACTCGTCAACGCCTGCTGCTTGAATGCATTCGTTTCGACTTAGTGAGTCTCAAGTCGAACAAGCCTGGCTGCTTGCCACGAAAGACAGCAGAAAAGTTACTTGAAAAAGCGGTTCAACAGGGTGACACCTTACAAGGTGGTTGGCCCTGGTCCAATGCTCCACACCTTATCGTCACCAATCCTCCTTGGCTGAGAATTAAAGATCGATTCCGTGGCATGGAAGAAGGCAGCAAACTTCGCCGAGAACTCGGTGAACAACTTCGAGGACTTACCGATAATGGTCTTCCGCGATTCTCCACAATGCGAGGCAATGTCAACCTCTACCGCTTGTTCATCGAACGCGGTTTGCAAATTCTCGAGCAAGGCGGTCGCCTTCGATTGATCGCACCGGACAGTATTCTCCGAGAACAATCCTCCCACCCACTTCGCCAACTTCTTGTCGAGAGTCACGGTTGGAGTGATATTTGGGCTATTGAAGAAGCAAACCATTTGTTCCCTGGTATGACGCAAGGTGTTGCAGTTCTCGGAATTACAGCAAAACAACCTACTGAAAACTTGGTCATTCACGGGCCAATCAGTCGTGCTGACTTACGCCGTGACCTGAAAGGCCTTTCCAACCGAGTTCCTTCTTTTGAGATGGAAACAGAACGTTGGGTTGCTTGGGCAAAAGATACTTGGGCAATCCCCCGCCTCCCCCGTGACCGAATTGAACGCAAGCAAACATTGCAAATACTCGATCGTCTCGCCCGCCTTCCTCGAATGGGCGAGCAACAACATGCTATTGCTACAAACGGCCATACCATACGAGTTCGTGTTGGTGAGATTGATCAAACCGCTCACTCCAAGTCGATTGAAACATGGGTCAAAGGCCGAGGTTCACGCCCCTTTATTCGCGGCGTCCACTTTTCCGAAGACGAAGATGGAAATGTCTTTGTTCGCCATCCAGCTTTCCGCACAGACATTCCTTCTCGAGCGAATGAGCGACAACTCGCAATGTGGTGTGGCAGTTCAGACTCCAAATACGGGCCTCGTCTTGCTTGCCAAGCTATCGTCAATGCTCACCAAGAACGCCGCCTTCGCTGGGCAGTCATACCTTCGGGATGCGTACTTGGAAACAGCGTGAATCATATCGAATTGCATGAAGACATCCAAGAGCGACTCATCGGAAGTCATGGCACACTCGAGAAAGCCCTCCACTGGATGTGTGGATTGTTGAATGCGAAGGATTTGGATGAATGGGCCCGTGCATGGTCTGCCAATAACAACGTCAATAATTACGAATTGGAAATGCTACCAGTTGAAGTTTCCTCTGAAATACCGGAATTGATGCTCTCAGTTCGGTAATCGAGCAATCTTGGCCGTTCATCTGTCAGTATTGCAATCTCTCAAGTCGGCATTTATGTTCAACATCATTTATTACTGATAAGCCACTGCAAGGACCGTTAGCGATTTTTCGTGGTGAGGCATATGGGGATTCATCCAAAAATCGGCATAACAGGTTTACCCCGTAGCGGTAAATCTGCAGTTATGGAAAAAGTCCTTGAGATGTTGAAAGACGAACGCACCCGCGAAATTCAAATGCGCGGTAGTTTGACTGAAGCACCCATCATCGGGGGAATGAGGACAGAACCTATTCTTGATGGAAGTGAGCGTTTAGGTTACAGTGTTTTCAATATCGTTACAGGCGAGAATGCTATCATGGCTCACAAAAACATTGATTCTCGGCTCCGAGTGTTGGGTTATGGCATTGATACTGAAGCATTGGAGAGAATTGCAATCCCTGCCATTGAATATGCACGCGATGAATGCGAAGTACTGGTTATTGATGAAATTGGCAAATTCGCTGTCGAAAGCGAAGCATTCGTGAATTGTGTTCGAAGTGCTTTGGAAGTTGACAAACCGACTCTATTGACACTCCACAAAAAGAGCCGACATCCGTTGTTACAAGATATTCGCCGCCGAGATGATGGACGTATTCTTGAAGTCACGCCAGTCAATCGGGCGCTGTTGCCTTACAAGATTCATAAACTGATGAGAGAAACGTACTGAACGGCTTGTCTGCCCGTTGGGTTCATTGCTCAGTTCCTTTACGCATGTCTATGAGCACACCTTCTAATTCTGCATCGACGCTTTTGCTCGGTACAGGTTTAGGTTGTTTTCTCATCACTGGACTGGGTCTCGTTCAAGACAGAATGAGTCTTGATTCAGTGAGCATTGGCTGGGTATTCCCAATTACCGGAGTTCTCCTCATCCTTCTTTCAAAGTCCCTTCTTTCTGGTGCCGGCCCTCTTTCAAAGGCATTTCCAGATGAAGCTGACGAGACGATGGTCGAACGGGTACGAAGTGAAATCGAATCAAGTGTGAAAGACTCCAGCGTTGGTTCTGCTTGGGCAGAACTCGAAGCGTCTGTATTGGAATCAGAATTGAGTGAAGAATAGGTATATTCACTCTTCCGCAGATTCAAGAGCGTAAACTCTGCCTTTGTTTTTGATATGAATCGTCAACCCAATACTTGCCATAGCGCCTGGAATCCATCCAAACCATAAGGATGCAAGGAACGGTATGTTCCAAGAGAATGGGAGCAGTGCACATGCGATGGTGATGAAAACGAGTGGATAGAGGACAAAGGTTTGAGAAGGAGATGGAACATCTTTCTCAACAAACCATGGTACGGTTGAAGACCAAGGTAGCGCAAGCCAAATTGCAGGAATTAAAAACAAGGCAAACGGAGTGAACAAACACATGATCACTGGTGCAAAGACCAGTGTCATTTTCATCCACCAGACTTCAGGCCGAGGTGCAGCATCAAATCCAAGCGCTGGCAAGAATTGAACAAGCATCATTCCTGAAACGGTGACAGAAGCAATCCAAACACCATACACATATGGCCCCAGTTCAGGCCCGAAGATGCCGAGTTGGTCAAGATGGATAGGGGTTAAAACAAGAATGAGAATGGCCATTAATGCTGCGAGTAAGAGCATTCCTAAACTACGTCCTTCTCCGTGATTGAGTTCGGATTCAATACGTACTGCAGGCTGGATGATGACGGCTAAAGAAACTCCAACGTGAAGAAGCAGTATGAGGGGTAAAAAGAAACCAAGTTCAGGGATTTGTTCAATCCAATTTCGTTCAACTTCTAATGCTCTAGTTAACCATGCCATCGTTAGCACGGCCAAGATGAGTGTTTTCAACCGCGCCCTACTGGCAAGCTTTTGGAAATTATCACCTGCAAAAAAGAGTGTTGACACTGCAAATAATTCACCGCTAAACATCATTAAAGATGCCAATAAGAGAAGTGGAATAAGCGAACTCCATTGAGGTATGGCATCGATGGTGTTGGCCGGGAAAGAACTCGGACTGTAGTATGCTGATTCCGGAAACAATAATGTCGATGCAGAGAGCAGCATCAATCCAGTAAACATCATGAGGCGGTTTCGGAAACCTTGCCTCAACTCAACTCGCGTGCTGCCAAGGCTCGGTAAACGCTCTGAAAGTAACACAAACAGAATGACAGTTAGTGCGATTATTTCGGACCCACCGCCTCCTGTAGCAATCAATTTCAGATCCGAGGAGTGATATGTGCCAGCACCAAGGTATTGGGCAACTTCCAGATGACTGAGGTCACGTTGAATCAAAGAGATGCTTCGAGTGATGAGCATGACCGCCAATTGCGCAGCAGGTAGCCAGCGAAGCGCAACAAGTGCTTTTTCACCGAATGGAGAGCCCTTTCGTAGCACATATGTTTCAATCGCCTCATAGAAAACCCAAGCGAGGAGTCCAAATACGAACAGCGGCAAAAACCACGGCAACGTATCTCCTATCATGTTTGATGCGGAGGGGACTGAGCCCTTGAGCATGGCGGAAGCAAGATAGACAGGGGGCAAGACCCCCAAGACATGTCCCGCGACCAATGGCAAGAGCAGGACTTGTTACAAGTAGCGCAAGATACGCCTTTAGCCAATCTTGCCCAAAATCTGGGATATGACTTGGATTCTTGGCTTCAATCTGCAACAACCTCCCTGCCCGAGACACTCCGAATTACTCGCTCACGCGATGACATTGATTGGACTGAGTCGCTTTTGCGAGAACTCGGAGGGAAGCCTATTGATTGGGGTCAAGCAGCCTTTGCTTGGCAAATGCCATTCGCAAGAGGTCAAGCACCTGACTCGCGAAGTAAGTATATCCTGAGTCTCCTCCATGATTCAGGAAGGATTACCCGTCAAGAAGCAGCAAGCATGCTGCCCGTTGCTATTCTTGACCCTCAACCTGGCGAACTCATCCTTGACTTGTGTGCAGCACCTGGTTCAAAGGCTACACAAATTGCGGAAGCAATAGCGCCACATGGCGTTGTTGTCGCCAATGAACCCGTATCGGGGAGAGTCAACATGCTTGTCTCAAACCGGGGGCGTCTATCGACTACGAACATGCTCATCAATCAACAAGATGGTCGGCACATCGGCCGAATCCCTCCACCCGGCTATGATAGAATCGTCGCTGACGTTCCGTGTACAGGTTCTGCAACATCTCGGAAGAATCGGAATGTGTGGTGGAAATGGTCTCCGAAAGAAAGTCGGACGTTGTTCCGTTTGCAGGTAGAAATCACCCAAAGAGGTGCTAGCCTGCTTCGACCCGGGGGCACACTTGTCTATTCGACATGCAGTATTGACCCGTGTGAGAATGAAGCAGTCGTTGCCCAACTTTTGCGAACATTGCCGTATTTAGAACTCATTGAAATCGATGAAAACAGACTTCCTGGATTGAAACTTCGCCCAGGACTTACCGATTGGGCTGCACTGGATGAAAAGGCTCAGCCAATCCCAAGAGGCGCTGAAGTTGCTCGAACAACATTCCTTCAACCAGCGCACATGAGTCCAGCAGCACGCCTTCATTGGAACGAGGCACTGGATGAAGAGATTGACGAATCTACCGAGAATCGAATCCAAGCCGAACTTTCGAAATGTCGCCGACTTGTGCACCATGACAACGACACAGGAGGATTTTTTGTAGCTCTTTTACGACACCGGCCTGAAGCAACTCCCGAAGGTATTGCCAAGTCGTTTATTCGGAATCGCAAACCATCGCTTCACTCCGATTGGACTCCACTGGTATTGGACCACCCACACACCAACCGTCATACCATTTATGCAGCGAGTGAAGAAACTATTGAAGAGGCTAAAACAAGGTATGGCGTCAAGGACGAAGGACTGTCTTGGTGGAAACGCGGTAAGCGCCTGAACATTGCTCCAAAGATGGTAGAAGAGAGGATTTTCAATCAGAAATGCCCGAATAAGCGGGGCAATCTCTGGCCCGAAGGAACCTTCCATCCACTCAAATTAATTCATGTAGGTTTACCGGCCTTTACCAAAAAACGAGATGCTTGGCGTTCTCGCCAAGAAGCAGTACCCGCTCTTCAGTCTTTGATTACTGAATCAAAACATGCCATTTCTCCAGACACATTGCGCCGTTTACTGAAGGGATGGGCTCCAATGGTCGAAGACTATAATTCGGAATATGAGCCTCTTGAAGTGGACGGCCCCCTCTTGCTTTCATGCCAACTGCCGAGTGGAGAAAACCTCATTTCAGCATGGGCAGGAGCACGCTTGACGTTGATGCTTGATGAGAAAGCGAGAGATGTTTTACGACTCAAGCTCGATATGCCATTCCAAGCCGATGATGAGGAGGAGTGAGATATGCGCATCCCTCTCTTTCTCTTTGCCATTCTTTTCTGCATTGTGGCGGCCCCAATGGCATCCCCTGAAGGCGACGAAGCCGTCAATTTAGTTGCCTCAAAACCCCTTCCCGAACAAACTGGCACAGATACGGTTCTCCACGAATATTATCTTCCACAAGAAGGCCCATACGAGTATGAGAATTCACCAGACATGGTTCATCTTTCATGGTGGAAATGGAGTCAAGAGACCAACTCGGATTGGCCTGACGACGATGCATTGTCTCGACTTGGTGAACTGGGTTTAGAAGACGATACGAGATCTTTGTATAATGAACGCCAAGGAGACAATCTCTCGCTTGAAGAAGGCCTCCTTCTTGGCCGGGAAAATTCACTTTCTCAACAGCCGTTATCCTTGAGTGGTACCATCGATATCGTCAGTAATGAGTTGAATCAATGGTCTCTTCGTTTCCCCGTTGAGATGACTCCTGAAGTTAATCTGAGCGACAATACAGTTCTGTATTTTTTTGTAACGGAGGATTTGGCTACAGACCATCACGGCCGTCAAACCACTCATCTTGTTCGTGATATGAAACCTGAAATCGGCTTTTCCAACAAACAAGGCAATGTAACTCAGACCGTCTGGGAAATCCCTTCAGAACATTTGCTCGCAGCTGGTATTGATTTGGAGTCCGACCCCTATGGATGGCACATCACGTTGGCGTTTTTTGGTGAAGTTGAAGGTGATGACACGAATCATTTGCTTGCAATGTATCATACCTCGTTGCCAACACGCTGGGAAAACAGTAGCGCAGGGCATTTTGCGCTCCCTCTCTTCTTACTCATTTTTGCTAGCGTACTCGCCTCAGGCGCAGTAAACAGTGCCCTCAAACGTGAAAGAGGCATGCCGAAACTGAACGCTGAATGGGTGGAAGGAAAACTTCCAGTTGCTCAATTCCTCTTCCGCTCAGGTGACAAAAACGTCACCCTCAAGTCATGTGAAACCGAACGTCCATGGCAGATTAAAGGAGGTTTCAAAAGCAAACGAATCGCTCCACATTCAGACTTCAAATTCACTTTACGCTTCAAAGAGAAGCACAAGGTAGACTGCCAAATTTCGCTGGGCCTTGAAGTGGAAGAACTTGGAAGTTGGACGCAGTATTTACGCCTCTCAACGCCCAACATTCACCCAACTTTCAAAGAGCAAAATGTTGAAACCTATGAGCAAGAGCAGTGAGTGGTGGACCTGATGGATTTAGATGACACTGACCGAGAACTTTTGGCTGCCATGCTTGAAGACGCACGAATTAGCCAGCGAGCTTTAGCTCGAAAAGTGGGTATTGCTCAAGGAACAGTCCAGAATCGAATCCGGAGAATGGAGGAGGCTGGAATCATCAAAGGCTACAGTATTCTTTTGGATCCTGCACGAATGGGATGGACCATGACCATCATGGCTGGACTTCGTATCATCAAAGGTCGGATGATTGACGTTCAGAAAAAAATCGCTGCCGACCCACGAGTGTTTGCAGTCTACGACGTTACCGGAGAATGGGACTCGATGGTGCTGGCCCGTGTCAAGGACCGTGAAGACCTTGACAATCTCACCAAAACGGTATTCACACTCGATGGCGTTTCACGTTCTTTCACGCATGTTGTGCTCAACACCGTCAAGGAAGACGGAATGCCAAAACCCCCTCTTGAAGAGTAACGTTACTCTTCGTAAGGGTCTTCTTGTTCAATAAAAGGAGATAATTCAACTGACAAACTCTTGAGAGATTCAACGACTCGAGTTTCTGGCTTAAGTGCCTTCAATAATTGATTACGCAACAACTGACACACCTTCACATCGAGGCTTTCCAGTCGTTCAGTGAGTGTTTTTTGTAACCTTCCACCGGTTCGGTCCCAATCCATAAGCAGGCACAAACTTGGGCCGCTATCGCTGCCTCGAATGCCGTATGTTTCATACAAGAATGTGATGAAACGGTCCAACCCCCACCCACGGTTCAGCACTTCCAATGGCCCGATAAAGCCGAGAGATTGCAAGGCGATTCTGTCGCGCTTTCCTTCGATGATAACGGGCCATTGCTGTTCGCGATTCTTTCTTCTTGCTTCGCCCAGTGCCTCACCTGCTACGGCAAACCGTTCTGAGGCATTGCCGCTACCGAGGGGAGAGCGATGCTTTTGATCGCGCATTTATTCTTCCTCCAAATAAGGTTCAAGCAAGGAACTCAACTTCTGTAAGGAGACATTCTCAATACGTATTTTCTTTGTCCTTGAAGTTGCTCCACTCACGATTTTCAGTTGGTCTTTCGAGATTTGAAGCGTTGTTGATAGGACATGCAATACAGCGTTATTGGCCTTACCTTTCTGAGCCTCAGCACGTACCGCAACAGTGAGTCGCCCTCTCCATGTATTGATTCCAACGACTCCTTGCCTCTTGGCTCCTGGTTGAACTTCAACTTCGAGCATGATTGCGCCATCGAGTGTTGATTGGACGCAGGATTGGAGGGTCATCAAGAAATTTAATGTGTGGAAGTTTATCAACCTGCATGCTTTTTATTATTCACAAAGGTCAAGCAAATCTCGAAAAGCAGAACTCCGCATATATAAGACAAAAACGAGTTGTTAAAAGTCAGTAAAATGAGGGCTGTTTTCAAACACACAGCACCTCGTATTCTGCAAGGGTTTAAGGCTGGTATCATCGGCCCATGAATTGAGGATATTCCATGCCTGCTGAGGACACTGTTTTCAACGTCGTTTATGACAAGTATATGTTTTGGAGCGTAATCGTCGGGCTCCTGACGTTCGGATGGATGTTTATCGCTATGCTGCGCTACCGCGACGGTGTTGAACCGGTTGAGAACATGGAAAAATACCACATTGAAGTGGGGTCATTTCCAGTCGATAGCCACAATACGAAACTCGAAATCGCCTTCTACGTGCTGCCAACAATCCTCGTTGTTTGGCTAACAATGATTGCTTTGGCATCCAACACAGCAGTTTGGACCATTCCATCCGATGAAGATACATTCAATGTTGATGTTATTGGAAAGCAATGGTTTTGGGAATTCCACTACCAAGATGACCTTACTTGGGAAGATGACCCAAGAGTCTCACATGTCGATGTTAACTGGACAGGCGGCATGCTGATGGTCCATACACACGGCTCAGAGGCGACCAATGTAACCGTTCAAGTCGACGGTGTAGAAACGGATTACTCGATTGATCTCGCAGCTGAGATGCTTACAGTATCGGGCATTTATTTCGACAAGGGCCTGCACAGCGTTATCACTGCATACGATGCTGAAGATAATTTACTTCACACCTGGGAGCATTTACCGGTTGGCGCAGTACTTACAACAGCAGGTGGTCAACACTTGATTATTCCATGTGATGAAAGTTCGACACTCGACCTCCACTCCAGGCCACACGATTATTCTAATCCGGCTTATGTCGGCGTTCAACACGCTTTCTGGTTGCCAGAATGGGGTGTTAAAGAAGACCTTGTCCCAGGGCTAGAATCTGGAACAGTGATTACATTCTTCCCTGACGACGACGGCACATTCCCAATCCGTTGCGCAGAATATTGTGGTCTTGACCATTCGAAGATGATTGGTAACATCGACATCGTTGCCAGAGATGGCGAGACATGCGACACGGACACAGGCATTCAAAAAACCGATTCAGGTGACAATGAGGGTAACTCGGGAGGCGGATACTGATGCAGAAGCGATTCACACTCCTCGCTTTGGTTCTGCTGATGCTCGTCGCAGCACCTCAGTTTGAAGCAATGCCAACTGGAATTGGTAGTGCAGGGGACAATGGATGCAGTTGTCACGGTGGAGCAGCCGTAGATACTCAAGTCATTGTTTCAGGTTTACCAGATTCGTTCAACGCCAGTGAAACGTATGCTTTTACCGTCACAGTCCAAAATGATGTGATGGAACTTAACAACGGCGGAGTCACAGAAGATGACGGCACTGGCTGGAACGGCCACGCCGGTGGTTTCAGAATCCTTTCTACAGGTGGCATGGTTACAACCGTTGATGCAACATTAAGTCATGAGATGGACGGTGGTCTTACGCATACTGCGGAAGGGAATTCGGTTCGTACGTGGGATTTTGAATGGATTGCACCTGCTGATGATTCCAAAGTTGTCGAATTTACCATTTACGGAAATGCCGTGAACGGTGGAGATGGTTCTGGAGGAGATTACTGGAATCAAGCCGATTTGATTATCCCTGGCTTGAATGCTGGCGATGTTGGGCCAACTGCACGCGCACTTGTTGTTCTTCTCACAGCCATCGGCCTTGCGCTCGGAATGATTCTGCTCGGCGTTATGTGGGTCTTCTACACCCGCTCTCCTGAGACCTTTACGATCTCTAATTTCTGGGCTTATCTCAAACCATGGCTCACCACAACCGATCACAAAGAAGTCGGTATTCTCTACTTCTTGTATGGATTTATCTTCTTCCTCGTTGGAGGTTTCCTCGCACTGCTGTTCCGTATACAACTGGCATTACCTGAGAACTCCTTCTTGACAGAAACAGAATACAATTCTTTCTTCACTCTTCACGGAACCACCATGATTTTCTTAGCCGCAATGCCAATGATTGCCGGCTTCATGAACTATGTTCTGCCGTTGCAAATCGGAGCCAAAGATTTGGCATTCCCTCGAATTAACGCAATGGGCCTTTGGCTCCTTGTCTTCTCGAGTCCTCTGATTTACACTGGAATCTGGTCCGGTGAAGGTGCAGACATCACGTGGGTTATGTATCCTCCATATTCCTCTCTTACTGAAGGAAGCCTCGGTGCTGAAATGGCTCAATACGGTTCCAACCCAGGTACGACTGCTTTCCTTTCTGGAATGCTCATGCTCGGTGCCTCTTCTACACTGGGTGGTGTTAACTTCATCACTACAGTGTTCACAATGCGCGCCCCCGGTGTTGGCTGGATGAAGATGCCTCTGTTCTCTTGGTCGGTCTTCGTCAGCGTTTTCATGCTCTACATGTCGCTACCTGCGTTCATTATCGGCGTTGCTTTCCTCATGTTTGACCATACGGTCGGAACAGTGTTTTTCACTTCAGGCGGTGACAGTTTACTGTTCCAGCACCTGTTTTGGTTCTTCGGACATCCTGAGGTTTACGTGGTAATTGTACCCGCCTTTGGTATCGTCTCCGAAGTTCTTGCAACCAGTGCTCGCCGCTCAATCTTCGGCTACAAATCCATGGTCTTTGCAATGGCGGGTATCGGCGTTGTTGGTTTCGTTGTATGGGGCCACCACATGCTCACTTCGGGAATGGACCCATTCTGGCGAGCTGCATTCATGATTACCACCATGGCAGTAGCGATTCCGACGGGTGCGAAAATCTTCAACTGGTTAGCGACGATTTGGGGCGGTAGCCTTGTTATGCGCACTCACACATTGTGGTCACTCGGTTTCTTGATTACCTTTACACTCGGAGGTATTTCTGGAATGTTCTTCCCTGTTGCAGGTATGGACATGCACTTCCACGATTCATACTTCGTCGTCGCTCACTTCCACTATGTGTTCATCGGTGGAACTGTCTTCGCTCTCTTCTCAGGACTTTACTACTGGTATCCCAAAGCAACTGGAAAGAAACTTGATGAAACCCTCGGTATGTGGCATTTCCTCATCGGATTCTCTGCTTACAACGCAACGTTCTGGCCAATGCACGCTCTTGGTATCATGGGTATGCCCCGAAGAACGCACAGTTACACTGTTGAAAGTGGATTTGCGGAATATAACGCAGTCGTCAGTTTGTTCTCCTTTATCTTCGGACTGAGCCAACTCATACTCGTATGGAACATCATCAAGTCAAACCGACATGGTGAACCTGCAGGTAAAGATCCGTGGGGCGGCTGGTCCCTTGAATGGGCGACAACCTCGCCTCCGCCAACACCATCGTTCCATGATATCCCAACTCAAGGTGACATGAACATCATGTATGGACACCACCAACAGTCTTCGAAACCATCCATAAGCGATACGCTGTGGAATGCTACACCAAAGGAGGCGGAAGAATGAGCGGTGGACACGGGGCGCACGTCGAGAATGGAATCTGGATGCGCGCAGTCATGATGGGTGGAATATTACTCACCATCGGTGTACTCTTGTTTGCAACACTGGGCGTCTTCATGGCAAATGAAAAACACCATGTTTGGGAAGAACTTGAAGATGAATATCATCACATGGAAGTTGAGGTTGCTTTGGATGGAATCATAACAGACAAAGAGGCAGCAGATCTCGACCATCTTCATCATGAAGAGATTGCAGCACACCTTTCCTACCTTACCTACAGAGTTGCAGGTATCACTATTCTTCTGATGTCGATTACCTATGCCGCATTTATTGGCGTTGGTGGACTCTTGAATTCCAGCAAACCTGCTGCAGAACATGGCGATGGTCATGATGAGCACGAACATCACGGCTCCTCTTCGCCGATTATCTTCGCCTTTGGTATCATGCTGTTCTTGGCAGGATTCCCTGACTTTGTTATCGCTTGTAAAGCGATGTTGAATGCAGATCTCACCCCTGACTTTGGGATGCTTGCTTTGAGCATGGTAGGGTTGCTTACTATCGTTATTGCAGTCTCAAACTGGTGGTTTGAGGATTTGCCGTTTAACGGCCATGGTGAACAGATTGCGACATCTTATCCGTTTGAAGGCGAACATATCCGTAAAGCAGGATTGTGGGTCTTCATTATGTCAGAAATAATGGTCTTCGCGACATTCTTTTCTTCATACCTGCGTATGCGAACAGAATGGTGTACAAAGTGGGCCATCGAGGATGGCGTTGAAGCATGTCAAGGTGTTGAACCAGTGGTTACTGCTTCTGACTTGATTCGTAATGACTTTGCAACGATTCTGCCAGGTGCAATCAACACCTTCGCTTTGATTATCTCATCATATACCATTGTCTTGGCACTCAAGACTGCTAAGAATGCAAAGTGGGAGCCTTCAACAGGGATTATGGGTAAAATCATGCCAACTCGAAAGGCAGCAATCCGCAACTACCTCATTGCTACTCTTGCACTCGGTTCGCTGTTCATTGTTCTCAAACTTGTTGAATGGAGCCATCTGGTTGCAGAAGGTTTCGATATCGGAACCACTCAAGGTTCTATCTTCTACATCGCCACAGGGGCACACGGACTGCACGTCTTCATCGGCTTGCTTGTTATGCTGTATCTTGTGTTCAAGGCTGACACCGTCGGCTATGATGAAGACAATGCACAGGGTATCGAATACTTTGGACTCTACTGGCACTTTGTCGACTTAGCTTGGGTAGTAATTTTCCCAGCATTCTATCTGTATTGAGGTGAAATAATGGGCGAACATATTGAAATTATGGGCAAAGACATCTACTTTTGGAACTTTATCGTTTTGATGTTCTTCACTTTGTTTGAAGTAGCGGCTGTTTTTTACGACGTTATCCCCGGCACTGAAATCGAAGTCACGAAGTTGATGGTTTGGGCTATTCTCATTGTCGTTGGTATCATCAAAGGATTCGGAATCGCTGCTTTCTTCATGCACTTGAAAGACGACCCGCGTATCTACACACGGACAGCACTCTTCCCCGTTCTTTTTGTTATCCTCATGCTTTGGGGTATCGGATTATCAAATCCCGCTGGGGTAACTGAACTTCCAAGTTGGTGCACTCCAAATTGGGATTATGCTGAAACTCGTTGAGCATTGAATCGACGCTGCAAAGCATTGATGTAGGCTCGTCTCTCAGGTTTTTACATGGACAAAAAGTCTACTGTAGCCGTGATGATGGCATTGTTTCTTCTTCTAGCATCAATTCCTTCAACTTCGGCGTATAATGGGCATCAATTATCTCGTACTGAAGTACTTGATTTCACCCTGACTGACCAGAATAATGAGAACTTCACATTCACCCAAAGTATCGCAGATGTTCACGTTGTTTCCTTCATTTTCACACAATGCCCTGATGTCTGTCCCGTCATCACTCAATCACTCAAGTTGGTTCAAGATGGACTTTCTGATGCAGATTCTAAAGAGGTCGAATTTATTTCGATTTCAGTAGACCCACGCCACGATACCCCCGAGCGTCTGCTCGAATTCACGGAACTTCACGGCGTTGATTGGCCTCATTTAACGGGATCAGTCGATGTTTTGGCAGATGTTTACAATACATTTGGCATTATTGTTCAAGAGGATGTCATCGAGGCACATATTGCTAATTCTGACCCAACCGTAACGTATGTGGATACTACTGGAAACGCTACTGAGATGATGTTTGAGCCAACTGGCTGGACAACGACCGAAACCATTGCTGAAGAAGCAAACTGGACCATCAATGCCTCTTTCGGCCAATACGGCCACATGGTCTCCGGTATCAACGGAATTGAATCACCTTCTGACTGGTCATGGTACTGGTCATTGAATATCTTCAATGAGTCTTCAACTGCTTGGGAAGAATCTTCGGTAGGTATTGATGAATTAGACGCTTTGGAACACCCAAACCTTGTATGGGCCGCATCTAATGCAAACATCTCGGCACTTTCTGCCCCCGCACTGAATGACACAAATGTTTCAATTCAAATTCTCTATCCCGACAATACAACTGACGCTCACACCCTTCAATCGGAATTTACTGCGTACCATTTGACGAAAGGAGCTTTTGCTGGAGCAGGCATGAATGCATCGTTTTCCGATGATCCAACCTACGGACATTTCCTCGATTCACTTGATGACGTCAGCAGTCCGAGTGATTGGTCTTGGTATTGGACTCTTTACAGTTGGAACACCTCCAGCGATGGTTGGGAATATTCAATGGTGGGCGTTGACGATTTTGTTGACCCGGGTTACATCGCTTGGGCTCCAAATACGACAAATGTCTCTGAAATCCCAATGCCTGAATCTCTGCAGCCAATGAACGATATGGATTCCCAGGCGTGTAATGGCTATGGCTGGGAAATGGGTTCCGGCTCTGGAAAACACTGCATGTGTGAAGAAGGCTATGAATGGGCAGAAGGGGACCGATTATCATGTGTATCGACAGCCGAAGTCGAAATTGAATACTCCATTGGCCATTCTACAATCACATACATCATGGATGGGATGAAACCGAAAATAGCCTGGACTGGAGACTCATGGAAAGCCGATGACTTCCGTGCGGATGTGGAAGAGGTTCTTGCTTCTCAATCTTCATCCAGTGATTCAAATTCCATACCTGGGATGACGTTTATTGTTGCAGTTTCCGGGTTGACTTTTGCTGCACTTACCATTCACATCCGTTCAACTGATGAAGAAGATGAAGCGTAAGGCTCATATTGAACTGTCATCCGACCTACAGATGCGATAACGGGACCTACCGTCCCGAATTGTTGCAGAGATCGCATAGCCCGGTATTGCGGTGGACTTGAAATCCACTGTCCCTAGGACTCGGGGGTTCGAATCCCTCTCTCTGCGCCTTCTCTTTTTTCGTTGAGTTTCCTAGGGGGATGAACGGAAGAGTTCTCAAACTAAAGCACCCCTCGGTCAAACATGCGCCGAGTCCGATTTGCCGTCTTGCTCGTCCTCAGCATGACTCTCGCAGGCTGCTTAGGTCCTTCAACCGCTACATGGGGAGCCGACAGCGGCGAATTGCATGTCGACTTTTCTCAAGAATCAACAACTGTAAAAAGTGGCTTAGGTTCTGAATCTATGGAGATTTCAGGTATTGAAGCCATAGGCTGTGCATCAGATGTTGGTGAATTAGGTAGTAATAATTCAGGCACCGTTTCCTTCTCAGGCTATTTGGCTGCGAGTCACTTCTATTCCTCCCACTCTCCTGCTGGTGGTGCAAATGGCCTTGACTATGGCGTAGCAACTAGTGTGGCAATCCAACGGATGAGCATTCAAGATGCCAACAATGTGGTCGAAGGCGATGGTTCAAGAATTGACGTTAAAAACTGGGATGTGCCTCTCAACCCAGAAACGGGGGCAGGCTCAGTTGACCTTGACGAAGTTGACCGAGATTCAGACACACGCTGGTACATCCTTGGACTCATTCCGACGACAGAAAACATCCACAACGGTTTGACTGCTTTGGATGAATGGCATCAATCGGTGACCATTAACGGTTATCTTGTCCAAACCGATTCAAGTGGAAATGCACCAGGATATTACAATTACCAGACCGCAGAAGATGATTGCAGTCTTGCTATTGGTACGCAGAACAAAGAGAACGCATACGTTCTTGTTACAAGTATTCAGTTGGATGGGGCAGTGATTAGTTCAGATGGTGAATCGAGTGATGAATGGGTTCATGGGGATGTTCCACTTATTGGCAGAGCAGGTTACGTCCTCTTCTTCTTGGCATTTGGAATCGGTGGCGCAGTAGGTGCCTTCATTCTCTCAAAGATGTTTGTCATGCAAGGAGCAAAATCTACCATGAAAACGCTGCTCGGAAAAGCTGGCATGGACAACATTAAGCAGGTTAAGAAAGATGTAAAATCTGCAAAAGCATCAGGTATGACCTCCCCCGCAGAACGTAAAGCTGCTGCAAGAAAACATGCTTCAGACAAGAAACCGCAAGAATCAAACAAGGCATCTTCTGAACCAGAACTCGCAGGTTTTGACCTTGATAGCGTTCTCTCATCAGGCCCAAGCATGGGCTCAACAACTGAATTTGGTGGTAAGGGCTCATCCGTAGTTGAAACCATTGAATCTCAAGAAATGGAGCGAGAGATAACCGAACAGTCCTCCGATATTGGAATACCGATTCAATCATCTTCACCACCATGGCAGTCGCCTTCGAAATCAAGCGTCACCTCGAGTCAACCACCACGTCAGCAGAGAGAGCATTTCACCTCTTCAGCCCCCACTTCTAAGAAAGCATCCGGCCCTCCTTCCAGAAAAACGGTCCGAAAGCGAAAAGCGTCGACACCAAAACAAGAAACCCCGGTTGCTCCAGAAGAAGAACCTAAGCAAACTTCTCGAGAAACATTCGAAGAGCCTGATGAAGAGTTTTCAGACTTTTCATTCTGAGAGTGGCACGCAGATTTGAACTGCACCCGGCAAGACTTCCATGTTCAATGGTGTAGAGCCAATGTTCTCTCCATCTACATTGATTGCTGCAGGTGCTGGAGTCTCGATAGACAAAGTTCGGAACTTATGGTAATCAACACGTGGATGGAACACGTGCCGACCTTCGTTTTTGAGCATTCCAAAGGCTTTGAGCACATCTCTACGCGTCATTTTCTTCAAAATACCAATGTCCATCAGTCCGTCATCCAACGATGCACCTGGTGCGAGCGGCAACATCGAGCCACCAGTTTGACTGTTTTGAATCAAAAAGAGCGTGTAGTCACCTCGCATTTCAGTACCGTCAATGGTCAGTGTTGCTTGACGGCGATTGTTCGCCATGATGGCCATTAGGATGCCGACATCATACCGAATCGGCCCCATCCAGCGCATTTTTTCTGCTTTGATTGTAGAATCGACTCCCAGTCCCCAAGTGACGAGATTGTGGCTGTATCGAACAGTTTGACCGTTTTCGGCACCTGGAAGCCCATTAACCATTTCCACTTTCGCCAAATCCAGACTTTGACGAGCACCATGAACGATGCAATGAACGGCTTGCTCAGTTGATGTAAGACGTAGATCGTTCGCCATTGAATTTCCAGTTCCTGCAGGAATAAGGGCGAATAAACCGCCTGCATCTGGTTGAGCGTTCATTCGCCCGGTAATCACTTCTGATAGACTTCCATCGCCTCCAACAACAGCGAAGATGTCTTCTTCAGATGCATTGATGCCCTGGGCAATTTCAGTTAAGTGGCCGCTGTAGTCTGAAAAATGGATATTTACCGTTTTCCCCTCTTGTTCGAGTAAGCTTTTGACTTGCTCGCCGATTTTCTTTCCTTTTCTCTTACCAGCGTAAGGGTTTACCAAAAGATGAATTTGCTTGATGGTCTTCGTTTTTACAGGTTTTTGAGTAAAAACCTTAGCGTAAATGGGTTTGTGTGCCCCTTTTTTCTGCTTTGTTGACAGGTCAGGTTCGAAGTTTAGAGCAACGGGCCCTTGCCCTGCCTCATCGTTTGACATGCTTAGAAGAGGTGGGTGTTTGGTTTCAAACCTTCTCTATAACAGCCGCACACCCAGCCAATTTAGGGTGGGTTAAAATCAATTCATATTGCATAAAAACCCGTTTACACGGTGCAATAGTCTTTTCATGGACCATTTGACGGGAATTAGTTTGAAGTGAAATGCAAGAGGTCTTGAACCCGACCGATGTGGAAGGTGTATGGCGAGTCCATGGACTGTAGACGAAAAGCGGTTCATGCAACGGGCCCTTGAAGTCGCAGAACGTGGCCGAGGCAAGGTTAGCCCAAACCCGCTTGTTGGCTGTGTATTGGTCAAGGATGGAGAAGTCATCGCTGAAGGTTGGCACGACCACCTCGGTGGACTCCATGCTGAACAAATGGCTATCCACGATGCTGAATCGAAGGGCCATTCATCAAACGGAGCAACAGCCTATGTTACACTTGAGCCATGCAATCACTTTGGCCGCACTCCACCGTGTACTGAAGCTCTGATGTGGGCAGGAGTCAAAGAAGTCATCGTGGCTCACTATGACCCAAATCCGACCGTTCGAGGACAGGGGATTCAGGTTCTCCAAGAGGCAGGTATTCTCGTTCGACAAGGCTTGTTAGAAGCGGAGGCTGCCGTTCAAATGCGCCCATTTCTCCATTGGTGTCAACATCGTCGTCCAGTTGTTACGGTCAAAATGGCAGTCGATGCGAACGGTTCGGTTGATGACCGTAGCCTTAACGCACAGCGATTCACTTCCGAAGAGTGCCTCGACCATGTTCACGCTCTTCGTAAAGAGTGCGATGCAGTTCTTGTCGGGGTTGAAACCGTTGTCAGAGACAATCCACAACTTACGGTTCGACGAGTTGAGACGGAGCGCCAACCTCTTCGAATTATTATCGATCCAAATCAGCGTACTCCAAAAGAGGCTCTTCTCCTCAACGATGAGCATGAAACACTCGTGATGGGCAAAGATTTCACTTCCTTGCCAGCACTTCTCAATCTCCTTGCTGACAAGGAAATTCAGCGTGTTATGGTCGAAGGAGGCCCTACAACAGTGTCCTCGTTCCTCGACCAAGGGTTGGTCGATGAGTTCTACTTGATTCACAGTGAAGTCGTTCATCAAAAGCCGGTTGCTTCAAACATCGATGTTGAACGTCTTTCCTCAGCTGGTCTTTCACACACAGCCACTGAATCATGGGGTGTGGAAACGGTCCATCTGTGGACTCGTGATTGAATCATCTTTCGAGGGAAATGATTTCAATTCGTAAGAACTTAGTGGCACGGCACTATATACCGGCTCTTTCGGAACTGGTTTGTGTATCCTTATCATCGACTCATCAAGATGATGCTTGGAAATCTCTTTCGCAAAAAACAATCTTTCGATATTGAGAGAGAGTACCGGTGGAGTTTTCGCCCCGGCCTTGGAGATATCGATGTTTATCCTGAAGTGAACAATGGCCGACATTATGTCTTTTGTGATCTTGCTAGATACGATATTGCCTTTGAGATTGGTTTGTTTCAATACGTTCGAAAAAAGAAGTATGCCTTTGTCATTGGTGGTTCAACCATGCGGTACAGGAAACGGCTCGTACCGTTTCGTAAAGCCACTGTTCGCTCAAAAATCGTTGGTTTTGACGAGAAGTTCTACTATTTCCAACAAACAATTGAACAGAGAGGAGAAGTCAAGTCCTCTGCGTTAATCCGGGCTGGAATACGATTCAAAGGAGGAACAGCCCCTCCAGGGGATGTTATGCGAGACCTTGGATATGAGCTTGAACCGTTCATGGATCCATGGGTTCTAGAATGGGCGACCTGGGACGATGAAAGCCGCCCATGGCCCAAACCAATGTAACAAAGGATTCCCATTGCGATTTATTCAGAATCCGTTTTTATCATCCAAACAGCCCAATTTTGTTCAAGATATTCGGTTCTGTTGTAATGTGAGCAACCTTCAATTGTATCACAAAGTAAGTTTTGGCGATTATGAGCGAGAACGTCAAAAACTTCCTGCAAAACCATTTCCGTATTCACCTGATAAATTCGATGTATTGCGGTATCTTCCAAGAGTTCAAAATTTGAACCGTTCTCTAACCAAACAAAATCTCCAAAATGTGCTCCATTACCGTTCACTTCGATGGTACTATTTCTCCACCAATCAGACTGATTTAAACGGTCAGAATTAACTTTCCACAACCGCCCAGTATGTTCATTCGACGTATATTCCTTGACCGGTTCTATGGGTGAACCAAACAAGAA
>TARA_B110000444_G_scaffold90697_1_pt1 | contig 72676 bp, 68 predicted proteins | sample TARA_B110000444 | Tara Oceans TARA_B110000444 (sample SAMEA4398370) | marine metagenome | biome: Polar Biome; feature: [SRF] surface water layer (ENVO:00010504); material: water (ENVO:00002006), including particulate matter (ENVO:01000060) such as... | depth 5 m | reverse complement strand
AAATTAGAAATTAAGATACTTAATAATGAGCTACCAACAATTAGTTAATAAAATTTCTTTTGAATCAAAAGGATTGGACATAGTTCCCAATTATAAGTCTGGAACAATATTAATTATTAAAAATCGTCTAGAAGTCAGTAATGAAGTTGTCAGATTATTAGAAAAATTAAATGATAAAGATATAGAGATTATTAACCTATCTAATATTGAAATTAAAACTATTAACTTACCTCAAATTATTGAAAAAATTAAGTCGAAAAAAATTTGTAAAATATTCTCAATTGGTGGTGGTACCATGATTGATTTTACAAAAAGAATACGAGTAGAAATTGAAGATATTAGTAAATCAAGAATTGAGTTTTATATTATACCTTCTAGAGTTGGATCAGGAGCAGAAAGCTCCAGTACTTCTATAATAAATACGCATAGTGGTAAAAATATAAAAGTCGATGATCGATATATTCCAACAGGTGTGATTTATTATACGAAATTATATGAATCCTTAAAACTTAGAGATTTATCAATGGGAGCATTAGATTCTATAACTCATTGCATTGAATCAACACTATCAATAAATAAAAACAGTTATCTTGACTTCCTATCAATACAAACAATCAACTATGTCTTTAAAGTTGATTTATTAGATAAATTAATAAGTAATGATAAGCTTTTGAATATTGACTTTAAAAATCTTTCTATTTTATCTTTTAATGGCGGAATTGCTCAAAATAATGCTGGCTCAGGGATCTGTCATGCACTAGCTCATGCCGCTGAGGCAATGACTGGTTTGCATCATACAAAATGTATAACATATTTTTTTTCACCTATTATGAATTACTACAATCTTACAAATCTTGATTTTAAAAATTTGTTTGATTCTAAAATTATTGAATTAACTTGCAAGATTTCTCAAAAAATGAAATCAATTGAAGATCTTAAATTATTAGATGATATTATAAATGATAATGATAGCTTTATTAGGCTTATTAATTTAGCAAAAGAAGATCTCTGCTGGAGACTTTATAAGAAAAAAATAGATATTGATTTACTAAGAATACAATTAAATAAATGACAGATATAAAAAATAAAATTGATGAGTTATTAAGCTGTGATCCATTTAATATTGATTGTCACGAAAAAGAAAATAAGCTTTTAAATATACTTAAAGAACAAATTAAGCACCATATCAAAAACTGTACTAAGTATAAAAAATGGTATATATCAAATAATTTTGTATCTCCTGAAAATATTGAGCAATTAAGTGACATACCTTTTCTTACCAGTAGTATATTTAAATTATCAGAACTGAAGAGTTACGCTAATTCAAAAAAAATTCAATCTAGTGGGACAACTTCAAGCAATAAAAGTACTATTTTCATCGATAAACAAACATCATTAAATCAAACAAAATCGTTGTCTAAGATATTATCTTCTTTATTGGAAGGCAAAAAACGCCATTTTTTTATAATTGATCTTGAGCCACAAAAAAATAATTTTAATCAAACAATGTCAGCAAGACAAGCGGGAATGGCAGGTTATTTAATGGGCGCTAAAACTAAAACTTATTTACTTAAGCTTAATGAAAATAATAATATTGTAATAGATGATAAAAATTTAACAAAACTAATTGCTGAATCTAAAAAGGAATCTGTTTTAATTATTGGTTATACATATATGCTTTATGAACACATAATTGATAATTCTAAAATTGATAAATCAAAATTTAATTTTAAGGATACCACAAAACTTATTCATTTTGGTGGTTGGAAAAAGTTAAATGAGAAATTGGTATCCAAAAAAATTCTTTTAGACAAGATTGAAAAATATTTCAAAATAAAAAGAAAAAATATCTATGATATTTATGGATTTACAGAACAATTGGGAACAATATATCCTTCATCAGGAGATGGTGGATGCAAAGTTAGTAGCTATTCTCATGTAATAGTAAGAGATACAAGAACACTTGAAGTTTTAGAAGATGGCAAAACAGGTTTCTTACAATTTATCTCACCATTACCATTAAGCTATCCTGGCTTCTCAATACTTAATGATGATTTGGGACAGATTACATCAAGAACAATAAATAAAGATAATAATGAAATAGTTGAGTTTTCTGTAAACCCAAGGTTAGACAATGCTGAAGCTAGGGGTTGTGGAGACACCCTACCTGATAATTATTATATCTAGTATGCAAATCTTATTTCCTAAAAAATATAACCTTTCTAAAAAACCGATTTACATTTTAGAAGATTTTATCAAAAAAGAAGAGAGGTTAGTAAATTATAATGTTTCTCAAATAGTGGAGGTATTTTCGATAATATCAAAATATTGGTCTTCAAAAGAATGCAAGGTAAGCCATATTTTTGCTAATTATGAAATGGGTTTTCTAATAGCGTGGCTTAAGAAAAATAACATAAATAATTTATTAGAAATAAATTTTAAGGAAGTCAAAACACTTGATATCCCCCAAATTGATTCAAGAAATACAATTATTATGGCAAAGCCTCGTGGAATTGCACTTCATTGGCTAGCAGGGAATGTTCCAGTTTTAGGAGTGATATCTTTATTTCAAAGTATTTTAACAAAGAATAAAACTATTGTTAAGGTGCCTATGAATTTTAAAATGGTATTACCAGAAATCTTAAATGATCTAAGAATAAGTAAATATTTTATTAAATCACATAAATCATTACTGAATATAATCCTTGATTCAATAATAGTCTTATACGTTGATAAAAAAGATTTAAATTCACAAGAGTTTTTATCACAATCTGCTGATATAAGAGTAGCTTGGGGTGGTTTTGATGGTATAAGTGCATTTCTAAAACTTCCAAAAAAAATTAATTGTAGAGATATTGTTTTTGGTCCAAAAGTATCTTTTGCTATAGTAAAAAAAGAAAAATTAAGAAAAAATATAGATTTACTAAACTTAGCAAAGTTGATATGTGACGATATTATTCCATTTAACCAAATGGGCTGCAACTCTCCTCATAATTTAATTATTGAAAAAGGATCAAAATTTTCTTTGAATGAAATTGGGTTAGCAATACATAATGAATTTAAAAAAAGAAAACTTAACTTAAAATTTGCTGATGATCCATTAATAAATTTCAATATTCTTACAAAAAAATTTTTATATCAGACTGAAAATGGTAAGGAGGTAATCTCTGGAAATTTTAATAATTGGAATATTTTTATTAATAAGACTACTAAAATAAAAATTGAAGATCCTTTATTTAAAAGAAATATACATATTTCAGAAATAAGAAATTTATATGAAATTAGCAATATTTTGCCTAACAATACTCAATCAATTGGACTATTTTGTAATAAAAAAGATAGATATAAATTAATGAACCTTTTATCAAATTATAATGTAGATAGATTTCCTGAATTAGGAAAAATGTCTTTATATCAGAACCCATGGGATGGCTATTTGCCCTTGCATGATATGGTTAAATGGATATCTTCTAATTAAATGGAAAAAATTATTATTTTTGGTGGTGGTGGATTAGGATTAGAGGTAATAGCATATTTCAAAGATCTAGATAATAAAAAATATCAAGTAGTTGGAATAATTGATGAAGGAAATATTGATATTAACTCCTTATCAAAAGAGAGTAATAATAAATTAAATATTTATAAATCTATTAACGATGCACCAATAAATGATCATAAGTTTATAATTTGTGTTATGGATACAGATGTAAGAGCAAGAGCTTATAAAGAACTTTGCAACTTAAAAGCTAGCTTTGTATCTATGATACATCCATCAGCCTTTATTGCCAAGTCAGCTAAAATTGGTCAAGGAGTAATTATATGTCCAAATGTTTATATTGCTCCTAAAGCTATAGTTTCTGACAATACCATATGTCATATTTTCTCTAGTGTGGGTCATGAAGCCTCTATTGGACAATCTTCTTTTTTAGGACCTAGAGCCTCTTTACTTGGGAATAGTATTTGTGAAGATGAAGTTAGTATTGGATTTTCATCTAACGTTAATGTAGGAATTAAGGTAGGTAGGAAATCTAAGCTTTCATATAACTCAACTTTAAATAATAATTGTCCAGCTGGATCGTTGGCATTTGGTATACCTGCTAAACATAAAATAGTGTTTAAATAAATTATTCAGTTGATCCAATTAGCTATTACTAAATTTCAAAATCATTAATGGAAAAATTCCTAAGGAATGTTGAGGTAACTCTTTTTTCAATTGATTCACATGGTTCGAGCATAAAATTTGATAATCTTGACACAGGAACTAAAAACTAATACATTACCGACTATTTAGTAATATATAGATTTTAAATTCTAAAATTAACTTTAGTAATTAATTTAATTATAGTAATTGAAATAATCAAACTATTGTCGCGGGGTGGAGCAGTCTGGTAGCTCGTCAGGCTCATAACCTGAAGGTCGTAGGTTCAAATCCTACCCCCGCAACCAAATTTTGATACTGTTAGTTTTTACAAAAACAATAAGAATTAATAATTTATTTTTAATTAAAAATCAAATCTTCTAGATTGTTTGATTGTCATAGATAGATATTTTTAAATTAACTCTACAATTTTTTTTCATTTTTTAGCTCATTCATCAAATCAACTTCTATCTTAAAGAAGCTTCAATATTCCCACCATCAACAGTAAGTACTGCTGCAGTAGTTTTCTCTGCTATAGCTAAATTATAAAAAGCATTAGCAACATCCTCTGGAAAAACCCTTTTATGTAACAGATTGCCTTTGAGATAATTTTCAACTGTCACTCCTCTTGCCTTAGCTCTTTTTTTTATCATTTGCTTTGTTAATAGACCACTTTCTATTCTATCGGCATTTACACCATTTGACCTAATTCCATCTTTGCCATGCTCCAGTGCATATTGTTTACAAAGTGAAAGTAGAGCTGATTTCGAAGAGCCATAAGCACCAAAATCTTTTCCTGGGTTGATGGCTTGTTTTGATATATTAAAAAGTAGGCAACCACCATTATTTTGAGCATTCATTATTTTAATAGATTCAGAAGCGATAATCTGATGAGAAAAGAAATTAATCTCAAAGCTTTTTTTTAAATCTTTATCACTTATTTCTGCAATAGACTGCTGAAATGCAGATCCTGCATTTGAAATAACTATATCAATACCGCCATATACTAAAGAGATATCTCTCAATACTCTGGATACAGAGCTTCTATTTGTAACATCACATACATATGATTGAAATTTATTTTTTTTATTTAATTCTTCTATATTGTCCTTATCTTTATCAATTATTATAACTTCAGCACCTTCTTCATAGAATTTAGCGGCAGTTGCCAATCCTATAGTGCCTGCTCCACCTGTAATTAGAACTATTTTCCCAGATAGATTTTTTTTAGGTTTATTTAACTTTGCCTGTTCAAGACTCCAGTACTCAACATCAAAAATATCTTTCTTGGGAATTGATTGGAAGCTGGATTTCTCTTCAATTCTTATAATTGTTTTAATGGACATCTCAGAAACATCTGCATTAATGTTTGCTTCTTTCAAGCTTTTTCCAATTGAAAACATACCAATATTTTGTATTAAGATTATTTGTGGAATGGGATCCAACATATTATAGTTATTTTTGGAAATATTAAATTTTTTAAAGTATCTAATGTAGTTGTTCTTATATTGAATAATTGATAATTTTATTTTTTTTGTTATATCCATTATATTATTACAATTATTTATATTTATTACTAACGGAAAAGGTTTTGTTCTAATAACGTGGTCTGGAGTTATTACACCTTTATTTAAAAATTTAGCAATGTTGTGAGTATTTATATCACTTAAGATTTTCTTATTTTTTCTGTATGTTAAAATATAATTTTGATTTTTACATAAATAACCCCTTATGATATTTGAAATCTCTGAGGTATGTTTAACTATATTTTTATCTTTAACTTTTTTTAATTTTTTATTTTTAATTTTTTTTAAGTAAGACTCTGCAATATTTACATTTTTTATCATTCTATCGTATGATAATTTAGCCGTATTACCAAATGTGAATATTCCATGCCTAAATAATATTAACCCATGAATATTATTATCAGGACGATAAATCGAGTGAATTTTTTTTGCCAATAAGTATCCAGGCATAACGTAAGGAATAATAAGAAGATTATTACCAAATAAATCTTTACATAATTTTAAACCATTAGGCTGGTCTGTAATTTCTAATATCGCATTAGAGTGAGTATGGTCAACAAATTTTTCTTCTATAGTTGAATGAACTAGAGTTTCAACTGATGGGTTAGGTGAGGAAGTGTTTATGAGATTTTTTTTTATAAAATCTACCATCTGTTCATCAGTGATAAACTTTTTCATCATCAATTTTTTTAAGGGATTTATTTTTACAGCTGGAAATCCATTGTGCTCAATGCTCTCTAAATCCGAACCACTACCTTTTATATAAATTATCTTGTGGTTAGTTCCATCGATATCTTTAGTCTCACTTTTGACAGATGTATTTCCTCCACCATGCATAACTAAATTTTTATTGGATCCTAATAGTCTAGAAGTATATATACGCTCAGCTAAATCCTGACATACTCCAAGTTTTTTATAGCTTTTAACTATTTTTTTAATCTCTTTATCTTTAAACAGATTCTTCATTTTATAGATCTTATTTTCATAATTTCATTTTGATTTGCTTTAATTATGCCGTGTTCTGTAATTAATCCAGTTATATATTTATTAGGTGTTAGATCAAACGCGAAATTAGCAGCTTTAGAATTTTCTGGAGTAATCCTAAGATTTTTGAAATTACCTCTTTCATCCCGACCTTTAATAAAATGGATTTCATCTTCATTTCTCATTTCAATCTCTATGTTTTGACCATCACTTGTTTCCCAATCAATAGTTGAAGAAGGTAGTGCTACATAAAAAGGTATATTGTTATCATATGCAGCTAGAGCTTTGAGATAAGTTCCAATCTTATTACACACATCACCAGTATATGTAGTTCTATCACTTCCTGTAATTACAATATCAACCAGACCTTTTTGCATCAAATGACCCCCTGTATTATCAGTAATTATGGTGTGATCAATATTTTCATTCAATAACTCCCATGATGTAAGAAATGATCCTTGATTTCTTGGTCTTGTTTCATCTACCCAAATATGAACTGGTATTCCCATGTCTCTTGCTTTATAAATTGGAGCAGTTGCCGTTCCCCAATCAACTGTTGCAAGCCAACCAGCATTGCAGTGAGTCAATATATTAACTTTTTGCTTTGTTTTATTGTAAATATTACTTAGTAGTTTAGATCCATAATCGCCGATAATTTGATTAGTTTTTTCATCATCATCAGCCATTTTTTTTGCAATATTTAATGCTGTAGATGATCTGTTTTCCTCATCAATTTCTATAATTAAACTAATTATATTATCGACAGCCCATTTTAAATTAATTGCTGTTGGTCTTGTTGAAATTAATTTTTTACCTGCCTTAAATATATCTTCATTTTTACATGAATTTAAAGTTGATAAATAAACGCCAAATGCAGCTGTTACTCCAATTAAAGGAGCACCCCTAACTTGCATACTTAATATAGCCTTAATCGCATCATTAAGAGAAGTTAACTCTAATTCTTTAAATATAAAAGGTAACAATGTTTGGTCAATAATTTTTATTTTATTGAAACTATCTATCCAAATAGTTTTATAGTGAGTATTATTTATTAGCATCTATAATTCTTTTTGCAATAATATCTAATCCTGCTTCAATAAAGTTAGCATTTGTTACATTCGAAGTGATAATTGCTGAATCTAATACGTTATCTACTCCGTCGATAATGTAATTTGGTCTATTAATCTTAAATTCTTTGACAAAAGCCTTAATTAAATTCTTAGCCTTATCAGCATTTTCTAAAAGGGTTTTTACAATCTCTTCGACACCAACATTGTCTTCATTTTCACGCCAACAGTCATAATCTGTAACCATTGCTATTGAAACATACCTAATTTCAGCTTCTCTTGCTAACTTTGCTTCAGGCATATTGGTCATACCAATTACATCACAGTTCCATTTTCTATATAATTGAGATTCAGCAAATGATGAAAATTGTGGGCCCTCCATAACTATATAAGTCCCTTTTTCTATCATATCTATGTTTAAGCTATTAGCGGCTTTTTTAACCAATTCACCTGTCTTTTTACAAGTTGGTTCAGCCATTGAAACATGCGCAACAATATTTTTATCAAAAAAAGTTTTTTTACGATGAAAAGTTCTATCTATAAACTGATCAATTAGTACAAACGTTCCAGGTTTAAGCTCTTCTTTTAAAGAGCCTACAGCTGATATAGAAATCACATCATTGCAACCAAGTCTTTTTAGAGAATCAATATTTGCTCTAAATGGAATATTGCTTGGTGAAATAGAATGATTTTTTCCATGGCGAGGTAGAAAAAAAACTTCTACACCACTCATAACACCACAAAGAATATCTCCTGAAGGCTTTCCAAAAGGACCACATTTTACTGGAATGCATTTTTTATTTGTTAGTCCTTCAAGATCATATAGACCACTACCACCAATGATACCAATTTTATTATTCATAAAGAAAAAACATACTATCCATTAGTTTCATATAAAGATTTAAAATCAAAATTATTACTAATAATATTTGATCCATTTAAGTTTTTTAGATCAATAATTATGAAGAAAGATATTTTTTCTGGCTTAAATTTACTTATTAATTTAGATGCTGCAACAGCTGTTCCTCCAGTTGCAATTAGATCATCTATGACGAGTACTCGATCATTTTTATTTATAGCATTAGTATGGACATGAATTTCATCCATACCATATTCTAATTTATATTTTTGTTTATAAGTTTTACCAGGAAGTTTATTTTTTTTTCTTATAGGTACAAATGGAATATCATTAGAAAATGCAACTGCTGCAGCAAAAATAAATCCTCTTGCTTCTATACCTGCTACTTTTGAAATTTTATTTTTTTTAATGTACTTAGATATTTCTAGAATAATTTTTTTAAATAATTTTGGATTATTGGTGATTGAGGTAATATCCTGGAAAAGAATATTCTTCTTAGGAAAATCTTTAACTACTCGTATCGATCTTTTTATTTCAAGGCTAATATTTTTTGTCATGGGTTAGAATAATTTATTAAATTCACTCTTACTTATTATAATGGGATGGTTTCTTAATCTTTCAATATTTACAGAAGATATAATTAATTCTCTATTTTTTTTTATTTTAATCTTCTTTATATTAGATTTTAGTTTACATTTTTTCATTAAATGAAACCATTTTTTTCTAGCTGATATTGCGTTATTTACTCCAAAATTTTTAAAAATCTCATTCATTATTCGATTTAACTTAGTATTTGTCATGCCCGTTGAAAGTTTCTTAGAATTATAATTAATCTCAAAGAAATGACCAAGGGTTATTGCCACTGAATGACCATGAGAAATTCCTGCTATAGAAGCTAATTTATATGATAATGCATGTGGTGCAGTAGTTTTTGTAATATTTATTGCCTTGCCAGATAAATGTGATGCAATCATCATCTGGTTTTTGGAAAATTTTTTATTATTATCCAATGAATTTATGAAGTGTTTATTGATAATATTTATTGCCTCATAAGAGTACTTCCTGCTCTTAGGGGTTGAAGATATTGACCATGCAGATTCTATTGCTTGTGATAGTGCATCAAATCCAGTGCTTGCAGATAAATAGAGCGGCATTGTATATATAAATTTAGCATCTAAAAAATAAGCTTTAGGAATTAATTTTTTTGATGCAAGTGAGTATTTTATATTTTTATAATATACTACAGCAAAATGTGTGACCTCGCTACCAGTTCCAGCTGTAGTAGGAACAGCAATAACTGGTAAAAGTTTTTTTAGAATTATTTTTTTTCCAAGAATTAAATCTTTTGTTTCAATTTTAGAATAGGGTTGAAAAGCTGAAATTAATTTTGCTGTATCAATTATTCCTCCTCCTCCAATAGCAATTATAGCCTCTATATTATTGCATTTTATTTTACGTGATACTGCAAAAGCCTCTTCATAATCTGGGTTAGATGATTTCTTTATATATATATCAGTCTGAAATTTTTTTTTAATAATATGAAGATAGTTCTTAATTACTTTAATATTTTTTGATTTATTGCCAACTAGAATTAAGATTTTATTAAAATTTTTACTTTTTAGGTAAAGTAATAACTTGTGTTTTATATTTGTATCTAATTTTATCCCCTGCACTTGATCTAATATATCTTATATTTTTATAGTAACTACTTATTAATCTTATTTATATATCTCATGAAGTTCTCTTTATTTTTAATAGGAGAACTATCAGGTCGCCCAAGATTTTTTTGATTTCTAACATTAATCTGAATTTCAATAAATGATGAGCCTCTAACTTTTTTACATTCATTAATTGCTTGATTTACTTGATTAATTGTACGACATTTTTTTACATATGAGTAACCACTGGCATTAGCAATTTTAGAAAAATTAATTTTAGATCCAGCTGTGATTTGTCCTCCAACCGAGTCATGACATCCATTATTTATTAAAAAATGTTTTAAGTTAGTAATTTTATTACTTCCAATAATAGCCAAATTACCCATATGCATTATTAGTGAGCCATCGCCGTCAATGCATATAACATTTCTCTTCTCTTCTCCTAGAGCTATTCCCATAGCAATAGATGAAACATGGCCCATTGATCCAACAGTTAAAAAATCATTCATTAATTCATTATTATTCTTTCTAATCTCATGAAGTTCTCTTGATGCTTTTCCAGTTGTAGAAATTATGAGATCTTTTTTGAATTTCGATACAATATGTTTAATCGCTTCATACCTAGATATTTTACTATTAAAAATCATTTTTTTATTTTCTAATCTATTCTTAGAAAATGTGTTTTTGCTCACAATTAGTGCTACTGGTGATCTATTTTTTTTTATCTCAGTCGTTGCTCTTTTTATAACCGTCGAGATATTAGTTTCTTTGTTGATTATATAATATTGTATATTTATTAATTTTAACTGGTTTTTTAATATATATCCTGGCATTGTATGTTGTGGCTCATCTTCATAAAGAGGTTCTCCACGCCACCCAATTAATAGTATCATTGGGATTTGATATACCTCTTTATTTGTCAGGGATGTCAGAGGATTAATACAGTTACCAAGACCTGAATTCTGCATATAAACTAGAGGAATTTTTTTTGTAGCTAAATGATAACCTGCTGCAATTGATATGGCATTACCCTCATTCGCAGCTATTATATTTTTATTCTCTGCAACCTTGTAATCTATATAAGAGCAGAAATTTTTTAGTAGCGAGTCAGGAACTCCAACATAAAAATCAATCTTATTTTTTGTCAGTATTTTGTATAAGCTAGAAGGGTCAACCATTTTTATTTGGTATAAGTTCAACAATTTCTGATATTGGCATCATACTGTTATCAGCCTCCATGGATCGGCCATGTTTTAAAATGCTAGTAGCTGTAGCTACCATTGCTGGAAAAGCACTTCTTATTAGCTGATTAGCATAAATAACAATACTTACATTATTACTAACCAGTTGTTTTTCATAAACAGAGTTGTAAGTAGAAGGAACCACCACCAGAGGTTTTTTATTTTTAATTAAGTTATACATTTTACAAAAATCAAAAATTTCTTTTGGGCTCTTCTTGTTACTATGGATCATTATTCCATCAGCACCAGATTCTATATATTTTTTTGCTCTTTTTATTGCTTCATCTACACTTTTACCAACAATTAAGCTTTCAATTCTAGCAATTAATAGCATATTCGAATGTGACAAAGTTTTTTTGCCTTCTGAAATTTTAAAGCAAAAATTTTTAATGCTATCTTGACTTTGTTTGTTACTATTCTTAGATAATGAATTTGTCTTATCTCCAATTTTATCTTCAATAATAACTGCTGAAACTCCTAATCTATTTAAGTTGCTAAGCATTAGTCTAAAATGATCAACTTTACCACCGCTGTCAGCATCGAGTATAAGAGGTTTTGTAGATACATCGAAAATATCAACCAGTGTCTGACCAACGGTAGTGTCATCAATATATTCAATATCAGGCTTACCTTTTGAAGCCGAATGAGTAAGGCTGCTAAGCCACATTCCATCAAATTGTTTATCTTTATATTTAGTTTTTTCAGCAATAAGGGCAGTTAATCCATTGTGAACCTCTATAATGCGAACTAATGGTTTTGAATTTAACATTTGTTTAAAAGAAGAGTTTTTAATAATTTGAGCACTTATATCTTTTTTTAGAACATCTTTGATTTGAGATGAAGAAATACTCTTAGTGTAAGGAACTTCTATTAGTTTACAGTTCCATTTTTTGATTTGAGCAATAATATTTTTTCTTGCTTGCTTATGATTTGTTTTTTTCCAATCATCTCCATGAATTATAAAGTCAGGCTTAAGATCATTAAGTGCTGACTTGTAGTCCCAATCTATAACTTTAATAACTTTTTTAACATCTTTCAAAGCTGATACAATTTTGAATCTATGTTTATACTTAAATACTGGCAAAGGCTTATATTTACTAATGGCACTATCTGTTAGCAATCCAATAACTACTTCACCATATTTTTTTGCCTTATTAATTATATTTAAATGACCTTCGTGAATAAAATCACATGCCATTGGAACAAATATTACTTTTCTTTTATTCATCCTTTTCCCCTTTATTCATCCTTTTTCCCTTTATACCATTGCTGATTGTCTGTAATTGTTTTATGTGCATCTTTAAAGAAAGATAATTCTTTTTTAGTTTCAAGGGTAACACCAGTATCAGAAGTGACTAAGAAAAGTTGATTATCTTCATTTTCAGCAGTAAAAACAAATTCAATATATGGATCTATTGAAAGTGAATCAAATGGTCTAATTATTTTTTTATAAATTTTACCATCATACTTCCAATGCATTAAAACTGAATTTTTTCCAAAATTAATAATGTATAAGTTTAGTGAAAATTGAAAGCAATCCTTAAGCTTTGGTTCAAAACTTTCTTTAATATTTAATAAGAATCCCTTAAGGTTTAAAAGCTTATCTTTTGGATCTGCTGTTTTAAAAACTTTGGAGTGATAGTTTTCTTTAGAAGGAAAAAATCTCCATTCATCATCAAAAAATTTATTTATTACATCTTCTTTTGTTTCATTTTCTTTAATTACAATATCGCCAGGGTTAATATTTATAATATTAGAAAGAGCAATAAGATCACTAGTAGTAATTTCATTTAATTTATAAAAATCATCTAAAGATTTATTTGTATCGTTTAATTTTTTTAACCTATTATTAAGCTCTGTTTCGCTCATTAGCTCATTCTTACATGCATTAGCAATAATAGTTTTTATTGTCTCTTTTCTTGACTCAATAGGAAGTAAGCTCTTTTCGAGAAAATTTAGCCCAAAACTTGAAAACTCCTTTTGATTTCTTTTTACAAGGCCTCCATTAGTTACAGCAACAATATATGCCATTTGATTTTTATCTCGTGAGGCAAATGAATGTTTTACATATGGTGAAATATAAGACGTGTCACCAGTCTTCATTTCAATACAATATTTTTTATTATTTAACTCATAATAATAATTAACTGGTCCAACAAACAAGCCATATTGGTGTAAAAGATGGCCATGATTATAAACTACATCCTCATTATAAGGATCATTATTTTCAACAACTCTTAGTTGTTCAATCCACTCTGGGTAAAAGTAAGAAGTATTAGATTTAGCAGTATCCCTGTATTCATAATAAGGAGTAAACTCATTCTTTTTATTTTTTCTACTAAATATTCTTGAACTTTTTTTTGAGTCTTCTGCAGAAAAATATAAAACACCATTTTTTGAATTTTTTTCTAATAAAAATAAATCACCTATATCTACTGGATATTTCTCAGCAAAGTCTATTAAGAAATTCACATAAGACTTGTTATCAAATGTACCGTTAGTTAGACTCTCAATTTCATCTAATGGATAGTTCATTTCTTCAGAAATACTTTTTATAGTTCTCTTAAGATCATTAAATTCACTTAATAGTCGCTGGGATATTTCCTTTTTAATCATATGATTTTATTGAGATTATATAGAATTGATTTCTTTTAGAAGTCTTTTAAAAGTGTTCTTTGGCAGTTCGTCTTTTTTCCAATTGATTATTATATCTGGTTTAGAAGGGAACTCAACTTTAACATCAATACCAGCAACATTATTCATTTTACCTTCTTTAGCCTTTTCATAAATACCTTTTGGGTCTCTTTTCTCTAATTCAATTAGAGGAATATCAAGAAATATTTCAACATAGTTTTTAATATTGACCCGATTCCATTCATGTAATTCCTTGAAAAGACCTATTATACCGATAACAATATTAATATTTTGGTCACTTATTAACTTGCAGAGTCTAGAAATTTTTTTTGCTCTATTTAGCCTGTCTTCTAAAGAGTTGCCATTATCTAAAAAAACTTGCCTTAAATCATCACCATCAAAATGAACAACAGGTATACCCTTATTTCTTAAGTGCTCAACTAACATTGTTGATAGAGTAGTTTTGCCTGATGCGGATAATCCAGTTACCCAATAACACTTGTTTAAATTATTATTCATTTTATACAAATTAAATTTTTACGTCCCAGTATTTTTTTAACCACCACTTAACTTGTGGGACTTGCCATTCATAGTCTATATCGCAACCTGCTTCTTGATAAATTGGAGTAATATTTTTACCCATCCATTTTTGAGGAAGAAGACCCTCATTAATATTTTCTAAACAATAAGATTTTACAATTGAACATCCCATATCAGCAAATAATACATCTCCTTGAGAGTCTCTGTCACAATTTAAAGTTTTTGGATCTCCAAAGTTTTCAAAAGGCACAAATGGATCAAGGCAATTATTTGAATTTAATTTTCTTGCCCTAAGCGGTGACCACATATTATATCTTGATACAGTTACGGCGGAGTCATATTTTTTATTATCTTTAATTAATTCGATTCCTTTATTTATTGATGCCACACTTATTGTTGCTGAATTACAAAACATAAGAACTAAAATTTCTATTTTTTTTTCTTTATTCCTATCTTTTATTTCTTGATACCCATGAACATATGCATCTTCTCCAAGCGCTTCACTTGTTGCAAGATGTTCTGGTCTTTCTATAGTTTCTATATTTAAACCATGAGCTATTTCTTTAAGAACATTATCATCAGTTGATAGGTAAACTTTATCAATTAGCTTCACTGAAAGAGCAGTTTTCATAGGATACCATGCAAGTGGTTTGCCATTTATTAATGAAGTATTTTTCCCTGGGAAACCTTTACTGCCTTTTCTTCCTAGGATGAGTGCCGCAATCATACTTTTTATTTTTTATTAATTTAATATGATAAAATAGATCTTAATATTTTAGATAATCTATCAAATTATTAAAGTTGTTTATAAATTTAACTTCTTTTTTAAATATATTTGAATTTAATTCAAGTGAAATAGCTAAGAAACTTACATTTGCTTTTTTAGCTCCCTCTAAATCAGATAAAGAATCTCCAATTACTAAAGTTTTATTATTCTCGATGTTATTATCTTTTAATATTTTTAATATTGCCTGACCTTTATCTATTGGAGATCCATATATTTCTTTGAAACAATGTTTTATTTTTTTCAGTTCAATTATTTTTTTTAATTCGGCATCTGGTGTGGCTGATATTAGATAAAAATTTAAAATCTTATGGTACTGATATAAAAATTCTTTAGCTCCTTCAATATAATTAGATTTGACAACTCTTTCAAAGACATAACTTGAAAATTCTTTATCTAATTTAGACTCAATTTTTTTTGAATATTTTTTTTTCAATAAAATTGATTGAAAATATTTAAATTTTTCATATCTTGATAATCCCTGATTTTGAATATGATAATTTATAACCTGCTTAACAATTTCAGGTTTATGATCTTTATATAAAAAAGCAAAAGCTTCAGTCTTTATATTAGTTGAGTCTACAATTGTTCCATCAAAGTCAAAAATTACAGTATTTAATTTATATTTAGATGCCAAGTTTAGACTACTGTCTTTCTTTTAAATCTTCTATTAATTGAAGCAAACCTTGTCCAAAATCAACACTCAATGTTGGTCTATATTTAAGTCCAATATCTGATTGATAAGCATATGGAGTTCTTATGTAGTGTCCTCGTTGATCATTTTCTACAAATTCAATTGAGTTGTCAGGAAGGTCTAAAATTTCAGCAAGGGTTTTTAACATATCACGAACTTTCATTTCATTTTGTCCTGTTAATACAACTTTTTGATTTAGGAAGTTATCTGAGAGGCATTCAAGACAAGCTCTTGCTGCATCTTCCACGTGAATATATTCACGTATAGACTCTTGATTTCCTTCATACTTAATCTTTTTAATCTTTAAAGCTCTGTCAATTATTTGCCATAATCCATTGCTAGAGTCCGATCTTGGTCCATATAAAGATCCAAACCTTAATATTGTATAATCTAAATTATAAGTTTTTTTATATTCTTCTATATATAACTCAGCAGATTTTTTACTACATTTATAAAACCCTCCATCTCTACTGTAAGTATAAATAGAACTTGCATAAACATACCTTTTAACTTTATTTTTACGTGCTGATTCTAAAATATTTACATTTCCCAATATATTTAGATTAACAGTATCAATTGGTTTTTCTAGTGCTTGATTTAAATCACTTAGTCCAGCAAAATTATAAACAGCATCAATTTTATCCATACTCTTTGATAAAATTTTATTATCTAAAATATCGCCAATAATCATTTTTTGGTTTTTTTTTAACCACTGTGATTCAACTTTATCAAATATAGTCACATTGTAATTAGCATTAGTTAAATGGTCAGCTACATGGGAACCAATAAATCCAGCGCCTCCAATTACTAAAATATTTTTCATATTAACTATTCTTTTGCATTAATTCTGGGATTTCATTTCGAAGATTTTGACCTTTAACAAATCTAACCACTTCTTCTACAGCCTCAACTTCCATCTTAATTCTACAATCCTCAGATAGGGAACCAATATGACTTGTTAATAAGCATCTTTCAATATTAATTAATGGCCCCTTATATGGCTCTTCATCAAAAACATCTATACCAACACTTTCTAAATGTCCAGATTCTAGGACTTCCAACAAATCTTTCTCATTAACAATGCTTCCTCTTGAAGTATTAATAAGTATTGCTTCTTTTTTCATTAATTTTAATTCTTTTTTAGAAATCATATTCTGAGTAGTTGAATTAAGAGGTAAGTGTAATGAAATTATATCTGCATTTTTATATATTTCATCATTATTTGACCAAAAAACATTATTAAAGTTTGATAAATCAACATCCTTTTTTATATCACTCACTAAGATTTTTTTTACTTTTAGATTACTTAGCATCCGTATTACTTCAGTACCTATTCTTCCAGCGCCTATTATGCCTATTGTAACTTCAGTTATGCGTCTACCCAAAAATCTATACCATTTTTTATCTCTCATTAACAAGTTTGATACATGAGTATGTCTCAATAAAGATAACATCATACCAGTTGTAAGTTCAGCAATGGCAGGAGCAGGTGAATCAGGAGTGTAAGTAATCTTTATTCCCTTATTTTTAGAAGCTCTGAGATCAATATTCTCATATCCAACTCCAACTCTACAAATCAATTTTAAATTTGTTGCACAAGAAATAACTTCTTTGTCTATAATCTCTGTTCCAGCAATCAATATATCATAGTCATTTATCAAATTTATCAATTCGTCTTTGCTAAGCTTCCTTTTATATTTATTGGTATCAAAAGTTAAGCCATTTTTTTTTAAAATCAAAATTGGTTTATCACTTTTATCTGCAAACGAAGAAGTTGTGATTAAAATTTTATTCATATTAATTATATTTATTTTACAAAAGGAATTGATGCATGTTTATCAATAAAGCATATAGCATTTCTTGCAAGTAAAACTGGATATTTACTTTTATCATTCTTATTTTTTAACGCATTAAATAGTATTTCCCCTTTTTCTTTTCCTTTACAAATTAAAATTATTTTTTTTGAACTATTAATTATTCGAGGTGTAATTGTAATCCTTTTAATGCCAGTAGAATCTTTTGTTAAAATAATTTTTTTATCATATTCAATGACAGAAGCACTATTTGGAAATATTGATGCGATATGTGCATCACTACCCATAGAAAGTAATGTCAAATCAACTTGAGAAGGCAAAATTTCTGAGTATCTTCTAATTTCTTTAGATAGATCTTTTGATTCTCCACGAATTCTATTAATTTTTAATTTTTTAATATCTAAACCTTTAAATAAAGTCAGTTTTGTCATTCTATAATTGCTTTGTTTATTTAAATAAGAGACGCATCTTTCATCTCCATAAAAATAATTTATTTTATCATTACTGATTAATTTCATTTTAGACCAATAATTGTACAGCTTCTTTATTGAATTTCCTCCTGTTAATAGCACGTTAAATTCTTTGCAATTCATTTTTGATGAGTTTATCGATTCTCTGATTTCTCTAAATATTTTTTCTTCAATTTTATTATTACAGATTATAACTTTCATATCTTTATTTATTAATATTATCTAAATAATAAGTTAATGTTTTCTCGCTACTTCCAAAATCAATAAAGCTATTTTTTTTTCTTAATTTATACTCATAAATATATTTATTTATTTTTTTAGAAACAATATTTTCCCAGATTTCATCATAGAAAACTTCCATAAGTGGATCACATACAATATGTATAACGCTATAGCCTAATTCAAGAGCAAGGACCACAGTTGATGTTGAGCCAAATATGATTACTTTATTCGAACTGAGTGAATAATTTCTATTATCTAAAATTTGTTTTATTTGTTTTTTAAATTTTAGATGTTTTTTTGAAATTTTTTTTTCAGGATGTATTTGAACTATATAATTAGAAAAACTTTCTTTTGAAATTGTATTTATATAGTTTTTAAATGTTTGTAACAATAATTGACTATAGTTAAAGCTATAAGGTAAGAGTATTTTATTTGAAAAATTATTTTTAATATTTTTATGAAATCTAATTGATCTGATCAATCTTATTTTATCAACTGGCCAAAAAAAATAGTTAACTAAAATATCTTTTATTTGTTGTCCGTGTACAAAAAGAATATCAGGAGACCCAGTTCTGTAGATTGTATCAATAGGAAAACTAGGCAGTGAAGAATGTATATACCCAATAGTTAAACATTTAATATTTTTATCTTTTGCTACCTTATAAAGACTTAAATGTAATGGTTGTGCTTCATATGGAATTATTATTTTATCTAAATTATTACTTAATATTTTTCTTACCTTGTTAGCAATTATATTCGCTTGCACTGTTGAAACAGTAAACTCATGAATAACCTTTATTAAATTTAACTTTTTAGCAATCAACAATTTGATCAGTAATTTAATAAAGAAATATAGTCTCTTAAAAAATGCTCGATTTTCTGTGTAAATTATATGGATATTCTCATCTAGTTTCCTAGGTACATAGTTATCTTGTGATATGAGTATCCAAGATAGATCAATATCATCCCTTGAATTCATTTTAAAATATTCATCAGAATAAGACCCATTTTCTAAAAAACAATATTTTCTTGAATAGCTAATTACTATTTTATTAGTTTTAGTTGTTTGGATTAAATTATTGTAAACAACATATTCATTTATTTTTAATATTGATAAAATACTCTTAAGAATAATCTTTATAATTTGAAATATTTTTTTATAACCATAGGACCAAATTAATAATTTTCCATAACCTGGTGTTTCAACCCATGGTGATAAAAAAGTAAAGCTACTAGAAAGTAAGTTAATATTTTTTTTTTCTAATTGACCAAAATATAATTTTGATTTTTTAATTAACTCAAGCTGTTTTTTTGCACTCATTATATTAGGTTAATCAATCAATTCTTTATCTTTTTATTCTATAAATATTTAATAGCTCTTCATTATTACGCCCAAGTCTTTTAGAAACAGGAAAATCTGATATGTTAATCCAACTTTTATCTTCATCACTTTTGTATGCAGCATGCAGAAAAGTAATTGTTTTAAGTGCATCATCTAAAGTAATAGCTTCTGGCCCACTACCAAGTATTTTTTGGTATGCCCCATCGTATATTTCATTATGACCAAATCCATACGCAGATTCAAAATTATCACTATGAAGATTTTCTTGGTTAGGATCTGGAGAGAATGTAATTAATTTATCAGTTGCCCATCCACCTAGCATTGCAAGACCTTTATCACCCATTATTGACAAAGATGATTCAAAGTCTTTGGGTCTAGCAGCTGTTGTTATTTCAACTATTCCAATTGCACCAGATTCAAATTCAATATTGATAATTGCTGTGTCTTCAACTTCTATGTTTGAACCATTTGTTTTCATTATGGAGTTAACTTTTTTAACCTCACCCATAAAATAGCGAAGTAAATCTAAATGATGTATACCCTGGTTAGTCAAACACCCTCCATCCATAGAATAGGTGCCTCTCCATGCATCGCGATCATAATAGTCCTGTGTTCTGCACCAACGCATTCTTACGTTAGATAGAAATACTTTACCTAATTCATTGTTTTCAATTCCTTTCTTTATTCTTTGAGCACACTTATTAAATCTATATTGATGAGAAGGGAATATATTTACATTATTTTTTATAGATAAATTTTTTAGTTTTAATCCTTGATTAGGATTCATTACTATTGGTTTTTCAATCACAAGATGTTTTTTATACTGATCAATTATATCTACCGCATGTTCAAAGTGCATGCCACTAGGTGTTACAATTGCCACAATATCAATTTCATTATTTTTCTCCATCATCTCATAATAGTTTTGATATTTTTTTACTTCTTTATTCACTTGAAATGAATCAAGTCTATCTTTATTAAAGTCGCATACAGATATTAAATTTAATCCTGTATGTGAATTAATAGCTAAAGCATGGTGACCGGCAACTCTTCCGCAGCCAAGTATTGCAACATTTAATTTTTTCATAACTCTATATTTACTCTAGTAAAAATATCATTACAGTCTTTCCAAAACTTTCTCATAATATTTATTGGCCCTATTGAAATTCTAATCATATTTTTAAGTGGGTATTTGTCAAAAGGTCCTTTAATCAAGTAGCCCTTTTGTTTCGTCATTTTTATAATCTGAAGTGCAGATTTTTTATTTTTACATTTTAATAAAATGAAATTAGTATGAGATTCAAAAGTTTCTATATTATTTTTCTTGAGAACTTTAATTAGCCAGTTTCTACCCTCTATAATTAGTTTAATTCTTAATTTATTATAATTTATATTTTTTATTGAGTGTTCAGCAGCCTTTAAACCTAAGCTGTTTGAATCCGTTACTGGTCTTAATATCTTTAGTTTTTTTATAATTTTAGAATTTGCAATACAATATCCAATTCTTAAGCCAGCTAATCCAAATGCTTTTGAGAAAGTTCTAACAATGATTAAATTATTATATTTTTCAATCATTTTATAAGAAGTTTGTTTGGTAAACAAATAGTATGCCTCATCAATTATTATTAGACATTTATTTTCTTTAGAAACTTGTATGATTTTTTCAATAATAGATGCCTTAATAATTGTACCAGTAGGTTGATTTGGATTTGCAATAACAACTATTTTAGGCTTTTCTTCATTTATCAGTTTTATCAAATTTTTTAAATCTAAATTTAAATTTGAGTCGTAGTTAATCTTTATCATTTTTGCACCATAAATTAGAGAGTATACTTCATACATTCTCCAACTAGGTTCTTGTAGGATGATTTTATAATTAGGCTCAACAAATACTTCAAAGATATTTTTTATTGCAGCATCAGAGCCTGCAGTTATGTATATCTGATCTTTTTTAACTTTTTGCCAATGAGAAATAGATTTTACTAATGCATCTGAGTCAGAATAGGCAGTTAAATCATACTGACTTATTGAATTAACCCAATCTTTAAAAAACTTACTACTCCATCCTATAGGGTCTTCATTTCTGTCTAGTCGAATAAAGTTTTTACGATTTTTATATGGTTCAAATATTCTTTTAATATTCTTTAATTTTTTTCTTTCTTGTAGAGGCATTATTCATTTTTTCCAATACACCAAAGCCGATCAGTAAACCCGTTATTTTTTAGATGTGCATTATATTTTGAATTAATATCTATCCATAAATTTTCCCATTTTTCTAAATCTTGTTTATTGTCTTCTTTTATATTGATGTGTGGAGATATTTTTCTAGCGTTTAAAGTTTCTGAGGGTTTTTGATTATAAATCCAATTGAGATGATTGCTTATTGGGTATTCTTGTATACATTCTATTTCAGTTTTAAATCCAGCCTTCCTCATAACATCATTTAGAGTTTTCTCTGAATAATAAAATAAGTGTTCAATACAAAAGTAAAATTTTTTAAATTCATCAATATTATAAAGCGATAATAAAGGATCATGAATATTTGGAACTACAATAATTATCTTACCATCGTCTTTTAAAAATCTTTTTAAATTTTTTAAAAAACTTATTGGTTCTCCAATATGCTCTAAAACAAAGTTTAAAGTTATTACATCAAAATATTTTTCTTCAAACCTTTCATCTAGTGGCTTACTTGAAACATCAAGAGAAAGGACATTTTTACAAAAGTCAATTTCCTTATGATTTAACTCACTGCCTGCTATATTATTGGCACTATTTCTGATTGATGATAATAAGTGCCCTGTTGAGCAGCCAACATCAAGAACATTATCATTTCTTGTTAATAAACTTTTAATTTTTTCGATCCAAAATGATGAGGCTTTAATCATCTTATTATAGTGAATCTGAGGATCCAAAATATCAGGATCTATATGAGTAAGGTATGTTTGATGATACTCAGTTTCATAAAAATTCTCAGAAAAGTTATAAGACTGCTGATCTAAATATGTAAGAGTGCATTCTGTACATTTATATATTGTAGCATCCAAATCAAAACGGATTTGTTTAGTAAATACTTCAGTTTTTTTTGAGTGGCAAAGAGGGCAATTAGACATGGATGATTAATAGATTAATAATTGTAATACTTTAACATTTTTTCTATACCTAATTCAATATTACATTTAGGCTTCCAATCAATGTCTTTAGATAGCTTTGAGATATTAGCAAAAATTCCAAATTGATCTCCAGGTGTTCCATCTTGAAATGATATAGGATAGTCAGACTGTGCAATATTCTTCCTTATTATCTCTAAAATATCTTTAACTTCAGTTCTTATTCCTGATCCAAGGTTATAAATTTCATTATCTGAATTTTTATTATCAAGTATTCTAATCCAAGCATCAACAGCATCGTCAATAAAAAGAAAATCTCTAAATCTTTTTTCAGAGCCTTTTACAATAATTGGTTTATCATTTAGAACGTATGATAAATAGATGCTTATCATTCCTTGCATCATATTTGATAAATTTTGATTTGGACCATAAATATTAAACATTCTAATGATATTATTTTTCATTCCCATTCTTGTATGATGTTGCACTAAAATCTCTGCAGCCGCTTTTGCTGCACCATAATATGAAATTGGTAAAATTTTATTTTCTTCGTGAACTTCAAAATTATTAGGTTGCCCATAAACAGCCATTGAGCTAGCATATAGAAATTGATCAATCTTATTTTTTTTACAATATTGAAGTATAAAAAAAGTTGATTTTACATGACTATTTAGGTCAAGTAGAGGATCTTTAAAAGATGCTTCCCCTGAAGATTGAGCTGCTAAATGCAATACAGCATCAAATTTTAAATCAGATAGTTTTGAATATTCTGATTCTAGACTACATTCAAATTTAATAAACTCTGATTCATTTGGAATATTATTTTCAATTCCTGTAGACAAGTTATCAATTATAGTACATTTGTCACCTCTGTTAATAAGGGCCTTAGCTATTGATGATCCTATAAATCCTGCACCTCCCGTTATCAGATAATTTTTCATTCTAATTTCTATTATAGTTCAATATTTTATAAATACTATTTGGAAGGCTAATATTATTCTTGTGGATTTTTTTTACCGAGTCACTTTTTTTCTGTAAAGCTATAACGCTAAAACAAATCTCATTATATGGACAAATAGCAGTATAGTTTGATTTTCCAAAATAACCATTTACCTCCATAGAGATTGGGTCTAATAAATCAAATATTTGAAATATCTCATTTGCATTAAAAACAATATATGGAGCAATTTCACCCTCTTTTTTATTGTCATAATTTGCATATTGAAATGATTCACTTATGTTTGTTAAACTTTTCTTATTTGTAAGTCTTAAGCTCAAAATAAAAAAACCACCAGGTTTCACTTTTGCCCAACATTTATCAAACATATTTTGAAAATTTAATTGCCAATCTATACAGCTTAAAGAAAAAACAAAATCATAATATTGATCAAAGATAATTCCATTATCTAATTTTAAAAAATCACCATGAATAATTTTAATATCTTTTGATATTGATTGGCCGTACTTTGCAGCCTCATAGTTAATTTCAACACCAGAATAATTAGAAATATGAAATTTTTCTTTTAATGCAATTCCTAAGCCCCCACATCCACAGCCTATATCTAATACTTGAGATTTTTTTAAATTCTCATAACGGTTAAAAACATTTTCAATCACTATTTTTTCAGAGGTATAAAAGTCATCCCATTTAATCCTCATTTTTGAAAGGTAATTAGATATTGAATTTGAAGTATATTTTATATTTTCCATTATCTTAATTAAATTATAACTTGGGAATGGTCTTATATATTTTTTTTATACCTAAGGCACTAAAAATAATTTTTTTATACATTATTTGATAACGTTTAAATAGATAAAATAAGTCTTTTAATATCAGTGTTATATTAAACTCAAGAATATCCTTCTTAAATAAATTTCTTTCAATTGAATTTGGAATTAAAATAATAAATATACTTAAAAGAAAATAAAAATTGTTTGTATAAGATAAATTATAATTATAAAACTTTATCTCATCTCTCATCAGCGAAGAGATAACTATTTTATCTAATAAATCTAGATTGCTTTTCCATTTTATTTCAGAGTCATTTTTAAAATCTTTATTAAATACTGATACAATATTTTGTGACATAGAATCTCCTAACCAATTTGTACCATTCCAAGTTGATTGTAAAAGGGAGTCATTAAATTCTATATTCAACCAATTACTTAAGCTAATCATTGTTAGTTTGGGACTAGAATGAAGTTCTTCCAATAAGTTGATTTTAATATCTTGATACTTATATGGACCTAAAAAAGATATGCCGTTATAGAGTCTATTAATAATAAACGTGTGAGCCGGAAAGTCTAAAATATTAATTGAATGTTTTTTTATAGCTAATAACATAGCACAATATGAAGAGCGTGGCTCTCTATTGGCAGCAATAATTTTTATATTTTTAAAATCATTAATAAGAAAAGTAATTTTTTCAACATGGTGAGCATGGTGAAGTAAAATAGTCTTATTTTTGAGTTTAATATTTCTTGATAAACTATAAGCCCCATATATTGCTAAGAAAGCATTTTTTCTGGAAAAATCAACATCACTTAATAAATTAACCCCATGATTTATAAAATCTTTAATATCTACTTTAGAAGTTTTTTTTAAATCTAGATTATCACATTCTGAATCAAATTTATCTAAATGTTTGTATGCAAATTCTAATAAAAAATTTTCTACATTTATCTCTTTTAATCTCTCTTTCTTTTCTAGTTTAATATTTGTACCCCAAACAGATACTGCGTGCTTATAAAAATTATCAAAATCTAAGTCCCCATCTATTGAAATAATTTGATCATGCAAGTCAAGAAGGCTCTGTATAAAATCTGAACCAGGTCTTGATGCAATACATACAATTGTTGCTATTTTCAGGGAATTTAAAATTTCCCAGTTTTCTTTTTTAGACATATAATTATTTCACTTTATATATAAGCAATATAGTCTAAATACATTATTAATTATAGTAAATACAAATAGACTGTTTGTGATTCTATAAACTTATTGTCAAATGATACTAGCATGAAATCAATTCTGAAAATATGGAATGTACTTTCTTCAACTCACAGGTTGAAGTCATTTATCTTATTGATATTAATAATCATTAATGTTGTATTGGAATTAATAGGAATAGGTCTCATAATACCAATAATGTCATTTCTTATACAAGATGATTTTGTCGATAGACATTACTTGTTGAAAGAAGCTTATATATTTTTAGATGAACCAAATAGAATAGAGATTCTTTTATTTGGAATGATATTTATTTTTGTAATTTTTTTTATAAAATTTTTGTATTCAGTTTTTTTTGTTTGGTGGCAACAATATTTTTCTAATGAAATTATGGTTAATATTTCAAATAAATTATTTACTAAGTTTCTAAAGCAACCCTATTCAAATTTTTTAAATCGTAATAGTTCAGAGATGCTTAATATTTTACAGAGAGAAGCATCAAATTTTCATGGAACCATTGTTCAAAGTATTTCTCTTTTCGCAGAAGCAACAGTTGTAACTAGTATAATTCTAATGTTACTTATAATTGAACCTGAGGCTACAATTTTTGCGATGTTAACTATTTTTGCAGGTGCTTTAATATTTAATTTGTTTGCTAGAAAGTATATTCTAAAATGGGGTAAGCTCAGAATATTTCATTCTGAAAAAGTAATAAAGCATTCTATCCAGGGATTAAATGGTATTAAAGATATAAAAATATTAAACTTAGAAAATTCTTTTATAAAGAGTTTTGAGCGACATAATACGAAATATTTAAAGGTGAATAGGTGGAATAATACAATCCAAGCTTTACCAAGACTATGGCTAGAAATAGTTGCAGTACTAAGTTTTGTAGTTCTAGTTTTTACATTGTCTCTTCAAAATAGATCAATTGATAGTATATTACCAATACTAGGTTTGATAGGAATTGCCACATTTAGAATATTGCCATCAATGAATAGATTGCTAAGCGCATACCAATCTATACTATTTCAAATTCCTGCAGTAGATGTAATCTATAATGAGCTGTATAAATACTCTCAGCCAAAAAATACAAATCAAGTTCAAAAAAATAATTTTGAATTAAGAAATATAAATATAAGTGTTAAATTTCAAAATATCGAATACACTTATCCAAAATCAAATAGAGTTTCTCTTAAAGATATATCTTTTGAAGTAAATAGTGGTGATTCTATTGGAATTATTGGTAAAAGTGGAGCTGGAAAAAGTACACTAACAGACATTTTACTCGGCTTGTTAGAGCCTCATGTAGGATCAATAAAATTTATAGACTCGAATTCTGGAAATGAAATTAAAGATTACAAATCAATTTTAGGTTATGTTCCACAAACCATATATTTAACTGATGACACTTTAAAAAACAACATAGCATTTGGAGAAGAAGAAGAATTTATTGATACTGCAGCCATAAATAATATTTTGGGTTTGTGTCAGTTGACTGATTTTGTTAAAACTTTGCCAAATGGCATTGATACATTTGTTGGAGATAGAGGTTTAAGACTTTCAGGTGGTCAAAAACATAGAATCGGAATTGCTAGGGCGTTATATAAAAATCCAAGTATTCTTGTGTTAGATGAGGCGACAAGTGCTGTAGATAATTTAACAGAAATTGATATTATGAATTCACTTAAAAAATTAAATAATCAAATAACTTTAATTATTATATCGCATCGATTATCTACAGTATTAGATTGTGACAAAATTATAGAATTAGAAAATGGTAAAGTAATTAATATAGTAAAAAAAAGTGAGGTTGGAAACTTCATTGCTAATAAAGAAAAATAGGAGTTAATAAATAGTGAATAAAAAAATAAATTATAATGCTTTAAAGAAAAAATACTCAAATGATGGATTTATAGTTATCAGAAATTTTTTAAATTCTGAAACTATTGATGAAATAAATAATGATTTAGAGAAATTTGTAAGTAAATATATTAAATCATTTAAAACAAGAGAAATAAATTTCCTCGATGGAAATATTATTAATTCAATTCATAATTTAAGCAAATGGAAATGGACTTCAAAAATTCGCTCAGATATAAGGCTAAGAAAATTAGTAAAAAATCTTTTGGGTGAAAGTATTGTAGACTTTGGGGCAGAACTATTTGCAAAACCAGCCAAAACTGGATTAGCCGTTCCAGAGCATCAAGATAATTATTATTGGTGTTTAAATGGTAATAACGCAGTTACTGTTTGGATAGCTTTAGAAAAATCTAATAAAGCAAATGGAGGTCTTTATTATTATAAAAAATCTCAAAAACTTGGTATTCTTGAACATATCTCTTCTCAAACACCTGGTTCATCTCAAATGATTAAACATCCAGACTCTATGCAATTTTTTAAAAAAGAACTTCCAAATTTAATGCCTGGAGACTGTATGATACATAATTGCGAAATTGTTCATGGAAGCACTGCAAATAAAAGTAATAACTCAAGAAGAGGTTGGACATTGAGGTTTAGAGCAAAATCAACTGAAATTGATAAAGAAAAGAAAAAAAGATATGAATCAGATTTGAATTCTCAAATTAAAAAAAGAAAGAGGCAATAAAAATGCCAGGATATGAATTAATAGATAAAAGTGAAGAAAAAGAAGTACAAAAAGTTTTTAAAAATGGGGGTGTTTTATTTCGGCATAGTTTTGATGCGTTAAGAAATAAAAAATACTTTGTTAGAGACTTTGAAAAAAAATTTCAAAAAAAATTTAATGCTCCTTATGCACTTGCAGTTAGTTCTGGGACATCTGCAATAAGAGTAGCACTGTCGACTTTAAATTTAAAACCTGGTGATGAAGTTATTACCCAAAGTTTTACATTTGTCGCAACTGTAGAAGCAATAATAGAATCTAGAGCAAGTCCAGTCTGCTGCGAAGTTGATGAGACATTAAATATGGATTCATGTGATCTTTTAAAGAAAATTAATAAAAAAACAAAAGCGGTTATAGTTGTGCACATGTTAGGTAGCCCAGCAGAAATATATAAAATTTCAAAAATATGTAAAAAAAATAAAATCAAGTTAATTGAAGACACAGCCTGGGGAATAGGAGCGACTGTAAATAAAAAATTCTTAGGAACTTGGGGCTGCATGGGAACATTTAGCTTTGATTATGCTAAAACAATCACTACTGGTGAGGGTGGAATGATTACTTTCAATAATAAAAAAGATTATGAAAAAGCCAAAGCTTGGCATGACCATGGACATGAAAACAACCCGAATGTACCTAGGTGGGAAGATACAAGAAGTAGTTCAGGTTTTAATTATAGAATGAGCGAGTTACAGGGAGCAGTAGGCATTGTTCAGTTAAGTAAAATTAATACTATTTTAAAAAATCAAAGAAATAATAAAAAAGAAATATGGAATAAGATTAAAGATATAGAGGGTATAGAACCAAGAAAAGTGCCAATTAATTCAAATGACTCATGTGATGCGCTTGTTTTTTTTGTTCCAAGTAAAAAAATAGCAATTAAGTGTAGAAAAGAGTTATTAAAGATTAAAATTTCTACAAAAATTTTACCTGAAGCTACAAAATGGCATTTTGCTAAAGAGTGGGAGCATATGCCTGAGCTGATAAAATTTCATAAATCAGGATTAAAAAAATCCTTTCCTTTATCAAGTAGCTTTATCAATAGGGCTGTAGCACTGCCAATATCTGCAGTCAAAAGCAATAATGAGTCAAATAAAATTAAGAGTGTATTAACAAAAGTATTAAGAGTTAAATTATCAAAATGAATCCAAAAGTTTCAATTATTATTCCAGTTTACAATCAAGAATTATTTATTAGTAGATGTATAAGATCATTATTAGATCAAGATTTTAATGTAAACCAATATGAGTTAATTGTAGTTAATGATGCAAGCACAGACATGACTAATGAAATCTTAAAAAAATTTTCTGAAAAATTAAATATAATTAATAATAAAAAAAATATTGGCCTGCCTGCCTCGTTGAATATTGGAATTAAAGCAGCTAAGGGAAGTTATATAGTCAGAGTTGATTCTGATGATTATGTAAATAATCAATTTTTAAAAATACTATACTTATTTTTAGAGGAAAATAGAAATATTGATGCAATAGCATGTGATTATTACCTAGTTGATAATAGAGAGAATATAATTGAAAGAAAGAATTGTATGGATAGTCCAATTGGATGTGGAATAATGTTTAGAACAGAGCAGTTAATAAATATTGGTATGTATGATTCAAAATTTTTAATGAATGAAGACAAAGATTTGCGACATAGGTTCTTAGATAAATATCAAATTAAAAGACTGGAATTACCAATGTATAGATATAGAAAACATGAAACAAATATGACAAATGATAAAGATAGACTTGCAGAACATGATATTAAACTAAAAAAAAAATATAATAATAAAGAAATAAAATCATGAGTAATTTTAAGATAAATAAATTTGAAATTAATGAATTTTCTAAACCTTATCTAATTGCTGAAATAGGAGTTAATCACGAAGGTTCAATCGAAACTGCAAAAATGTTAATTGATTTAGCAAAAGAAGGCGGTGCAAATGCAGCAAAATTTCAATCTTATAAAGCTGAATTATTGGCCTCTAAAAACTCACCTTCTTATTGGGATTTGTCAAAAGAAAGTAATCAAAGTCAATTTAAACTTTTTCAAAAGTATGATAATTTTAATCCAGATGATTATGAATATTTAGCTGAATATTGTAAAAAGATTGAGATAGATTTTCTATCAACCCCATTCGACAGTGGGGCAATTGATTATTTATGTCCATTAGTTCCTGCTTTTAAAATAGCCTCAGCTGACATAACTAATTTTCCATTTTTGAAAAAAATTGGGGGATTAAATAAGCCTACAATAATTTCTACAGGTGCATCTACCTTAGAAGAGATAAAAAATGCAGTCAAAATATTAGAAAGTTCAGGTTGTAGCAATATAGCTCTGCTACATTGTATTTTAAACTATCCAACAGATAATAAAAATGCACACTTATCAATGATAAGTAATCTTATGTCCACATTTCCAAATAAAATTATAGGATATTCAGATCATACATTACCAAATAGAAAAATGTCTTCTCTTATTTTATCTTACGTACTTGGCGCTAGGATCATAGAAAAACATTTTACTTATGATAAAAGCTTGCCTGGAAATGATCATTATCATGCTATGGACATAGATGATCTTAAAAATTTTAATCTAGAATTAAATTTTACAATTGATTTGCTAGGTGACTTAAAAGAAAAACAACCAATTGAATCAGAAAAAATTGCTATTCAGAATGCAAGAAGGAGTATTGTACTCAAAAACAACATAGCTAAGGATCAGATTCTTAGTGAAAAGGATTTAACATATAAAAGGCCAGGTACAGGTATCAGCCCAGAATATTGGGATGAAGTTGTTGGGAAAAAAATAAATAAATCTCTTAAAGAAGATCAAATATTAAATTGGGAAGATATTGATAGTTAATGCAAAATACTATTATTTTTATTCAAGCCAGAATGGGGTCAAAAAGATTTCCAAAAAAAATGATAGCGGAGCTTAATGGTATCAAATTAATTGAATGGGTTATTAAAAGATTAAAAAAAGTTAAAAAAGCAAATAAGATTATATTATTAACTAGTAAAAATAAAAGTGATGATACTTTATTAAAAATTGCTAATAAAAATAATATAGATGTTTTTAGAGGAGATGAAAACAATGTTCTTGATAGATTCTACAAAGCTTCAAAAAAATATAACGTAGATACTTTAGTCAGAGTTTGTGCGGATAATCCTTTTATTGATTACAAAGAAATAGATAAGTTAATCAAAAATTTTGATCCAAATTCTAATGATTATGCTTTTAATAATTTGTCAAAAGATATAGATAATCACCCAGATGGGTTTGGGGCTGAAATATTAAGATTTGATACTTTAAAAAGAATATATTTATTGGCAAAATCTAACTCTCAGAAAGAGCATGTTACAAAATTTATATGGGATAATCAGAAAAAGTTCAAGATTCAAAGCATAGCTCCAACAAAGGATATCGAATTTCCAGAGCTAAGATTTGATATCGATAAAGAAGAAGATTTAAATAAATTAAATGATCTAGTTGTTAAGTACAAAATCAATATTAATACTAGTCCGAGTAAAATAGTTGAATATTATTTTTCAAATAATTTTAAAGAATCTTTACATGACCTATTTCCAATTTGCAGAAGTATAACTGGAAAAGGAAATAGACTTACATTAAAAAAATTAAAGAAAATTTCACCTATTAATAATAAATCAATTCCATCTGGTAAAAATGTTTTTGATTGGAAAGTACCAAATGAGTGGAATATAAGTGATGGATATATAGAGGATCTAAATGGTAAAAAAATAATAGATTTTAAAAAGTCAAATTTACATATCATGAGCTATAGCATTCCTATAAATAAAACAATGTATTGGAAAGACTTAAAAAATCATATCATATTTGATGAAAGTCATCCAAATGCTATTCCATATAGGACTAGTTATTATAAAAAGAACTGGGCATTCTGTGTTACAAAATATCAATATGAACTTCTAGAAAAGCAGGGAAATAAATTTAGGGTTTTAATAGATAGTAAGTTTACAAAAGGTAGACTTGATTATGGAGAAATTATTATTCCAGGACTATCAAAAAAAGAAATATTAATTTCATGTTATATTTGCCACCCATCTATGGCAAATGATTCATTGAGTGGAGTATTGATAGCAATATTTTTAGCTCGACATATAAGAAGTCTAACTAATAAAAAATGGTCTTATAGAATTATATTTGTTCCAGAAACTATAGGTGCAATTGCATACTCTTACATAAACAAAGATAAGATGAAAAATATAGATTTTGGTTTAAATATAACAACAGCTGGTGGTAGAGGAAAGATAGGGTTTAAAAAAAGCTGGGACAGTAAACACTTTATAAATCGTTATATTGAAGATACTTTTAAAGAACTAAAGATTGACTATTTATCATATCCATTTGATATACATGGAAGTGATGAAAGGCAGTATTCTTCGCAAGGATTTGGAATTAATGTCGCCTCAATCACAAAGGATAAATACTATGAATATAAAGAATATCACACATCTCTTGATAATCTAGATTTTGTAAATGGAAGGCAACTTTTTGAAACATTTAAAGTTTACTCTAGATTAATTAAAAAAATTGAATCTAGAGAGATTTATATTAGTCAAATTAAATACGGTGAACCCATGTTGTCAAAGCATAATTTATACCCTCAAACAGGAGGCGCTTTAAACTTTTCTTCAAATGAAAAACACTATGATGAAGTATCATTAATATTATGGATAATATTTTTGTCTAATGGAAAAAATAGTAAAGATGATATTTCCTATAGATTGAAAATACCAGTAGCATTAATAGATAAAATTATAAAAAATTTAATTAAAAAGAAGCTTTTAAAAAATGTCATTTGATAACTTAACAATTAAGAAAGTTGATAATTTAGATGCATGGGACAAGTTTGTTGAAGAATCAGAAGATGGAACAATATTTTCTACAATAGCTTACTTAAACCTTAGTCAATCTAAGTATCACTTATGGTGGATCTTATCAGGAGATGTCATAAGGGCTGGACTATGTTTTGTTGTTTCAGAAGATGGTAATCAAATTATTTCAGATGATTTAGTGGTATACTCAGGATTAATTTTTAGTCTTGATTCAAAAGCGCAAGAAGCAAAAAAATTCAATAGAAGATATATAATAACAGAATTTATAGCTAAGCAAATTCGACAGATGTATACAAATATTAATTTTTCTTTTGCACCTGAAATTAATGATCCAAGACCATTCCAATTTTATGGCTATGGTGTAGTAAATAAAAAAAAATATAAATGTGAAAGTAAATTTACTTCTTACGTTAATATCAATGATTTATTGAGAGGTAAAGCTAGCGAATTTGAGTCTAATTCTTTTAATAATATGAGGCCAGTTAAAAGAAGGGATATAAGATTTGCTAAAGAAGAAGGTTATAATGTAGTACAAGAAACTTCTTGTGATATTTTTTTAGACTTTCATAAGAAAAATTTAAAGAATCAGCATATAAATATTACAGAGTATACAATAAATAAATTGAATAATTTAATTTGTGGACTGTTGGATAATAAAAAAGCTTCAGTAATGACAATTAACGATAAGGATTCTAGACCCATATATTCAATTGTCTATGCATGGGATAATAAGAAAGCATATTATTTATTTGGTGCAGGCACATTAATCAATCCAAAACACTGGCAAGGTGTAGTTGCTCAATGGGAAGGTTTTAAGTATATTGCATTAAATACAAATCTTAATACTATTGATTTAGAGGGAGTCAATAGTCCTGCTAGAGGTTCTTTTAAAATGAGCTTAGGCGGATTTATTGTTCCTTACTATAATATTTCTTTATAAACTAATCTTTTCTTAAGATCATTTTTTAAGTAATTCTTTACAAAAACTAAAAACGATTGTAGAAATATATATACAATAGATTTATATAATATTTTTTTTAAAATTCTTATGGGCACAACTAATAGAGACATAATTAAAGAGTATAAAAAATTTGAGATACTAAAAAATCTTAAAAAAAATAAAATTATTGATAATGATGAAGATATTAACGTCATTAAAGAAGATGACATGCTTGGAAAATTGATTAAGGAAAATACTGAGTTAGTCAATATGGACCTTTCAGATGTAATAAAAAAACATACAACTATAGAAAAGAATGTTCCAGTAAACAAGGGTCACTTTGATTTAGATGCTAAAGAAAGAAAAGTTGAATTTGAAAAAAAACTATCTGAAGGATGGGAAGAAGATTATAAAAAATATAGGTCCCTTTGGAATGAGCTAGGAAAAACTAGGTCAGTTAGAGACTATCCATTATTAGTAGATTTAGAAATGTCTTCCAAATGTAATCTACATTGCCCTATGTGTTATACTACAACAGAAGAATTTTTACAAAAAGTTAACCTTAAATTTATGGATTTTGATGTCTTTAAAAAGATTATTGATGAAATTGCAGGTAAGGTCTATGCGATAAGGTTAAGTTTAAGGGGTGAATCTACCTTAAATAAAGATTTTATTAATGCTGTAAAATATGCAAAAGATAAAGGGATATTGGAAGTATCATCGCTTACTCATGGAAAAAAATTAACAGGAAGCTATTTAAAAAATCTAGTAGAAGCTGGAATTGATTGGATTACAGTATCAGCAGATGGTATGAATGAAGACTATAACAAAATAAGACATCCATTAACGTGGGAAGGAAATATTGGAAGGTTAAAAGAAATTAAAGAATTAAAAGATGAACTAGGACAGAATAAACCTGTTATAAAAGTTCAAGGTATTTGGCCCTCTATAAAGCCGTACCCAACTGAATATTATGAAGCGCTTATGCCTTATACAGACCTAATTGCTTATAACCCATTAATTGATTATTTATGTAATGATAAAGATATAGTCTACGAAGATAATTTCTCATGTCCTCAACTTTATCAAAGGGTGGTAGTTGGAAGTGATAATCAGGTTATGATGTGTTCTAATGATGAAAATGGCGATGCAATCATCGGTAATGCTAAATATCAGACTATACATGAAATTTGGCATGGAAAAAGAATGAACTTAATGAGAAAATTACATGCTATGGAAGATGGTTTTAAAAAAGTACATGTTTGTAAAATTTGCTATTACCCTAGAAAAACAGAAGGAAGTGAAACAGCTAAAGTTGGTGAAAGAGAAATTAATATTGAAAATTATATCAATCGATCTCAAATTATCGGCAACTAATTTAATCTCATTCTAAATAAAAACTAATGAATATTATTGATAATATTAACAATAATAAGGCAAGTATGTATACTTGCCCTATCCAAGACAATGAACTTTTAGCTTTAAGAAATCTGATTACCAAAGGCTTGGGAACAAACGAACCATTTCATAAAGCTGTTTTAAAAAAAAATTGGGTTAAAGATTCTTGTGTTTACACAATTTTTAATACGTTTAACTAGTGATATCAGAAAGTTTAATAAGTTTAAATGGAAAAAAATAGTAGAATTGTTGTTATTTCACCTCATCTCGACGATGAAGTTTTAGGGTTAGGTGGATCAATCTCAAAGCTAGCGAAAGAAGGACATGAAGTCTTTGTAATATTTGCAGCTTATAGAAAATATAAAAATAAAATTAATAAGAAGAGAATAGAGCTAGACCGAAAAAAAGCTATAAAAGCTCAAAAAATATTAGGGTATAAAAAAGCAATTTTTTTAAATTTAGAAGATGAAGCATTACATTCAAATTTTAATATATTGCTGTCAAAACTTGAAAGAGAAATAGGTAAAATAAATCCTAGTCACCTATTTTGTTGCTTTAGCCAAGACAATAACCAGGACCATAGAACTATATATAATGTTGCTAGGATTATATTTCGATGGACATCTGGAATTGAAAACGTTTATCTTTATGAAACGCCCTCATCAACTGAAATGTCACCCTCATATCAAAGTAATTTATTTGTTCCAAATTTATTCATTGATATAAGTAATCATATTGATAAAAAAATTTCTGCACTTAAATGTTATGACAATGAGTTAAAAATTTTTCCACACGCAAGATCTGTTGAGGGAGTTAAGACTTATGCAAAATTTAGAGGAATGTCGTGTGGCTTAAAAAATGCTGAAGCATTTATGGTGTTAAGAAGTACTATAAAATAGTATTAATTATGAAAATATGTGCATATATAAATGAAAAAGTTGGTTATTTAACACTTAAAGAGCTCTATAAAAATAAAATTTTTATACCTTTAGTATTTACATCATCTGTAAATAGAAAAGATAAAATAAGTGATTGGCTTGATTTTAATAGATATAAAAAGGAGTTTAAAAAAACAAAATTTATATCAATCGACAATCCTAATTCAAAAATAGTAACTAAAAAAATAAAAGATTTTAAACCAGATTTAATTATTGTGATAAGCTGGTCACAAATAATTTCTAAGAAAATTTTAAACATACCTACTTGTGGTGTAATCACATCACATTATTCGAAATTACCTCTTAGAAGGGGAGGAGCTCCACTTTTTTGGGCAATTAAAGATAATTTAAAGTATTTAGGTATATCTATTTACTATATGGAAGCTGGAATAGATGATGGTGATATAATTAAACAAACCACTATAAAGATAAATACTGACGATGATGCGACCAAGCTAATGAGTAAAATTTATAAAAGATATCCAAAATTTTATTCAAAGACTTTAATGCAAGTTGTGAAAAAAAAGTCTAAAAGAGTACCTCAGAATCACAAATTCGCTACCTACACAAAAACAAGAAAGCCAGAAGATGGACTAATAAATTTTGATCAAAATTTTAACGAAATAAGTAGGTTTATTATGGCTCTTTGCCCCCCCTATCCATGCGCATATTTTCAAGCTATTGATAGCAATGGTAAGAATAAAAAGTTTAAATTACTATCAAGTAAAAAAAAAGATGGTAAAACTATACTTTCAGGATATTTAGAGTAATGATTATAATTGGATTAAATTTAAATCACATTTCAAGTGCTACCCTTATTATAAATGGACATGTTGTTTTTGCCTCTGCTGAAGAACGCTTTACAAGAAATAAATTAACACGTGCGTTTCCATTTAAAGCTATAGAACAAGCTTTACGGCATGCAAAAATCGAAATGAGAGATGTTGATGCCTTTACAATTGGATGGAACCCAGCAATTAATCTTGAAGTGCAAAAAAATTCATTTTCATCCACTTACAGGTGGTTTCCAGAACTTCTATACACTATTCCAAATAATTTAAATGCTATTAATAGAGTTAAAGATCATGGATTTATAGAACAAACTTTTTATAGCTCGAGTTTTAAAAAAGAATTAAAAGTTTTTTATATAAATCACCACTACTGCCATGCAGCTCAATCATTTTTAACTTCAGGATATAAAGAATCTTCTCTTCTTACTATTGATGGCTTTGGTGAAAGAACATCGTCTTTATGGGGCTATGCTAATTACAATAAAATTACTATTGAAAAAGAAGAGTACTTCCCTCAGTCACTTGGTTCTTTTTACGAAACAGTTACTGACTATTTAGGATTTCAACCTGATGCAGACGAATGGAAAGTGATGGGAATGGCCGCCTATGGAAGCAACTCAAAGTATTCAAAGGAGTTTTCAAAAATATTAACTTTAAAGGACAAGGGTGAATATGAGTTAGATTTAACTTATTTTAATTTTTTTAATTTTGATCGACCTGGGCATTTTTCGAAGAAATTCACCTCACTTTTTGGAAAAAAAATTCAATCTGATGGCGTTAATTTTAAGAAACATCATTTTGATTTCGCTGCAAGTGCGCAAAAAAAGTTTGAAGAAGTTTATATAAATGCATTTAGACATCATGTAGTTAATAATAAATCTAAAAATATCTGTCTTGGTGGTGGAGCTACAATGAATTGTTTAGCAAATGCAATACTTAGTGAAAAATTCCCAAAGATCAAAATACATGTTCCATTTGCCCCTGATGATTTGGGTCTTTCAACAGGTTCAGCTCTTTATGCAAGTAGATATATTTTTAAAGAAAAAGTTACAAGCAAATCGGTGCCAGCTTATAGTGGAAGATCATATGAAAATAGTGAAATAGAGGCTAAGCTAAATAGTTATAAGATAAGACATAATTTTTATTCAAACATTGAAAAAAAAGTAGCAACTCTCATTTCTGAGGGAAATGTTGTTGGGTGGTTTCAAGGTAGAAGTGAGTTTGGCCAAAGAGCTTTAGGTAATAGATCAATATTAGGAGACCCTAGAAATTCAAAAATGAAAGACATTATTAATAAGAAAATTAAATATAGAGAGAAGTTTAGGCCTTTTGCGCCATCAATCTTAAAAGAAGATGCAGAATTTTTTTTCTACATATCAAAGAATATTCAACCTAAACATATGCAGTTTGCAGTTAAAGTTAAAAAATCTGCAATCAAAAAAATACCAGCTATTGTTCATAAAGATTTAACAGCAAGAATACAAACTGTATCATATGAAGAAAATAAAAGGTATTACAAATTAATTAAATGCTTTAAAGAAATCACATCAATACCAGTAATATTAAATACATCTTTTAATCTAAAAGGCGAGCCAATCGTAGATAGTCCAGAAGATGCCCTGAGAACATTTAACACGTCAGGAATAGATTATTTGTGCATGGGAAATTATTTAATATCAAAGGAATAAAGAATAATTATGAGCATAAAAATAATAGCTGAAATTGGTAATAATCATAATGGTAATTTTGACTTAGCATGTAATATGGTTCAAGCAGCAAAAAAAGCTGGTGCAAATTATGCAAAATTTCAGATTTATAATGTTGATGATTTTTTACATAAAAAATCAGAGTATTATGGTGAGTTTGTTAAAGAAGAGCTAAGTTATCAGGACTTCGCAAAAATTTATGAAAAATTCAATACAGAAAGTTTTAAAATTATAGCGACACCTTTTGACGCAATTTCAGCAAAATTTCTATTGTCATTAGGCGTTGATATAATAAAAATAGCATCTGGTGATATTGATAATTTTTTAATGTTTAATGAGATTGTTAATTATAAACCCGAAATAATATTTTCAACAGGTGGAGCATCAGAAAAAGAAATAAAAAGTGCATATAATTACTTTAAGAATAGTGGGTGCAATAAAGTTACCCCATTGCATTGTATAGCAAATTATCCAGCAGAAAATGAAGAATTAAATATTGGATATATATACAGATTAAAAGAAATATTAAATTGTGATGATGTAGGTTACTCAGATCACTCAATAGGCATTAAGGCCCCTGCTATTGCTGCCTCAATTGGTGCAACAATAATTGAAAAACATTTTACTATAGATAAAAATCTACCTGGTGGAGACAATGAAATGTCAATAAACGAAGCAGAGTTGGCTAAAATGATAAGTAATATAAATGAGATTTTAATTATGAAAGGCTTGTTCAAAAAAGATTTTTCAATAAATGAAAAAAGAACTAAAAATTTAATTACTAGAAGATTTTACTCAAAAAAGAATATCGAGGCAGGTGAAAAAATTACTTCAGATTGTTTATTATTTTTAAGAACAGATGAAAATATTGATGAATTATCAATTGATATTAATTATTTTGATATTATTAATTCAGTAGCTACTCGTAATATACCATCAAATAAACTAATTTTAAAAACAGACATATGTCAAACTTAAATTTTGTTTTAGGATTAGTTCATAACTCACATTTATTAGACAATTCTTTTGTCAACAGATTTAAAACTTTGGAGATAAAAAATCCATTGCTTAAAATACCAAAAAAAGAAGATTATTTATATCATTCAAATTATTCTGTTTCTTTAGAGGGTGTAAGCAAAGAAATTGAAAATGATTTAAAAATAATTGGTGATTTAAGTATTAGAAGGTTTTCATTTGATGTTGGGCCATGCTACAGCAGTATAATTAGCAAAAATAATAAATATTATCCAGGTAAAAACTTAATTAAGAAAAAAGATTTAATTAATATGACTGGTGAAGAAATAAATAAATTGAATAAATTATTTAATAATAAGACTAAATTGGCGGTTGAAAATTTAAATTATTATGATACAGGTGCCTATGAGGAGGACGTTTGCATACCTGAATTTTATAATGAAATTTCAGAAAAATTTAATATTGAACAAATATTAGATTTAGCTCACTTAAAAGTTTCAGCAATTAATCTTAATAAAACATTTAAATCAATGCTTTCAAGGGTAAATCAAGAATTTGTAAAAGAAATACACTTAACGAAGATTGATATTGAATCTACTAATTCAGCAATAGATTCACATCTTGCACCAACAGAAGAAGAGTTTTCTGATTTATTAATTGCTTTAGAGAATAATCCAAATAATGACATAGACATTGTCATTGAAGCGTGGAGAGACACAGAAAGTCTTGTAAAAAGCTTTGAAGATTTATATATATATTTAAGAAAAAATTCTAAACATAAAATAATATTTTAAATGAATAAAAAAACTTATTTGGTTACTGGTGGCTTAGGTTTTATCGGTTCACATTTAGTAGAGAAATTACTAAAAAAAAAATGTAGAGTAATAGTTGTAGATGATTTGTCTAGTGGTAGTAAAAATAATTTATCAACAATAGTTGACCATGCAAATTTAAAGATTATTATTGATAAGATTCAAGACTTAGATTGTAATAAGTTTAAAAACATTGTTGGTATATTCCATCTAGGAGCACAAACATCTGTGCAGAGCTCTATAGAAAAACCATATGAAAGTTCTTCAAACAACCAATTGAGTTCTATTAAAGTTTTTGAAATAGCAAAAAAACTTAACATTCCTGTAATTTATGCCTCATCATCAGCTATTTATGGAAACCTAAAAATTGGAGATGACTCTTCAAGGAATATAGACTTAATCTCACCCTATGCCTATGATAAATATAGCCTAGAAATAATGGCTAAAGCTTTTTTTAACGCATATAGCATTAAATCAGTAGGATTAAGATTTTTCAATGTTTATGGTCCTAGACAGGACCCAGATAGCCCTTATTCAGGAGTAATATCTATTTTTTCAAAAAATTTAATTTTATCAAAACCAATCAAGATTTTTGGAGGCTCTCAAACTAGAGATTTTATATATGTTAAAGATGCTGTTAATTGTATGTTGAAAGCTATGAGTAAAGCAAATAGTAAAAAAGTTTGCGAATTTTTAAATGTAGGAAGTGGCAAAGAAACTAGCATCTCTAATTTATACAAGTTACTTAATAATAAAATCAAAAATACATCAAAAATTAAATGCATGCCTCATATGAAGGGAGATCCCCTTTTTTCTAATGGGAAGTTTAAAAAATTATTAAACATCTTAAATATCTCTAATAAAAAATTTGTTTCACTCAGTGATGGATTGAACGAAACAATTAAGTATATTGAGAAGATTAAAAATGAATAAATCTTATGACTGGGTGATAGTTGGCGGTGGAATAACGGGAATAGCTATTGCTGAAATATTGTGCAGATCTGGAAAAAAAGTTAAATTACTCGAAAGAAATGCTACCTTAAGCTCAGAAACTACTAGAGAATTTCATGAGTGGGTACATACCGGCTCTCTTTATACACTTAAAGGCAATCAAAAAATAACCCAAAAAACAATGCTTGGTGCCATTGATGACTTATTTACTTATTACTCTTCGTTTAAAAGTATGAACTTAAAACAAATGTCATCGGGCATAAGTATCAATGATAATAATGAAAAGAAAAAATGGTATAATAATGAAAATTTGCATTTTAAATATAGAATTAAAGGAAGAAAGACTAATTTATTCTGGATTTTAAGAATTGCAAAATCGATCTTGTATATTGATAAGGTAAAAAAATATAATTGGCTTAGAAATAGAGGGGGTGAATTAAAGCACAATTTATCAATCATTAGTGTTTTAGTTGAGCTATTTAAATTAATAAAATTTAAACAAAAATTATATACAATAAAATCTACTGATTTTACATCAAACTCAAGAATTATCCTAAATGATTTATTACAAAATGCTTTACACAGGGGATTAGAAATTTCATTTAAGAATAAATTTACTGGATATAAAAAAAAAGTTAACGAAATTTTAGTTGAATGTGAAAGTGAAAATTTAATTACTAAAAACCTTGTTTTGTGCAATGGTAAAGAAATCGCTAATTTTTTTACTTCTAATATCAAAACATCTTATGCACCAATGCTGGTGACAAAAAATGTCCCCGAATCTCAAAAACCATATGTGGAATTAGACATTAAAGAAAATAATTGTATAAATTATATTGGAAAAGAAAATAACGTTGGTTTGATGGGAGGTATATCTTTTGATAGCAAAAAAAACTGCGATAGCTACTTTAATTATTTAGCATCAAAATTAAAAAGCATGTGGCCTAATTCAGAAGTATTAGAAAGATACGTTGGTGAAAAACATGAAATTATTCCCAATGAGTCATCAAGAAACTATCAGTTTTTTATTTGGAATAAAAAAGATACAAATATATGGGCAGTTATACCTGGTAAATTTTCTTTATTTAGCTCTTTTGCGACTGAATTTTATAGACGTGCTTACAATGAAAATCCTGAAAAAACTATAATAGATTATTCTGATAATAATGTTAAAAAAAATATAATATCTGATACGATATGGAGTAATTATAAAGATAAGTAAATCATTATGGGTATCATTAAACTTCCAAAAAAATCAATAGAAAACTTTTCTTTAGAATATAAAAAAATATTTGAAACAGGTTCTCTTGCTGAGGGAGATTGGAATAAATCATTATCTAAATTAGTTGCAGAGATTAGTAATGCAAAGGGATGTGTAACAGTTGCTTCAAATGGGACTGGCTTAATGTGTTTACTACAAATTTATAAAGAGAACCATAATAGAAAGAATATACTTATTCAGTCTAATACAATGTATGGGATGTATACCATGAGTATGTCATCAGGATATATTGTTGAAGGGTATATAGAGTGTTCTTTGAATACTTTGATGCCAAGTTTACAACAAATAAAAACTTCAGTAGAAAATATAAAGTGCAAAAAAGACGAACTTGTAATTTTACTAAGCCATATGGGGGGAATAATTAATCCAGAAGTTGAAGAAATTGCTAAATACTGTAAATTTAATAAAATAATTTTATTAGAAGACTGTGCTCATAGTTTTGGTGCTACATATAATAATAAGCACTCGGGGCTGTTTGGTGATGCTGGTGTTTATAGCTTTTATTCAACAAAAGCGATACCAGCTGGAGAAGGGGGAGCAATAGTCTCAAATGATGAAGAATTAATAAGTTTTGCTGATAGATATACAAAATATGATAGGTTCGAAAGAAAATTTCAAATAGGAAACAATATTAGATTATCTGAGTTACAGGCTTTATTAATTTTTTGTGTTGTTAAAGAGTATAAAGAAATCATAAATAATAAAAAAGTTATTGCAAATCTATATAAAGAAACTTGTTTATCTCTAAATATTAACTTCATAGATCAGAACAGCAATAATCATATCGGCAATCATTACAAATTTGTTATTTACTGTGATGATCTCATGATAAAAGATTTTTTACCTAAACTTGTAACAAAAACATCAGAAATTTATGACTATTCTCTCTGTGGTTCTGATTTTATACCAAAGCATCATATCTGCCTTCCCATATGGTATAATCAAGAAAGGAAAATCACAGACAGCGTGATTCATGAGCTACATGATAACTACTAAGAAAATTAGTAAACCTATACTAATTTATGTAGATTCTGTATCTAGAGATTTATTAGTAGCTACTATTCTTAAGAATGTTTTAGAGGACAAACAATTCAAAGTTTTTTTGGTTTCAAGGACGACTTATAAGCTTTTAGTAAAAATTATTAAACCTCAAGTCTATATAGTGATTAAAAATTTTTTAAAAAATTTTGAAGAAGACTTAATTCCCTATCTTAAAAAAACTGATGTATTAATTATTGATGCTGAGGGCGCTATGACTGAGGAAAGATGTGAATACCATTTCACACATTTTGGAATTAAGCTTGATAAAACTTTAGATATAATAAAGCGAGCATATTTATGGAATGAAAACTTTTCATCATTTCTTAAAAAAAAACTTAATATTTCAAATAAGAATGTTTCTGTTATGGGATCACCAAAATTATCCCTAGCAAAATATTATTCATCTCCATTATCTAAATTAAATGTAATTGGCTTTGTTGGTAGATTTTCTGCCACGAATGATTTTATGCAAAGGACAGCACTTTTCACAACTTTAGAAAGAAAGATAAAAAATGATTTGTATTCTGATGGTGCAATTGGTGAATTAAATGTACTCAATGTATATCTGAGAACAATAGACAAGTTAATAAAAAATACGAATTTAAAGATATCTATTAGACCACACCCAAATGAAAAATTTGACTCTTGGAACATTCTTAAAGAAAAGTATGGTCAAAGAATTGACATTAGTGGCAATGATGAGGATTTTCTAGAGTGGATGAAAAGAGTTGATAAAATAGTAGCAACTCCTTCCACTTCAATAATTGAGCCTCTAATACTCAATAAGCCTGTTATTTGCGTAGATAAAGTCACAGGAGGCAGTGGTTTAAATAAATATTTTGAAGAAATGTTAGATGGTTTTCTTGATTCAACGGTAAGACCAGATAATGAGAATGAGTTATTTCAAAAAATAATAAGTGATGAAATAATTATCAAGAAAAAAACTGATTCTTTTTATAAAAGTATTAAAGAATATTATAATGTTACGAATATATCTGGAAATGAATGTATTGAAAATATTTCTTTAGATTTAATAAACGAATATACCCCAAGTGCACTTCATAATTTTTTAGCAATCGTATATTTTATTCCCTTTTATTTTTATAATTGTTTTGTGTGGCTTAAAATTTATATTCGCCAAAAAAATGAATTTTTTTATCATTATAACTATATGAATGATAAATTTTCTTCAGATAGATTAATAACTTCAAAAAGTGTTTTAGAGAGAGTAAAAAATCTTAAACATGATAAATAGTGAGTGGAATAAAAGTAAAATTGATGAGACAGTTACGGATATAAAACAATGCTACAATGAAGTATTTACTTATACAGTCAATCTCATTAACGAATATCATTTAATAACTGAGGAAAAAGATTATTACCATTTAATCCTAGGCGATTGGTTAATGTTCTTGATTCATCAATCTTATATAAAGTGGAATGAGGATCAATGTAGCTATTCTAGCAATGAGAAAATCATAGTTAAAGTTTCTCCAGGCTTTGAAGAGTATCATATACATAGATTGACAGATGATTTTAACCATAATTTAAATTTTTTAATAAGCTTATTTAATGATAAAAAAAATATAAATGAATATATAGACATTCAGAAAATTAAGCATTCAGAAAACAACTTTAGAAAAGTTCCTCTCACAAAATTAAAAAAATCATTTGATAATAAATTCTTTAACTCAAAAAATAAAGAACTTATAGTTTTTGAAAGAATGAGAAGAAACTCTCATTTTGATTTTTACAAAAAAGCTATTAAGTGGAATTCTTGGATGGGAATAAAATCACCTGATCAATTCAATTTAAGTGAAAAAGATATAGATAAAAAATGGCGTATTCAAAATTTAAGTTTAAATAAAGAAGAATCATCCTTTAATTTTTTTATTAAAACTATAATACCTCTTTTTATTCCGCAATTAATTGTTGAATCTTTTCTTGAAAATAAAAATAGAATTATGTTAAACAATTTGAATCGACCTAAATTCATCTACTCTGCAACTGGACTATATTCAAATGAATTTAAGATATTGGCTGCTGAGTGGAAAAAAAGGGGAACAAAATTTCTTTATCATCAACATGGTGGAAATTATGGCTTAGATTACACTCATTGGTTTGAAGAATATGAAATTGGAAGTGCTGATATTTATTATACTTGGGGATGGAAAAGTAATGAATATAATAAAGATATTAAGTCCCTCTGCGTTCCATCAATTAAAATAAAAGATAGGAAAAAAACAAGAATACTTCTTTCTGTAACTGATTATCCCATCTCTGGACATAGAATTCATTATCAGCCTATGGGAAGTGAACGAGTTAATATCATGCATAATGAAACATTAGATTTTATTAAGAATGTAGGTTCTAATTATCCATTAGATGTAAGACTTCCAATTAAGAATTATACAAATAATATTTCTGACAAAATTAAGAATTCCAATCATGTTAGAGCAATTGATAGCACTATAAGTAATAGATATAATATGCCATATAGCTACACATTAGGAATTAGTATTGCCGTTCATAGTTACTTGTGTACATCATGGCTTGAAACTATTGGCTTAGATATACCAACAATTTGTTTTTATGATGCTAAAATTTATAAATTCAAAGAATCTGCAAATAAGATAATTGATAAACTAGAACAAGTAGGTATATTACATAAAACTGGTAAATCAGCAGCACTTTTTCTATTATCCTTAGGAACTAATGTTGACAACTGGTGGAACGAGAGTGATACAGTAAGTGCAAGATTATTATTTAAATCAAGTTATGCCAACTTTTCAAATAAATGGCATATCGAATGGGAAGAAGAATTTCTAAAAGTAATAAATAAGTAAAGATATGAGTTTTAAAAATAAATTTCGAGATAAGAATGTTGTAATTACAGGTCACACAGGCTTTAAAGGATCATGGCTAACATTTTGGTTAAAATTGATGGGTGCAAATATTACAGGAATATCACTAGATCCAAAAACTTCTCCATCAAATTTTGAGACACTAGATCTATCTAAAGATACTAAAGACATAAGATTAAATCTATTAGATCGTAATAAAATTGAGGATATTATAGTTAAATCAGAACCTGATTTTATCTTCCATTTAGCAGCACAAGCAATAGTTAAGCAGTCCTATGTTGATCCAATTGAAACATGGCAAACTAATTTAATGGGAACTATAAATATTTTAGAAATTTTAAAAAAAATAAAGAAAAAATGTTCTGTAGTACTGATAACTAGTGATAAGTGCTATAGTAATAAAGAATGGTTATGGGGCTATAGAGAAATTGATGAATTAGGTGGAATAGATCCATATAGTGCTTCAAAAGCAGCGACTGAAATCGCTATTAGATCATACTCTCAATCTTTTTTTCAAACTTCTCAATCAAATATTAGATTAGGTTCAGCTAGAGCTGGAAATGTAATAGGTGGAGGAGATTGGTCTAAGGATAGACTTTTACCTGACTGTATTAAATCTTGGTCACAAGATAAAACAGTTATATTAAGAAACCCTAGCTCAACTAGACCATGGCAACATGTATTAGAACCATTAAGTGGATACATCTGGCTAGCTTCAAAACTTGATGAAGATGATAGCTTTAATGGTGAGTCTTTTAACTTTGGACCAATGGACACAGAACCTCAAACAGTCTTAAGTGTAGTAAATGAAATTTCTAAACATTGGAAGAAAGTTAACTGGGAAATACAGCAAGATGAAACAGCTCATGAATCAGGTCTATTAAAGCTAAATTGTGATAAGGCAAATCAATTACTAAACTGGCAATCAGTTTTAAGCTTTAAAAAGACAATTCAAATAACCTCTGAGTGGTACAAGGAATTCTATAATGAAAAATTAAATATGAAAGATTTTACCAAATATCAGATTGAAGAATACATGAAGCTTGCAAATGAAAAAAATATAGAATGGGCGTTACAGTGCTAGAAGAAATAAAAATTACACCACTTAAAAAGATTATGCTTGAAACTGGTGATGTTTACAAAGGTTTAGAAAAAAATGATAAAAATTTTACAAAATTTGGTGAGTTATATTTTTCATTTATTAACTTCAATAAAATTAAAGCATGGAAAAAGCACAATAGCATGAAGATGAATTTGATTGTCCCAATTGGAAAAGTAAAGTTTGTTTTTTTTTGTGAAAATAATAAAAACTTTAGAGAAGAAATTATTGGAACTGATAACTATAGTAGACTTACAATACCTCCAAATGTATGGTTTGGTTTTATGGGCCTAGAAAAACCTAAAAGTTTAATAGTAAATTTAGCTAGTATTTGTCATGATGACAATGAAGTAAATAGATTAGAAATTAATAATAATCTTATAAAATATTCATGGGAAAATTTATGAAGGTCGTAATTTTAGCAGGAGGTTTTGGTACGAGACTATCAGAATATACAGATTTAATTCCTAAGCCAATGGTCCCAATAGCTGATATTCCCATTTTAGTTCATATTATGAGAATATATTCTTTTTATGGTCATACTGAGTTTTATATACTACTAGGCTATAAATCAGATGTTATTAAAGACTATTTTAAAAAAAACTCTTTTAAAGATTGGAAAATTCATCTTATTGATACTGGTTTAGAAACTATGACAGGTGGCAGACTAAAAAGAGCTAAAGAATATCTACAAGATGAAACTTTCTTTCTAACCTATGGTGATGGTGTCGGAGATATTGATATTAATGCATCACTTAAGCTTCACAATAAATATAATAAGACAATGACTGTAACTGCGGTTCATCCACCGGCTCGATTTGGTGAATTAGAATTAAAAGATGAAATAGTCCTATCGTTTGAAGAAAAACCTCAAATGCAAAAAGGATGGATAAATGGAGGTTTTTTTGTAGTTGAACCTAGCTTTATCGATTTAATAGAAAATGATACAATTATGCTAGAGAGAGAACCCATGAAACATCTAACACAAAATAATCAAATAATCGCATATAAGCATGATGGGTTTTGGCAATGCATGGACAACAAAAGAGAACATAAAATTCTAAATAAACTTTGGAAAAATGGGGAAGCCAAGTGGTTATTGAATAAATAATGAAAATCTTAATTATTGGTGGATTAGGATATCTTGGTTACAGAATTGGTAGCCACTTAAAGGCAGCTAACTTTGATATTGTAAATACTACACGAAATAATAGATATATAGATAACAATTCAGTAGTTTTAAAAAATTTTTCAAAATTAGAATTAGAAAAAATATTAAATGGCGTAAATACAATTATTTATGCAGCAGGTATGTCATCAGAAGAATGCAAGGCCTTCCCAAAAGAAAGTTTACGTTCAGCGAATTACTCATTCAAAAATGTTTTTGATACTGCTATAAAATTAAATATTAATAATTTTTTTTATATCTCATCTTCTCAAGTTTATAAGGAAACACAGAAAGTTATACAAGAAGAATCAGCAACAATGATTAAAGATAATTACACTAAGCGTCATTTAATTGCTGAAGAATATATTAAAGAAAAAAATAAATTACAAAAAATGAAAAGCTATATATTACGACTTTCTAATTCATTTGGATCCCCAATAAAAACTAATAAAAACTGTTGGAATCTCGTAATTAATGATTTTTGCAAAAGTAGCATAACAAATAATCAGCTAATAATTCAATCAGACGGACTTCAAGTAAAAAATTTTGTAAATATTAACTATTTATGTGATGCCATAAAGCACTTGATTGATATGAATAGTGATAATTTAGATATAATTTACAATATAGGTGGAATGAAAAGTTTTTCAATAATAGAACTTGCTAATATAATAGTCAAAAGAAGTAACGCTTTATTTTTAAATAATCCAACAACAAATATACTTAATAAATCGAAATCATCGTCATTTCCTGTTATATACAGTTCAGATAAATTAATAAGAACAGGGTTTAGAAAAAATAATAAAAAAGAGTTTAATAAGGAAATAGATGATTTATTAATTTATTGTAAAAAAGAGTTTGCATCATAAATGAGTTCTTTAATTAGCATAGTTATGCCTACTTATAATAGAGAGTATGAAATAAAAATTGCTATAAATTCTGTTATAAATCAATCATATAAAAATTGGGAACTTATAATTGTTGATAATTATTCAGACGATAAAACTGAAGAATTAATTAAAAGTTTTAATAATAAAAAAATTTTTTACTATAAGATAAAAAATAATGGAATTATCGCCAAGTCCAGAAATTACGGAATAAGAAAGTCAAAAGGAAAAATAATATCATTTTTAGATTCAGATGATTGGTGGAAATTTAATAAGCTAGAACTTGCAATGCAATACATTAATAATGGCTATGAATTTACATATCATAGAAAATATGTTGTTAAATCAAGGCATACAAATTACAATTTTATTAAAACATTTGCATATAGTAGTAGCGGATCTATGTTTTATAATCTTCTTCAAAAAGGCAATTGCATTCCAAACTCAAGTGTGACTTTACATAAGTATTTATTAGAAAATATAAATGGTTTTGATGAATCACCTGAAGTTGCCGGATCTGAAGATTTTGATGGATGGCTTAGAATATCAAAAATATCTAATAATTTTGTTAATATACCAAAAACATTGGGATATTATTGGACTGGAGGTGATTGCTATTCAAGTGATGATAAAATGTTAAGAAATTTAGATTATATAGAAAAAAAACACCAATTAAAATTATTAGAGCCAAATAATTATGCTTCATTTGATTACACGCGAGCTAGAATATTTCAAAATAAAAAAAATTTTAAACAGTCAAAATTTTTTTTTAAAAAAATTTTTTTTAAAAGAAGTAGTATTAGAATTTTAATACAAAGCTTACTAATGATTTTTTACTTAAATTTGATTATAATATACAAATCAAGAAATAATAAATAATGATATTTTCAAAACCACTATTAATTTTTTTTGTATTTAGTATAGCTCTTAGTTTTCCTATAGCAGTTATTACATCTACAGCTTACTTTTCAATTATTAGTTATTTGTTAATATTATTATTGATATCTAATAAATTCTTTTTAAGAAAAGAAAGATTATATTTTCAGAATAGACACACTGTTATTTCATGGTCTGTTTATCTATTGCTATCATATATTGTCATATCTACTTTAGTCATTTTTATTATTGATCGTGATATTATTAATTTTTTAACAATTATTTTTAATTTTGTACTACCAGCAATTATTTTTTGGTATTTTATTAATCAAGCAAGTTCTGAAGAGTTTAATATGGTACTAAAGTGTATAGTTATAGCTGGTATCGGGATTGGTTTATTTATGTTGCTAGAAAACTATTTTAAACTTGGGAAAGGTTATGCATTTGAATATTCTTACATGGCTTTAGATTATTCCGTGCAAAGAATGTCTGGTGAGGTAGATATTCTAAGTGGAGCATTTGGAAGGATAAATAATGTAAAAAGTTTTGGGCCACTAACAAATGCAGCTACATCAGCGGCATGGTTAGCATTTTCTTATTTTGCATTAATTGCACTAATTGATATTAATTCTGTGATTAAAAAATATACTATCTTAATAATATATTCATTAGCCATATTATTTACATTAAATTTCCAATCGATTATTGCTTTTTTTATAGTAATTTTTATTTTTGAATTTAAAAGATTATTAACTCCTTTTACTTATTATGGATATATTTTTAGACTCTTGTCTTTTCTAATAATTTTAAGTCTTATATTTATTATTATCAATACTATTGAGCCGGTTAGTGTTGATCATAGTGTCAATAGAATAGGACTAATATCAAAATCATTATTATATATGTTTTCAAAACAGTTTGAATTTTTGTTCGGACTTAGTAGTTTAGCTTATACTAGAGAATACGATAGCATATTTGAACTATTAGTTTTAGCATTCGATAATTACATTCTTTTTTTTAAGAATAAAGAAATTCTTTTATTAACAGGAGTTGGATTTGGTCCGTATAGCTATGGAAGTGGATCAGACGCAGGAGTTTTTTACACACTATCTTCTTTAGGTATTTTAATCTTTATATTATTAATAGTTGGAATTTCACTTTTACTTTATAAACTTATACTTTTAATTTATTATGATGAAAATGTGTTACTATCTAAAAAATTAAATATAATTGAAGGAAGTAATCTTATAAAATTTTCAGTTTCCATATTGCTTTTTTCAATCATTGGTGATCTGCATTATTCAATATGGTATGACAAATCTGTAATACCATTTATTTTCTTCTCTTTAGCAATTATTCACGTATTTTATATAAAAAATGAAAAACTATTAAATAATAAAAGATGAAAAAATCAAATATAGTAATTGGAATAGTTGGTCTTGGTTATGTAGGGCTTCCATTAACTTTATTATTGTCAAAGAAGTATTCGATTATTGCATTTGATAAAAATAAAAAAAGAATAGATGAACTTAATAATTCAATAGACTCAAATGGTGAATTCAAAAGCAAAGACCTTCAATCTAATAAAAACGTTTTTTTTTCCAATAATATAAAAGAATTATCTAACTGTAATTTTTTTATTATTGCTGTACCTACACCAATCAATAAGAGTAATAAACCAAATTTAAAATTTCTTAAGACAGCATCTTTAGATGTTGGAAAAATTATGAAAAAAAATTCTATCGTAGTCTATGAGTCTACAGTATATCCTGGTGCTACAGAAGAGATTTGTATTCCGATACTTGAAAAAAATTCTTCATTGATAGCAAATAAAGATTTTTTTTATGGATATTCTCCTGAAAGAATTAATCCTGGAGACAAAGTGCATACGATTGAAAATATTACTAAAGTTGTTAGTGGCTCAAATTTAAAAACGACTAATAAAATAAATAAAATCTATTCTTCAGTTATAAATAGAACTTACATTGCTGAAAGTATAATGGTAGCAGAAGCAGCAAAAATTATTGAAAATACACAAAGAGATTTGAATATTGCTTTAATTAATGAGTTATCGACTTTTTTTAACAAGCTAAATATCGATACTAATCAAGTTATTAATGCGGCATCATCTAAATGGAATTTTATTGATTTTAGACCTGGATTAGTAGGGGGTCATTGCATTGGTGTAGATCCATTTTATTTAACATATAAAATGAAAAAATTAAAGATAAGTCCTAAGGTTATTCTATCTGGAAGAACAATAAATGATGCAATGGGTAAAATAGTTGCTAATAGCACTATAGAATTAATGAGAAAGAAAAAAATAAAAATAAAAAATTCTAATGTCTTAGTTTTAGGATTTTCGTTTAAAGAAAACTGTTCAGATTTCAGAAATACTAAAGTTATAGATATAATATTACAGCTTGAAAAAAATAAGTGTAAAGTAGATATTAGTGATTACTTAATTGATACAAGTAAAGCTAATGAATTTTATAAACTTAATATATCAAAAGACATTATTATGAATAAAAAGTATGATGCAATTATTCTTGCTGTTGGACATAAAAAATACCAAAGTATTAACATAGATTTCTTAAATCAATTTTTGAATAATAAATCAGTTTTTTTTGATGTTAAGTCAACATTAAAAAAAGAATTATCTGATGGTAGGCTATAATTAAATATGACTGTTTTAGTAACTGGATGTGCTGGATTTATAGGTTATCACCTATGTGAATTATTAATAAAAGAAAACATAAAAGTAATAGGTATTGATTCAGTTAATGATTATTATGATGTAAATATAAAAAAATCTAGGCTAGATAATTTGTCTAAATTAGCTGTAAGCAATAAAGCTGAATATGTTTTCATTAAGATTGATTTATGTGAATCAAATTTTATTAAAAAAATTTTTGATAAAAATAAAATTGATTATGTTGTTCACCTTGCAGCGCAAGCTGGTGTTAGGCATAGTATTGAAAATCCTATGGTCTACGTCAAAAGTAATGTTGAAGGATTCACAAATGTCTTAGAGGCATGTAAAAAATATAAGATAAAGCATTTGATTTACGCTAGCACTAGTAGTGTTTATGGGTCTGAGACTAATATGCCTCTATCTGAGGAACTTGAATGTAATATGCCAATACAATTTTATGCTGCAACGAAAAAAGCTAATGAATTGATGGCTCACTCATATAGTCATTTATTTAATTTACCAACTACAGGACTAAGATTTTTTACTGTATATGGTCCTTGGGGAAGGCCAGATATGGCACTATTTAAATTTACTAAATCAATAATAAATAATGAGGTAATAGAAATCTATAATAAGGGCGAACATGTAAGAGATTTTACTTATGTTGCCGATGTATGCAAAAGTATTTTAATTTTGTTAAAAAAACCTCCTTTAGTAAAATTATCGCCATTAGATATATCTGAAATACCCTATAGAATTTTAAATATTGGGAGCAATAATCCCATCAAGTTAATGCAATTTATTGAAATCATTGAAAAAAAACTTGGTAAAGTTTCTAAAAAGAAATACTTACCTATGCAACCAGGCGATATTCTAAAAACTCATGCGGATGTTAGCAAATTAATTGATTTAATTGAATATGCACCAAATACCAAAATAGATATTGGAATTAGCAATTTCATTGATTGGTATTTAGACTATTATTAATAATATTTAATCTTTAAATCTAATTATGTGTGGCATAGCAGGAATTGTTTCATCAGGTAAGGTGCAAAGCCATGATTGGCTTACAAAAGCTGCTAATTCAATTAAACACAGAGGTCCTGATTCATCTGGCGAATGGTGGTCTAAAGAAGGTGGAACTGGTTTAGCCCATAGAAGACTATCAATTATAGATTTATCCGATGCAGCTAATCAACCAATGCATGATAACCAAAATAAAATAACAATGGTCTACAATGGAGAAATTTATAATTTTAATGAAATTAAAAAAATTTTGCAAAGTAAAGGTTATAGTTTTAAAACTTCATCTGACACAGAGGTGTTATTAAAATCATATATATGCTGGGGATCAAAATGTGTAAATTATTTAGAAGGAATGTTCGCATTTGCAATTTATGATGAAAACTTAAATAAATTATTTATAGCTAGGGACAGAACTGGAGAAAAGCCTTTATATTATTATTATGATGGAAAAAAAATATTATTTTGTTCAGAGTTAAAAGGACTGCTTTTAAGTAATTATGTTAATAAAAAAATAGACCATAGATCATTAGATTGTTTTTTGACAATGGGCTTCGTACCGGGAGAATTATGCATAATTCAGGGAGTGAAAAAATTACCTCCTGGTCATTTTTTAGAATACAACGTAAACCAAAATACAATTAAAATTCATAATTATTGGAAATTACCTTTATTGGAATCAGAAAATGTAAAGCAAAATGAATTTGATTTACTAGAAGAGTTAGAATTATTATTAACAAAATCTGTTAAAAACCAATTAGTAGCAGATGTACCAGTAGGTATTTTACTTAGTGGAGGAGTGGATTCTAGTCTTATTACAGCTATTGCGTCGCATATTCAAACTAATATAAAAACATTTAATGTAAAATTTACTAACAATACTAAGTATGATGAAAGTGCTCATGCTAAATTAATAGCAAATAAGTTTGGAACTTGTCATACTGAAATTAATGCAAATGATGTTTCAATTAACTTAATTCAAAAACTTGCTACGCAGTATGATGAGCCTATCGCAGATTCGTCAGTCATACCAACATATTTAGTTTGTGAAACTGTTAGAAAGCATTGTAAGGTTGCATTAGGTGGTGATGGCGCCGATGAATTGTTTGGTGGATATCCACATTATAATAGAATGATGTGGATGCAGAAAAATCTTGATTTTGTTCCTCATTTTTTAAAAAAATTTGTTTCAAATTCATCAGGTCATCTTCTTCCAGTTGGTTTTAAAGGCAGGAATTGGATAAAATCATTAGATTTGGATTTAAAAAAAGATGTTCCATTTATTTCAAATTTATTTGATCAGAAATTAAGGGCTATGTTACTTAACAATAATAAATCAATAAATTTTGGAGATGAAGTTAGAAAAAGGTATATTATAGAAAGTAACGATCTAATTGAAAGAGCTACAAAATTAGATTTTAAACTATTTCTTTCAGAAGATCTATTAGTTAAAATAGATAGAGCAAGTATGTTAAACTCACTTGAATTAAGAAGTCCTTTTTTAGACAAAGATATTATTGAATTTGCTTACAAAAAAATACCAAGTAACTTAAAAGTAAAAAATAATAGTAGAAAAATCATATTAAAAAAATTGTGTCAAAAAATATTACCAGAAAGTTTTGATTTAGATAGAAAGCAAGGATTTTCAATTCCTATTAATGAATGGTTAAAAAAAGGTGAGTGGTTAGAATATTTTGAATCAATACTTTATGATAATGACTGCATATTTAATCAAAAAATGACTAAAATCTTAATTGAAAATCATAAAAAAGGCTTTAATAATTCAGAGAGAATTTTTGCATTAGTTATGTTTGAAACATGGAGAAAAAGCTATAATTTAACTTTATAGTCTATCATTTATTAATGAAAATAGTTTGCGTAGATGCTACAAATATAAAAGCCGGTGGAGGTGTCACTCACTTAATTGAGTTCTTTAAGTCAATAAATGCTATTAATAATAAAGACTTTAATTTTATTATTTGGTCAAATAAAAAAGTATTAGATAAAATAGAGAATAGTGACCTATTAATTAAGAAACATTCTTATTTATTTGAGAAAAATTTTATATTTCAAATTGTATGGAGAAAATTTTTTCTTCCTAGAGAATTAAAGCTTAATAAATGTAATATACTTTTTGTTCCAGGGGGGTCCTATATTGGATCATTTAAGCCTGTTGTTAGTATGTGTAGGAACATGTTGCCATTTGAAAAAAAAGAAAGAAACTATTATTTTTTTTCTATGCAATATATTAAATTGTTAATTTTGAGATATATACAAATTAACACATTTAAAAAATCTAATGGTGTTATTTTTTTATCAAATTATGCAAAAGATGTTATATTAAGATACAGTAAAAATACTCTAAAAAACTATAAAATTATACCACATGGTATTAGCAATGATTATAAATTTTTAAAAAAAAATAATAATAAAGTTGAAAAATTTACTAATAAAAACCCAATTAAATTAATATACGTATCTACGATTGACTATTATAAGCACCAAGATCAAGTAGTCCTAGCTGTTAAAAAATTAAAAGATAATGGCTACCCGGTTATATTAGATCTTATAGGATCATCTTATACTCCAGCACTAAAAAAATTGAATAAAGTTCTTAATAAGATTGATAAGAATAGAAGCTTTATTAAATATCATAATCACCTAAATCGAGTCGAACTTATCAAATTTTATAAGAATGCAGATATTGGTATTTTTGCTTCATCATGTGAAAACCTTCCCAATATATTATTAGAATATTTAGCAGCAAAAATTCCAACTGTATGCTCTAGAAAATCACCTATGAAAGATATTCTTGGTGACAATGGACTTTATTTTGATCCTACCGATTCTGACTCTATATTTTATGCATGCAAGAAATTAATTGATAATGTGGAACAAAGAAATTTATTTTCAGAAAAATCGCATAATTTAGTTGAAAAATATTCTTGGAAAAATAATGCAATGCAAACTCTTGGTTATTTTAAAGATATTTTAGAAAGATAGTATGAAAGTTTTAGTTTTAGGCAGTTCAGGCATGATAGGTTTTGCTATATTTAAAGAATTATCTAAAAATAGGAATCTTGAAGTTTTTGGAATGTCAAGAAACAATAAAAAATTAGATTTAAAAAAACCAAAAATTTATAAAGAAAATATAAGGCTTCTTAATCCAGATGTGGTTATAAATTGCATAGGTGTCATTAAACAAAAAAAATATAACTTAAATAATTTATATGCAATAAATAGTTTTTTTCCTCATGAATTAGATTTATTATCTAAAAAATTTAATTTTAATTTAATTCATATTTCAACTGATTGTGTGTTTAGTGGTACTAAAGGGTTTTATAATGAAGATGATAAACCTGATCCAGTTGATAATTATGGTTTAAGTAAATATTATGGAGAAATGTTAGAAAATAATAACCTAACGTTAAGAACTTCATTTATAGGTCATGATAATAATCATAAGGAACAATTACTAGAATGGTTTTTATTACAAGAAAATTTTTGTGATGGATACTTAAATGCTATTTATTCAGGCTTAACCAATGTTCATTTTGCAGAAATAATCAACAAAATTATTAATCAAAATTGTAAATTAATTGGGATATACAATATTTCATCTGAGCCAATATCCAAATACGATTTATTAATTAAGATTGCACATATATATAATAAAGATATAAAAGTAATACCATTACATGATCCCAAGATAAATAGATCGCTAGATTCTAAAAAATTTACAAAAGAAACAAATATTAAGATAGAATCTTGGCATAAAATGTTATTAAATATGAAATTAGATTATGAATATTTTAAAAAATAAAACCCTTCTTATTACCGGTGGAACAGGCTCATTTGGAAATACTGTTTTAGATAGATTTCTTAAAACAGATATTCAAGAAATTAGAATATTTAGTCGTGATGAAAAAAAACAAGAAGATATGAGAATTCACTATAATAATAGTAAATTAAACTTTTTTATTGGTGATGTTCGTGACAAAGATTCATTAGAATTAGCTTCAAACAATGTTGATTTTATTTTTCATGCTGCAGCATTAAAACAAGTTCCTTCATGCGAATTTCATCCAATGGAAGCTTTTAAAACTAATGTAATTGGAACAGAAAATATTATAGAAACTGCTATTAAGAAAAATACAAAGAAACTTGTTTTATTAAGTACTGATAAAGCAGTATATCCAATTAATACAATGGGTATTTCAAAGGCTATGGCTGAAAAGTTATTAATAGCAAAATCACGCTTATTTCAAAATAATACAATTTTATGTGCTACAAGATATGGAAATGTAATGAATTCAAGAGGTTCAGTGATTCCGTTGTTTATACAACAAATCAAAAATAATCTGCCAATAACTATAACGGATCCAATGATGACAAGATTCATGATGTCTTTAGAAGAATCAGTTAATTTAGTTCTATATGCCTTCAATAAAGGACAACAAGGGGATATTTTTGTTCAGAAGGCTCCTGCATGCAAGATTGGAGATTTAGCTGAAGCGCTCAAAATAATATTTAATAGCAATGCTGAAATTAAATATATTGGCACTAGACACGGAGAAAAACTATACGAGTCATTACTCTCAAGAGAAGAAGTAGCAAGGTCTAATGATCTTGGAGACTATTATTCTATTCCTCCAGATGTAAGAAATTTAAACTACTCATCCTATTTTACAGACGGAGACAAAAAAGTAGAGAAGTTTGAATCATACACATCTCAAAATACAAATATGCTCGATATAGATCAACTTATAAAAATGTTATCGCAATTAGATTTTATAAGAAAAGAATTAGAAACCTAAAGTACACAATAATTATAATGGATATATTAAGATGTTAAAAGTAATGACAATTTTAGGCACTAGGCCTGAAATTATAAAAATGAGTAGGGTAATATTTGAGTTAGAAAAATATTTTGATCATAAGTTAGTCCATACTGGACAGAATAGTGATTATGAATTAAACCAAGTTTTTTTTAATGATTTAGAAATAAAAAAACCAGATTTTTTTTTAAAAACACAAAATACTAATCCAATTAAAACAGTAACATGTGTAATTGAAAAAGTAGATGAATTAATTAAAAAAGAAAAACCAGATGCTATACTTCTTTATGGTGATACTAACTCATGTTTGGCAGTAATTGCAGCAAAAAGAAATAAAGTTCCAATATTTCACATGGAAGCTGGGAATAGATGTTTTGATCAGAGAGTTCCTGAGGAAATTAATAGAAAAATAGTTGATCATTTGAGTGATATAAATTTAGTTTTAAGTGAACATGCTAGAAGATATCTTATAGCTGAAGGAATTAATCCTGAGACAATTATTAAAACTGGATCTCACATGAATGAAGTTATTAATCATTATGGAGACAAAATTAAATCAAGCAATGTATTAAAAAAACTTAAACTAAAAAATAATAATTTTTTTTTAGTGAGTGCTCATAGAGAAGAGAATGTTGATAATCAAATTAATTTAAAAGACTTAATAGAATCATTAAATTATTTGGCAAGTGAATATAAGTATCCAATAATATTTTCTACACATCCTAGAACAAAAAAAATGTTAGATAAAATAAAAGATATTAAAATTAATAAACTAATTAAATTTATGAAACCTCTAGGATTTTTTGATTATATGAAACTACAAATGAACGCTTATTGTATTATTTCTGACAGTGGAACTATAACAGAAGAATCCTCTATATTGAACTTACCAGCAATTACAATACGAAACACACATGAAAGACCAGAAGGAATGGATGAAGGTACTTTAATTATGTCAGGCCTTAAAAAGAATGATGTATTAAATTCAGTTCAAATTATCGCAAACCAATTTATAGAAAAAAAACAAACTTTAGAGGTTCAAGACTATAAAAGTATAAATATTTCAACTAAAATTATTAGAATAATTCGTAGCTATACACATTATGTTAATAGAACAGTTTGGCATAAATAATTTATTATAATTTTCGTGAGAAACTGTGAATTATAAACCCAACTGGTAAAAACATCATTGCTGACGACCAGTTATTAAAAAATCCTAAAGAAGGAAAAAAAGGCCATAGATTTATAATTAAAGCAATTAGTAACAAGGATTTATAATTTATCAATTTTTGCTGATATTCCATATTTAAGTTAAAGTTTTCATTACTATCTTTTTTTAAGAAATTTAGTTTGATAAGATTTAAGTTGGCTAAAAGAAAAATTAGTACTATTGGAATTGTCCCAATTAATCCTGTCTCTGATAATAGTTGTAAATAATAGTTATGAGGATGAGTTGAACAACTATCCTTATATACATACCTTTCATCTAAACATGCCTTTCTGTATAACTTATTGCCAATACCAAAAAATTTATTATCTTTAAAAATACTTATACTTGTCACCAGAAAACTTTGATGAGTTTCAGAGATGAAGTGTAGTTTTCCATCATCTGATTGAATTTGTTGTAAGGTTTGTTCAAACATTCGAAACTTTATATTCTTATCCAAAGTAACAATTAACGAAATAATAAGAAGACTAGATATAAAAACTATAACTCCTAATTTTCTCAATTTTTTTATGAAAATAAATACTAGAAACATAATTACAATAAAATAACCAAAAGCAGTTCTTTCACCACTTAAAAATATTATACCGCCTGTTAATATTGACAGTATAATAAAAGAAATATTAAAATATTTTTTTTGAGAATAATTAAGGGCAAACAATGCAATAAGAAGTGGGAACATTCGGCTTAAGTAAATACCCAAAGCAAGTCGATTATCAAATGGACCTGATAATCTAATTAAACCTTTTGTTTGATCATAGTAGAAACCAAATAAATCATACCCAGTAAAATATTGTAGATATGAATCAAAAATAACAAATAAAAAAATAAAAGCATAAGACCAAAAAAACAAATTCTTAAATTTACTTTCTTCTTCGAGTAAATGCCATATCGCTAAACTGAATATTCCAAAACGAAAATAAAATAGAGAAGATTTAAGAGATAAAATAGGATCAAAAGATACCGATGATCTAATTATAAGATATGTGCACCAAATCCAAAAAAATATAAAAAAAGTATTAGCATAATATTTTTTCCAAAGATTATTTTTATATGTTATTATGAGAAATATAATGCATATTAAAATTATAGTTCCTTCGCTAACAGCTGGACCAATTACTATTGAAAGAGGAAAAAATAAAATAAGTAAGTTTTTAAATCTAGTTAAATTGTCAATCATTAACTCCTTAAAGGTGAAGCCTTAATCATTACCTTGTTAATACTCGAAGCTATAATTTTCATATCATTCTTAGTTAATGTGGGGTGAATTTCAAACATTAAACTAGTTTCACCTAAAATTTTTGCACTAGTTAATCTGTTATTTTTATTGGCATTAAACCCAAACTTATTTGTAAAAGACTTTTCTAAGTAAACTTCAGAGCAGCTACCAGTGAAACAATTAACACCTTCATTATTTATTTCTTTTATAATTCTATTTCTATTCCATCCTTTATATAGATTGTTTGGAATTACAAATACATAACACTTATAATAAGCGTGAGTAATATAATTTGGCACATAGATTGTTCGTAATGCAGTAAATTTATTACAAACTTTGTTAATTAATTCATTATTATTTTTTCTTTGTTTTATCCAATAATTAAGTTTTTTTAGTTGATAGATTCCAATTCCAGATTGTGTTTCAGTAAGTCTTGCATTAGTTCCAATTCCATCATGTATCCATTTGAATTTAGTATCATTTGATTTCTGATAAAATTTATTATGAGATTTTCCATGATCACGGAATGACCAAATTTTATTATATAAGTTTTTTTTATTAAAAGTAACCATTCCCCCTTCACCGCCAGTAGACATAATCTTATCATTGCAAAAAGACCAAGTGCCTATATCTCCAATAGATCCAACATGTTTAGAATTATATTTAGCCCCATGTGCTTGAGAACAATCCTCAATAATATATAGTAAGTTTTTTTTTGATATTTTTTTTATTAATTTCATTTCACAAGGCATTCCTGATAAATGAACACACATAATTGCTTTAGTTTTTTTAGTGATTAAATTTTCAATTAAATTAGGGTTAATATTCTGAGAATCAATTTCTACATCAACAAAAACTGGAGTCGCACCACAATTGATTATTGATGATACAGAGGCAATATATGTTCTGCTTGTGACTATTACTTCATCACCCTTTTTTATATCTAAAGCATTGAAAGCCGCTTCTAAAGCTGTTGTTCCATTGCTGAAAGTTAATGCATATTTGCACCCAATATATTTAGCAAAATTTTTTTCAAATTGCTTACCTTTTGACCCTGTATGATAATTAACTTTGTTTGATAGTAATATCTCTTTTACAATATTTGCCTCTTCTCTTCCAAATGATGGCCAGAAATTTTTAACTTTATTTTTCATTTTTTGATTTAAATTTTTCTACAATATTATTTGTTTTATTATTGATTCCTTCTTGACTTAACAATTTTATAAAAGTTAAAAATATAATTTTAATGTCTAAAATTAAGCTTTGATTATTAACATACCAAACATCTAATTCAAATTTTTTATCCCATGAAATTAAATTTCTACCATTTATCTGTGCCCAACCAGTTATACCTGGTTTTATGTTGTGCCTTTTTTTTTGAAAATCTGAATAATGTATTAAATATTCAACTAATAATGGTCTTGGTCCGACAATACTCATTTCACCTACCAGTACATTAATTAATGTAGGAATTTCATCAATACTAGTTTTTCTAAGCCAAGAACCAAATTTAGTAACTTTATCTATTTCATTTGTAATTTCACTTATTTCATTCTGCATTGTTCTAAATTTTATTAACTTAAAACTCTTTTCATTCTTTCCAATCCTTTCTTGTATGAAAAATATAGGTTTTCCATCGATAATAAGGATTGCCAATGAAACAACAGCGTAGATTGGAAGAAGAATTAAAATAGATAAAGATGATATAATGACATCTACGAGTCTTTTCATATTATAAATTTAAATTATGAAGTAGTGCATTTAATTTATTCGAAGCAATCTCTGAAGAAATATTTGTATTATAAAAATCTTTACCATTATTACCTAATACTTTTAATTCATCTTTTTTTTTACTATATAAGTATTCAATAGCTTTTATAATTTGTTCCTTATTTTCAGGTTCACACGATACACCACAATTAGAATTATTAACTATTTCTGCAGCGTCACCACTTACTAACATTAATATGGGTAGACCAAATGCCATATAGGCAGAAGTCTTTCCAGGTATCGTTATTTTAAAAAGATTACTATCATTTAACTTTACAATTCCAATATCTGCTGCTTCATAATAGTTTGCAATTTCATTTTGATCTACGTACGGATAAAAGAAAACATTATTACAATTAAGTTTATTGGCTTTATTAATAATGTCTTTTTTTGAAATTCCTGTACCAATTATGTTAAAATTTATATCTATATTCTTATCACTAAAGTGTTTAGCAATATCAATTAAAATATCAATTTTTTGAGCAGGCCCAATGTTACCTGCGTATAATAAATTAAGACCTTTTTTTTTAAATTCAATAGGTTTTTTTTTATAAATAAGCAATCTATCTTCAGGAGCCCAATTATAAATGAGTGAAATTTTTTCACTATTTATTCCAGATTTTATAATTGTATTTTTCATACCTGGTGAAGTTACTATAATGTGCAATGCATTCCTATAAATTAAATTCATAGTTAAATTAATTAATTTTAATAAAGATTTATTCTTTATAAAGCCAGTGCTTTCTAAAGATTGTGGCCATAAGTCTAAAATATCAACTATGTATGGAGTACCTCTAAAAATTTTTAAAATTAATGCTGCTATTGCTACTGTAGGTGGTGGATTTGCAGCATACGAAATATCTTTTTTTTTACTAAAAAATAATAAATATGTTGATAATGACATAAAAAAAGTAAAAATATTAAGTAATCTTAATAATAGATTTTTTCCTTTATTGGCAAATAGTGGTAGTCGAATTAATTCGAAATTATCAATTACAATCTTGCTATATATTTTTTGTTTAAATCCAGAATAAATTTTCCCCGTTGGATAATTTGGATATCCAGTTACAACACTTATCAAATTGCCCTTATTAGCTAGATCTCTAATAAACTTTTTATCTCGAATTACTGGTTCTGGATCAAAATATTGAGTTAGGAAATTAATTTTCATATTTTTTTATAGAAGTTATTATATATTTTTCCTAATTAATTGTCTAAATAGCAATAAATATAATATAAATATTATCTATGCACAAAATAATTAGCTATTTATTTGACCTTAAAACAGGTGTAAAGCAATTAGTAGTATTGGGAATAGATATTATTTTGATACTTTTCTCAGTATGGACAAGCTTTTCAATTAGACTAGAAGAATTTCATCTACCTTCTGATAAAATTTTATTATTTTATTTTTTGCCGGTATGTATAGCAATCCCCACATTTCAATTCTTTGGTCTATATAAAACTGTATATAGATACGCTGATCTATATTCCATTTATCAAATAGTAAAAGCACTAATATTTTATACGTTTGTATATATTATTTTATTTATTATTTTTAAATCATTATATGGCTATCAGGAAATAGAATCTAATGTCTTACCAAGAAGTATCTCAATTATTCAACCTTTGATTTTGTCTTTCTCAATACTGATTATTAGATTAATTTATAAATTCGTTTTAAATCAAAATCCAAATAAAGGTATAAATGAAAATCAAAAAAAAATAATAATTTTTGGCGCTGGAAATTCAGGAGAAAAAATTGGAAATATAATTCAAGGTAATAATAAATTTAAACTTATTGCTTTCGTTGATGATGATCCTAAATTTCATAAGAGAACTATTAATTCTATAAAAATTTATAACCCCAATGAAATAGAAAAATTAAAAAAAAAATATGATGTAACAGATATTATCATTGCGATACCAAATATTAATAAAAAAGAAATAAATAAAATAATAGGTAGATTAGAAAAATATAATCTATACATAAGAAAATTTTCAAATATCGTCGATTCAAAACTTAATGACAATTATGGTATAGAAGATCTTAGCTCAGATGAATTACTTGGCAGAAAAACTATACCACCAGATTATAAGCTTTTAGCAAAAAATGTTAATCATAAGAATATATTAATTACTGGAGCAGGAGGAAGCATTGGAAGTGAGATTGCAAGAGAGATTATAAAATTAAAACCTAATAAAATAATATTATTTGAAATAAATGAATTTTTTTTATTTAATATTGAAAGAGAAATAGATAATAAAAAAATAAATTTAGGATCTCAAACTGAAATTGTGCCCATTTTAGGTAATATATGTGATGAAGATATCATAAAAAAAAATATCAGAAAATACAATATAAATACTATTTATCATGCTGCAGCTTATAAGCATGTCACACTTGTGGAAAAAAACCCATTATCAGGAATATTTAATAATATTTTTGGTACATATTATTTATGCAAAGCTGCTTTAAATGAGCAGGTAGAGTCATTTATTTTAGTTAGCACCGATAAAGCTGTGAATCCAGAAAATATGATGGGGAAGACAAAAAGAGTTTCTGAAATTATTCTGAAATCTATTTCTATGGCAAATCAAGCTTCAGGTACAATATTTTCAATGGTAAGGTTTGGTAATGTTTTGAATTCAAATGGATCAGTTGTTCCTTTATTTAGAAGTCAAATAAAAAATGGAGGTCCAATTACTTTAACTCATAAAGAAGTATCTCGTTACTTCATGACTATTAGCGAAGCATCACAATTAGTTATTCAAGCTGGAGCAATGGCAAATAAAGGAGATTTGTTTATACTTGATATGGGAAAACCAATTAAAATTATTGATCTAGCTTTGAGAATGATAAAGTTGTCTGGATTAAAAATTAAAGATAAGACAAATGTAAATGGTGATATAGCAATAAAGATAATAGGTTTAGCAAAAGGTGAAAAATTACATGAAATATTAATGAGTAGTAATAATATTATTGAAACATCTCATCCAAAGATTATTAAGTCTAATGATAATCATTTGGAGTGGAGTAAATTATTAAGTAATCTTGAATTATTAGAAAATAATCTTAAAGAGGACAATCTAGAAAATTGTGACAAAATAATAGATAAAATAATAGATTGTGTTTAATATAAATTCTTATGAGTTATACTAGCTAAAGTTACAAAACAATATATGATTAAAAAAAGATATTAGATAAATTATTGTATCATGAACGAAGAAAATATTAATTTATACAATTTTAGTATATTCGACCTATTTGATAGACTAAGCGAAAACAAACTATTGATTGCTATTATAGTTTCAATTTGTTTAATTTTTTCATTAATATTATTTTTAAACCAAGATAAAAATTCATATACTTCAAGTATAATAGTTTCTGAAACAAATAGTGATGAAAGTAACTTATTAGAATACTTACAAGTTGATAGCGACTATAGTGGTATGTTTATAAATGTTAAGAATAATCTTCTTAGCAAAACAGTATTTGAAATGCTTTCAAAAAAAATAAACAAAAACTATAGTTTTGTTGGTCAAAAAGAAGAGAAAAAAATCATTACTTCAGAAAAATTATCTTCTTCAATACAGAGTAGAGTAATGGACCATGCAGATTTAGTAATAAGTTTTACTTCTAATATAAATGCAAAAAACAAAATAGAGCAAGATACTTTGTTTACAGAGATGGTATTAAAAGACTTTATCAACGAGGTCAATTATCAGTCTTTACAATTTTTAATTGAAAAATATGAATCGAACTCACAATCAATACTGAGTAATTTATTAGAATTACACATAGTAACAACTATTGAGCTTACAAGTTTAGAAAAAGAAAAAAAACAACTTATAGAAACGACTTTGAAATCGAATTTAAATCGTTTAACTAATATAAATTATGAGATTGAAGCTTATCGAAAAACATATAAAGATGTTAATAATCCTGAATTCAGATTTGTTGGAGAAAAAGATTCTCTTGCTATTATAATTACAGAATTAATAATTGAAAAAGAAAAACTTAATAATTCCGAAATTGTTTATCCTGTATTAGATTTCAAAATAAATACTCTGAAAGAACAAATAAAAATTTTAGAATTAATAACTGCTAATAGAAAAAACAATGTACCAATAAATGAAATTCTTGATTTAAATAGTATATTGATAGTAGAAAATGATATAGAAATAAAAAGTGATAAATCTTCTGCTCATTTTCTTAGTAGTAGTAATAATAGTGGAAAATTATTACGTGAAAAAATCGTGGATTTGTATATGAATGATCAAAAAATACAAACTATTAAATTTTTGAGAGATAATCCAAATGATGCACACAAGCTATTTAATTATAAATTAAATTTTATTGATACAAAATCAAATATGAGATCAATCTATTTTCATCTTATTATTGGCTTAGCGGCATCTATTATGATGGCTCTGTTATTACTTGTTTTCTTAGAAGCTAGTCAAAATAGAAATAAGTATTTAATCAATAAAAGTGACTAGTTATTTCCAAATAAATCTCTAGTAAAAATTTTATTTTTAGCCTTATCTAAAAGACTAGAGTGTCTGTTAGCAATAATGATATCACTTATGTTTATAAATTCTTCAATATTTTCAATTTTATTCAAATCACCATCATTTTTTAATTTTAAATATGGTTCATAGACAACGATATTAATATTTTTATTTTTAATCATATTCATAATATCAATTACAGCACTATTTCTAAAATTATCAGAGTTATTTTTCATAACCAACCTAAATATTCCAACAGTTTTTGGAGAACTTTTAACAATCTCATTAACTATGAATTGTTTACGTGAAGTATTTGCATCTATAACAGCTTTAACAATATCACTTTGAATATTACCAAAATTGCTGAGTAGTTGTTTCGTATCTTTAGGTAAGCAATAGCCTCCATATCCAAAAGAAGGGTTATTGTAAAAATCGCCAATACGATTGTCATGACATACACCTTTTATAATATTTTTTGCGTTAAGTCCTTTTACATGAGCAAAAGTATCTAATTCATTAAAATATGCTACACGCATAGCTAGATGTGTATTTGAAAACAATTTCACAGCTTCTGCCTCAGTACTTTTCATAAATAAAACTGGCGTATTCTTTTTTTTTGAACTAGTACAACTAATTAAAATTTCTGCAAATTTCTTTGCCGCTTCAGTGCCATCGCCGACAATTATTCGTGAAGGGAACAAGTTATCATAAAGAGACATAGACTCTCTTAAAAATTCAGGTGAGAAAAAGATATTTTCCTTATTATATTTTTGCCTCATTAAATCTGTGAATCCAAGTGGAATAGTTGATTTAATTACGATATTTGCGTCAGGGTTGATCTTAACAATGTCTTGAATTACATCTTCTATTGTTGATGTATCAAATTTGTTTTCCTTATCAATATAATCTGTAGATGTAGCAATTATTATATATTCACTATTAAAATATGCATCATTTTTATCACTTGTAGCTTTTAAATTAATATCAGAGTTTGATAAAAATTTTTCTATTTCTTGATCATCAATAGGTGAGATTTTTTTATTAATATTATCAACTTTTTTTACATCAATATCATAAGCAATAACATCATATTTCTGTGACAATATTAAGGAGAGTGATAAGCCAACATAACCAATACCAACAACACATAATTTCATATTTATGAACTTAGCTTATTATTGGTAATTTGCAATATAGATAAAATTCTATATTAAGTTTTACATTATATAAAAATCAATCTATTAGATACCAACTAACTTATTTTTTCATAAGGCTATTTATGTGGTTACAAAAAAAATCTAAAATTCATGGCGTTGGAATTATTGCCTCAGAAAACATAAAAAAAGGCACTAAAATTATTGAGTACATAGGAGAAAAAGTAACAAAAAAAGAAGGAGACAGAAGGTCGGAGAAAAGAATTAGAAATTATTTAGGAAAAAAAAATCAAGGTTCAGTATATGTTTTTGAATTAAATAAAAAGTATGATATAGATGGATCGCCTAAATACAACAAGGCTAGATATATAAATCATTCATGTAGCCCTAATTGCGAAGTAGATATTTTAAAAGGTCATATTTGGATAGTTGCTATAAAAAATATTAAAAAAGAAGATGAGCTATCTTATGATTATGGTTATCCTTTTGAAAAAGAAGATTATGAAGATCATGTCTGTAAATGTGGGAGCAATAACTGTATCGGATACATTATTTCAAATGATGACTGGGGTAAATATAAGAAGCATATTAAAATAATTAAAGCCAAGAGGCATGATAGAAAGACAAATTAAAGATTTATTAAAACTTCAAAAAAAGAATATACTCAAATGTAAAATTCTTTGTATCGGTGATATTATATTAGATCATTATATTTATGGTGAAGTAAATAGAATTTCTCCTGAAGCACCAATTCCTATATTATTATTTAAAAAAGAATTATATCAATTAGGCGGTGTTGGAAATGTTTCAAAAAACCTTTCAAGCATGGGCTGTAAAAATTCATTACTTTATCTTTCAAGTAAAGATGACTCATCAGATATAATTAATAAATTAATTTCTAAAGAAAAAAACATTAAAAAAATTGAAATTAAGATTCCTAAGTTTAAAATTCCCGTTAAGACTCGATATATAAATAAAACATCTCAAATTGTTAGAGTTGACAAAGAAGATATCCGTTTTAAAGTAAATAACAGATATAAAAAAATTATTTTGAATAAACTTGAACTAGAAATTAAAAAACATGATTTAATAATTTTATCTGATTATAACAAAGGATTATTAGATAAAAGCTTAATACAAGATATAGTAAAAATAGCTAAAAAATTCTCAAAAAAAATAATTGCTGATCCAAAAAAAACTGATTTAAGTGCATATAAAAATATTGATTTAATAACACCTAATCAAAAAGAGATAACTGATGCGGCAAAAAAAAAGTATTTATCTGAAAAAGAACTAATATCATTTGGAAAAAAATTAATAAATAGATATGAGATTAGGGATATATTGATAACAAGGTCTGAAAAAGGAATGTTATTGATTAGTCATGACAATGTTGAAAAAATTAGTGCAAATGCAAAAAAAGTGATTGATGTGACAGGGGCCGGTGACACTGTTATAAGCACCCTTTCATTAATGCTTGCCATAGGTATAAGCAAGAAAGATTCAGTTGAAATATCAAATTATTTAGCAGGACTAGTAATTGGCAAAATTGGAACTGCATCAATCGACTTCAAAAGATTAGTTTAATAATTATGAGCAATGTAGATAAAGAGTATAAAAAAAAAGAATTAATAAAATATATAACATCTTTAAAGAGTCAAAATACATTAGTAGGTTTTACAAATGGATGTTTTGATTTATTACATGAAGGACATTTATACTTACTATCAGAGGCAAAAAAAAATTGTGACTTTTTGATTGTAGGATTAAATTCCGATTTATCAGTTAAATTACTAAAAGGCAATGATAGACCTATTGAAAGTGAAATAGTTAGATTAAAAAACTTATCTAACATTAAAGATGTCGATGCTTTAATTGTATTTACAGAAGAAACCCCTCTAAATATAATAAATGAATTGCTACCAAATATTTTATTTAAAGGCGCTGATTACAGAAATAAAAAAGTAGTTGGATCTGAGAATGTTAAAAAAAATGGTGGTAAAGTTGAATTTATTAACATTATAGATGGCTTTAGTACCACAAATATAATTAAGAATTCTAGTATTTAGTCTCAAATTTAATTATGGTTTAAATAATGAAATTAATTAAAAAAACAATAGATGAGATTTCAAATAATTTTGTTGCCCTTGCAGAAAAATCTGTACAAATTGAAGAAGTGTCAAATTTAATTATTAAGGGTCTTGAAAATGGAGGTAAGATTATGTTTTGTGGTAATGGTGGTTCAGCAGCTGATGCACAACACATCTCTGCAGAATTGGTTGGAAGATATATGAAAAATAGAAAGCCACTTGCATCACTTGCATTAACTACAGACACATCGACTATAACTGCAATTAGTAATGATTTTTCATTTGATGAAATTTTCTCAAGACAATTAGAATCAATTGGAAATGAAGGAGATATTCTTTATGCCATATCAACTAGTAGTAAAAGTAAAAATGTTATTGCAGCTTTAAAAACCGCTAGAAGTTTAAAGATTAAGACAATAGGAGTGACAGGTAGTGATGACAGTGGATTTAAAAATCTTTGTGACAAGATAATATGTGTTCCTGCTTCTAGACCCGATAGAATACAAGAAATGCATATCGCAATTGGTCATATTATTTGTGAGATACTAGAATCAAAGTTATGTTAAGGCCTGCAGCTTTTCTTGATAGAGATGGTGTTGTCAATAAAGAAAAAGGATATCTTTATAAAATAGATGATTTTGAGTGGATAGAAGGTGCAAAAGAATCTATTAAATATTTAAATGATAACGGTTACTATGTTTTTGTAGTGACCAATCAGTCAGGAATTGCAAAAGGTTATTATAATGAAAAAGATGTTATTTTTCTGCATAATTATATAAATAATGAGCTTAAAAGCATAAATGCTCATATTGATGAATTTTTTATATCACCATACCACCCTGATAATACTAAAGATTATTCAAACTTA